>ERZ869909.144-NODE-144-length-105732-cov-12.250797_pt1 | contig 105732 bp, 81 predicted proteins | sample MGYA00520892_ERZ869909 | MGnify/ENA primary metagenome ERZ869909 (study PRJEB32215, sample SAMEA104723947) | bioreactor metagenome | biome: bioreactor; feature: anaerobic bioreactor; material: water | place: China | collected 2015-03-12 ... | reverse complement strand
AGGTTGCCGGCGTACTTGGGCAGGTAGTCGCCCAGGCCTTCGACTTCCATGAAGATGGACACGCGATTGCCGTCGAATACCGGGCCGTTGACCAGGCGATAGCCGGGCACGTATTTCTGCACCTGCACGATCATGTCGTCGACCGAGGCGCGGATCGCGGCTTCGTCGGGGGCGTCCTGGGTCAGGCAGTGGATGGTGTCGCGCATGATCAGCGGTGGCTCGGCCGGGTTGATGATGATGATGGCCTTGCCCTGCCTGGCGCCGCCGACCTTCTCGACCGCGCCGGCGGTGGTGCGGGTGAATTCGTCGATGTTCTTGCGCGTGCCAGGGCCGACCGAGCGGCTGGAGACGGTGGCGACGATCTCGCCGTATTCCACCGCCTGCACGCGCGAGACCGCCGCAACCATGGGGATCGTGGCCTGGCCACCGCAGGTGACCATGTTCACGTTCATTTCGCGTTTTCCGACGTGCTCCACCAGATTGACCGGCGGCACGCAGTAGGGGCCGATGGCGGCCGGGGTGAGGTCGATCATCATCACGCCCAGCTCGTTGAGCTTGCGGCTGTTCTCGGCATGCACGTAGGCGCTGGTGGCGTCGAAGGCGATCTGCACGCCGTCGGCCAGCACATGCGGCAGCAGGCCGTCGACGCCGTCAGCGGTGGTCTTCAGCCCCATGTCGCGGGCGCGGGCGAGGCCTTCGGAGGTGGGGTCGATGCCGACCATCCACACCGGCTCGAGCACCGGGCTGCGTTGCAGTTTGTAGAGCAGATCGGTGCCGATGTTGCCCGGCCCGATCAGGGCACATTTGATCTTGTTCATTTCGAGTCCTCGAAAAATGAATGCGGCGTCGCGTGACACACTCGAGGGAGGGAGAGGTAAGCCTGCCCACGACGCCGCACCCGGTAAACCGTGCTGGCGGACGCCGCCTCAGACGAAGCGCACCGAGCAGCCGCCGATGCCGCCAATGCTCACGCGCAGGTTGTCGCCGGCCTTCACCGGCACCATCGCCGCCAGCGAGCCGGACAGGATCACCTCGCCCGCCTTGAGCGGAATATCGAGCGCGCCCAGCGTATTGGCCAGCCACGCCACGGCGTTGGCCGGCGCGCCCAGCGCAGCCGCACCCGAGCCGGTGGCGATGATCTCGCCGTTCTTCTCCAGCACCATGCCGCAGGTGTTGAGGTCGACGCGGCGCGGATCGATCAGCGCGTCCCCCAGCACGAACACGCCGCACGAGGCGTTGTCGGCAACGGTGTCCTGGATCTTGATCTTCCAGTCACGGATGCGCGAATCGACGATCTCGAAGCAGGTCATCACGCCTTCGGTGGCGGCGAGCACGTCGGCCGCGGTCACGCCCGGCCCCTTGAGGTCCTTCTTCAGCATGAAGGCGATCTCGCCCTCGGCCTTGGGCTGGATCAGGGTGTCGGCGGGGATGGCCTCGCCCTCGTTGTAGATCATGCCGTCGAGCAGATAGCCGAAGTCCGGCTGATATACGCCGAGCATGTTCATCACCGCCTTCGAGGTCACGCCGATCTTCTTGCCGACGATCTTCTCGCCCGCCTCGATGCGGCGCGCGATCATGCGCTGCTGCACATGGTAGGCGTCCTCGATGGTGATCTCCGGGTGCCGCTCGGTCAGCGGCGCGATGACCTCGCGCTTGACCAGGGCCTGATACAGCTCGTCGCCGAGTTGTTCGATACGCTGTGCATCCATGATCGTCCGTCCTCAAAGTTTGACGCAGATGTTCTTCAGCTCGGTGTAGAACTCCAGCGAATGCACGCCGCCCTCGCGGCCGATGCCCGAGGTCTTGGAGCCACCGAACGGGGTGCGCAGATCGCGCAGGAACCAGGAGTTCACCCAGATCAGGCCGGCTTCGATCCGGCCGGCGACGCGGTGGGCGCGGGTCAGGTTCTCGGTCCAGATCGAGCAGGCCAGGCCATAGTCGGTGTCGTTGGCGCGGCGGACGACTTCGTCTTCGCTGTCGAAGGGCTGGATCAGCGCGCATGGGCCGAAGATCTCCTCGCGTGCGATCGGCGAATCGTCGCCGAGGCCGGTCCACAGCGTGGGCTGCACCCAGGCGCCTTCTGCCAGCTCACCCGCCATGTCGGGCGCGCCGCCGCCGGTGACGACCGTCGCGCCCAGCTCCCGGGCCTTGGCGTAGTAGGACAGGACCTTCTGCTTGTGCTCCTGGGAGATCAACGGCCCCATGCCGGTCGCGGCGTCTTCGGGGCGCCCCAGCTTGAGTCCTTCGGCGCCCTTCTTGAGGGCTTCGACGAAACGCTCGAAGATGGGTCGCTCGACATAGACGCGCTCGGTGCCGAGGCAGACCTGGCCGCAGTTGGCGAACACCGAGCGCATGGTGCCCTCGATGGCCTTGTCGAAATCGCAGTCGGCGAAGACGATGGCCGGGTTCTTGCCGCCCATCTCCAGCGACACCGGCCGCGCCCCATCGGCGGCGGCCTTCATGATCGCGCTGCCGGTGCGGGTCTCGCCGGTAAAGGTGATCGCATTGACCCCGGGGTGGGTGGTGACGAACTCGCCGGCCGAGCCGGGGCCGAAACCATGGACCACGTTGTACACGCCCGGCGGCATGCCGACCGCGTTCATCACCTCGCCAAGCAGGGTGGCGGTCTGCGGGGTTTCTTCCGACGGCTTGACGACGACGGTGTTGCCGCAGGCCAGCGCCGGCCCGACCTTCCAGGTCATCAGCAGCAGCGGCAGGTTCCACGGACAGATCACGCCCACCACGCCGACCGGGCGGCGCAAGGCGTAGTTGAGCGCGCCGAGCCCGTCGGGGGTGGCCATCTCGAAGAACTCGGTGGGCACGCTCTTGATCACGTCGGCGAAGATCTTGAAGTTGGCCGCGCCGCGCGGAATGTCGATGTGGCTGGCGAGGCTGCGCGGCTTGCCGGTGTCGGCGCACTCGGCGTCGAGGAATTCGTCGAAGCGCGCGTTGATGCCATCGGCCACGGCGTTGAGCAGATCGACCCGCTCCGCCACGGTCATCCGACCCCACGGGCCATCGAGCGCGGCGCGCGCGGCGCGCACGGCGGCGTCGACCTGATCACGGTCGGCTTCGTTGACGTGGGCGATCAGACGGTTGTCCAGCGGCGAACGCTTTTCGAAGGACTTGCCGCTGGCGACGAACTCGCCATTGATGAAGTTGAGAATGTTCTTGGTGCTCATTTTTGCTGACTCCTGCGAATTCGCCGGAAAGGCTTGTGCGGCTGGGGTTCGTTTGACCGGGAGGTTCGGGAAAGGTCGGAATGGATTGGGGTGATCGGGAGGGCTGGATGGGTCGGAAGGGTTGGATGGGGCCGGCTTCAGCCGTCCACGTCGGCGCCGATGGCGGCCAGGCCGGCACGGGCGCAGGCCTCGTCCTGCTCTTCGGACGCGCCCGACACCCCAATGCCACCGATCAGCTCGCCGCCAACCCGCACCGGCAGCCCGCCACCGAAGACGATCAGGCGCTGCCGCGACGAGAAGCCGAGCTTCATGCCTTCGTCGTGGCCCACCGCCTTCATCCAGTTTCCGGTCGGAAAGCCGAAGCCTGCCGCCGTGTAGGCCTTGTCGATGGCCAGGTCGATGGACTGGATGAACGCGCCGGGCATGCGCAGGAAGGCGGCAAGGTGGCCGCCAACGTCCACCACGCCGACATTGATGCGCACGCCCAGGGTCTCGGCGTGCCGCACCGCGGCCTGCGCCGCGGCCAATGCGGCTTCCAGGGAGATGTTCGATTGCGGCAGCACGGTCTTCATCGTCGGTCGCTCCATTCGTTTTTGACTCGGACGCCAAGTTATCGCGTTATAATCTCGACGTCAATACATAATCTCGAGATTTTAGGTTTACTCAAGAAACCTCGGCTTCGACTAAAATCCACATCATCCTGCAAGCCGTCCCGCTCCCGACGCCACGCTCCGGCGCCCCGGACGACCGCCCCAACGGGGCGGAGCGGCGGCGAAGCGCAACCGGAGTCCGTTACCCGATGAACAAACCTGCCACCACCGAAGAGCTGAACAAGGGCGCCGAACCCAAGACCCTGGTCGAGGGTGCCTACCACCGCCTGCGCCGCGACATCATCGAAGGCGTGCATCCGCCGGGCGAAAAGCTGCGCGTGGAGCACCTCAAGGACCAGTACGAGGTCGGCGCGGGCACCCTGCGCGAAGCGCTGCTGCTGCTGGTCACCGACGCGCTGGTCGTCGGCCAGGGGCAGCGCGGCTTTCGCGTCGCGCCGATTTCGCTCGAGGACTTCGAGGACATCACCCGCACCCGCGTGCTGCTCGAGACCGAGGCCTTGCGACAGTCCATCACCCTCGGCGACGATGCCTGGGAGGGCGATCTGGTGGCCGCCTTTCACCGCCTGACGCGTGCCGAGCAAAAGCTCGCCGACCACGAAGTCGCAACGCTGGAAGAGTGGGAACAGCGCAACCGCGCCTTTCACGAGGCACTGATCGCCGCCTGCCCGTCGCGCTGGATTCGCCATTTCCAGAACATCCTCTATCAGCAGTCGGAACGCTACCGCCGCATCGCGCTGTTTCGGCCGACCATTCCGCGCGACATCCACGCCGAGCACGAAGCCATCTTCAATGCCACGCTGGAGCGCGACGTCGCCAAGGCCAGCCGCATCCTGTCGGAGCACATCCTGCGCACCCTCGAGGCGGTGCGCAGGATGCCGGCGGACTTCTTCAGCAACGGCGCCCGTCGCGGCTGACGGCCCGGCCGGATGGCCGGGCGGGGGCGATCAGGTCACCACGCTCAGGAAACGCTCGTTCAGCGCGCGGTCGTGGTAGAAGATGCCGGCGCCGACTTCGTCCCAGGTCCACTTGATCGGCTTCCAGTCGGGATAGCTCTGATAGCCGCCGCAGAAGGTTTCGAAGCGGTTGCCCGAGGGGTCGAAGGCGTAGATCGTGGTGCCGCGGGTGATGCCGTGGCGCGTCGGTCCGATATCGACCGAGACCTTGTTCATCGACATGATGTCGGCGGCGCGCAGCACCTTCTCCCAGCTGTCGAGCAGGAACGAGACGTGGTGCAGCTTGCCCGGCTCGGGATGACGCACGAAGGCGATGTCGTGCGCCTTGGTCGAGCACGACAGCCAGATGCCGAGGTCGGTCTTGCCGTCTTCCAGGACCACGTGTTCGACCAGGTAGAAGCCCAGCACGTTGACGAAGATGTCCTGCACCTTCTCGATGTCCGGCCCGTAGAGCAGACAGTGGTCCATGCGGATCGGGGCGATGCCGTGCTCGGCCTGATTGGTCCACGGCGCCGGGTTGACGTACTCCATGCCGTTGCCGACGTCGGTCTTCTCGGCATAGAGCTCGATCAGATGGCCGGACGGGATCTCGAAGCGCACGCGCTCGCCGGTTTCGAGCATTTCACCGGCCGGGATGCGCTCGGTCTGCACGCCGTACTCCTTGAGCGCGCCGTCGAGCTTGTCGAGGGTGGCCTTGTCGGCCACCTTGAACGCGAAGAAGTCGATGCCGGCCTCGTCCGCCTCGCGAATCAGCAGGCTGTTGTGGTCGCGCTCGTCCCAGGTCTTGAAATAGACCCGGCCCTTGTCGTCACGCCCGGTCTCGACCATGCCGAGCACGTTCTTGTAGTGGTTGATGCCCTCTTCCAGATCCAGCACGCGGATGGCCGCGTGTCCCGGCCGCAGTACGCCTGTCATCGCCATTTCGGTCTCCTTCACTCTTGTGATGCCCGTCGGGGAGCCTTCCCAGTCGGGCGGGTTAGCGGTGGTTCAATACGATACAACCGCGTTATTTCGAAGTAAATACAATTTCTCGAGATTCTATATTTTTCTGAACAATGGGCTGCGCACCTGCTGCGCGTCGGCGGCGGAGAAGAACTTCTCGGTATGGATGTCGTTCTCGAACAGCCGCCCCTGCATCAGCGTCGTGATGCAGGCATCGATCATCACCGGCGGGCCGCACAGATACGCCTTGTGACCGCGAAAGTCGTTGTCGAAATGCGCCTTGGCCGCTTCATGGACGAAGCCGCGAAACCCGTCCCAGTCGCTGCCTTCGGGCTCGTCCGACAGCGCCGCGACGTAGCTGAAGTTGGGATGCGCGGCGGCCAGGGCGAGGAATTCGTCGTGGTAGTACAGTTCGGCACGGGTGCGCTGCCCATAGACCAGCGTGATCGGGCGCGAATCCCCCGTGGCCAGCAGGTCGAGAATCATCGCGCGCGGGCTGGACAGGCCCGAGCCGCCCGCCATGAACAAGGCGCCGCCCTCGGCCGACTTGCGTACGAAGAAGCGCCCGTAGGGCCCCGACAGCGCGACGCGGTCACCGGCCGCGAGCTGCTCGTGGATCCAGGTCGTGCCCTTGCCGCCGGGGACGATGCGTACATTGAGTTCGATCTCGCGCGTCGCCGCGCCGTCACCCGGCGGGTTCGCCAGCGAGAAGGCGCGGGTACAGTCCTCGCCCGGGATCGAGAAGTTGATGTACTGCCCGGCCTGGAAATGGATGGGCGCGTCGAGCGCGATGAACACGCCCTTGATCGTCGGCGTGAGGTCTTCGATGCGTGTGACGACGCCGGGAAAGTCGCGCACCGGGATCGACTCGGCATCCGGCTCTTCGTCGATCTCGGCCTCGATGACCAGGTCGCTCTCAAGCCGCGCACAGCAGGCCAGCGTCTTGCCTTCGTCGCGCTCGAAGTCCATCAGCGCAAAGCTGGACGCCTCGCCATGCTCGACCTCGCCGTCGAGCACCTGCACCTTGCAGGTGGCGCACAGGCCGTGGCAGCACGCATGCGGCAGCCAGATGCCGGCGCGCAGAGCGGCGTCGAGAATGGTCTGGCCCTCCTCGACTTCGATGGTTTCGCCCAGTGGTTCGATGGTCAGTTCATACGTCATGATGCTTCTCTCTGGTCAGGGTCCGGCCCCCGGAAAGGTGGCCCCTTGCGAGGCGGCCCCTTGCGAGGCGGCCCCTTGCGTCGTTCTTCTCGCTGCGGCTGCGTCGTTCAGCTCCGCGGGGCCGCCAGCGGGTGGCGTGCCCCGTGGGATGCATTGGCTCAGCTGCACGAACCGGCGATGCCGGTCAGCCCAGGCGTGCGGAAGCGGATCGCGTCCTTGTGGCCGAGCCCGTTGTCGGCCAGCGACTTGTCGAGATCCGGCTGCCACGGCTGGCCAGACTTGAACCATTCGACCTTGCTCCAGTCGATCTGCGCAAAATCGGGGTGGTAGCCGAAGGCGTCGGGCAACACCTGCTCGACCACCGCGCGAAATGGCATGCCGGGCGGAAACGGAAAGCAGAACGGGGCGCAGAACATCAGGTGGTCTTCCCAGCCGATGTACAGCAACTGGTTCCCGTGAAAGTTCTCATGCCGGTCCAGCGCGGCGAATTCGTACTCCTTGACGGCGGCAACAGCCATGTCATGTCTCCTCGTATTCGTTGGTGTTCGTGGTCGCACGGCGCGCCGGCCGCGCGGATTGCTGCCGAACCGCCGCCCGGGTCGGGGCGGCAGTCTGTCTCGGGCGGAATCGTGGTTACAGATTCTTGGTCGCGATGCCCCGCCACTTGTCGAAGTTCTTCTGGTCCTCGGAACCGTCGAAGTCGAGGTTGTCGCGGCCGAAGTTGAGGTGGTAGTAGTCGAGCACCGCGGCGAGCGGGTCGAAGCCCTCGGCGGTGGGGTCCGTGCCTTCGGGGAAGCAGTTGCCCTGGTAGATCTGGTGCACCGGCAGCCACGACTGCACGTACTTCTCCGGCTCGTCGTCGAAGATCTTCTTGCAGTGGTCGGAGCAGAAGTGGTACTTGTCGCCCTTGTAGGTGGTCTCGCGGTAGCAGATCTTGGTCGGGTCGCCCGGCTCGGTGAATTGCATCGGGATCTGGCAGGTGGTGCACAGCATGGGCAGCGTCTTGTTGTAGAAGCGGTTGCCCTTGGCAGCCTGCTCGCGCCAGTGCTCGAGACGCGGCCGGTAGTACTTGTCGAAGCTGGCGGGGTACTTCTCCGACAGCCACTTCATCTCGTCTTCGTCCGGAACCCAGGTGTGGAAGGCGGCCGCCGCGGTGTAGTTGTAGAAGGTGCCCCAGGTCTGGTGCGAGATGTGGTCCTTTTCCGAGGCGATGGTGGCCGCGCAGTCGGGCACCTTGATGCCGTAGCGGGCCAGATCCTTGAACAGCGCGCCGCCGTTCTGCTCGAAGTACACCTCCCACGCCTCCTTCCAGCTCATGGTGCGCTTGGGCAGCATGTAGTCCTGCATCATCGCGACCAGCGCCAGCACGCGATAGCCGCGCCAGGTCCACTTGTCGATCCAGCGCTGGACGATGGGCAGGTTGTCCGGATCCTGTTCGAGAATGAACTTGATCACCTCCAGCCCCAGCGTCATGTGGCGCGCTTCATCCGACTGCGCCGAAAAGCCGAAGGTCATCGTGCCCATGTCGCCGTTGTAGGCGGCACCCGAAACAAAGGGCACGAACAGCAGGTTGGTCAGCACGTACTCGAAGGAGAAGCCGATCGCGACCATGAATTCGAACGGGCCGGCGGTGACGGCGTCGTCGAAGAAGCTCTTGGGCACCGACAGGTACCACACGCGGTCGTGCATGTGGCGGAACTCGTGAAAGCCGTTGTAGTGCTTGTTGTAGTTGGAGATGGCGTGAATCTGGGTCTGCGCGTGGCGAATCTCGTCGAGCGACTGCATCAGGCAGGCGATGCGCGGCCCGGCCCCCGGAAAGGCCCGGCCGGCGTGGGCAAAGCCGCGGTGCGCCATGTATTCGAGCGGGCTGACGCCGGTGAGGAACAGCTTGACGGTGTTCAGATAGCGCGCGTCGGTGACCGACAGGTGGCCGTTGTTCTGGGTGTAGGCGTCGATGATGGCGTAGAGCTTCTTTTCCTTCTCGGCCTGGTACTTCCAGTAGGCGTCCATGGTCAGGCGGAAGGGGTCTTCCCACTTGTCCCAGTCATGAATCTTGATGCCTTCGTACTGCGCATAGGGATAGACGTCGTCCATAGACTGGTAGGTGGTGTCCCAGCCCAGCCCGCGGGTCATGTGGCGATAGCGCTCCTTCAGACCCAGCTTTTTCTTCGCGACTTGCATGTCCATCGTGGTGATCTCCTCGAATCTTCTGGTGTACGTCGTGTTCAGGTGTTCCAGCTCAGCACCAGCTCGTCATCGGTTTCATCGATGTGGCCGGACAGCGTGATCAGGTTGATGTGCAGCTCCTGCAGGTCGAAGGGGCGGCCGAGCTTCTCCTCGATGCTTTCGCGACGCACCGCGAGTCGGCCATCGGCGTCGATCTTGACCATGGCCGGCTGGTGATCGACGGTGGCGTGCGGGTTGTCCTCGGCGACGGCCTCGACGATGGGGCGGGTTTCCTCGTTGGCCTGCAGGACCAGCATGACGTTCGACATGGTGTGATTCTCCTCAGAGCGCGATGCCGGCCTTGGCCAGGCGCTTGTTGAACTGCTCGGTGACCTCGCCGACGACCTCGTCGGTGCGCGCGCCGAGGGCGATGGCGGCAACCGGCGTCAGCGCGGCGGCGGCGCGGTCGCGCCAGGTGCGCGTCCACTCGGCCAGCTGCGCGCGGTTGTCGTCCGATTCGGCGGCGGCGGTCTTCATCGTCGCGTCCACCCATTTGCGGGTCTCGCCCGACCATTCGGTCATGAACTGGGTCAGCATCGCGATCGCCGTCGCGCCCTGACCGGAGAGCACGTCGTCGACGATGGTCTCGAACACCAGCGGATACATCAGGCCGTCGAGCGCGACGTTCTGCGCGACGTAGAGCTCGAACGGATCCTTGAGCACGAAGGTGTCCTCGACATAGCGGCGCAGGCTCTGCCAGCGATCGTCTTCCAGCCACGCCTGACGGGCACGGTCGAGTTCGTCGGGATCGGCCAGCAGCAGACCGACACGGGTGAGGTATTGCGCGATGCCGAGGTGATCCATCGCGTGGTAGATGCACGGCTGGGTAAAGGCCGTGCCATAGCCATAGGCACAGACCGAGGCGTTGTTCATGTTGCCGCCCCAGGCCACGTGGCGCAGCGGCAGCAGCAGGTCGAGCACGGTGCGCTTCAGGTCTTCAGGCATCGCGTCGGCCAGGCCGCGGGATTCGACGAAATTGAAGTTGGACTCGGCGGTATCCTGCTGGCGCGCACGGGCCATCGTGTACGCACCGTAGTAGAACTGGCGCGGATCCTTGAAGCTGTACCAGTCGGCCATGCGGATCGCGGTGCGGCCGGTGTCGAACAGCTCGTGATCCGGGTCCCAGGTCGGCCGGTAGTGGAAGTTGTCGGTCGCCTGGAGGTCGAACGTACCTTCCTGGTAGCGGGAGGCCGGCTTGTCCGCGCCGATGCGGCGTGCCACGTGATCGAAGGTGTGGCGCAGCGGCGTGATCGTGACCGTACGCAAATCGATATGCATGAATCGTCTCCTCAGGTTGTCCGCGTGGTCGCGGTTTTGTCGTGTTGCGTGGTGCAATGAAGGGGTTCGGGGCGTGCCGCGCGGGCGGCGGACGCTATTGCCGGAAGCGCTGCTGATTGGCCTGGTGCAGATGCCAGTCCCAGTCATCCGACCCACCATGTTCGGGACGCGCGCCGTCGAGCACGGTGACCTGGTTGATGCGGCAGAACTCCTCGTAAGCCGATGCCGGCAGCAGCATCTCGACGAAGAGCTCGGGTTCGCCAATCGAGAACTCGAACTCGACCAGGCCGTCATCACGCCGCTCGACCAGGCGGACGAACTTGCGATTGACGTCGATGACCGGGGTTTTCTGGGGCATGGCAACCATCCGTTTGATCTGATGCAAGGAGTGGGAACAACACCCCTTCCATATCAAGTCGCGTGCCAATTTCCGCAAATCGCTGTTTAGAATGAAATTTGCTATTTTTCTCGAGATTAATTCTCGATTAGCAGTGGTTATCGGTGCATCAATTGATCAAATGCACGGCGCGACTGACGAAATGGTCAAACGGATTTTTTGCGTTGCAACAAAGACTTGCGGTGAGTTTGCAGGTCGATACGGCGGCTGAATCGAGTGCGTCAGCGCTGAACGGATTGCGTTCCGCTCCGGCGCGCGTCCGCTCCAGCGCCGCGTGTCACCGCGCGCACCATCTTGCCCACCACCGACACCGACAGGTCGCTCAGCGGGTAGGTCTTGCAGGCGAGCACGATGCCGTCGGCCTGCTCGGCTTCGCTGACGTAGGCACGGCTCATCTTCTTCACCCGGTACTCGCCCGCCGTGACGCGGATCTTGCAGACGCCGCAGCCGCCTCCACGACAGCCCACCGGAATGCCGCGGCGCCCCAGCGACTCCATGCCGCCGAGCAGATGCTGGCTGTCGCCGCAGGTAAAGGTTTCCTGACTTTGTTCGATGTAGATCGAGAATCGTGCACCCATGATGTCTCCTGCCCACCGGTCTCGTGGCGCGTGCGCCTGGCCGGTTGTTCGGCGTGTGGATTGTTGTAGTGAGCGCCCCGGTCAAGGCCTCCCCCGCGGGGCGAAGGGCCACCTTCCGGGCGCGCGGACCGTTCACAACAAAACAATTATCGTGCCATTTGTTAATAATCTCGAGATTTCATAGAATACAAGACTTTGGCGCATGCGTGCCGCCCGTCGTGAACCTCAGAATTGACCAATTGGTACAAACGCGTGGGGGCAGTGAATCATATGGTTCACTTCTGTCCCAACGGTGGTGGCCAGGTGCGTCTGCGATGGCGGCGAAGACCTGTCAAACGATCGCCGAAACCCCTGCCGCCCGGGGCCGCACATGTCACAATGAGAAGATCGCCCCCGCGCGAAGATCGGGCCGCAGAGCCCGCCGACCCAGGCACCGGAGCGCACACACAACGGAGCCAACCAGGAGGAGACGTGGCTGACATCCACTACCCGGGCAACGCCGACCTTCGGCGCCTGATCCGTTTCTCGTCGGAAGACGGGCTGATCTGGCTCGACGAGAGCCGCATGGTGCTGATGCACGCGGCGGCGCTGGCCGAATTGCGCAAGGAGCTGATCGGCTCGGTCGGCGCCGAGCAGGCGCGCCGTATTCTCACCCGCATGGGCTTTGCGTCCGGTCTGCGCGACGCCGAGCTCGCCAAGAAGGTGCGCGCAGGCTGTAGCGAGATCGACGCCTTCGTCGTCGGCCCGCAGCTGCACATGCTCGAAGGCAGCGTCCAGGTCGAACCGGTGCGCCTCGAGATGGACGTGGCCAGCGGCCGCTTCTACGGCGAGTTCATCTGGGAGCACTCGTGGGAGGCCGAGGTGCACGCGCAGGAGTTCGGCGAGGCCGAACACCCGGTGTGCTGGATGCAGATCGGCTACGCCTCGGGCTACACCACCGGCTTCATGGGCCGCTTCATCCTGTTCAAGGAAGTCGAATGCGCCGCCACCGGGCGCCACAGCTGCCGCATCATCGGTAAGCCGGTGGACGAATGGCCGGATGCCGCCGAATACACCCCTTATTACGAAGCCGACTCCATCGTCGGCCAGCTGCTCGAACTGCGCGAACAGGTCGAGACGCTGCGCTCGTCGCTGAACTGTCCGCGCAAGGTCACCAGCCTGATCGGCAACTCGGCCGGCTTCCGCCATGCCTTCGACCTGACCGCCAAGGCCGCGGCAACCAACGTCACCGTGATGCTGCTCGGCGAGACCGGCGTCGGCAAGGAGCGCTTCGCCCGCGCGCTGCACGAGATGAGCCCGCGCAACGAAGCCCCGTTCGTCGCCGTCAACTGCGCCGCGCTGCCCCACGACCTGGTCGAATCCGAGCTGTTCGGGGTCGAGCGCGGCGCCTACACCGGCGCCCACGCCTCACGCGCGGGCAAGTTCGAGCGCGCCGACGGCGGCACGCTGTTCCTCGACGAGGTCGGCGAACTGCCGCTTTCGGCCCAGGCCAAGTTGCTGCGCGTGGTACAGGAAGGTGAGCTCGAACGGCTCGGCGACGAGCGGATACGCAAGATCAACGTGCGTCTGGTCGCGGCAACCAACGTCGACCTGCTCACCGCAGTCAACGAAGGCCGCTTCCGTCGCGACCTGTTCTACCGGCTCAACGTCTACCCGGTGCTGATTCCGCCACTGCGCGAGCGCGTCAGCGACATCCCGCCGCTGGTCGAGGCCATGCTCGAGCGCTACTGCACCCTGCACCAGAAGCGCGTGCTCGGCGTCACCGACATGGCGATGCGCGCGCTGAAGAGTCATTCGTGGCCCGGCAACGTGCGCGAACTCGAGAACATCATCGAGCGCGGCGTGATCCTCGCACCGCAGAACGGCTGGATCGAGGCCGAGCATCTGTTCGTCGGCGCCGGCGAACACGACCCCGGCCACGAGTGCGTCGGCAGCGCCGGTCGGCTCGAGGAAACGACCGCTTCCGCACCTCAGGCAACGGTCTGTGAAACCATTCTTGCCGCCGGCATCGGTCTCGACGAACTCGAGCAGCAGCTGCTGCAACACGCGGTGCAGCAGGCGGGCGGCAACCTCTCCGCCGCCGCCCGCCTGCTCGGCATCACCCGCCCGCAGCTCAACTACCGACTGAAGAAGCACGCCGGCTGACGGCGTGCGCAGGCAGCCTCTCAACCGGGGGCTCGTTTGCCAACCCTGCCACCTCTCCTTCAGCATGCATCGCTCGCCATGGCCACCGCCGAAACAGAAGCACTCGATGTCAACACCTGAAGCGGCGCGCCCGCAGCCCTGACCTTGTAGTTCGGAGAAGCTCAAGGGCACCTTGAAAAACCTCCGATTTCACGAAAATCAGCACTGTAAGTGTCTGATTTAGTGAAGGTGATCTCTAGAAGAATGAGGTTCTTCGAGGCGCCCTCAAGTCGTCCTTGACGAAGGTCGATCACGTCAGGACACTTGCGTAAGATGCATTTTGGCTCATATTATTCATAATGAATCTTAGCTGCCGGAGCACTGCGATGGGATCCACTGTATTCCTTACACAGACCGAACTCTACAAGCTTCGCCAGATGTGCGCGAATCTCCGTTCCTTGAACTCGGATCAACAATGCGCCCGAAGCATCTGGCGTGCCTGGAGAAGCACTTTGTATCAAGGTCGTCAAAGGTGACCATACATTTCCTCGCTACTGAGAGTACGGAAAAGTGGAGCCTCATGCCCCTGCGCTCATGCACAAAGGGTGTCGTTTGATGTCACTGAAGTCCTTTGCGCGATGGACAAGACAAATGCCGGTGTTGCGGCGCGGCGTCTTCTGGGCGGCTTTTTCGCTTGTCTGGCTGCTCTATGCAGTTCCTTTTTTTCACGCGTATTTCTTCCCGAGCCCCATGAGTCAACTGGCAGGCATGCTCGACAGAGCCACATTGGTCGATTGTCTGCTGGATACGGATAGACCCCGCCCGACCTTGCTTGAAATCGGGTTGCTAACCACGTCGGGGGAACGGGTAGTCGGAGAAATCTACCAGCATGAACTGACTCTGCGGAAGGACTGGACTGGCAGCCACTATCGGGCCCATTCGGTCAATACCGGAGTTGACGGTCACTACTACGCAACGAACTCACAGCTCCACCTGAATGCGGACGGGCGCACTATCGTTCGCATTGACATCAAGACCTGTGATCGACTCGTGGACAGTGCCGAGGCGAGATCCAGCCACACAGTCCTGCAGGAGCAGTGCGCCGTTCCCGTGCGGCACGTGACGTGCAAGGCTCGGGTCGAACCCGCTCGATGATTCCGTGGCCCCGTCGGACATTCGGCTCAACCGCCTTCGCTCCAATGGCTCCAAACCTGGAGCGAGGAGCGGGAAGCATGGTCATTGTTACCATTGTTGAACGCCCTCGGGGCCACGGGGCCACTGACCAACTGCTGTTCGCTGCGCGGGCAGCATGACTGCATGCAGCGTTGGTGATGCCAGACACGGAGCGGCCTACCTTGCAATTTACGTACACAGCCCCATGTACACTCGTCGGGAGCATGAGAATATCCATGCACGGAGCACGGACTTTCCTGGATCGCAATTGGCGAAATTTATCGACGCGATCCTCTAAATTCATTTTTCCAATTCTCATTTACCCGATAAGATTCATCCCGTCTGAACGAAACGTTCAACGGCAACTTCCACCAACCAGCAAGGAGTCACTCCATGATCAACACCGAAGTTCAACCGTTCAAAGTCAACGCCTTCCACAACGGCAAGTTCATCGAAGTCACCGACGAAAGCCTGAAGGGCAAGTGGTCCGTGCTGATTTTCATGCCGGCCGCCTTCACCTTCAACTGCCCGACCGAGATCGAAGACGCCGCCGACAACTACGCCGCGTTCAAGGAAGCCGGTGCCGAGGTGTACATCGTCACCACCGACACCCACTTCTCGCACAAGGTGTGGCATGAGACCTCGCCGGCGGTCGGCAAGGCTCAGTTCCCGCTGATCGGCGACCCGACGCACAAGCTGACCCGTGCCTTCGGCGTGCATATCGAGGAAGACGGTCTGGCCCTGCGCGGTACCTTCGTGATCAACCCCGACGGCGTGATCAAGACCATGGAAGTTCATGACAACGCGATCGCCCGTGACGTCTCCGAAACCCTGCGCAAGCTGAAGGCCGCGCAGTACGTCGCCGCTCACCCGAACGAAGTGTGCCCGGCCAAGTGGAAGGATGGCGAGAAGACCCTCGCACCGTCGCTGGACCTCGTCGGCAAGATCTGATTCCGACGCGATCCCGCTCGACTCCGGCACCGCACGCGGTCGCCGGAGCGCTCCGAGGGTTGGCCCTCGGAGCGGCTCCACCCATCAGGCCACCACCCGGTCTGACCTGACTGCCCGACCTCATCACGGTCGCAGCCGGGCCGATTCATTCACCAGGCCAGCCGTGCCCCGCGCTTGAAGCGCCGGCATCTGTTCGCCGCGCCTGCTGAATGCACCGACCTACGACGCATCATTCCAGAAGATCACCTACGGGAGTCCAGCCATGCTCGACGCAAACATGAAATCGCAATTGAAGGGACTGCTCGAACGCATCGACCAGGAAGTCGAGCTCGTCGCCTTCCTCGACGACCAACCCAAGTCCGCCGAAACCCGCGAGCTGCTCGAAGACATCGTGGCGCAGTCCGCCAAGGTCAGCATGCGCATCGCCGACGACACCAGCGGCGAACGTACGCCGTCGTTCTCGGTGTCGCGCAAGGGCACCGACATGGGCATCCGCTTTGCCGGCCTGCCGATGGGTCATGAATTCACCTCGCTGGTGCTCGCCCTGCTGCAGGCCGGCGGCTATCCGCCCAAGGTGGACGCCGAACAGATCGAGGCGGTGAAGGCGCTCGAAGGCGAGTTCGTGTTCGAGACCTACATCTCGCTGTCTTGCCACAACTGCCCGGACGTAGTGCAGGCGCTCAACCTGATGGCGGTGCTCAACCCCAACGTGCGCCACTCGATGATCGACGGCGGCGTGTTCCAGGCCGAGGTCAACGAGAAGAACATCATGGCCGTGCCGACGGTGTATCTGAACGGCCAGCCGTTCGACTCCGGACGGATGACGATCGAGGAGATTCTGGCCAAGGTCGATACCGGCGCCGCCGCCCGCGACGCGAAGAAGCTCTCCGCCAGGGATCCGTTCGACGTGCTCATCGTCGGCGGCGGTCCGGCCGGTGCCGCAGCTTCGATCTATGCCGCGCGCAAGGGCATCGCCACCGGCATCGTTGCGGAACGCTTCGGCGGTCAGGTGATGGACACGATGGCTATCGAGAACTTCATCTCGGTCAAGGAAACCGAAGGCCCCAAGCTGGTCGCCGCGCTCGAGGAGCACGTCAAGGCCTACGAGGTGGATGTGATGAACCTGCAGCGCGCCGCCGCCCTCAAGCCGGCCGCAACGCCGGGGGGCTACGCCGAAGTCACGCTGGAGAACGGCGCCGTGCTCAAGAGCCGCACCGTGATTCTTGCCACCGGTGCCCGCTGGCGCGAACTCAATGTGCCGGGTGAACAGGAGTACCGCGGTCGCGGCGTCGCCTATTGCCCACACTGCGATGGCCCGCTGTTCAAGGGCAAGCACGTGGCGGTGATCGGCGGTGGTAACTCCGGCGTCGAAGCCGCGATCGACCTCGCCGGCATCGTCGGCAAGGTCACGCTGCTCGAGTTCGGCGACACCTTGCGTGCCGACGCGGTGCTGCAGGCCAAGCTGCGCAGCCTGCCCAACGTGACCATCATCACCGAGGCGCAGACCACCGAAGTGACCGGCGACGGTCAGCGGGTCAACGGCCTGGTCTATACCGACCGCGCCAGTGGTGCGTCACACACCGTTGCCCTCGAAGGCGTATTCGTGCAGATCGGCCTGCTGCCCAACACCGATTGGCTCAAGGGTTCGGTCGAGCTGTCGCGCTTTGGCGAGATCGTCGTCGATGCCAAGGGGCAGACCTCGGTGCCCGGCGTGTTTGCCGCGGGCGACTGCACCACCGTGCCCTACAAGCAGATCATCATCGCCATGGGCGAAGGCAGCAAGGCGGCGCTGTCGGCCTTCGACCACCTGATCCGCACCACGCCGGAAGACGCCAAGGCCGAAGCCGTCGCAGCCTGAGCGCCGCGCCTGGTGGCGACGCCACCGGGCGCTCCGGGTTCTCCCCTCTCCTGGCACCCAAACGTTCCGGGCCCCGCGAGGGGCCCGCTCACGTTTACCGCCAGCGCATCAGGACAGCTGTCGCCATCCGATCCCGTGGCCATTCATGCGCAGGCCACGCCCCCTGCCACGACGCGTACCGCACAGGCGTGCACAGCAACGACACGTGATCGCGGCCACGAGCAGCATCGTGACCAGGCTCGCCCAGATACTCAGCACGAGAACGATCCACATCCCCTCGGGGACGTTCGCCGACACCGCGGCGGCAAATTGAAACGCGACAGGCAGGCAGACCAGACACAGACTATAGAACAGTGTGGTCGCCGCAATCTCCGGCTTGTTCATTGCTACACTCCTCCATCGGGATAACAGCAGGCAGTTCGAAACGGCGTTCCCTTACCGCCGGGCAGCAGGTCATCCTCATCCACTTGATCTTCGCCGCCTTCAGGTCGACACTATATCAATGACTGTACAAAAATCCAGTACTTCGAAAGTGGCAGACCAGCCCCCGGGGCGTGACGCCCCCCGGGGGCGAGGAACCGGGCTGCGTCCGGACAGTCGCTTTGGCGCATTCACACGCGAGCCCAGCGTGGAGGAGATGACGCTCGAAGATCTCGATCTACCGGGACCGGCAACGCAATGCTTCGTCGACCAGGCGAAATCGGTGATCACCTACAACCGCTCACCGGACATCCCGCTGGATCGTTCGATCAACCCTTACCGCGGCTGTGAACATGGCTGCATCTACTGCTACGCGCGGCCATCGCACGCGTATCTCGATCTCTCGCCCGGTATCGACTTTGAAACCCGGATCGGCTGGAAGCCGGATGCCGCCCGCGTGCTGCGTGCGGAACTCGCTCACCGGCGCTATCGCTGCGCCCCCTTGCTGCTGGGCGCCAACACCGATGCCTGGCAGCCGCTCGAACGGCATCTCGGCATCACGCGCCAGATCCTCGAGGTATTGTGCGAAACGCGCCACCCCTTGCAGATCATCACGCGCTCGGCCTTGATCGAACGCGACCTCGACCTGCTGACCGATCTCGCGCGCGACGACCTGGTCGAAGTGCTGTTCTCGGTGACGACGCTGGACGACGCCCTCGCCCGCCACATGGAGCCGCGCGCGCCACGCCCGCAACGCCGCCTCGACGCGATGCGCACGCTGGCCGACGCCGGTGTTCCGGTCGGCGTGTTGTTCGCGCCGTTGATTCCGGCACTCAACGACCACGAGATGGAATCGGTGATCGAGGCCGCCCATGGCGCCGGCGCCCGGGCCGCCGGCTACATCGTGCTGCGCCTGCCCCACGAAGTTGACACGCTGTTTACCGACTGGCTTCAACGCCACTACCCGGACAAGGCCCGGCACGTGCTGAGCGTACTGACCCAGATGCGGGGCGGGCGCCACAACGATTCACGCTTCGGTCATCGCATGCGCGGCGAAGGTCCGTTTGCCGAACTCTACAGCCAGCGCCTGCGAAACCTCTGCAAACGCCTCGGGCTGGCGCGCGCGCGGCGTGATCTCGACACCACCGCCTTTCGCCCGCCCCGTGAAACGGACCCGCAAGGCAGTCTGTTCTGAACGCCACCGCCATGACACCCGCGCCAGCCCAACGCATTGTCGAACGCTCCGCCCTTGGGACAAAAGAAAGGCGCGCCACCGTTTTCCGAAGAACGACAGCCTCGAACCCGCTGCAATCCGTCACAATCACTCCTGTACGGAAACGCCATCTCAGGCTATGCTGATGGGTTCTACAACGCGCAATGCGCCAAAGGCTTGTACATGAAGATCGTTCCCATCGCCGCCGGAGCCGCCGTGCTCGCGGGCGCCGCACTGACCGCCACCGCCTGGATCACCGGCAGCCGCATCGAACAGCAGTTTCACCAGGGCCTGAGCCAGACTGCGGGCGTCCAGGCTTCGGTGCTCCGCTACGACCGTGGCATTTTCAACGCCACTGCCCAGACGCTGTGGACCTACGACGATGGCAGCGGACCGGTCAGCCTGCGCGCCAACCACCGCATCCAGCACGGCCCCCTGCCCAGCGGCAAGCTGGCCGAGATCGAAACCGAGCTCGAAGCTTCCGGTGAATTCCTCGCCGTCTTTGGCGCCGCGCTCGGAGGCCGTGCTCCGCTCGAAGTCAGCAGCATGATCGGCTGGGACGGCAAGCAGCAGCACCGCTTCAACTCGGTCGCCTTCAACGGCCAGCATGAAGAGCTCGCGTTCGACTGGGCGGGCCTCAACGGCCACCTCGACATCTCGGCCGACGGCACGCGTGCCACCGGAACTTTCATCGCGCCGCGCATGCGCATCAGCGACGACGAAGGCGGTTCGCTCGCTGCGGAATCGCTGGCGGCTACGATCGACGCCCGGCGTGCCCCGGGTTACGGCTTCTGGATCGGTCCCGGACACCTCACCGTGGACCAACTGTCCTTTCAGGAGACCGCCAACGGAGATGCTGTTCAGGCGCACGGCGTGCGCCTCGACGTCGACACCGTCCTGCGCCAGGATCTGGTCGACATCGTCTCACGCCTGGGTGTGCGGCAGCTGAGCGCACCGCCCTACGGCATTGAGGATTTCTCGTTCGGGCTGACCTTCGGCAACCTCGACGCAGGAGCCCTGCAGGCAGTGGACGCGCTGGGAGCGTCGCTGTCCAGCGGTATCGAGTTCGGCGACGCCGAAAGTGAGCGGGTACTACAGGCCCTGCAGGAGCAGGTGCCGGTCGTCCTTCGCCGTGCCCCCTTCGTCGAACTGGACGAGATCGCGGGTCGCGTCGAGCAAGGCCAGTTTACGGCACGTGCCCGCCTTGGCTATCAAGGCGACGGTGACATCGAGCGCTTCAACCCGCTCAACGACCTGAACCTCCGCATCGCCCTGCAAGTGCCCGCCGAGTTCGCGCGCGACATGCTGGTCGCGCAGGTCACCGAATCGGTCATGGCCTTCGCCGAGGCCATGGGCATGGACGACCCGGCACAGATACAGCAGGCCATCGACGAAATGGTCGATGCGCAGATCGCCGAATTCATCGATGGCGGCCTGATCGTCGCCCAGGGCGATGCGTGGAGCGCCGACGCCCGCTACGAGAACGGTGGCCTGACGCTCAACGGCGAGTCTGCCGACGAGCTGCTGTTCGAACTGCTTGGGCCGATGCTGTTTCGCTGATCTTCAACCGGGGGCGTGCGACCGGACGAGCGTGAGCCCCGTCCGTCGCATCAACCCATTCGGCGATCAGGCAGCAATCTCGACCAGCTCGATCGCGAAGGTCAGATCCTTGCCCGCCAGCGGATGATTGGCGTCGATGGTCACCGTCTCGGCGGTGACTTCGGTCACCCGCACCGGGATCGGCTGACCATTCTGGCCTTGCATCTGCAGTTGCTGCCCGACCTGCGGGTTGAGGTCCGGCGGCATGCGATCGAGCGGCACCGACAGCACCGCTTCGGCCTGATGCGCACCGTAGGCCTGATCGCTCGGAATCGTGGTGGTGGTCTTGTCGCCGGGGCTCATCCCCTCGACGGCACGCTCGAAGCCGGGAATGATCTGACCCGAACCCAGCGTGAACTGCAGCGGATCGCGACCCTCGGACGAGTCGAACACCGTCCCGTCGGCCAGCGTGCCGGAGTAATGTACCTTGACGGTGTCGCCCTGTTTTGCCTGAGCCATCGTATTGCCTTCCTTGTCATTGCGGTTACAAAAAACCCGCATACCGAAAAAGAATCCGGTATGCGGGCCGTTCTCACCATACAGCAATCGGACGAATCGTGCGACCTGTCGCGACCGATTGATCCTGCTCAGGGTCGGTGAATCTTCTCCGGATTCATCCGCGGCTGCCACGGCAGGCCGCTGTTTTGCCAGCCATTGACGAGGCGGAACCCGGCGCGCTCGCCTTCGCGCGCAACGTCTCCCTGAAAGCCGCCTTCGACGAAGCGCGCACCTGCAAAACCGTTCTCGCGCAGGAAGCGGGCACTGGGTTCGCCGCGTTCGCTACCGGAACGGCACATGGTGATGATCGTCGCGTCGCGCGGCAGGCCACGCGCTTCAAGCGCCGCCGCGACCTGCTGCGCGAACTCGGGATTGCGTCGCATCATGAAGCGCCGGTTCTCTTCGTCCCACGCATGGCGATCGACGACCATGAACGGGATGTTGGCGTGCACCTCGTCAGTAAAGCCGATGAACATCACTTCCACCGGATCACGCACGTCGATGAACAGCACCTGGTCGCCCTGCGACTGCACCATGCGGTAGGTCTCGTGCGGCGAAATTCCCATGGCACCATCGGTCGATCCGGCATGCGCGAACGGCACACAGAGGGCAAGCAACAGGCTTGAAACCAACTTCTTCATTCAAACACCTCCTTCAATAAATTCGCAAATACTAACATTCGCATCACAAGGACCACTATCGGGTCGGAGTCTTATCATCTCCGACGATCGCGCATGCCGCCGGACCGCCTTCGCAACATCGCCGAGGACACATGCGGTTCGACGCGGCTGCCCTTGCAGTCCGCTCCACACCCGATCTGCACGGACCGGTTTCCCGCGCACGCCACTCTGGTGCATGATTCGGTTCTCATGGCGCGAACACGACGCGCGTAACACCCGGGAAGCGCCGTGCGCCCCCGAAGACATGGAGAGGGAGAGAAATGAGCGAACAGACCAAATTCCTGCTGCCGGAAGACCGCATTCCCAAGCGCTGGTACAACATCCAGGCCGATTTGCCCAAGGCGATGCCACCTGTGCTGCATCCGGGCACGCTGCAACCGGTCGGCCCGGACGACCTCGCGCCGCTGTTCCCGATGGCGCTGATCGAGCAGGAAGTCACCACCGAACGCGAGATCGACATCCCTGAACCGGTGCGCGACATCTACAAGCTGTGGCGCCCGGCGCCGCTGTTCCGCGCCCACCGCCTGGAAAAGATGCTCGGCACGCCAGCCAAGATCTTCTACAAGTATGAAGGCGTCAGCCCGGCCGGCAGCCACAAACCCAACACCGCGATTCCGCAGGCGTTCTACAACCAGCAGGCCGGCATCAAGCGCCTGACCACCGAAACCGGCGCCGGCCAGTGGGGGACCTCGCTGTCGTTCGCCGGCAGCGTGTTCGACATCGATGTCACGGTGTTCCAGGTGCGCGTGTCCTACGACCAGAAGCCCTATCGCCGCGCCGTCATGGAAACCTATGGCGCGCGCTGCCTGCCGTCCCCCTCCTCCGAAACCGAATACGGCCGCTCGGTGCTCGCGCAGCGTCCCGACCATCCCGGCAGCCTTGGCATCGCGATTTCCGAAGCGGTCGAGATCGCCGCGCAGAACGAGGACACCAAGTACGCGCTGGGCTCGGTGCTCAACCATGTGCTGCTGCACCAGACGATCACCGGCATCGAGGCCATGGAGCAACTGGAGATGGCCGACGTTCAGCCCGACGTGATCGTCGGCTGCACCGGCGGCGGCTCCAACTTCGCCGGCATTGCCTTTCCGTTCATTGGCGCCGGCCTGCGCGGCGGCCACAAGCCCCGCATCGTCGCCGTCGAACCGGCCGCCTGCCCGTCGCTGACCCGTGGCAAGTACGCCTACGACTTCGGTGACACGGCGCACATGACGCCGCTGACCAAGATGCACACCCTAGGTTCGACCTTCACCCCACCCGGCTTCCACGCCGGCGGGTTGCGCTATCACGGCATGGCGCCGCTGGTGTCGCACCTGAAGGAGCTCGACCTGATCGAGGCCGTCGCCTACCAGCAGACCGAATGCTTCGCCGCCGGCGTGATGTTCGCCCGTGCCGAAGGCATCGTGCCCGCGCCCGAGGCCAACCACGCGGTCAAGGGTGCCATCGAGGAGGCATTGCGCTGCAAGCGGGAGGGCAAGTCCGAAGTCATCCTGTTCAACCTCTGCGGCCACGGCCACTTCGACATGGCGGCGTATACGAACTACTTCGCCGGCAACCTCAAGGACGATCAGTACGACGAGAAGGAGCTCGCGATGGCCTTGTCCGGGCTGCCGAGCGTCCCGGAAAACGCCTGAGCACCCGACCCGACACACGCCCCGGGGCGGCCCACCGGCACCCCGGGCACAGTCGCCGACAAAGACAACGACACCGGACCGGAACCGGTGCGCATCCCCAAGGAGAACACCATGACCGACGCGGTCGACTTCAAACCCCGGGACTCACGGCCCGGATTGAGCTACCCCTTCACCGCACCCCCGGCGCCGGGCGACACCCTCGAGGTCGCCCCCGGCGTGCGCTGGATCCGCATGCCGCTGCCGTTCCTGCTCGACCACATCAACCTGTGGGCGATCGACGATGGCGATCACGGCTGGGCCCTGGTCGATACCGGCATCCGCAACCAGACCACCATCGACCACTGGCGCAAGCTGTTCGCCAACGCCCCCGACCAGCGCTCGATCAGCCGCGTGTTCGTCACCCACATGCATCCCGACCATGTCGGCATGGCCGGCTGGCTGACCCGCAAGTTCGGCTGTCGCCTGTGGATCACCCGTCTCGAGTATCTGGTGTGCCGCATGCTGGTGTCCGATACCGGGCGCGAAGCGCCGGACGAGGCCATTGCCTTCTACCGCGCCGCGGGCTGGGGCGAGGATGCGATCGAGACCTACCGCGCACGCTTCGGTGACTTCGGCAACCACATCTACTGCCTGCCGGACAGCCACCGCCGCCTTCGCGATGGCGAGGAGATCCGCATCGGCGCCCACGACTGGCGCGTCATCGTCGGTCACGGTCATTCACCCGAGCACGCCTGCCTGTATTGCCCGGCACTGAAGGTGCTGATATCGGGTGACCAGGTCTTGCCACGCATCTCGTCCAACGTCTCCGTCTACCCCACCGAGCCGGATGCCAACCCGATGGCGGACTGGCTCGAATCGCTGGACAAGCTCGAACGCGAAGTCCCTGACGATGTGCTCGTGCTGCCCGCCCACAACGAGTGCTTTCGCGGCCTGCATGCCCGGCTGCGGCAACTGCGCGATGGTCAGGCAGAGACTCTGGACCGCCTGCGCGCGGCGCTGAGCCGTCCGTGCCGCGCCACCGACGTGTTCGGTGCGCTGTTCGCGCGCAGCATCGACGGCGCGCCGGCCGACACCATGCTGCTCGGCATGGCCACTGGTGAAAGCCTCGCCTGCCTCAACTACCTGATGGCGCGCGGCGAGGTCGTTCGCAGCCGGGACGACGACGGTGTGGACTGGTATCGACTGGGAAAAGGGGACAGCTGAGGGACACGGCTGAGGTGTGCACCTGAAGCGTACGCCCGAGCCGGCCAAACGCAATATCGCCGGGCGGGGCGTAGCCAACGCGCACCACCCGGGAGACGCGCAACGGTTACCAGGGCAGCGCGTCACCATTTGAATGGCGGAAGCCGCCACTGTTCTCCGGCGTCATCTCGTCGATGCGCGCGGCCAGCCGTTGCGCTGCCTCGACCGGGGAGATGTCCCCGGCGAAACCGACCATGCGCGTCTGCACGAAGCCCGGATGCAGGAGCGCGACCATCACGCCGCGCGGCGCAAGATCCCGCGCCAGGCTCACCCCGGCCGCGTTGAGCGCCGCCTTGCTCATCCGGTACGCATAGTAGGCCCCCGAGCCATTGTCCGCCATCGAGCCCATGCGGCTGGTGATCATCGCCACCTTGGCGCCCCTGGACAGATTCGGCAGCAGGGCTTCGGTGATGCGCAACGGCGCCAGCGCATTGACGGTAAACTGCCGCAGCACCTCGGCGTAATCGATTTCGCCCAGTACCGTGTCGCCGAACACGCCGGCGTTGTTGATCAGGACGTCAATCGCGCATCCGTCGAGCGCCGCCGCCATCCGCGCACCGGCGTCGTCGGCCGCGACATCGACCCCTTCGACGACCTTCGCTCCACTCTCGCGCAAGGCGTCGCTTGCCTCGCGGCAGACCGCGAACACCGTGTCTCCGCGCTGCATGAACACCTTGCACAACTCGAGCCCGATGCCTCTCGAGGCACCCGTCACCACTACTGTAGCCATTTCACTGATTCTCCATTTCAAGGTCCTGGACGCATCACTCTGACCATCGCCGGCAGCGACATCGGTATCACCACCACGACGACAAACCCGACAAAAGAAGTCAACTATAATGAAAGAATGTCGGTGATGATCGCCCGACACACGCTCTCGCGCAAGGAATTCGCCATGACCAACCGTCTCGCCAACGAAACCTCCCCCTACTTGCGTCAGCACGCCGGCAACCCGGTGGACTGGTGGCCATGGTGTTCGGAGGCACTGGAACAGGCCCGCCTGCTTGATCGCCCGATTCTGCTCTCGATCGGGTATTCCGCCTGTCACTGGTGCCATGTCATGGCGCACGAATCCTTCGACGACGAGGAAGTGGCGCAGACAATGAACCGCCTGTACATCAACATCAAGGTCGACCGCGAGGAGCGGCCCGACCTTGACCGCATCTACCAGAGCGCGCACCAGCTGCTGGCGCAACGCAGCGGGGGTTGGCCATTGACGATGTTTCTCACCCCTGACGGAACACCGTTCTACGGTGGAACCTACTTCCCGAAATACCCGCGCCCCGGTCTTTCGGGCTTCGTCACGGTGCTCGAGCAGGTTGCCGCCGCCTACGCCACCAACCGCCATGCAATCGAGGACCAGAACGCCGCGGTGCGTGCCGCCCTCGCGCGTACCGCGGCGTCCGGCAGTGGCACCCACCCCTCCGACTTCGGGCCGGGACCGCTGTCGGCATTGCGCGACCTGCTGTCGTCCGTTTTCGACCGCCGTTTTGGTGGTTTTGGCCCCGCTCCAAAATTTCCACACCCGACCGACCTCGAATTCCTGCTCCACCGGTTGCGCACCGCAGGGGACGAGCACGCGGGCGGAATGACCCTCGAAACGCTTGCCCACATGGCCGACGGTGGCGTTTTCGACCAGCTCGGCGGTGGTTTCTTCCGCTACAGCACCGACGACCGCTGGCAAATTCCACATTTCGAGAAGATGCTCTATGACAACGGCCCCTTGCTCGGCCTGTATGCGGACGCCTGGCAGATCGACCGCGCCCCGCGCTGGCGTCAGGTCGCCGAGCGGACCGCACACTGGGTGATGGAAGAGATGCAATCACCCCACGGCGCATACTTCACCGCACTCGATGCCGACTCCGAGGGTCGCGAAGGCAGTTTCTACGTCTGGGACCGTGACGAAGTCCAGTCATTGCTTCCACCACACGCGCTGGCATTGAGCGAACGCCATTTCGGGCTGGACATGCCCCCCAACTTCGAGAACCGCCACTGGCATCTGAGCGTCACCCAGCCACTGGGCGAGTGCGCGAACGGTCTCGGCATTCAGCCCGATGACGCCGCCTCGCTGATCGCCGACGCCCGCCAGCGGCTGCTGGAGGCCCGCAACCGACGCATCCGCCCCGCGCTCGACGACAAATGCCTGACCGCCTGCAACGGCCTCATGATCGCGGGCATGCTGCGCGCTGCCCGAGCGTTCGGACGTCCGGCGTGGAGCGCATCGGCGCTGCGCGCACTCGACGATATCCGCACTCGGCACTGGCACGCAGACCACCTGTACGCAACCAGCAGCGGAGGCGGCAAGGGCCGGCTTGACGCCTATCTGGACGATCATGCGTTTCTGCTCGCGGCGTTGCTCGAAGCCCTGCAGACCCGCTTCAGAGTGGATGACCTGGCCTTTGCCGAAGAACTCGCAGACGCCTTGCTCGACCATTTCGAGGACCGCGCCCACGGTGGCTTCTTCTTTACCCGTCACGATCACGAACCGCTGATTCAGCGCCCGAAGCCCGCCCACGACAACGCCACACCCTCGGGTAACGGGGTCGCCGCACGTTCCCTGGCTCGCCTCGGCCACCTGACCGGAGAGACCCGCTATCTGCAGGCTTCCGAACGCTGTCTGCAGGCCTTCTACGCAACCCTGGACCGGCAACCCGCAGGGTGTGCCGCACTTGCACTGGCGCTGGCCGAGCACCTGGCACCACCGACGCTGATCGTGCTGCGTGGCCCGGCGGCCGAGCTCGACGGGTGGCTCGGCGAACTCTCCATCCACCATCGTCCGGACACCATGGTGCTGGCCATTCCCCCCGACACCCAGCCGTTGCCACCGGTACTCGACAAACCCTGCGACGAGCATGTTCGGGCCTGGGTATGCCGCGGCTCCACCTGCCTGCCGCCGATCGCCACGCTCGCCGAACTGGAGCACGCCCTGTCGTGCTGAAGCTCGAACAGATCGCGCGCTTCCTTCCACCAGAATGCGCACCGGCTCCCTTCGGGCCGCGCTCACCAGCTCGGGCACACCCTACTCGCGCCAGAACGGCTTGCGTGCGATCGCCAGGGCATCCTCGCGCCGCAAGCCAATGTCTCGCAGCAGACGTGCATCCAGTTGCCCGAGCTCGCGACGCTCGCGGCTGCGGCGAATCCAGAGTTCGGGCAGAACGACGGCACGATGCAGCCAGTCACCTGACAAGCGACTGGCTGCACGAAGCGCGAGACGGACGAAGTAGGGCTCTTGTCGGACACTGTCCATGATCCGCTTTCCTTCAAGAATTCCCGAAGAGGCGACGCATGCCGCCTCCGCCCGCGATGAGCAGGACCGGCCGGAATGGGTCCGGCGTTTCCCCGGGAGAGGTTCCATGACAGATTGAGCGCATTCGCTCGTACTATCCAATCGTTTCATCGGAAGCACGTCTTCGGAAAAGCCGATAGCGCCGGGCCTGACTTTGCGGTTTACTTGGAGTATCCGATCCGGGCAATCACCCCTACCCCGTTCCAACATGGCAGGAAACACAGCATGGAGCTCTACCACCTCAAGACCTTCGTAGCGATCGCCGAGGAGCGCAGCCTGACGCGCGCCTCGGAACGCCTGTTCACCAGCCAACCGGCGATCAGCGCCCAGGTAAAGGCGCTCGAGGAAGCGCTCGGGGTGACACTGTTCGACCGTACCCCGCGAGGCATGCGCCTGACCGCGGCGGGCGAGGATCTGCTGCCGTTCGCACGCCAGACCCTGGACTCGGCCAGCGCGCTGCTGCAGCACGCGAAGGGATTGCACGGAGAGCTGGTCGGTAACATACGCATCGGTTTGAACACGGATGCGCGCTTCCTGCGCGTGACGGCGCTGCAGGCCGGTCTGGCCGTGGAGCATGCGCGCCTGGAGGTATCCATGCTTGCGGGTACGACCGGCGTCAACCTGCCGGCGCTGCGCGCCGGGCGCCTTGACGCCGCCTTTCTGTCCGGCCATCGCGACGAACCCGACCTGCACCTGCTCCACCTGTGCGAAGAACCCCTGGCGATCGCGGCCCCCCGCGCGATGCGGGAACAGATCGGCGCCGGCGATCTCGCCACGCTCGCCCGCCTGCCATGGGTGTTCACCTCGCCCGACTGCGCCTACTTCCACGCCATGCGTGTGCTGTTCCAGCGGCAGGGTTACGAGCCCACGCGCACGCTGCTCGCCAACCAGGAAGACGCCATGCTGGAACTGGTTCGCGCCGGAGTGGGGCTGGGCATCGTACGTGCGGGGATTCTCGGCGACGAGGACGACGACGCCTGGGAGCTGCCCGTGGCCGTGCCCTCGATTCCGCTCTACGTCGCCTGGTTGCGGCAGCGTTCCGGCGATCCGATGATCCGCGCCCTGCTGGCGGTGGTACGCGATGTCTGGAATCTGAACGTCGACGCGGATGCCACCGACACCCGACTGCGCGCGGCAAGCTGATTCCCGCGACGCATGGCGTCAGCGGTTGCTCTGCGGATAACCCACGGTCAGTACCCCCGCGACCGGTCAACCACGCCCGACACCGGCAGCCCCGCCTCCAGCGCCCGGATCTTGTCCGCGATCTGCGCCACCGTCGCTTCACGCAATGTGCGCGCGGACACATGTGGCGTGATCGTCAGCCCCGGCTGCCGCCAGAACGGATGCTCCGGCGGCAAAGGTTCCTCACGAAACACATCGAGCGTCGCGGCACGCACGTGCCCCTCGTTCATCGCGCGGATCAGATCGGCATCGACGAGCTGTTCGCCGCGCCCGACGTTGATCACGACGGCGTCTGGCAGCAAGGCAGTCAGCGTACGGTAGTCGAGCAGGTCGCGCGTGACATCAGTCAGCGGCAGGGTATTGACCAGCACGCGCGTGCGCTTCAGAAACGCGCCCAGACCGGCATCCCCGGCAAACACCTCGACGCCGTCGAGCGTCCGGGCGCGGCGCGCCCACCCGGCCACGGGATACTCCAGCGTGGCCAGCGTACGCGCCACGCGCGCGCCGATACGCCCCAGCCCGAGCACGCCAACCGGCCAGGCATCGCGTCGGATCGGGCGCAGCACACGCCACACGCCCTCCACCTGCTGAGCCCGATAGGCCACCATGTCGCGACTCGACTCGACGACCTGGTGCACCACGTACTCCGCCATCTGCGCCGACATCCCGGCATCCTCCAGGCGAATCAGGGGCAGCCCCGGCGGCATGGCCTCGATCCCGAGCAGCCCATCCACCCCTGCGCCGAGGTTGAACACCGCCCGCAACCGCGTTTCACGTTCGAACAGACGCCCCGGCGGACGCCACACAATGGCGTAGTCCGCCCCGAAGGCGGGTGAATCCGGGTGCCATACACGTATCTCGGCCATCGGCAACGCTGCCTGCAACAAGCGTGTCCAACGCTCCGGGTGGGCTTCGTCGGCGACAAACAACAGTTTCATGATCGAATTCCGAATGTCGGTGGAGCGGTGTTCGATACCCTTGCGGACAGCAGTGGCCGCATGCAAGGGCACCGGGTTCCGGACACTCCCCGCCTTCAGGCAACCATGCGGAAGTATCCCACGAGCTGATTGAGGTTCGCGACGTTGCCCTCGACGCCACGTGCCGCGCTCTCCACTTCGTCGATACCGGCGAGACTGCGCTCCACCAGTTCGGAGATTCGCGCCATGTCACGTGCGATCTGGCCCGATGCCGCCGAATGCTCGGCCGAAGCGTCGGCGATACCACCAGCCAGCGTCGCAACCTGCTCACTGCCTGATTCGATGCGCTCGATGATACCCAGGCTCTCACCGACGCTGCCATTGGCCGCTTCGACCTGCGCCACGGCCTGGGCCATGTCCTGCCCGACCGCGTCCGAGACCGAGCGGATCTGGTTGATCATCTCGGCGATGCTCCCTGTGCAGGTCGAAGTCCGCTCGGCCAGCTTGCGCACTTCGTCGGCAACCACTGCGAAGCCGCGACCCACCTCGCCGGCACGCGCCGCCTCGATTGCTGCGTTCAATGCCAGCAGGTTGGTCTGGTCGGAGATCTCGCGAATCTGCTCCGAAACCGAACCGATGTCCCGAATCGATCGCCCCAGCGCACTCATCGCCTGGTTGGTGGCTTCCACGGTACGCACCGTATCGCGTGTGGCATCCACGGTTCGATGCAGGTGGGCTCGCCCACTGGCAACCAGTGACAAGGCCTCGCCCGCGGCCGTGGCGGAGGTTTTGGCGCCTCCCGCCACCTCGGCCACCGCCGCACTGTTCTGCTCGGAGGCGGCCGAGACCGAAAGAATGTGATCCCGCTGCGCGCGTGCCGCGGCAAGCAATTCCGCCACCTGGACGCGCAAGACCTCGTTGTTGCGTCCCGTCCTTGCCGCAGCGAAGCGTATCTCGTCAAGCATCACTCGCAGACGGACCTGCATGTACATCAAGGCCTCCATCAACCGCCCGGTCTCATCCGGGCGTCCGATCGGAAGCCGCCCGGTCAGGTCACCCTCGGCAATGCGTTCGAATACCCCCAGCATGGAGCGTGGCTCGCTCACCGCACGTTTCCATGCCAGCGGCAGCACTCCGGTCAGTGCGAGCAAGCCGGCGGCGGCAAGCGCCACGATGCCCCCTCCTCCTTCGATCCGCATGCCAGTCAGCAGCAGAGCCATGGCCAGCATCACGGCCACGCCGCCAAGAGCGCCAATCAGATAGGAAGTCGGAATCGCCCGGCGCACGGGCATATCGAAATTGCGGTAGCGAGCCTGTCCCTTGCGCATCCGCGCGTACAGCTGTTGCTCCCTGGCGATGCGTTCCGGCGAGGCTTCACTGCGCAACCCCATGAATCCGACGGTGCGTCCATTCTGGCGCACCGGAATGGTCAGCACCAGCGACCACACTTCTCCGCCGTTGGCGTGCTTCATCTTCGACATTCCGTACCACGGCCGCCCGGCGGATGTCGTCGTACGCACGTCATCGATCAGTTCCTTCGGCACATCGGGGTGCGCGATGTCACGGATGCTGCTGCCAATCAGGGTATCGAGGTCGGTACCCAGCATCTCGGCAAAAGCCTCGTTGGCATAAGTGATGCGAAACTCCATGTCGTACTTGAGTACGACGAGCTTGCCGCTCGGAAAGGGATTGCGTGGCCCATCCGCATTCGTCGGCTTGTGCCTGATGTCATTCATGTCGTCTGCTCGCTGGTTGGGGAAGTCATGGTCCGTTGGCCGGACGTCTGGTATATGGGTCATCCACATCGCGCGCGGCGATCGCGGGGACGACATGCAAAGCCCGAAGAGGCGAAAACGACATACTGCGTCGGCCGCTCCAAACCAAGCTGCCCCCAGCCAGGGCATGACACGAACCGCCGCCCGAGGCAGCGATCACGCATGACGATGCATGGACATTGTTATATCTGAATGATTTAGCAGTCAATATTATTTTCCGGATCGATTCGTGCATATTTCACGAACAGGCTATGGAACGACCCTCCGCGCCACCATTCACACACGCCCCGCTACCGGAGCTGAATCCGTACAATGGAAGCAATCCAATCGAAAGGTGCTTGCCATGTCCCGAACCCCTGCGCCGGCTCCGTCCGCGACCCTCCCCAGTCTGGAGATCGAGACCGCGCCCGCACCCACCCATGCCGTGATCTGGCTGCATGGCCTGGGGGCCGACGGCCACGACTTCGAACCGGTGGTCGAAGCCTTCGACGCAAGCCGCCTGCCGGCGCTGCGTTTCGTGTTTCCGCATGCCCCGACGCGCCCGGTGACGATCAACGGTGGCTACGTCATGCGCGCCTGGTACGACATCGTCTCCACCGACTTTTCCCAGCGCCGCGAGGACCCGGACGGCGTCATCGCCTCGGCACGACAGCTCGAGGAGCTGATTGCCCGCGAGAACGCCCGCGGCATTGCCGACGAAAACATCGTGCTGGCGGGTTTCTCGCAGGGCGGCGCCATCGCCCTGCACGCGGGCTTGCGCCATCCGCGCCGGCTGGCCGGGATCCTCGCGCTGTCGACCTACCTCCCGCTCCCCGACACCCTCGCCGCCCAGGCCGATCCCGTCAACCATGCGACGCCGGTGTTCATGGCCCACGGCAGGCACGATGAGGTCATCCCCCACGCGTTCGCGCTGAGCTCCCGCGCCCTGCTCGAAAGCGCCGGCTACCGGGTCGAATGGCATGACTACGCATGCGGCCACGGAATGGTCATGGAAGAGATTCAGGACATCGAGCACTGGTTGCACACCGTGCTTTCCGGCGCAAACAGCCCACCGCAACGATAGACTTCCGCGAACCCGAACCGGGTTTGCGCTGTCTGCCCGCTATACTCGGGCACAGTGCACTGTCCCGTAGCGTCCGCTCCGCCGGGTCGGCGAACCAGGCCGGGGCGAAACGCCAGGCAAAGCCCACTGGCTTACGTACCCAACCATTGCACCCAACCAGGACCCGCCACCACATGTCGAGAACGCTCGTACTCAGCGCCACCCTGTTGCTTCTTTCCACCGCGGTGCTTGCCCAGGCCACGCGCTCGATCGATGGCTGCAACATCCGGCGCGGCACGTTCTGCGTCAGCATGAACCTGCAGGGTGCCGACCTGCACGGCGAAAATCTCGCCAACTCGCAATTCACGCGCTCGACGCTGATCGATGCCGATCTCAGCACCGCCAACCTGCGCGAAGCCAACTTCAGCCGCGCCAACCTGAGCGGTGCCAATCTGGAAGAAGCCAACCTCACCCGCACCAACTTCACCGGCGCGCGGCTCAACGGTGCGCGCCTGGTCGGCGCCGATGCCACAGCGGCGATCTTTCGCAACGCGCACCTCGATGATGCCGATTTCAGCCAGGCGGTGCTGACCAACGCCGACCTCACCAACGCCCGCCTCGGGCAGGCACGACTCGACGCGGCGGCGTTGCAACGTGCCAACCTGCGTTCGGCCGATCTGCGCGGCGCCTCCCTGAAGGGCGCCAACCTGCGCGGCGCGATCTTCAATGGCGCCAACCTGACCGATGCCGACCTGACCGACGCGGACATCGACCAGGCCGACTTCACCCGCGCCCAGACCGCGGGGTGCATCGGCTGCCCCTGACGCCGGGGGAACCGTCACGCTACAGCCGCCCAACCGGCCACGACAGGAGGCTCCGCACATGAGCAACGCACACGATTCATTCGCCGCCGCCATCGCCAAGTGGCCGAACGTACCCGCCTGCCATGGCTGGTTGTCGCTGGACCGCCGGGGAGGCTGGCGCCTGCAGGGCGAGGCGGTGACCCATGGTGGCCTTCGCGTGTTTCTGGACCAGGGCTACCGGCGCGACGACGACGGCGCCTGGTTCGTGCAGAATGGCCCGCAGAAGGTTTTCGTAAGCCTCGACTACATGCCACTGATCCTGCGTCTGGCGACCGACGGCAGCCTCTCCACGCATACCGGCCAGCCTGCCGGAGACCTCGAGCAGGCCTGGTTCGACGAGGACGGCAACCTGTTGCTCGCGACCCACGCCGGCCCCGGCCTGCTCGACGATCGAGACCTGGCGACAGCGCTGTCATCGTGCACGACCCCGGCCGGCGAGCCTGCGCGTGACGACGACCTGCTCGCGGCGCTGAACGGCGAAACCACTGTTTGCTGGCGCGGGCTGCGCGTCGGCACGATGAAACGCGCCGACGCGCCAGCGCGGTTCGGCTTCATCGCCGACCCGCAACCCGACCCCGTCACGCCTCCCGCAGAAAGCGCTCCATGAGCGTGGCCATCTGCACCGGTGTCTCGTACATCGGGTAATGGCCGGCGTTGGGTACCAACTCCAGACGCGCATTGGGATACCACGCCAGGCAGGTGCCCTGCATCGCTTCCGCGGTGATCGCCGCGTCGTGCTCGCCGACGACGACCAGCATCGGCTTGTCCATGCCCTGCACGTCGGCGGCAAAGTCCTCCTTCGCCCAGGCACGCAGGTAGGCGGCAAACGCCTCCGCAGTCGACGTTTCAAGACTGTGCGCCGCCATCGCCTGCACCCAGGTCTTGCTGTTGCGGTTACCGGTGGTGAAATCGATGATCGCCTCGCGATTGCCCGGCGTCCCGGCCGCGCCCTCGAACAACGCCCAGCCAGCGTCGTCGAACGGCACCGCGGCAGCCGGTACCGGCGTTATGCCGACCAGCTTGTCCACCCGCTGCGGCGCGATCGCGGCGATTTTCTGAATCGCCTTGCCGCCCATCGAATGCCCGACCAGCGAGGCGCGCTCCCAACCCAGGCGGTCCATCAGCGCCAGCGCGTCGGTGGCGATCTCGGCGTTGGTGTAGTCACCGGTCAGCGACTTCGATTTGCCCACGCCGCGATAGTCCATCAGCACGTAGGTGAATTCATCGAGGGACAAGGCCGCCCGCATTGGATCAAAGGTCGTGTGATCGCCGAACCAGCCGTGCAATACCAGCACCTTGTGATCCCCGTTGCCCAGTTGCTGAAAGCCATTTGCCATGAACGTCTCCTTCTTCATATTGGTGTGGTGGTTGAAAACCGTTCGCTGCACGACGTCGCATTTTGATTGCGCATTCGCAGACCGTGAACATGCCATAGCATCGCCGCGCAACACAATCGACCACCGACCGCAGCCGCCTCGGCACCCAGCGCGCGACGCAAACTCCTGGCAAGCAACACTCGAACAGGCTTCGGATTCAGGCCACAAGCCGCACGCGCACCAGCCCCCGCAGCGCGTTGCCGAGATGAATCGCGGTGGCCGCCAGCAGATCGGCGCGCTTCAGCACCCGTTCACGCGCCCGCCCCTCGTCTAGCATCTTGCGTCGCCACACGCCGTCGAGCAGGCCGCTCGACAGCGGCGGCGTCCAGAGCTGGCCGTCGAACTCGAGGAATACGCTGCTGCGCGCACCTTCGGCCAGTTCCCCGCGCTGGTTGAAGTACAGCAGATCGAAATGCCCCGCGGCGATCGCCGCAGCGAGTTCACGGTCGTATATCTCACGGGCGGTGGTCTTGTGGCGCAGCAACGGGGCATCGCTGTGGAGCACCGTGTCGGACAGAATCACGCGGGGCTGACCGCCCCGTGCGCCCACCGCCACCGCGTCGAGCGGCGCCGCAACCAGCTCGAAGCGCCCATCCACCTCCAGTTGCAGGCGCACGCGGTGGACGCCGGCCAGCCCACGCGCACGCTCGAGCAGGGCCGCACGCACCGCCGTAAGGTCACAGGCAAAACCGAGGCTGTCGGCGGAGTGCTGCAGCCGCGCGAGATGCCGGCCCAGCAAAGGATAGGGGCCGTCATCGCAGTCGGGATCGCAGCGCAGGGTCTCGATCAGCGCGAAACCTGGCGCCTCGCATCGGACGAAACGACTCTTGAGCAGGCACTCGCGCCACTCGTCATCGGCGTCGGAGTCGGCGACGATACCGCTACCGATGCCGAGCACGGCGCGGCCGTCCGATTCCACGGTCAGGGTGCGAATCGGCACGTTGAGGCGGAAATCGCCCCCCGGTGCCAGCCAGCCGATGGCGCCGCAGTACAATCCACGCGGCCGCGCCTCCAGCGCTCGGATGATTTCCATTGCACGAATCCGCGGCGCGCCGGTGACCGATCCGCACGGAAACAGCGCACGAAAGATCGCCGCGAGCCCGGCCCGCACCGGTTCGGCGGTCACGGTGGAGGTCATCTGCCACACGCTGGGGTAGGACTCCACTTCGCACAGCGCCTCGACCCGCACCCCACCCGGCGGCACGAGGCGGCCGAGATCGTTGCGGATCAGATCCACGATCATCACGTTCTCGGCGCGGTTCTTGGCGCACGCAGCCAGCGCCCGTGGATCGCTCGCGCGCGGCGCAGTGCCCTTCATCGGCCGGCAGACCAGCCGCTCTCCCCGGCGTTCGACGAACAGCTCCGGCGAGCGCGACAGGATGCGGTGGCTTCCGGTATCGATGTACGCACCATAGCGCACCGGCTGGGCCGCGCGCAGGCGCTGGTATAGCGCGAGCGTGTCGCCATGGACCAGCCCTTCGAGCGCGAAGGTGAAGTTCACCTGGTAGCAGTCGCCCGCGTGGATCAGCTCGCGGATACGGGTAATCGCGTCTCGATAGGTCGCCGCGTCGAGGGTTGGTTCAAGCGCCGCGATACGGGTCTGCCGCCGGTGTTCGTCGCGCAGTTCGAGCGCGGCATCGAAGTCGGTGGCGGTCTGGCGGGCGTCGCGTCGCGTGCCCTGCGCAAACACCCAGGCGGTCGCCAGCGGCGTGCCGTCGACGTCCGGCAGCAACGGCGTCAGGCGCGGCTCGAGCGCGTATCCCAGCTCATAGTTGACCGCCAGCGCCACCCAGTGGCCCGTGGCCTGCGCCGCCTCGATGGCGGCAAAAAAGGCGTCCACCTCGTCTGCTCGCCCGCACTGCAGGGTTTGCAGCAACCCGTCCAGCAGCAGATCGCCGCCCTCCTCCTGGTTGTCGTCGAACAGAGCGAAAGGCGTGGCCGGAAACATGCTGAACTGGATGCGTGACGAAGGGCGACATGGTAGCCGAAGCGCATCGACGGCTGCGCGGGATACGGTCACGGGTCATGGCGATCGCGCGCAGAGCCAACTTGTGCCGACGTGGCGAAGGCTGAGCAAAGCGCCGCATAATGGCGCGGTGAAGCCCAGCCAGTCCACCTCCTCGTCCCCTGAGCCCAAACTCGATCATCGTGGCGTGCTCGCACTCGCGGTGCCGGTGATGCTGTCGAATCTGTCGACACCCCTGCTCGGCGTGGTCGACACGGCCGTGGTCGGGCGCATTCCCGACCCGGCACACATCGGCGCAGTGGCCGTGGCGGCGCTGGTGTTTACCTTCGTGTTCTGGGCCTTCGGTTTTCTGCGCATGGGTACGACCGGGCTGAGTGCGCAGGCCCTCGGCGCCCGCGACGAAATCGAACTGACCGCCTGCCTCGGCCGCTCGCTGTCGATGGCGCTGATCATCGGCGTTGCATTGATCGCATTGCAATGGCCGATCCGCGAGATCACCCTCGGCCTGATCGACCCGGGAGAACGCGTCGAGCCGCTGGCGCGGGCGTACTTCGACATCCGCATCTGGGCCGCACCGGCCACGCTGGCCAACTATGCGCTGCTCGGCTGGTTCATCGGGCTCGGTCGAACCGGCATCGCGCTGGGCCTGCAGCTTGTCCTCAATCTCACCAATATGGTGCTCGACATCGTGTTCGTGCTTGGCTTCGGCTGGGGCGTCAGCGGCGTCGCGCTGGGCACCCTGCTGGCCGAGATCACCGCTGCCGCCACCGGTCTGGTCGTCGCGTGGATCTTCGTGCGCGAACGCGGCGGCGGGTGGTCGCTCGCACGCATTCTCGACCGCGAGCGCTTGCGGCGCACGATTGCCGTCAATCGTGACATCATGATCCGCTCGCTGGCGCTGCTGTTCGTGTTCCTGTGGTTCGTGACCCACGGCGCCCGGCAAGGCGAGGTCGTGCTCGCCGCCAATGCGGTGCTGATGCACTTCATCAGCGTCACGTCGTACTTTCTCGACGGACTCGCCTTTGCCGCCGAAGCCCTGGTCGGCCGTGCCGTCGGCGCAGGCCGGCGCGCGGCGCTGCAACTGGCCGTCCGTCTGACCACGCTGTGGGCGGTGACGACCGCCGTAGTGCTGTCGCTGGCCTTTATCGCCGCAGGGCCGTGGGTCATCGATTTCATGACGGTGGATCCGGCCACCCGGGTCGCAGCGCGGGAACACCTCGCATGGGCAGCGCTCGCGCCGCTGGTCGGTGTCTGGGCTTTCCAGCTCGACGGCATCTTCATCGGCGCGACCCGCACCGTCGACATGCGTCGCGCGATGCTCGCGTCGACGGTGGTGTTTCTCGCTGCGTGGTGGTTGCTGCAACCGCTGGGCAATCACGGCCTGTGGGCCGCCTTCCATGTACACTACATCGCCCGCCTGCTGACGCTGATGCGGTATTATCCGGCGCTGTTGCGCAGCGTGCGCGACGGCTGACCGGACGAGGAGAGGAACGGGAAACAATGCTCAAGCAAAAGGGATTCATCCGCGGCGACATCGTCGTGTTGCTGGTTACCGGCCTGGCGCTGGTCGGTTTGCTCGCCCACTATGCGCTCAAGGGTCAGGACGTGCCCATCCTGCAGGCGCTGCTGGTGGCGGCGGTCAACCTCGTGGCGGCCGGCAATCTGCTGCTGCGTACGATCAAGGCGAAGAAGGCCGCTGAACAACAACGCCTCGAGGCCTCGAAACCCGCGCAAGACAAGGATTCGGACGCGGCTTCCGGCAACTGATCGCGACCGCCGGCTCGGCGTGGCCGGTCGCCGCGAGTCCGCTGAAACAGCGCCAGATTTGACGTTTTTGCCGTTTGTTGATTACGTTTATTGCGGCGCTTTCGGCACTTTCGGCGCTTTCGATTCGCGCCGCTGCACGATGAACCGATACACCGCGATGCCGGCGAAACCAATGGTGAACACCCACGCCAGAAAATGCACCGTGCGTGACAGCGGCGCCAGTTGCGGATCCCCCGCCAGCAAGGCCGGCACCAGCAGCACGCCGACGACGAATCCGGTCAACGCCAGCTTGAGTGACCATGTCCAGTCGCGCCGTAGCGCGATCTGATAAAGGCGTTCGTTGCGTTTGTAGTCGTGTCTTGCCATGAATCCGGGTGGTTGGAACCTTGAGTGTGGAGTTCGTTTCAGGAGTGGATCTTACCCGATCCACCCTACTCTCCCAGCACGACGCCTTCGCGACGCGGATCGGCACCACCAAAATAGCCCTCCGGGTTGCGCTGAATCACCTGCAGCCCGCTGGTCAGGTCGCGCTCGACGAGCTCGTGACCACGCTCGCGCAGCGCCGTCAAAACCGCCTCCGGGAAACGTCCGGTCTCGACGAACACCGCCCCCCCCAGGGTGATCGCATGAGGTGGATTCAGCGCCTGCTGGGCATCCAGCCGCTGATCGAACATCGCATACAGCGTGCGCGCGGTGTAGTGGATGATCGCCGCGCCGCCCGGCGAGCCCAGACTGGCGACGAAGGCGCCGCTGTCGCGGTCGAACACCAGCGTCGGACTCATGCTCGAGCGCGGGCGCTTGCCCGGTTCGATGCGGTTGGCGACCGGGCGCCCGTCGGCATCGCGCGGGCGGAACGAGAAGTCGGTGAGTTCATTGTTGAGCAGATAGCCGCCGGGCAAGCCGGTGCCACCATCGGCCAGCATGCGCGAACCAAACGCGGACTCGATCGTGGTCGTCATCGCCAGCGCATTGCCGTCGGCGTCGACGATGCTCAGATGGCTGGTGCCGAACTCCGGTTGCGGCTGCGCGGGTGCGAAGCCCGTCTGCACGGCGCCCGGGCGGCCCGCCGACGCCTGCCCCAGGCTCGATTCACCAATGAGCGCGGCGCGGGCGCGCAGATACACGGGATCGAGCATGGTGTTCCAGTCCCCGCCCGGGGCCGCGACGAAGTCCGGATCGGCGACATACACTGCCCGGTCGGCGAAGGCGAGACGCGCCGCCTCGAGAAACACGTGCAGCCACGCGGCGGAAGGCTCCCCGCCCGTCCAACCGCTGGAGGCCGCCATTCGCGCGTGCGGAGCAGCCTCCAGCGCCGCCCCCAGGGCGACCGTTCGCTGCTCGTCCGCGGTCGCAGAAGTCTCCTCGCCGCCCTCGGTCTCTCGCCCCTCGGCTTGACCAAGCGCATGATCCACCATCCCCAGCATCTGCATGATCGCAATATGACCGGAAGACGGCGGCGGAAACCCGCACACGGTGTAGCGGCGCCAGTCGGTACACAGCGCGGCGCGGCGCAACGGCTGGTAGGCCGCCAGGTCTTCCTCGCGGATCTCTCCGGGATGCACCGGGTGGGCAGCAACCCGCTGGACCAGATCCCGCGCGATTGCCCCTCCGTGCAACGCGTCCGCACCATGCGCCGCGATTTCGCGCAGAATCGCGGCCAGCGCCGGATTGGTGAGTCGATGCCCGGCCGCCAGGGCGCGGCCCTCCGCGTCAAAGTAGAACCCGCGCGCGGCGGGATCATCGCGCAGCCTGGGATCGGCATCGAGCGACGCGTGCAGGCGCGGGCTGACCGCAAAACCCTCCTCGGCCAGCGTGATCGCCGGCACGAACAACGCTGCCCACGGCAGTTTGCCGTGCTCGGCATGGGCCGCCTCGAGCATGCGCACCACCCCCGGCACGCCAACCGACAACCCGCTGGCGGCTGCCTCCATGAACGGCAACGGCTCGCCATCATCCCCCAGAAACCAGCCCTCGGTCACCGCCGCGGGCGCGGTTTCCCGACCATCCCACGCCACCACCTCGTTTCCGTCAAAATGCAGCAGGAACGCACCACCGCCGATACCGCTCGATTGCGGCTCGACCAGGGTCAGCACCATCTGCACCGCAATCGCCGCGTCGACCGCCGAACCGCCTGCGGCCAGCACTTGCCGGCCGGCGTCGGCCGCCAGCGGGTTGGCCGCCGCGACTGCGTACCGGCTCCATTGCCAACCCGGTTTCTCGGTAAAGCCGGTGGCGATTTCGGGTTGAACCGGTATCACGTACGGCAGCGCCGGTACCGCTGGCGCCTCCGCGCTCGCCGCCAACGGGAAGGCAATCACCGTGGCCGCCAGACAAACCATCGTCAGGCGCAAACGCCCCCGCACGGCGCCCGCGATACGCGCCACGCCCATCCTGGCGGCGACACTGCGCAGTGCGCTTCGCCCCCCTGGGTCTGCGCTGTCCCGGCCTCTCTGCGGTTGCCGCACGCAGCCCGCTGCTGTCACATGCCTCACCATCCTCTGCCCTCCTTGCGTGTATCACACTGTATCGCCTGTTCCCGGGGAAACAAAGCCATGCAAAACCCGCCGCGCCAGACAAACGCCATATACACCCGCCTGATGTAATGCACCTCAAGGAAGCACCACGACCGCAACACCGACCGGCGCTTCCGTCACCGACACCTATCAGCCGAAAGGAGCATCATCATGAAAACCGCACACATCGCACTGATCACCACCCTCGTCGCCGGCCTCGGGCTGGGCACCGGACTCGCCATGGCGCGAGGCGGCGACCTGGAAGGCTACGGCCCCCGTGGCAAACATCATCACATGATGGAGCGTGGAGGTCAGGCCATGCAGGAACGCGCCGGCGCCCGACTCGACGCGCTGCAGGAAAAGCTCGCGCTGCGCGACGACCAGCAGGCGGCATGGGCCACTTACCGTCAGGGTATCGAGCGGCGCATGGAGCAGGCCCGCGCCCAAATGGAAGAAATGCGTGGCACCAAACGCCCCGCCACCACACCGGAGCGCATGGAGCGCCGCCAGCAGATGGCCGAGCGCCACCTGCAGACCATGAGCGAAATGCACGCGGCCACCAACGCCTTCTACACCGTGCTCGACGAGGACCAGCGCAAGACCTTCGACGCGCAGGCCGACCGTCGTGGCCGCTGGTCCGACCGCGCGGAGCGCCGTGGTGAACGCGGCGAACGTGGCGAACGTGGCGGCGACAAGGGCCCGCGCGGCGAGCGCTGCGGCCCGGGACGCGCCTGAGCAAGCCTGAGCAAAAACGCCGCCACCCGGAATCGGTCACGGGTGGTGGTGGTCCCAGTGACCAGCAACACCGGCCGGAAATATCCAGGCGAAGCTGTTGTGACCGTCAGCGGGCAGAGCAGCAAGGCGATGGCCGATCAGATCATGGCCGCTGACAAGGCACGCCTCAAAAACCGGCTGTGTGTGCTATCCAAAGCCGACATGTTGGCGGTCGACGACGCCAGAGCCAGAGGTGGCCCCGGTTGTTTGGACAGAGAATCCGGTTTGATAAGTGGAGCCTTGCCGGTTAGGGGCGGATGCCCCGGGTCTGGGTTGGTTTTGTCCTTTTCATATTTTATAAGAATCGGTACGAGCTCGGTGGAGCTTGTGGGCGAAGGGCTGCGCGGTGGGAAAGTCGCCAGACTTTTCCACGGCAAGCGGCCCGGTGCGCGCAGCGCATCGTCCACAAATCCACGGAGCCGGCCTTTTCGTTGTCATGCCGCCAGCGGCGTTTGTTCGCCGAGGGCGTCGAAATACACCTGATCGGGAGTGCGTCCCTGGTGAGTGCGATGCGGTCGGCGTTCGTTGTAAAAGCGCAGATAGGCGGCCAGCTGGGCCTTGGCGTCGGCGACGCTGTCGTAGGCCTTGAGGTACACCTCTTCGTACTTCACGCTCTTCCACAGTCGCTCGACAAAGACGTTGTCGCGCCAGCAGCCCTTGCCGTCCATGCTGATCTGAATGCCGTTGTCCTTGAGCAGGTCAGTGAAGTCGCTGCTGGTGAACTGGCATCCCTGATCGGTGTTGAAGATCTCCGGGCGCCCGTAGCGGTGCAACGCTTCGCGCACCGCATCGAGGCAGAAGTCGGTGCTGAGCGTGTTCGACAGCCGCCACGCCAGCACCCGGCGCGAATGCCAGTCCATGACGGCAAACAGATACACGAAGCCCTTGCGCATCGGAATGTAGGTGATGTCGGCGGCCCACACCTGGTTGGCCCGATCGATCTTCAGGTCGCGCAGCAGGTACGGGTAGATCTCATCACCACGGCGGCGGCGCGACGTGTTCGGTTTGCGATAGAGCGCCTCGATGCCCATCCGGCGCATCAGCGTGCCGACGTGTCTGCGCCCGACCGCGTGCCCCTCCGCGCGCAGCAAGTCGCGCAGCATCCGGGCCCCGGCAAACGGGTGCTCGAGATGCAGTTCGTCGATCCGGCGCATCAGCGCCAGATCGTGCGCCGACACCTCGCGCGGCGTGTAGTACATCGACGAGCGCGCCAGGCGAAGAATCCGGCATTGCTGCGTCAGCGGCAGTTCGTGGGTGCGGTCGATCATTTTCTTGCGCTCAGCAGGCCCGCCTTGGTGAGCGCGCTTTCTAAAAAATCGTTCTCCAGCCTCAGCTGCCCGATCTTGGCGTGCAGCTTGGTCAGATCCGGCGCGGCGGTTGCCGGCGCCGAGGCGTCACCGAACACTTGCGCGGCGCGCTCCATCAGTTGGCTCTTCCAGTCAGCGATCTGGTTCGGATGGACATCGAACTGCTGCGCCAGCTCGGCCAGCGTCTTGTCGCCCTTGAGTGCCGCCACCGCCACTTGCGCCTTGAACGTCGGCGAGTGGTTCCGCCGTTTCCTTCTCGTCATGCTCTTGCTCCATTTCAGGGCCGCTCATGCGGCCATCGTTGGGGCAAGCCTACCACCTATACGGCTGTCCGAATTTCCGGGGCCCGCCCTCAAGGCCCGGGCCAGGCATCGATTCACGGCCTTCATGATCATGACGCCTTGGCCGGAGCCGGATCTTCCGCGTCGGGCTCGTGCGGCATGTTGTCTTCGACGTGGATGGGTTCATCAGCCGGCGCGTTCTTGCTGCGACGCTCGATCAGCACCCACATCACCAGACCGGCACCCAGCCCCCAGGCGGCACCGTGGGTAGCGAGCACCACGCCCATCACGCCGGCGACCCCCATCGAAGTGGCATTGTCGATCTGCTCCACCGCCACTGCGATGCACAGATAGCCGGTGATCAGCAGCGTGATCGACAGCGCGATCGGCAGCACCGGGCGGAAGGCCGTCATCAATGGCAGCAGGAACAGCGCAATGAAGCCGACGATCCAGAACACGCCGGCGCCGGAGTAGATCGTATCCATCGCGCCACGGCCATAACGATAGCGCTCGGCGATGGTCGCCATCGCGCCGGTAAACAGCGGACCGGCCAGGCCTGGGTACGGCGCGAACAGCGAGTGGATCAGGTTGCGGATGCCGGTGACGAGGTGCACCCGATCGACGTTGACCTCGATCTTCTCGTCCGGGCGCAAGTGATCGACACGGGCCAGCAGACTCTGGCCGACGATGATGTCACCGAAGGCGATGATGTAGGCGATGACCGCGGTCGGGATCGCCAGCATCAGCAGGTCGAAGCCGGGGAAACCAACCGTAAACGGCAGATAGTTCCACATGTCGCCGAAGGCCGGCGTGGCGATGCCCCACTCGATCTCGGGCAGCGGATACTCGCCCACGCCCCAGCCGATGGCCATCGCGATCAGCATTCCCGGCACCATGCCGTAGCCGGCGATGACCTTGGCCCAGCGGTGCTTCTCGGTCCAGTCGCGAAAGGACAGCGAGAACAGCACATAGGCGGTGACCAGACCACCGATGCCGAGCGAGATCGGCGTGTTGAACGCGCGCCCGCCCTGGCTGATCTCGCCGCTGATCGCGGCGATGCCGGCGCCGAGCAGAATCCCCGCCTTGATCGAGTTGGGAATGCTGTTGACCAGCTTCGAGCCGAGCCGCGTGATCGCCATGAACAGGAAGATGAAGGTCACCATCAGCTGCAACGCGACCAGCGCGCGAATCGCGTCCGGTCCCGGTTCGAACTGCCCCAGGAACAACAGCACCACCGGAATTGCCGGCGTGATCCAGCCCGGCACGAACGGCACCCCGAGCAGGTTGGGCAGCATGAAGCCAATCCCGCAGACGACGACGAAGGCCAGCGCCACATCGTAGGGCAGACCCAGGTATTTCTGCAGCAGCGGCACCATGCCCACCGCGACGACGAACATCACCAGGGCCTGGATGGTCTCCGGCATCTCCCAGCGATAGTGGATGAAGGGCAGGCGGATCTTGAACGGCCCCGCCGGCCAGTATGGGTGTTCCTCACCATGTTTGCGTTTGAGCAGCACTTTGCTGGTTCCTCCCTGGTTGTGATACGAATCTCAGTCCGCCCGCGCGGCGCCCTGCGCCTGCTGGCGCAGCACGAACTTCTGGATCTTTCCGGTCGAGGTCTTGGGCAGCACGCAGAACTCGATGTACTTGGGCACCTTGTAGCGCGCCAGATGGGCACGGCAGTGCTCGATGATGTCGGCCTCGGTCACGTTTGCGCCGTCCTTGACCTCGATGTAGGCCGCCGGCACCTCGCCCCATTTCTCGTCGGGTCGGGCCACCACCGCAGCCGTCAGCACCGCCGGATGGCGGTACAGGGCCTCCTCGACCTCGAGCGACGAGATGTTCTCGCCGCCGGAGATGATGATGTCCTTGGAACGGTCCTTGATCTTGACGTAGCCATCCGGATGCAGCACGGCCAGATCACCGGTGTGGAACCAGCCACCGGCGAAGGCCTCGGCGCTCGCCTTCTCGTTCTTCAGGTAGCCCTTCATCACCAGGTTGCCGCGGAACATGATCTCGCCCATGGTCTCGCCGTCGGCCGGCACCGGCTGCATGGTCTGCGGATCCATCACGGTGATGCCTTCCTGCATGTGGTATCGCACGCCCTGGCGGCCGTTGCGCTCGGCGCGGCGATCGATCGGCAGCGCATCCCACTCCGGGTGCTTGGCGCACACCGAGGCCGGACCATAGGTTTCGGTCAGGCCATAGACGTGGGTGATGTCGAGACCGATGCGCTCGGCCCCCTCGATGATCGCCGCCGGTGGCGCGGCGCCGGCGATCAGGCCGGACACGCTGTGCTCGATGCCCGCCCGCAGACCATCGGGCGCGTTGATCAGCATGCCGTAGACGATGGGCGCACCACACATGTGGGTGACGCGATGGGCGCGGATCAGCTCGAAGATCAACGCCGGATCCACCTTGCGCAGGCAGACGTTGACGCCGGCATTGGCCGCCAGCGTCCACGGAAAGCACCAGCCGTTGCAGTGAAACATCGGCAGCGTCCACAGATACACCGGGTGCTGCGGCATGCCCCAGCTGATGATGTTGGAGGCGGCATTGAGATAGGCGCCGCGATGGTGATACACCACGCCCTTGGGATTGCCAGTGGTGCCCGACGTGTAGTTGAGCGCGATCGCGTCCCATTCGTCGGACGGCAGGGTCCACGGAAACGCCGGATCGCCCTGGTCGATGAACGCCTCGTACTCGATCTCGCCGACGCGCTCGGTGCCCGGGTATTCCGCGTCAAGCGCATCGATGACCAGCGGCCCGGGCCCGTCGAGCCGTTCCAGCGCGGCACGGATGGTCGGGGCGAACTCAGGGTCGGTGATCAGCACCTTCGCCTCGCCGTGGCGCAGCATGAAGGCGATCGCCTCGGGATCGAGGCGGGTGTTGAGGGTGTTGAGCACCGCACCGGTGGCCGGTACCCCGAAATGCACCTCGACCATCGCCGGCACGTTCGGCAACATCACCGCGACGGTGTCGCCGCGACCGACGCCCCGCTGCACCAGGGCACTGGCCAGACGACGGCAGCGGGTCCAGGTCTGCGACCAGGTAAAGCGGCGCGCGCCGTGAATCACCGACGTGCGCGCAGGATAGACCTCTGCGCTGCGTGCGATGAAGCTCAGCGGCGACAAGGGCACGTAATTGGCCGGATTGCGCTCAAGCCCCTGGTCGTATGCGGAAAGCGATTGTCTCGACACCTTGCGATCTCCTTTGATGGCCTGGCACCGGGGTATTCTTTGCATACCCGGCGACATGCTGTGGCTTTGCCCAGAACGCGGGCAGCCATGGAACATCGCAAAAGACTTTGTCGAGAGTTACGCGGAATTGTACGGAATGTTGTCGCGCGCGAAATACTGCAGCAGTCGGGGGAACGGCCTCACGCCGCTTCGACACGCCTGGGCGAAGGCGCCGACGTCGGTGGCTGCTGGAGATTGGGCAGACGTACGATGAAGCGCGCGCCCCGGTCGGTATTCTCGACCCCGATCATGCCGCCCATCCGCTCTTCGATCAGCATGCGCGCGATGTAGAGCCCCATGCCCATGCCGGCGCCGCCCTTTTCGCTTACGAACATCGAGAACACCTGCTCCACCGGCTCGACCCGGATCCCCCCGGCGTTATCCTCGACCTCGATCCGCACCCCGTAGCTCTGCGGGAACAGCCGCACGATCAGGCGGGGGGCCTCAACCTTGCGATCGCTCAAGGCCTCGACCGCATTGTCGACCAGAATCAGCAGCACATGAATCAGCAGCGCCGGATCATTGACCACCAGGAACTTGCGCACCGGCACCTGCCACTCCAGCCGCAGATCGGCCAGCGCGCTTTCGGCCCCCAGTTGCAGATCCAGGGTACGCTGGATGACCTCGGCGGGATCGAATTCGCGCACTTCTCCTCCTGCCTCGAAGCAGCGCCGAAAATCACTCATGGTCGCGCTCAGCAAGTCGAGATTGTCACTCAGGCGCGGCAGCAACACCTCGCGCACCCGCCTCATGTCATTCGCGGTCAGCGATCCGGCGAGCAGGAGGTCGAGTTCGGTCAGGGCGGCCCCCTGACGGGCGAGCGGTTTGCGCCATTGATGCACAACCATTCCCAGCGTCTTGCCCAGGGTCGCCAGTCTCGAATGTGCGATGCCCAATTCGCGCTGGCGTTCAAATTCGCGCTTGAAGTTGCCCAGGCGCTGCCCGATCGCCAGTGACAGAAAGCTCACATCGAGCAGGGCCCCCAGCGGAAACAGAAACGCGACCACCTTTGGAATGAACAACCCACCTGAGAACGAAACGATGGTCAACGCATTGACGATGAACAGGCTGCCTTGCCCAATGAGATAATAGCCCGCGCCGACGTATCCACGGCGCAGGGCTTCCATCGCCAGCAACACCAGCACGAGGTAGGTCACCCCGAACACCACCTGCATCCACGATGTATAGCGGTACAGGCTCCAGTCGAACACGGCGACGACACTGGCCGCCGCCACCACGCCCAGCACGCCCAGCAAACAGAGCAGGACCACGTGCGCATGCGGCATGCGTCGCCGGGTTTCGAAGAAAAACATCGCGAACACCACCATTGAGGCGGTGATCAGCGTCGCCAGTATCCATGAAGCGTGCACGAAAGCCACCAGCGGGACACCGGCGGAGACGACCCGAAAGCCACCCTGCACCGTAAACGCCGCCAGCAGCAACAGGCTGCCGAACACAACATACGCCAAAAGCATGGGGAGACGCAGGCTTCGCCACAACGCGAAGTTGTAGAGCACCATGGTCAGCACCGCGCCGGTGAACAATCCCCACAGGGCGTGCTCGAAAACCGAGTCCGAGGCAAACGCGCGCTCCCCCGCAAGCATCCAGCCCGGTTCGGTCGGCCCCAGCGTGAAGATGCGGGAAAGCACCGTAACCCGCCCGTCGCCGGGAACTTCCAGAGCAAAAGCGGGGTAGCGGTGCGGTACGGTGAGCGTCGAAGGCGGCTGGGAAACCCCCAGGGTCAGGTGGTGCCGTTCGACGTCATCGACCAGAACACGCACATCGAGCTGATACACCCCGGGCCGGGTATTGAACAACACCAGACGGTGCGCTTGGCCATCAGCCGATTCCAGCACCAGGCGCGACCAGACGGGTTCGACGACGTACCCCAGATTGGCGCGCGGCAACGGACGCCATCCGGTACTCTCGAGTACGGTGTCGAATCGCCACGCATCATCGGGGTCGGGTAGATACTCCACAAACGGCGCGGTCTCTCGCCCGCTCATGTCCGGCGTGACCATCAACACCAATGGCGAAGCCATCACCACTCCGCCGCCAAGCACGAGGCAGATCACCAGCAAATAACCGAACAGCTCGCGAGCGCGGTGCGTCACGGCAGCCAGTAGCCCACGTCCTTCTGGCTACGCACCGCATCACGCCCGAGTTTTGAGCGCAGGCGGTGCACCAGATTGCGCAGCCCCTGCGGGCTCATCTCCTGAAAGTCGTGGTCGGTCAGGTGTGCGCAGATGCGTTCCGTCGGCACGACGTGACCTCGTCTAGCCAGCAGATAACGGAGAAATCGCTGCTCGTTACGGCTGAGCACCGACTCCCCCAGAGGCCCATCCACCCGCTCGGTCGCAGGATAGTAGATCGCCCCGCCGGCCAACTGGTGGCGCAGGCGTCCGCGCAACTCCAGCTGTGACAGACTCCCCTGCAGAAAATCACGCAACCGTGACGGCGTGATCGGCTTGACCAGGAAGTCCACCAGTCCCAGAGGCATGGCGGCAAGCAAGGTGTCACGTCCATCCTGGCCGGAAAGAATCGCCAGCGGAATATCTGCATCACTGGCGCGCACGCGCCGCGCGACCTCAAGTCCGTCCACGGCGGGCATCCCGATGTCCAGCAGCATAACGTCCGGCGCATGCTCGGCGTGCAGATACAGCGCCTCGGCACCCGTCGCCGCGACCAGCACGTTACCAAAATAGGCGCCCAGAACCGCGCGCATCGAATCCGCCGTTTCCGGATCGTCGTCCGCAAACAAGACCGTCAGAGCTTTCAGCCCCGACAGGCTTTCCTGCTTCATTGGCTTCCCCCTGATCTTCCCCTGACCGCCACGTTTCACCGTGCTCAAACCCATGAAACGCAGATGGTATTTACGCGAAGCAAAATGTTACTTATCGACATACAAACCGCGCATCGAGTTCTGCCATGTCCGCATACGATCACCTCGGTACCCCCCCTGCTCCGGCGCTCCAACCGTCCTCGGGAAGTACGGCGTTCGGCAATCCCCCCAGCAGCGAGCGCACACCCCTTCACCATCGCCCGCTGCGCTCATCGGGTGCGCGGCGCGCACCGCGCACCCTGATGAAGGTGCAGCGGGCGGATGACGAGGGCGCCATCGTACTCCTGAGCTGCGATCTGCGCGACCGCCTGACCACCGCATACCTGCCGGTGCGCGTGCGTCTGGCCGATCTCTACGATACAACCGAGAATCCCGCTCTCATGTGCATTGTCGCACTCGACGGGCATGCGCTCATCCAGAACGCCGCAGGTTTTACCGAACATTCGGTCGAGGCTGGCAAATGTCTGCTGCTGCCCGCAACCAGCTTTCGTTTCGACCTGTGCTTCACCGCGTTGCCCGGGTCGGTGAGTCACTACGCGTTTCTGGTTTTCGATGCCGCGCAGTTCGACACGACCGGCTTCCTCCCGATGAACGCGCATCGTCACTTGAAAGCGGCCGCCCGCGCACGTCTGGGTGAGATCGCGGAAGAGTTTTTCGCCGACGAGCGCGATGGCCGTGCTCGCTCGCTGTTCGCCGCACACTGTCTGCGGGCGGCCTTTGCCGCGGTCGGTCAGGGTCACACCCCGCACTCCGCACATGGCGAAAAGGAATCGCTCGACCTGCGACACACGCCCCAGCCTGAAGCCCGGTTCGCGAGCGGCACTCCCGCCGAAAAACTGCGCGCATGGCTGCATCAGCGACTGCTGGCACGCCCCGACACGCCCCCGTTGCTGGATGACTTGGCCAGCGAACTGGGCATGAGCAGCCTCCGGGTCAAGACGCTGATCCGTGATCAATGCGGTACGACCTACACCGGACTGATTCAGGAACTGCGGCTCAACCACGCCAAGCATCTGCTGGCGCATTCTCCCCTGAAGGTCGAGAACATCGCATTGGCATGCGGCTACGGACATCTCTCCAATTTCTCGCGTGCCTTCACCACCCGCTTTGGCTGCACGCCAACCAAGTGGCGCGCCATCCATGCCCCGGGAGGAAAGGCAACGATGGGGCGCAACGCCGCCGGCACGGCACGTCGGAGCCTGCGCAGCGCCCCCCCGGCGTACGCGAACGCCGCCTCGCGCTGAACATCGGCCCGCCGCGCGGTCGCAGCTCAGCTTGCCAGATCCAGCAGCATCTGCAGCAATACCTCGGCACCGGCTGCCAGATGTTCCGGCTCGGTATGTTCGCGTACGTTGTGGCTGAGACCGCCGACGCTCGGTACGAAGATCATCGCGGTGGGGCACACGCGCGCCAGCATCTGCGCATCATGCCCCGCCCCGCTGGGCATGCGACGCACTGAATACCCCTTTCCGCGTGCGACCGCCTCCACCTTGGCAACCAGCGCCGGGTCGAACTCCACTGGCTCGAAACGGGCGAGCACACGGTGCGACACCTCCACGCCTTCGGTCCGCTGCAACTCCGCGACAAAGTCGGCCATGCGCCGCTCTGCCTCCCGCAACCGACCCTCATTGGTGTTGCGCAGGTCTACTGTCAGCACGGCCTCGCTGGCGATGACGTTGACCAGATTCGGGCGCAGCGTGATCGCCCCCACGGTAGCCACCTGATCGCCACCCAGTTCGTCGGCGATGCGCCGCGCCCGTACGGCGATCGCGGCCGCCGCAAAACCGGCGTCGCTGCGCATCCGCATCGGTGTGGTGCCGGCATGGTTGGAAACACCGCGAATCGTGTACTCGGCCCACGAAATGCCCTGTACGCTGTCCACCGCACCGATGACCACGTCTTCGGCCTCGAGCACCGGCCCCTGCTCTACATGCAACTCGACGAAGGCCCTGACGGTCGGCGCACCACAGGGCGCATCGCCCGCGTACCCAATCTCGTCGAGGCATTCGCCGACACTGCGTCCGTCGATTCCCACGGTGGTCAACGCCGCATCCACCTCCAGCCCCCCGACGAAGACCAGGCTGCCCATCATGTCGGGCGCGAAACGGGCGCCCTCCTCATTGGTAAAAAACGCCACCGCGATCGGATGCTCGGTCACCACGCCGGCCCGGTTCAGGGTTTCGATGACTTCGAGTCCCGCCAGCACCCCCAGGTTGCCATCGTAGCGGCCACCGGTGCGCACTGTGTCGATATGGGAGCCGGTCATCACCGGCGGCCCTTCACGCCGTCCACGACGCAGCCCGATGACATTGCCGATGCGATCGACCCGAACCTCCAGCCCCAGCTCACGCATCCAGGAGACGACCAGATCGCGCCCGGCCTTGTCCTCCGACGTCAACGCCAGCCTGCAGACGCCACCCCCGTCGATGGCACCGACTTCGGCCAGTCGCGCGATTCGCCCTTGCAGGCGCTCGGCGTCAATGGATACGCCGGGCGCACTCATGCACCCACCTCGCACGCGTCGCGGCCGACCAATTGCCGGTAGAGCTCCGGATCGGTCGCACCTTCCGTGCTGATCACCAGCACCCGGCTCTCCACATCCAGCCCCAGCGCACGCGCGATCCCGGGATGCTGCAGGGCAGCCAGCACTCCGGCAAGGCCGGTTACCCCGGACTCGCCCGAGACGCGCGACGCATCTCCGCCCACACCGCTGGCCAGCAGTTTCATGCAATCGACGGCGGCGCCATCGGGAATCGCCAGCACATCGTCCACCCCATGGTCGAGGATCTCCCATGCGAGCAGCGACACCTCGCCGCAGGCCAGCCCGGCCATCAGCGTGTCGAGATTGCCATGCACCGCGGTCGGTTCGCCTCGCGCAACGCTCTCGAAAATGCATGCGGCACGGTCCGGTTCGACGATGACGAAACGCGGTCGCCGCGCACCAAAGCGCGACCAGAAGCGCGCCATCACCGCCGCGGCGAAACCGCCGACACCACCTTGCAGAAATACGTGGGTCGGTGGCGCCGCTTCTCCAAGCTGCTCGATCGCTTCATCAGCGAGTACGGTGTACCCTTCCATCACATGGCGCGGAATATCCATGTATCCAGGATACGAGGTGTCGGAAACGACGATGCGCCCCAGTCTTGCCGCATCCTCCGCTGCCTGGCGCACCGAATCGTCGTAGTTTCCGGCGGTGCGTACCACGTCCGCACCATAGCGCGCAATCGCCGCACGGCGGCCTTCCGATACCGTGGCGTGAATATAGATCACACAGGGGCAGCCAAAGCGCTGCGCCCCCCAGGCCACCGACCGCCCATGGTTTCCGTCGGTCGCGCAGGTCACTGTAATGCCCGCAGCGATGTCGCGGTAGCGGCCGGACAGAAGATCGGCGGTGGTCGCCGTTTCGCCGGTCCGCTCTCGAATCGCATCGATCAGGATACGAGACACCGCGTAGGCACCGCCCAGCGACTTGAAGCTCCCAAGTCCGAAACGATTCGCCTCGTCCTTGAACCACAACCGCCCCAGACCGGCAGCCGCGGCCAGCCCTGACAGCTCGACCAGTGGCGTCATGGCATACCCCGGCCAGGCGGCGATCTCCCCACGGGCGAGCGCACAACCTCGATCATCGAGCACCGCCTGTTGACCGGCCCCGTAGGGCTGGCCGGCGGAGGCACGAGGATTGGCGACATGACGGACAGGGTGATCGGCGAGCAGTTTGATCGAGGTCATCAGGCGAGGTTGAGGCTCCGCAAGAATGGTGTAATGCCGGGGTTGGCGATGGACGGCGAAGTTGAACACGTGGTCACGAATCTCGGCACAACGGTCAAGATCGCAGGAGGCGGTGATGAGTTCGTCACCGATGGTCGAGCTCATCGCGACGATTTCGCCCGTCGGGGCGATGATGCAACTATGGCCGAGCAACATGCAACCCTCTTCCAGTCCGGCCTTGCCCGCCGCGGCGACCCAGCTTCCGTTCTGATAGGCGCCGGCCTGCATGCTCAGCAGATGGTGGAAGCTTTGCAGATGGTCGTGCTGCGGCACTGGCATGTACTGCACCGGGGTGTTGTAGCCGAGCAGGATCAGCTCGGCGCCCTGCAGCGCCATGACGCGATAGGTTTCGGGCCAGCGGCGGTCATTGCACAGGCACATGCCGACCTGACCACCAAATGCCTGCCATACGCCAAAGCCTTCCGGGCCGGGCTCGAAATAGCGCTTCTCAAGATGCTGAAACGCGCGCCAGGGCTCATGCTCGGCATGCCCGGGCAGATGCACCTTGCGGTAGCGTCCGACGATGCGACCGTCACGCTCGACCAGAATCGAAGTGTTGTAGCGGTGTACAACCCCCTTGCCATCCACCGTTTTCTCGGCAAAGCCGAGATAAAAGCCGATGCCGAGTTCGCGTGCGGCGTCAAACAACGGACGCGTCACCGCGTTGGGCAACTCCGACTCGTAGAAACTATCAAGCGTGGCAAGATCCTCGATATACCAGCGCGGGAAGAACGTCGTCAGCGCCAGTTCGGGAAACACCACCAGTTCGCAGCCGCGCTTGCCGGCCCGCCTCAGCAACGCGGTCAGGCGCGCGACCACCGATTCGCGGCTGTCCGAACGCTGGATCGGACCGAGTTGGGCCACACCAAGTTCTATGATTCTCATGCTTAGGTTCTCTTCGGGGGAGCGATCGAGATCCTGGATCGGGTCCCCAATTCACAACGGCGCATTCTCTTGCTCGACGCAATTCGAGCGGAAAGCAGTTCCGGACGCGCTTCCGGCACGCCGCGACCGGCACCATTCCGCCCGATTGCTGACGTCAGCTGTGACCATGGCGACCCGCAGACGAGGTTCGCAGCGCCAGCCTTGCGTCCAGACCGACGACGATGCGGACACGATGCGGACGGGGGTGCTGCGCCCCCGTCCGCCATGACGCTTCGTCGCCCCTCGTTCTACTGCGCGGCTTCGATCGATTCCTTCATCACCGACAGCATCTGCAGCCCTTCATCGCCAAAGCGATCGGCGATCAGCTTCTCGACCGCCGGCTGGGCCGCTTCGGCAAAGCGGGCGAGTTCGGCCGCCGGAACCGCGTTGACCTCCATCTTCTTCGCCAGCTTCGGCAGACCACGCTCTTCCGAAGCCTCGACGATGCGCGAAATGCCACGTCCGGCGTCGACCGCGACCGCGGCAGCCCAGTCGACCACCTCACGCTCCTCATCGGAGAGTCCATCGTAGAACGCCTGGTTGATGAGCCAGACATAGGGGGTGATCACGTGATTGGTCACCGAAAGGTACTTCTGCACCTCGTCGAACTTGGCAAAGGCGATGATCGGGATCGGATTCATCTGACCATCAGCGACGCCAGTCTGCAGCGCCGTATACACTTCGGCCCACGGCAAGGCGGTCGGCTGCCCCCCCAGCGAGGAGATCATCGCCTCATGCGTCGGCAGCGTCATCGTGCGGATGCGCAGTCCTGCCATGTCATCGACCGTCTCGATCGGCTTGCGCGAGTTGGTGAATGCGAAGAAACCACCCGAATCGAGCAGTCCGATTACCTTCAACCCGGTTTTGGCGTTGATGTCATCAGCCAGCTTCTGGCCGAGGGGACTGCCCAGGTCCATGACCCGATGCGCACTGTTGATGTTGGGAAACGCAAACGGTACGTCGAACACACCGATCAGCGGATAATGCACCGCCACCCCGCCAGCCGAAGAAATACTCGACTCGACGATGCCGTCGCGCACCATCTGAATCACCTCATCGTCCTTGCCGAGTTGCCCATTGGGATAGAGCTCGACCGAGATCGAACCGTTGGTCGCGGTTTCGACCAGCGATTTGAACACTGCCCCCATCGCGCCCGAATGGGTTTCGAACGGATTCTCCGGATTGAGGTGGCTGATGCGCATCACCTTCTGCGCCTGGGCGGTACCGACGAACGCTGCGGTAAGGGCGATCGCAATGCCTGCCTGCAATAAACGCTTGAACTTCATGCTGGAACTCCTTGCTTGGGTTGGGTATCGGGGTTGGCTATCGGGGTCGTTCCGGCGCCCCTCCGGGGCCAGAATCAGGCCCAATCAGCCGCTGGCAAAGCCGAACATGCGGGGAACGAACAGGGTGAGGTCCGGCCAGTATGCGATCACGATCAGCACGCCGATCTGGACGAGAAGAAACGGCCACAGCGAACGGGCGATTCTCTCGATTCTCTCGCCGGTAACCGACGCCAGCACGAACAGGCAGGCCCCCACGGGAGGGGTCATCAGAGAGATGTTGAGCGCCAGGATGATCATGATCCCCGCGTGCACGGGATCCATTCCAATGGTGGCGGCCAGCGGGGCCAGTACCGGCGCAAGGATGATCAGCGTCGCATTGATGTCCATGAACAGGCCGATGATCAGCAACAGCAGAAGGATCATTGCGATGATCATGGCCGGATCGCTCGATACGGACAGAAACGCCGCCGCGATCGCCTGCGGAATGCGGTTGAAGGTCATCCACCAGCCGACGATGGATGCCGACGCGATGATCAGGAAGATGATGCCGGTAATACGCGCAGTCCGGATGAGCATTTCGATCAGGTCCCTGACCCCGATCGTGCGGTAGATGCCCATGCCCACGATCAGTGCGTAGGCCACCGCGATCGATGCGGCCTCGGTCGGTGTCGTGATGCCACCGAGGATCGCACCGAGAATGATCACCGGCATGATCAACGCGAGAATACTGCTCTTGAAGGTGGCGAAAATCAGCCGCAGGCTCGGACCACCCTCTGCTTTCGGCAGATTGAGCTTGCGCGCCAGCGCGGCGATGACCGCCATGCACATCAGACAGATCAGCAGGCCGGGGATGATGCCGGCCGCGAACAGGCCGGCGATGGACACCCCCATCAGCGAACCGTAGATCACCATCAGCGTGGACGGCGGAATCGTCGGGCCGATGATCGAACCGGCCGCGGTCACCGCGCACGCGAACGGTCGCGTATACCCCTGCTTGACCATCGCCGGCACCAGCGTATTGCCAAATGCCGCCGCATCGGCCGTGGCCGAACCGGTGACGCCGGCGAACAGCACGGAGCCGACCATGTTCGAATGCGCCATGCCGCCACGCAGATAACCCACCAACGAGTTGGCGAACGCCATCACGCGATCGGTGATGCCGGATCGATTCATGATCTCGCCGGCGAGAATGAAGAACGGCATTGCCAGGAACGGAAACAGGTCGAGTCCGGCAAAGAAGCGCTCCGGCGCCATTTGCAGAAAACGCGGATTGATGTCCCACAGACCGACCGTACCCGCCACGCCGAGCGTGAAACCGATCGGAAAGCCGATCAGCAGCAAACCGAAGAAGATTCCCAGCACCAGCATCATCGCACTGCCCCCAGATGGCCGTCATGACCGAAACGTGCCTGGTCGCGAACCGCCACCAGCGCCAGTTGCATGCATGCCAGTGCGGCGGCCACGGGCACCGCCGCGAAGGGCAACGCCTTGCTCATGCCAAACACCATCGTCACCGTACGGCCGCCGCGCTCGACCATGTCAAGGCCATAGACAAACAGGAACGCAAAGAACACAAAGGCGAGCACATCGAAGCCGAGCAACAGCCAGCGCCGAACCAGTCGCGGCAGACGTTCGATGACAAAGGCCACGCCAATATGTTCGCGCTTGGCGATGCCACAGGAAATCGCAAGCAACGCCGTCCAGATCATCAGATAGCGGGCCAATTCCTCTGTGAAGGTGAGCGGGAGCGGGAGCGGGATCACGTAGCGCACCACGACCCCCAGCCAGACGTCGAGCACCAGCGCGATCAGCAGCAACGCACAGAAGCGCTCGACCACCCAGTCCAGTCCATGGCTGAGCATCGCCGCCTTATCACCAAACCATTGCAACATGAACCTGCATGCTCCGAGAGACCGTTCGCGAGAACCACACTCATCTCTCAGCAAGCCTCGTGCCACATAACGGAAACGGCTTGAACCACCCGCCAAACGGCGAGACCACGGACGCGAGGGTCCGGAACGCCGCCCAATCCGGATACATTCAAGATGGTTTCAGCACGGATTCGGGGAGCCCGCGCAGGCGCCGCACCTTCACGGTGCGCCTTACGCGACACTACGTGCTCGTGACTCCCGCCTCGCCGAAGACGGAATACCGGTTCTTGCCGGCTTGCTTGGCCGCGTACATCACCTGGTCGGCCAGACGCAACAACTGATCCGCGTCACGCTCGTCGGCCGGCCCCTGAAACGCCACGCCGATGCTCGCCGACACCTGCAGGACCTGCCCATCGTGATCCACCGGGCTGGCCGCTGCGGCGAGCAAGCGTTCCACCACAGGCAGCGCTGCACCGGAGTCCGTCAGATCAGCCAGCACGGCAACAAACTCATCGCCGCCCAGGCGGGCAATGGTGTCACATTCACGCAAACAGGCCTTCATGCGCTGCGACAATGCAACCAGCAGCGCGTCGCCCGCGGCGTGACCATGCGTGTCATTCACCGCCTTGAACCCGTCCAGATCGATGAAGGCGACCGCCAGATACAGCCCCCGTCGCCGGCCCTGCAACACCGACTGGCGCAGTCGATCACCGAGCAGCATGCGGTTGGGCAGTCCGGTCAGGCCATCGTAGTGGGCGATGTAAGCCAGTGAATCGGTCATTTCCATGACCGCGCTGATGTCGGTGTGCGATCCGACCATTTCGGTGACCACACCCGCGTCGTTTCGCAGCGCCGTGATCTGATCCTCCACCCACAGCACCGAACCATCCCGGCGCCGGATGCGGTAACGGTGCCGGAGCTCTCCCTTGCAACCCTCGCCGCGCCACGTCCCGAACTGCTCCAGCACCCGTTCGCGGTCCTCGTCATGCAGGCGTGCGGACCACCATCCCGGCGTCGCAACAATGGTCTCCGCACGCTCGCCGAACAGCCGCTCGGCGCTCTGACTGACGAAGCGCGGCGCAAGCGACTCCGGATCCAGGGCATACACCACCGATGGATTGCTGGCCATCAAGCGATCCAGACGCCTGCGACTCGCCGCCAGCTCGAGCTCGAGCCGCTTGCGCGCATCGATGTCGGTATGCGTGCCCATCATGCGCACCGGCGCCCCGTTCGCGTCCCGGGCCACCACCTTGCCACGCCCCTGCACCCACAGCCACCCGCCTGACGCGGTCCGGTAGCGGAACTCGATGATGAAGCCCCCTCCCTCCCGCAGCTGAGCCTGCACCTCGCCCTCAATTGCGACCAGGTCGTCAGCATGCACCCTGCTGCGCCATTCGGCGTAATGCAATACCTCGTCCCGCGCATCAAAGCCAAGCATGCTCCAGCAGCGCGCATCCCAGACAATCTCGTCGGCCGCCACATCCCAGTCCCACACGCCGACACCGGTGGCAACCTGCGCCAGGCGATACAACTCTTCACTCTCTCGCAGCGCGCTTTCACTGTCGCGGACTCTGCGAAAGGCCCTCCCGAGCACCCAGACACTACCGGTCAGCAGCAGCAACAGACTGGCCACCGCACCGATCCAGAGGTGATGCTCCCGCCACAAATCGGTCCAGGTAATTTCTTGCGGATGGTCGAAGGGCGGCAGGCGCAGCGTGCGCAACAACGCCTCGACCGCGTGATAGTCCGCGGCAACGGCGAATCCATGCACCCCAAGGGCGTGCGCGTACGGTGAGTCCGGTTCCATCAGCAACAGATTGGCCGCCACCAGCCGCGCCAGCACGGGGTCCACGTGCGGCGCCGACAACAAAGGCCATTCGGGGTACAGACGGGTGGAGACCCGGTACGGAAAACCGGGCAGCGACTGGGGTAGCATCACTTCGATGGCATTGGCGGCAAGACGCCCCTCACTCACCATTTGCTCGATCACGCCCGATCGCACGAAGCCCGCATCGGCCTCACCCCGCAACACGGCTTCGACGACCCGATCGTGCGGCATTCCGAAAAACTGGATCCGGTTTGCATCGGGCAGGCGTAAACCGGCCTCGGCGAAGAGCATCGCCTGCGCCTGATAGCCACCCAGCGAGTACGGGCCAACCGCGGCGATGCGTGCCTGCCGCAGATCCGTCAGTGAGGTCGGCGCGGTCCGTCCCGCGCGGGTAATGATGACGCCACCGAAACCGCTCGCTCCGGGGGGGAGTTCGCGCGGCAGGACGGTCACCAGCGCGCCCGACAGCGGCTGCCGATGACTCAGTGCAATATAGTGCGCCGGATTGGTCAGAACGAAATCGACGCGCTGGCGCAGCAGGGCCTCTTCCAGCGCCGGATAGGGCAAGGCCTCCAGTCGCACCGGCTGCCCCAGCGCATGCTCGAGATACCGCGCCAGCGGCTCCCAGCGTTTGGCCACTTCAACGGCGGGGCGGTGGGCCAGCACACCAATCCTGATCTCCGCAACCGCGGGGCGCCCACCCAGCAATGCGATGAATGCGATACAGGCAACGAGAATCGCGGCGCGTTGGTTCATGGGCGCCTCGCCGAGGCGCCAGGAAGGTAGTCCGGTGTCGCAATCGCGCGAACGTCGGGTACCGCATCAATCAGACCGATTGACGTCATGACCTCGAACAGTTGCGCCGCAACCGTTTCCAGATGGGTGTTTGCCGGGTCGAGCAGACGTCGATTGGCATTCGCGTCGGGCAGGACCAACCCTTGATAGGCTCGCAGCGCGGCCGCTCCATCGCCTCCCAGCGTCACCGCCAGACGAAACCCGGCGTCGACGGGGTTGGTACGCAGATGCGATACGCCCCGAAGATGCGCGGCGACAAGCTCACCCATGGCAGCGGAGACGACACGTTTTGCGAGGGCCTCTTCACGCACGACGAGCACGTCGTGAATGGTGTCTGGAATCGCACTGCTGTCGAACAGCTTTGTCGCCCCTTCGGCCAGCAACGCGCTGGCCACCGGTTCGAAGGTCACCAGGGCATCGACCTCGCCCCGGCGCCAGGCGTCGAGGTGCAGATCCACGGTCAGTGGAACGACGTGAACATCATCCAGACCAAGCCCGCCCGCGCGCAAGGCCTTGGTCAGCATCAGCGCGCCCAGCGCGGACTGTTCCACCCCCACCCGCCGTTGCGGCAACGAACCAATGTGCTGGACGTCCCCGCGCCCCAGCACCATGTCGGCGCCGGACGAAACGTTGAATACCAGCACCACCCGCAGCGCGAGGCCCTCCGCCTTCAGGCGCAAGGCCTCGTCATAAGTCAGTGCCGCGGCTTCGACCGTGCCCTTGCGCAGCAGATCCATGGACTCCGAGGCCGACCCCGTGCGCCGCAGCTCGACAGCGGCGGCATCGAACCAGCCTTCGCGTTCGGCCATGAACATCAGCTCGTAACCCGGCCATACATGGGCCGCGACGCGAAGCGCCGGTATGTTACGCGCATCGGTACAACCCGGGAGTACGACGATCAGAATCACCAGCAACAGCCGGGCACCTCTCATCGAGTCAACCGACCACGCTGGCCCACGCCACACCCCACAAAGCCACCTCGATGAGCGCATCAAGATCCCAACTGTCGTGAAAATGACATTATCGCGAAACAGTCGCCTTCTTGATAGCCAGCCCCCATATCGATCAATAAAATGCCTGCGAACGTGATAAACCTCCTCGGCGCTCCAAGAATCCGACCCACATCCCCTCAACCCAAGCCAACAGACCTTTCGCACCGCTCGACCGGCACTATAATCACCGGGGAACAACGGCAGGCTGACACACGCATCACGCCTTTCCCTTGTGCCCCCGACCGCATCGAGAAGAGGAGACGGACACACTCATGCAACCCCTCGCCATTCACTTCACCAGCGCCCCTTCGCCGTCGGAGATGATCCGCCTCGTCGATCAGGCCATTGCCCAGGGCGCCCAGGGCTTGCTGCTTCTGGCCGCCGACGGCAACCAGTACGACCCGGCCGAAATCGATTCATGGCTGCGGGCACTCCCGGTGCCGGTATGCGGCGGCGTGTTTCCGCAGCTGATCCATGATCAGAAGAATCATGAGCAAGGCGTGATCGTCGCGGGTTTCAGCCAGCCCATCGAAGTCCACGAAATCGCTGGCCTTTCGACACCCGATGCCGATTACTTCGAAGCAGTGGAAGCCTGCTTCGATCCGGATGAGGTGCCGGCCAGTCTGCTGGTGTTCGTCGATGGCATGGCCAGCCGCATCGGCGACCTGCTCGACGGTGTCTATGACGTGCTTGGCAGTGACCCGGTTTACGCTGGCGGCGGCGCGGGTAGTCTCAGCTTCCAGCAGAAGCCCTGCATTTTCTCCAATCGCGGCATGCTCGCCGACCACGCACAGCTGGTTTCCCTGCCCTGGGCGCTGAATCTCGGCGTCGATCACGGCTGGGAGAAATTCGCTGGCCCCTTCGTCGTCACCCGGGCCAGCCGCAACGAGATCGACGGCCTCGATTTCCGCCCCGCGTTCGACGTCTATCGCGAGCACGTCGAAGCCGACAGCGCCCGCAGGTTCACCAGCGACAACTTCTTCGACATCGCCAAGGGCTACCCCTTTGGCATGGAAAAACCGGATGGCAGCATCGTGGTGCGCGACCCGATCACGCACGACGCCGACAAGATGGTGTGCGTCGGCGAAGTCCCGCCGCACAGCGTGCTGTATCTGCTCAAGGGCAGACCGGAACGACTGATCGAGGCCGCACGCAGCTGCGCGACCCGTCTGCCACCAGGCTCCGCGCCCACACTGATCACCGACTGCATCAGCCGCGTGCTGTTTCTCGAACAGGATTTCACCCGCGAGCTCGAAGCCGTGCAGCAAGCGCTTGGCGACCGGCCGCTGTTCGGCGTGCTGTCGCTGGGCGAAATCGCCAATGGCGGCACGCATTGCCTGGAGTTCTACAACAAGACGCTGGTGCTCGCCGCCCTTGCTGCCGACTGAATGAACTCACTGACGCCGCACAACCTGCAACTGGTCGCACTCCAATACGAACTCGCGCTGGTCGTGGGGCAGGATCTTCGTGTGCAGCCGATGCTGCGCAAGTTCTTCACCCCGGCGATGAAGCTGCTCGGCTGCCACTCCGCCCACGTGTGGCTGATCGACGACGGTTCCGGCCGTTTCGAGCACCGCTTTTCCTATCCTGCGCGCAGCGCCGCCCGCTGGATGGATCAGCCTGGCATTGTCGAGGCCCTCACCGCCTATCGTGAACGCGCAGACCAGCCCGAGGCAGTCACGCTCGAAAACGGGCAGTTCCTGCAGTTCATGCCGCTGGCCAACACCGGGTTCTGCCTGATGCTCCGCCAGGGCCCGCCGCTGGCCAATGAGCTGATCACGGCGCTCGGCCCCATCTTCGACCGCCTCGCCACGGCCTGCCGTGCCTCGCTCGAATACGAAAAAACCGAGCAACTGCGCGAGCTCGCGAGCACCAACGAGCAACGCCTGAGCACGGTGGTGGAGACCGTCAGCGAAGTCATTTTCCAGGCCAGCGCCAGCGGCGAGGTCGAGTTCATCAACTCCGCGTGGGCGCGCATCACCGGCTTTGGTGCCGAGGACGTCGTCGGTCATTCGATTGGCGACTTCTTCTGCTCCCTCGACGGCGACGCGGCGCATCAGGCGCTGCGGCAGATGCTGGCCGATGAAGACCGGAGCACGCTGCGCCTCGAAACGCGACTGCGCGCGGCCGATGGCTCGCGACCCTGGGTAACGGTGCAGATCCACCGCCTCTATCACGACAACCCCGAACATACCGGCTTCATCGGCACCATCGTCGACATCACCGAGCAGCGACGCATCATCGATGAACTCGTGTCGGCGCGCGCGCGTGCCGAAGAGGCAAGCGAAGCCAAGAGCGCTTTCCTCGCCAACATGAGCCACGAGATCCGCACGCCGATGAACGCCATCATCGGCCTGACCCAGCTCGTGCTCGACGAAGCGCTGGAGAGCGAGGTACGCCGCAATCTCGAGATGGTGCGCGGTTCCGCCGAACACCTGCTCACCATCATCAACGACATTCTCGACTTCTCCAAGATCGAGGCCGGTCACCTCGATTTCGTCAGTGAGCGCTTCGATCTGCGCGAACTCATCCGCAGCGCCCTCGACAGCGTCAAGGTGCTCGCCGAGAACAAAAAGCTCGCACTGCGCTGCGACATCGAGCCGCGGGTGCCGCGCCTGGTAATGGGTGACGCCGCGCGCCTCAAGCAGGTGCTGCTCAATCTGATGGGCAATGCGATCAAATTCACCGAACGCGGCAGCGTCCGGCTGGCCGTCGCTCCGGACCCCAACGACGATTACGGTCACACTCTGCGCTTCGACATCATCGACACCGGCATCGGGATCGCACCCGACAAGCACGAACGCATCTTCGAGGCGTTCTCCCAGGCCGATGAGTCGATCAATCGCGCCTTTGGCGGCACCGGCCTGGGACTGACCATCTCCAAGAAGCTGGTGGACATGATGCAGGGCGAACTGAGCCTGCACAGCGACGTCGGCAAGGGCAGCACGTTCTCCTTCACCGCCCGGCTCGAGCGCATCACCGAGGACGAGGCAAGCGCGCGCCTCAGTCCGCCCGCAGCTGCAACGCCAGCCGAGACGCACAGGTCTCTGACGATTCTGGTCGCTGAAGACAACGCCATCAACCAGCGACTGATGAAAAACCTGCTGGAAAAACTGGGCCACCAGATCGAGTTCGCCGACAATGGCCTGATCGCCACGCAGGCCTGCGAGCGCACAAGCTTCGACCTGGTGCTGATGGACATGCAGATGCCGGTGATGGACGGATTGACCGCCACGCGCAACATTCGCGAGCGGGAAGCCCTGCACGGCAGCGCACCGGTCGCGATCGTTGCCCTGACCGCCAACGCCATGCAGGGCGACCGTGAACGCTGCATGGACGCCGGGATGGATGGCTATCTGTCCAAACCCCTGCGTCGCGCCGAACTCGAGCAGGTGCTCGCCGAAATACAACGACTGAAGGCAACCTGAACGGCGCGTCTTGCGCCCACCGCACGGACAGACAGGATCCGACTTGAAACAACGACCCGCCCCCAAGCTACTCATTGTCGAGGACGTCAAATCCACCCGCATGCTGGTCAAGAGCGTGCTGGGCAAGGAGGGGTACCAGGTATTCGACGCCGCCAACGGCCTTCAAGGCGTCGAAACCTTCGAGCGAGAACACCCCGACGTGATCCTGATGGACGTGATGATGCCGGTCATGAACGGTTTTGACGCCTGTCGCCGCATCCGCGCGCTCGACAGCGGCAAGGACACGCCGATCATCATGCTCACCGGCGCGGAAGACATCGAGGCCATCGAAACGGCGTTCGACGCGGGCGCGACCGACTTCATCACCAAACCGATCAGCTGGCCGCTGCTGACTCAGCGCCTGCGCTACGCGATGCGCGGCGCAGAGCTGATGCGAGAGGTGCGCCAGAACCGCATCCGGGAAGCGGCCGCGCAGCGCATCGCCAAAGTGGCCTTCTGGGGCTGGCACCCGGCCACCGACGGTTTCATGCATTCGGACGATCTGCCGCGAATGCTCGATCTGGGCGTCGAACAACTGCCCAGCCTGCACTCCCTGCTCGCTATCGTCGCCGAATCCGATCGCGAGCGCGCCCGGCGCGCCTTCACCGTTGCCGAGTCGTCGAGCACCCGGATCGACCTCGAGGTTCGCACCCTGGCCACCGATGGCGAAAGAATCATCCGCATCATTGGCGAACGCGGCGCCGAGGGCCGCGATCTGGGCCACTTCTTTGGCGCCATCCATGACATCAGCGAAACACGGCGCACCGAAGCGCTGATCGACTACCTCGCCCTGCACGACGAGCTCACCGGACTGGGCAACCGACGGATGTTCAGCCAGACCCTGCACAAGCGGTTGACCGAATTCACCTCCCGCGATGAAGGATACCGTCTGCTGATCGGCTGGATCGACCTGCACCGCTTTCACCGCCTCAACGACGAACTGGGTGAAACCGCCGGCGACGCGGTGTTGAAACAAATCGCCGACCGCCTGCGCGCGCACGGGGAAGACGTCACCGTGGCGCGCGTCGGCGGGGACGAATTCGCCGTACTGCTCGAGGCCGCGCCAGGAGAGGATCCGCTCACCGATTTCGACCGCGTCATCGGCGGGCTGCGCAACGCCTTTCGCATCCAGGACAAGGAGATCTTTCTCAACTGCTCGGCCGGCGTGGCACTCGCACCGGAACACGGTGCGGACACCGAGCAGTTGCTCACCCTCGCGCAAGAGGCGCAGCGGCTTGCCCGCGCGCAAAGCCGTACCATTCTCGTCGCGCCACAGGGTGGACAGGGCCGTAGCAACTCGCTGGCCATCGAACAAGCGCTGCGCCGGGCATTGAAGCAGCGCGAGTTCGAACTGTTCTACCAGCCCCAGATGAACCTGCGCAGCGGCTGCATCATCGGCGCCGAAGCCTTGCTGCGCTGGCGGGACCCGTCGCGCGGGTTGATTTCACCCGCCGAATTCATCCCCGTGCTGGAAGAATCCGGACAGATCGTCGAAGTCGGGGAGTGGGTCATCGAAGAGGCCTGCCGCCAGGCCAGAACCTGGGAACGCGCTGGCAAGCCACTGCGTATCGGCATCAACCTGTCGCCGCTGCAGTTCATGGACGAATCCCTGCGCGACAAGATTTTGCGGACGGTCTCGCGAACAGGCGTTTCCACCAGCAACATCGAACTCGAAATCACTGAAAGCCTGGCCATGCAGGAACCGGAGCGCGCCGTCGAACTGCTGCGTCTGCTGCGCCAGGACGGATTCAAGATCGCCATCGATGATTTTGGCATCGGATACTCGTCACTGGAGTATCTGCTGCGCTTCCCGCTCGATACCATCAAGATCGACCGCGCGTTCGTCACCCACATCATCACCGCCCAGGCCGACCGTGCGATCGTCCGCGCGATCACCGCGATCGCCCAGACACTGGGTACCTCGACCATCGCCGAAGGGGTCGAAAACATGCGCCAGTGCGACTTCATCGAAGCACTCGGGGTCGCGGAAATCCAGGGGTTCCTGATCGGCAGACCGATGCCGCGTGACGACTTCGAACGTTTTCTCGAAACCTTCGTTCGCCCTGGCGCATGACCTTCAACTGGCTCTTGCCATCACCGGCCAGCGGCGCCCCCGGCGATCACGCATTCGCGGAGAAAAAACCTTTCGCATTCAACGCCGAAACAGTCGCTTCCGCGCAGGACAGCAAGTCCTGATAGCGCACCCGCGCGGCGTCGAGGTTGTGCTCGCGACAGGCCCGCTCGATGTCGGCGGCGACCTCGGCCACACCCATCACCCCGAGGTTTCCAGAACTGCCCTTCAGCGAATGAGCTTCCTCCCGCCCGCGCTCGAGATCGCCCTGCACCAGCCCCTCCCCGATCTGCTGCACCTGAGGAAACAACTGGGCGAGGTACTCGCCGAAGATTTCTCCCAGTTCGTCCCCCAGTGCATCATGCAATTCGTCGACGACCGACTGATCAATCATTTCCAAAACCCGGCTCTCCACATTTCACCGTTTGCATGCATCTTCGAACCCCTGGCCACGTTCGGCACCCCGCCACGGATTTGCTCCGATCTCGGCGATCCGGGCCAGCATGACGCGGTTACGCCTCGCGACTCACCTCACCGACCACGTACCGTCGCCACCCGTCGCGCGTTCATCGCGCGCCGGATGGCGTCCACCAGCCGCGCCTCGGTAAAGGGTTTGACCACCACCGCATCGGCGCCACACTCGATCAGCTCGGTCACCGTCTCACGGTCGGTATAGCCCGAAACAATGACGACGGGCAGCGTCGGCCAATGCGTCCGCAGCTCGCGCAGCACATGCACGCCGTTCATGCCCGGCAACTGCACATCCAGACACACCACGTCGGGTCTTCGCGAACGAACCAGCTCGATACCGCTCTCACCCCGCCCCGCCTCGCCGACCACCTGATAGCCCGCATGTCGCAGCAACGCCCGCAGCGTCATCCTGACGACATCGTTATCCTCGATAATCACCACCGTGTGCAAATTCGGACTCCAACCTCGGGCAAGGAAGCTTCCCTCCGCTCACCGCTACGCAGCGGGCAATCAGAAAACCTGCAGACAGTATCCACGTTGAACACGGCGTGCAAGTCAACATCTCACGTTCGGAGGAAAACCCGGACCAGGCTGAAGATGTACCCGTTGGCCCCGTAGACCGCACGGCCGAGTCCGCGACCATTGCCAACGAGTCAAATCCGGTTCCGGCACGGCCTGATCCGGTCGCAACGCCCTCTGCTCGACCGCGCTGCCGTGGCACAATGTCCTGTTACCTGCTCTCAACCCAATCGCCGATGCACGAAGTCCATTCCACCGCCTGCGACTGGCAGGCACTGTTCAACGACACCGACCCGGCCATCCGCCGCGCCTTGTGCGAGGTGGTCCGCGCGCACCGCGAGCGCATCGCCACGGCGTTCTACACGCGGATGATGAAGGATGGCGACGCGCGGCCGTTCCTGACCCATGAAGCCGTCGAGCAGCGGCTGCACGGGTCGATGCAGAAATGGATGGAAACCCTGTTCTGCTGCAACGACCCGCAGCAGTTCGAAACCGCGATGGCCATGCAGCGCCACGTCGGGGAAGTGCACGCACGGGTCGAACTACCGGTCAACCTCGTCGCCCGCGGCGCCCGCGTGCTGAAGAGCGAGATCGCCAACGGCCTGCTCGCGGCGTCACTGGAGCGGGAGGCGCTGGTGCAGGCGATTCTCTACGCCGACACCCTGATCGACCTCGCCTTCGAGGAGATGAGCTCGGCCTACGTCGCCTCGTTCGAACAGGCCGCGCGCATCGACGAAGCCTACCGCGTCTTCTCCCACGGGCAGAACATGTCGCTCGAGCGCGAGCGCCAGCGCGCGGCATTGCTGGACTGGGAGAACCGCTTCCTGCATGAAATGATGTCCGGTTCACCCGGCGACGAACTGCAAACCCTCGCCGATTCGTCGTTCGGGCTGTGGTTGCACCACAAGGCAACCGCGATCTTCGAAGGTTCGTCCGAACTGCCACCGATACACGCCGCCATGCGCACCGTGGATCACAATCTGATCCCCTTGTGCCAGACTCAGCTCGGGGGGCCGGACCGTGCCGAAATCCGACGTCTGATCAAGGCCGTGCAGGCCGAACTGGGCCAGCTCAAGTTCCTGCTCGGCACCCTGTTCGAGCGCTTCGTGCACCTCGAATCGGGCAAGGATGCGCTCACCCAGTTGCTCAACCGCCGCTTTCTGCCGGCCATCCTCAGCCGCGAGGCCGAGATCAGCCGCAACCAGGGCAAGGCATTCGCGATCCTGCTCGTCGATGTCGATCATTTCAAGCAGATCAACGACGGCCAGGGCCACGAAGCCGGTGACCGCGTGCTGCAGCACATGGCCGGAGTACTGCTCAACACCGTCCGTTCGGGCGATTTCGTGTTCCGCTACGGCGGCGAGGAATTCCTCGTGCTGCTGGTCGAAGTGGACGCCCTCCATGCCCAGCGCGTGGCCGAGAAGATTCGCGCGCGCGTCGCCGAAGAGCCCTTCGCGCTGGCCAACGGCAAGTCACTGCGGGTCACGGTGAGCATCGGCCTTGCCCTGCACGACGGTCACCCCGACTACCAGCGCCTGGTCAATCGCGCCGACGACGCGCTCTATCGTGCCAAGCACAACGGACGCAATCGCTGCGAGACCGGTTGAAACCCGGCGCCCCCCTCTTCCGCCAGCGATGAAGCAGCCGACGAACTCAGCACCCGGAACGGCACGACGCTGGATCAGCGGCACGCTGCTGGCGACGATGCTCCTGCTCAATGGTGCGGCGCTCGCGGCCAGTCCGGTGCGCATCGGCGTGCTGGCCTATCTCGGCGAGCACGCCGCCCGCGAGCAATGGTCTCCCGTGGTCGAGCGTCTGCGCAACAACGTACCCCATCGAGACTTCGAGCTGGTGGCACTCGATCATGCCGGCATACGGACACAGGTCGAAGACGGTGCGCTCGACTTCGTCATCACCAACCCCGGACATTACGTCGAACTCGAAGCCGGTTTCGGCGTCAGCCGCATTCTGACCCTGGCCTCCGGCAACGGCGGCGACCCCGCGCGCGCGATCGGCTCGGCGGTGATCACGCGCGCCGACCGTGACGACCTGCGGCAGCTGACCGACCTGCGAGGCCAGCGCGTTGCCATCGTCTCGCCCGACGCCTTCGGGGGCTATCAGCTGGTGTGGCGCGAAATCGCCGGGGCAGGGCTGGACCCCACGCGCGACTTCGGCGAACTTCGCGGCCTCGGTTTTCCGATGGACAAGGTGTTCGAAGCGGTTCGCAGCGGCGAGGTCGACGCCGGCATCGTACGCGCCTGTCTGGCCGAAGCCCTGCCGTCGCTGGCCGACGGTCTCAAGGTCGTCGGCCAGCGACGGGAGCCTGATTTTCCTTGCGCCACGTCCACGCGTCTCTACCCCGACTGGCCGATCGCCACGCTACGTCATACTTCCGCCGGACTTGCCCGCGAGGTGGCGGTCGCCCTGCTGGCCGCACCCGGAAACACGGCCGAGCCGGCGTGGGCGATGCCCGCCGACTACCAACCGGTGCGCGAGCTGTTTCTCGAGTTGCAGATCGGCCCGTACGCCGATCTGCGCACGCCTACACTGGCGGCGCTCGCCGAACGCTACTGGCCGGCGCTGGCAATGGTGCTGACGCTGCTGCTGGCCTGGGTACTCTATACGGTACGGGTCGAACACCTCGTTCACGACCGCACCAGCGCGCTGCGTGCCGCCCTGGTCGAGCGCGAGCGGCTCGAAGCGCGCATGCGCGCCAATCAGGAACAGGCCGACCACCTCGCCCGCCTGTCGATGCTGGGCGAACTGTCCGGCACCCTCGCCCACGAACTCAACCAGCCGCTGGCGACGATCGGAAACTACGCGCAAAGCCTGACCCGGCGCGCCCACGCCGGCCGCCTTACGGAATCGGCAACCGTTCAGGCCGCCACCGAAATCGCGACGCAGGCCGAACGCGCCGCCACCATTCTGGCGCGCATCCGTGCGTTCGCCCGCAAACGCGTGACGCAGCGCGAGGCTAGACGCCCAGCCGAGGTGGTACACGAGGCGGTGGCCCTGTTTCGCGGCATGATGGCGCAGGCGCCCGACGTGATCATCGAAGACGCCCTGCCCGAAGACCTCACCGTCGAAGTCGATCCCCTGCAAGTCCAGCAGGTTTTGCTCAACCTGCTGAAGAACGCCTATGATGCGACACGCGCACTGCCGGGCCCGAGGCAGCGGATCGAGATCCGCCTGAGCACGGGCGCCGAAGCCACCCTCGGGATCGCGGTGCGCGACCAAGGGCCGGGACTTGAGCCCGGTATCGCCGAACGGCTGTTCGAGCCCTTTCTGACCACCAAGGCAGAAGGCCTGGGGCTGGGCCTGAGCATTTGCCGCACCATTGCCGAAGCCCATGGTGGCCGCCTGCACGGGGCCCCCGCGACAGAAGGCCCGGGCATGGTGTTCACCCTGACCTTGCCACTTTCTGCATGACCGACCCCGACTCCCTCGTCATCCACGTCATCGACGACGACGCCCCGTTTCGCCGCTCGCTCGTGTTCCTGCTCGAATCGGTCGGCTGGGGCGTCGCCGCACATGCCTCGGCCGCCGAGTTTCTCGAAACCTATTCCGTGCAACCCGCGGACCTGGGCTGCGTGGTACTCGACATCCGTATGCCGGTGATGAGCGGACTCGAACTACAGCATGCCCTGCACACACGTGGCTGGCAGGTTCCGATCGTGTTCATCACCGGACACGGTGACGTCGAGCTGGCGGTGCAGGCGATGAAACGCGGCGCCAGCGACTTTCTCGAGAAACCCTTCAAGGATCAGCTGCTGATTGACGCGGTCGCGGCGGCGGTACGTACGGGGCAGGCCGCGCGCGACGAACGCGAGGCCCGGGCGGCGGCGGCCAGCACCCTCGAGCGTCTGTCTCCACGCGAGCGCGAGGTGGCCGGTCTGATCGCGCTCGGCCAACCCAACAAGCAGGTCGCCCGCGCGCTGGGCATCTCCGAAAAGACCGTGCACATCCACCGCCAGCACGTCATGGAGAAGACCGGGCTGGGCAGCGCGGCGGAGCTCGCCCGCCTGATGCTGCGTGCCGACCCCAACGCGCTCGACTGAGCAACGCACGGCACGGGGCGCTCGCAGCGCGCCTGAAGGACGTGGCGCCGACGACCGGGGGACACGGCCAGCGACGGCCGCTCACCGTGCCCGGTGGAGTGTCAGACCCGCTCGAGCCGTGCCGGCAAACCGTTGCGCACCGAGGCGCCCGAAACCGTATCCACCCATACCCCGCGACCTCCACGCGTCGGATCGACCAGCCCGAGATCGTTGAGGTTGATTCCGGCGGCCAGATGCGGGCGTCGCGGCTGCGCCCGTTCACCAATCCGGTGAGCACGGGCGCCCAGCTCCTTGTGGCCGAAACCGTGCTCCACCGCCAACACCCCGCGCATCACGCCACGGTGCACCAGCAGCGTGCATTCGGCGCGGCCGCCCGGCGTCGCCAGCCACGCCCGGTCACCCGACTGCAAACCAAGCGCCGCCGCGTCGTCCGGATGCACGATCACCGGATTGTGCGGATGCAGACCGGTGATCGGCGTGGCGATGCTGTACGAGTTTTGCAGCGCCGACTTGAAGCTCATCACCAGCAACGGCCATTCCTTTTCATCATGCACCCTGCGCATCGGCGTGCCATCGCAGAACGCCGGTACCCGCCACGTCGCACAACCCGGGTACCGCTCCCCGGTGAGGGCATTGCGCGCACCGCCGACATGCTCGTTCCACACCCACAAGGTGTTGCGGAAGCGGTTGCTCTGCCATTCAGGGCGTTCCGCGTCCTGAGCCTGAGTCGCCGGCTGGTAACGACCACCACGCGTGTACAGCAGGGCAACCTTGCGCCACTCCTCCGGCTTCAGCGTCGCCTCCAGCAAGGGCCGGATGCGATCGACACCGGACAGGAGCATGTCGTCATCGGTCGCGTCGGGGACCGCCTCGCCATGAAAGGCGACGTTGGCCCCCGCACGCAGATACCAGTGTTCGGGGCGCTCCAGCGGATGGCGCCGACCCTCTGCGTCGGCGATCGCCTCGGGCCCGAAACCGGGCAAGTCCATCGCCCTGGCCAGCGCGAAGATGAAAGTTTCCATCGTGATCGGCTGCCCATCCGCGGTTTTCGCGGTGCGTGGTTCGATCACCGGCCAGCGCGCAGTGCTGGCGCGGGTGGGCACGCCGTTCCAGGATGCGGCCCAGCCCCAGCTTTCATACATCATCGAATCCGGCACGATGTAGTCAGCGTAGGCGTTGCTTTCGTTGATCAGGCCATCGATGGAGATCAACAGCGGCAGCTTGTCCGGATCGGCCAGATCCTTGCCGAAGCGCTCGCGCAGGCCAGGAATGCCATACACTGGATTGGCCATCCACAGAATCAACGCCTTCAGCGAGTACGGATAGCCATGGAACATGCTGGCGAAGAACTCGGTGCCCAGTCCGGGCGCCGCCGGATACCATTGATCCTCGGCCGGATAGGCTTGTCCGGCCGCCCGCCGACGTGCAAATTCGGCCGTGCGCTCATAGGGCATGTTGCGACCCAGCGGCGTGCCGCGCGGCTGGATACGCCCCGGGAAATTGACCAGATCGTAGCGCGGCCCGGGAGCCACATTGGCGAACGCGCCGCCATTCATGACGAAACCGCCCTTCCAGTTGAGGTTGCCGATCAGCGTGTTGAGCGTGACCACCGCAAAAGCGTTGTAAAAACCCGAACCGGACATCATGCCACCGTGGGCGATGGCACAGGCCCGGCGTCCGTGACGGGTAAATTCGTCCGCCAGTCCCGCAATCACCTCCTCTGACACGCCGCAATCGGCGGCGTATTCGGCCAGCGTCCTCGCCATCGCCGAATCGCGCAGCAGCGCGTAGGCACTGCGCACGCGTACCGGCTCACCGCCCACGTCGAGGCGCAGATCGACCTCCAACGGCGCCGGCCCGGTTGCTTCGGCCACCGCCATCGGCCGTCCGTCCGGGCCGAGCACGAGATACGGATCGTTTTCGCCATGGCGTTCGCCCTCGCCCAACTCCAGACCCGGCAAGGCGATGTCCGAGCCGCGCAGGCAACGGCCCTCGCGCGGATGCCCCGGTTCGACGACAACCAGCCAGGTCGAGTTGGTGAATGACGGTTCGCCGCGAGCCTCGGCCACCTTCAGGCTGGGGTTGGCCAGATAGGCCGTATTGACGCGATCGTGCTCGAACATCCAGCGCATCATGCCCATCAGCAAGGCCCCGTCACCGCCGGGACGAATCGGTACCCAGCGTCCCTGCACCGCTGCGGCGCGATTGTCGGCATTGGTCAGCACCGGATCGACGACGACATATTCCAGCCGGCCATCGGCGCGCCCCTCGGCAAGTAACTGACCGGTGCGCTTGAACGGATTGCCGGCGTTGCCCGGAGCGGTGCCGATGAACATCACGAACTCGGCATGCGCGAGATCGGGCTTGCCATGCGGCATCGCGCGGTGATCGCCGAACAGGGCCGCCGATCCGGAGCGGTACGAACCACCGCAATACGACCCGTGGCCGACATAGTTCTGCGTGCCGTAGGCTTGCTGCCAGAAGCGCCGCCCGAGCGGATCGCGACCATCGTTGACGCTGACGATGTGCGCCACCTGATTCACCCGGGGACCGTAGGCCGGGTTGTCCGGATCGATCGGTGTTTCGAGATCGCGCAGGGCGCGCAGGCCATCTACATGTCCTTCGCCAAACAGGTCGCCGCCCTCGACCACCTCGTGGATCAACTGCTCGAACGAGATCGGCGCCCATTGCCCCGAGTTGCGTGGTCCCACCCGCTTCAATGGAGTCAGCACGCGGTAGGGCGAATCGATCTGGGCCAGCGCCGCATTGCCGCGACCGCAGGTCGTCGAACGCTGGTCCAGCCCCTGGTCGCGATGGCGCGAGATGGCGACGAAGCTCTCGCGCACCGAGGCGCTCATCGGCAGATGCGGCTCCGAAGACAGTGGGCTGTAGGGATTGCCCGCGACGCGAAGCACCTTGCCGCTGTTCTTGTCTACACGCACTCGCACGCCACACAGGGTGGTGCAGCCCAGGCAAGCCGTATAACTGACCTGCTGATCGGGATTGAGCTGCAACCGGCCGCTTTGCGGATCGACACGAAACTCGGGCTCCAGTGCCGCACCGTACAGGTTGTGGCCTTCGGCACGGTCTCCGGCAAAGGCCTCGACCATGCGTCCGAAGGTCTGCGAAAAGCCGGCTGCGAACGCTGCCAGACCTCCAGCCGCGATCACGTCTCTGCGTTGTACTTTCATGATGATTCTCCTTGTCAGCCGTGACGGGCGCCGTGGCTCAGGCGCTCCAGCGGCAGCACGGTGGTGATGACGATCAGGATGAACACCCACAGGCCCGCGGTGCCTACGATCCCCATCAGACCTTCCGGTCCCAGCGGCAGTGTGTAGCTGTAGAAACCCGCTCCAGTCTTGGGGACCTCCTGGGCACCGATGAAGATCGTCCACCGCATCATCCACGCCGAGTGCAGCGCCAGCAGTCCGATCAGCAAACCCGATCCGGGTCGCCACCACGCCAGCGCCAATGTCAGCACCGTCGCGCCCGCGGCCCAGAGCGCGGTCAGCCGCCATGCCGGAGAAGGCGCCACCTGCACCAGCGCCTCGGCATGCACCGCGTCCAGCCCGGTCAGACCCAGCGCCAGCCAGGCCCCCCCGATCGCCAGCGCGACCAGCTGGGTCAGCGCCAGCACGCGCGCCATGCGCCGCACCACTTCGACTTCATCGCGCAATGGTCCAAAGCGGTTGAACAACAGCGTCAATCCCACCGCACCGGCCAGCGCCGTCACCGCGAACTGCAACGGCAGCAGCGGGGTGTGCCACAACGGCCGTGCCCGCACGACCATCAACTCGGCGCCGGTATACAGGGCCACCAGCGCGGCACCGACAAAGGCGAGCGCCGCCGCACCGAGCAGGGCAGGGCGACTCTCCAGCCCGCCATAGGCGAGCACCCGCGCCAACCCCGCCAGCCGCCTGCCCTCGCGCGCATGCGCCGCAAGCAAAGGCCGGAACGCGACCCAGGCATACAGCATCAAACCGCCGAGATAGACCGGAATGAAAAACGCGCCCCATGACATCCAGGAGCTGGGGGTGAAATAGGCGTAAAAGTGCCAGAACCGGCCCGGCTGGTGCAGATCCGCGAGCAAGGCCACCGGTGCCGTCAGCCCGCACACCAGCGCGCCGAGCAGAGCCAGCCGCGACAGGCCCTCCCAGCCCGGCCGACGCCAGACGATACCCGGCAGCGACAGCAGGAACGCCCCGTAGGAAAGACCGATCAGAAAAAAGTAGGACACCGCCCAGGGCAGCCAGGCCACTTCGCGGGTGACATTGATGGTTTCGACGATCGCCGCATTCATGATGACGTCTCCTCGCTCAAGAGTGGGTGGCGCGCGGCCGCCATAGCGTGGCCTGGCCGTCGACCTTGCCTTCGAAGCGTTCATCCAGCCCGATGTAGAACACCTGCGGCGCCGTGGCCTGCTCCGGCTTGAGCACTTTCACCTCGCCGGCCGCCGCATCCAGACGCTGGCGCAGCACGCCTCCGGCATCGTTGAGATCGCCGAACACACGCGCCCCACCGACACAGGTTTCAACACAGGCGGGCAACAACCCGGCCTCGACGCGATGCGCGCAGAACGTGCATTTGTCGGCCGTGTTGGTGTCGTGGTTGATGAAGCGCGCGTCGTAGGGACAGGCCTGAACACAGTAGGCGCAGCCGACGCAGCGATCGGCATCGACCAGCACCATGCCGTCCTCACGCTTGAAGGTCGCGCCAACCGGACACACCGGCACACAGGGCGGGTTGTCGCAGTGGTTGCACAGGCGAGGCAGCACGTAGGTGCCGGCGGGCTGGTCGCCATCGGTCACTTCCACGCTGTAGGTGGACACCACGGTGCGGAAACTGCCCTCGGGCACCGCGTTTTCCTGGATACAGGCAACCGTGCAGGCCTGACAGCCAATGCACTTGCGCACATCGACGAGCATGCCCCAGTGCGGGGTACCGTCCGCCGCAGCCAGCGCCGTGCCGGGCAACACCGCCGCCGCGGCGGTCAATACCGGGACCCCACGCAGGAAGGCACGTCGCGAGCTCGAACACGGCGACGGCTGCGGGGGCGAATCAAAGATCTTCATGGCTACACTCCTGTTCATCCGTAATGGAGTCGTAGCCAGCGTACGCCGCCAAAGCCCCCTTGCGTATCAGGGAGATCTGGCAGCGAAATAGATGATTGTTCCTATGCGCCCCGGTAATTCGGGCACTTTACCCGGGCAGCTTCAGCACGCCCTGCCACCACAGCGCCACCACGACGACGGCGACGAGCATGACGAACAGCCACGCGCGCCAGGGCGTGTGCTTTTCCGAGTACGGGTCGGCAAGCGTGCGCGACGCACCCGCGGGCATGCGGGCGACGGCGGTGAGCGCACCGCCAAACGGGATGTTGATACGCGCGCGGGTATTCACCGCCCAGCCGTTGGCATCGAGCAAGGGGCCGAGATTGCGGTTGCGCAGCTTCAGCCAGGCAAGCAGCACCGCCGGACCGGAGACCAACACCATCACCCCGGCGAGGACCATCGGCATCTGCCACGCCGGCAGCGACAGAAAGCCGGTGACGACGGCCGCCAGCGCAGTGCCCAGCGCCCCCAGCGCGAGACCGATGGCGGCGAAGATACCGGCAAACTTGGCGATGTCGAAGGCCTGCGGTGCGGCTGCCGCCCCGGCGGAGGACGACTCGGCCCGCGCGCCGGCCTCGACGACGCCGGTCGCGGCACGGCTCTCCACCGCCTTGTCGCGCGATTCGGCAAACTTCTGAATCTGCTCGCCGATCATCCGCGCGACGCGCTTGTACGGCGACCAGAATGCCTGCCGAACGCTCACCGGATTCTCCACCACCTTGACCACGCTCGCATTCCAGTCACGCCCCTGGCGGTCATAGAACACGCCGTTGCGCCCCGGCACCATCATCTCGTCGACGTCGCCACCGGTCAGCGCCGCGACGATGATCAGCGGCGCTTCGCCACGACGCTCGCACCGGCAATACACCAGATAAGCACCGGACAGCGGCGCAAGCGCGGCGTGGCGGTCCATGTCCGCCACGCGCAGGCACAGTTCACAACTGCGTTGGTCGAGATACAGCGTACCGGCCTGAAAGATCGCCTTGTCGCGCGCGCCATAGAAGTCGGACAGGCAGACGAAATTGCGCAGCAAGGTGACCAGATCGCGCTGATAGCGGACCAGGCGTTCGACCGCCTCGACCTGCGCGGCCGCGGTTGCCGCTTCGCGGTCGCGTTCGATCAGGCCGAGCAGCGCCTCGCGGGTATCGTCGGCGAGCATGGCCCGCAGTTCGTCCATCGGGATCGCCGCCACCGGCAGCGTCGGCTTCTCCGCGTTCCACGCGCGAAAGGCGCCGAAGCGCGCGGACAGATCCTGCCAGTCGGCGAACGACAGCTCCTCACGTCGTCCCAGCACCGGGGTGATGACTTCGTCTCGCAGGCGGCCCACGGCCTCGGCCCATGCCGGATTGAGCCCTTCGACCAGCGGCAGCGGACGGTTGGCGGCGGCTTTGGCCAGGGGCAGGGCGAGCAGCCCCTCCGTGGTGACGTCGAGCGATTCGCCGGCGATCCCGGCATAGACCGCGTCGGCCGGATTCAGCGCGTCGGCGGCGCGCGCATCGTAGGCGGCGAGCCGGCACCGCGTGAAGTAATCGTCGATCCTCGCACGCAGGGATTCGAACACCGCGGCCGCCCGGGCGGTCGACTCACCGAGCGGCAGCAGCACTTCGGTGTTGTCATCGGCGCGGGCCTGCCAGTCGGACAATGAGCGCGCCTGGGTGAAGAAGGCCTCCACCGTGGTTTCGCTGACTCCATTGCGGCCGCTGCGATCGGACTCTCCCCCCATGCACTCGACGATACGCTCGATGGCTCGCGCAAGCCGCGGGTCGTCGGCGAGTTCGGCCGGCACGATGCCGTCACCGTTGAAATGCTCGGGCGCGAACAGACGAGTGGTGTCGGCCACGTCGGCCACCGCGATCCGCCCGGCATCGGGTCGATCGAGGTAGGCAAGGATCTGCCGCGCGCTGGCCAGCAGCCTGGCGCCATCTTCGTCGTCGGGGTCGATCGCGGCGAGGGGCAAACCCTCCTGCGGATCAAACAGCACTTCGGGGTTCCGCAACACCTTGCACACCCAGCGCGTGGCGGCAATGACCTCGGGTGCGCGGATGCGCCCGTCGCCATCGGCGTCGAGCAACTGCAACGTGCGTGTGTCGAATTCCAGACCCGACGAGGGGCAGGCCAGCACCGACCACAGCTTCTGGTCGAGCTCGCCGAGATGGCGCAAGTCATCGGGGCCATCGATGCGGACCTGATCGAATCCGCCGGAGCGGAAGAAGTGCCACTGGTGCGTCCCGTTCCTGCCACTGTGCAGCTTCATGCCACCCTCCGCCATTCAGGATTCGACACGCCCGGCCGGACGCGTCGAGGCGATGTCCATCGCTGCGCGATTCTACGTCGCAGCCAAGCACTCGGGGCAAGCATCGGATAGCAAAGACTGCAAGATTGGGTTACGGTATGCGCGCCATGCAGCAGGCCACGTCCCCGACGCGTCCGCGCACGCCGCCGCGCGCGATCGGACCGAGCCCGTCGGGTGCGCGCGCCATGCCCGTCCGCTTGCCGTCTTCCCCTCGCCTTCCCCGCACCGGAATCCGATCGTCCATGCCTTCGTCTCCGTCCCGCTCCGCTCCAGGCGGCCTCCTCGTCGCCAACCTGCTGGCCCAGATCGCCTTCGGCCTGCTGGCGATGACGATCTGCATCCCCTCGATGCAGGAATGGGGCGCCCTGCTCGACGCGCCGCAGAGCAGCGTGCAGCTCACCTTTAGTGGTTACCTGGTCGCCTATGGCGTGCTGCAGCTGCTGTATGGTCCGCTGTCGGACCACTTCGGACGCAAGCGCATCCTGATCGCCGGCCTGGCGCTCGGTGGTCTGGGCTCGGTGCTTGCCGCCCTGGCCACCGACCTGCCGGGTCTGATCGCCGCGCGGGTGCTGCAGGGCGCGGGGACCGCCGCCGGCATGGTGGTCGGCCGCGCAATGGTGCAGGATCTCTTCTCCGGGCCGGAGCGCGCCCGCATCATGGCCTACATCGGCATGGCGATGGGCGTATGCCCACCGCTGGCGACGATTCTCGGGGGACAGCTGCACGTGCAACTGGGCTGGCAATCAAATTTCGTGCTGGTCGCCGTACTGTCGGTCGCGCTGATCGTCGCCGCGTGGCGAGGCCTGCCCGATCCACCCTGCTCGCAACGTGGCGACACCAACTGGTTGCGGGCCATGCTCACCGCCTACGCCCGTCTGGCCCGCGAGCCCGCGTTCGCGCTGTACGTGGCGATTCTGTCGATGACCACCGCCACCTTCTTCGCCTTCATGGCCGGCGCACCCATCGTGCTCGCGAGCTATGGCGTCGGTCCGGACGGTGTCGGCTTCTACATCATGTTCGTGCCGCTGTCGTACATTGTCGGCAACTACCTCACCACCCGCCTCGTGTCGCGCATCGGCGAGCGTACCGTGATGCGGCTGGGACAGGCGAGCACGCTGGGCGGCCTGACGCTCATGCTCACGTTGGGCGTGATGGGCCTGAACACCCCGCTGGCCTTCGCGCTGCCATTGATGCTGCTCGGCATCGGCCACGGGCTGCTGATGCCGCCGACGCTGGTCGGCACGGTCAGCCTGCTGCCCGCCCTCGCCGGCGCCGCGGCCGCCGTAGCCGGCCTGATGCAGCAGTTGATGGGCGCGGTCGGCGGCTACACCGTCGGTCTGTTCGGACATGAGGACGGACCGGTCAACCTCGGCCTGATCATGCTCGGCTTTGCCGTCTGCAGCCTGACCGCGCAGTTGCTGCTACATCGCCGCAAGACCTGACGGACGCTGGCGCAAACGTGACCGGCCCGCGGTCGCGCTCCGTCTGTATCGTCTTCGGCGTACATGCTAAGGTTCGCGAAGCGCACTGCGCGTCACATCCGACCCGTGCGCCCCACAACGATAAAATCGATACGGAGACAACCCCATGCGCCTTGGAAAACTGCTCGCCGCAGTTCCGCTGCTGTTCGCTTCACTGACGTTCGCGAGCGACCCCATCATCATCGGGCACAGCACCGTCCAGAGCGGCCCTCTGGTGTCGCTCGCCACCGGACCATTGCAGGGTATCCGCGCACTCGTCGACAGCGTCAACGCCCGCGGCGGAGTGTCCGGACGCCCACTCGAACTGCTGATACTCGATGACGGCTATGAGGCCGACCGAGCCGCGGAGAACGTGACCTCGGCAGTCGAGCAGGGCGCAGTGGCCATCCTCATGCCGATCGGCACGGTGCCGTCTCTGGGTGCGGCACAGGCGGCCAACGAACTCGGCATCCCGTTGATCGGCCCGTATACCGGCGCAGCACCGGTACGTCGGCATTCTCCATGGGCATTCATGGTGCGCACCGGTTTTCAGGAAGAGTACGACTTCATCATCCGCCATCTGCTCACTCTCAACATCACCGACATCGCGTTTGCCTTCAACGACAACGCGGGGGCACGCGGTGCGATGGAGGGCACCGCACGCACCCTCGAAGCCAGCGGCCATGCGCTGAGCGCGGCGCTCGTCATTCAGAACGATGCTTCGGACGCGCGCGAGCAGGCGCGTGCCATGGCGAGCCTGAACCCGGCCGCCCTGCTGCTGTCGATCTCGAACAACGTCGCGGCAGAGTTCATACCTGCGTTTCGTCAGGCAGGTGGACAGTCGCAGATCTACTCCTTCTCGTTTCTGAACGGGCGCGCCCTGCAGCAGGATATTGGCGAGTACGCCGACAACATCATCATTTCCCAGGTCGTCCCCCATCCCTGGACGGTATCGATGACGCTGATCCGGGACTACCAGGACGCCATGCGCAGCGCGGGTCATCAGGAGCTCAGCTATGACAGCCTCGAAGGCTATCTCAACGCGCGCCTTCTGGTGGACGCATTGAACGCGGCAGCCCCGGAGATCACACGCGAGAGCATCCGCGACGCGCTCGAAGCCATGAACGACCACAGCGTGGCCGGCTTTCCAATCCGCTACAGTCCCGACAACCACAATGGTTCGAGTTTCATCGACCTCACCATGCTGCGTGGCGACGGACGATACATTCGCTGACCCGGTGGAGAAGGCGCGGCGAACGCCGGTCCGGCGCGCCATCACGCCACCGGAACAGGTCGTTGCGTGTAGTGGCGTTGCCACGGCAATGGCCACGAATCGTACCGGATGCAGTCGACGGGCGCTCCACCGCCAGGCCGCGGCACATCGGCACCCCGCTCAGCTCGGGCGCGTATCGGTGATACCAGCCGCTGGTGGTGTCCTGAACTGCCCTTCTTCCATCGCCAATACCTGATCGGCAATGTCGAACCAGCGGTCGTCGTGGGTGACGCAGATCACCATCCGCCCCTGGTCGCGCAGATCGGGCAGCAACTGCTCGTAGAAGATCCGCCGGAAGTGCGGGTCCTGGTCGGCGGCCCATTCGTCGAGGATCAGCACCGGTTTGTCCTCGAGCATGGCCGCGATCAGCGCCAGCCGCTTGCGCTGGCCGGATGAAAGGCTGACGGTGCTGAAGCTGCGTCCGTCGAAGCTGACCTTGTCGTCCATCTCCAGCAGGGCCAGCAGATCGGGCACGCGCGTCAGGGATTCCGGCGGTACCCCGTACAGGGTCGCGAACAGGTGATAGTCGGAGAACACCGCCGCGATGCAATCCCGCCAGGCCTGCGCCTGATGCGCCCGCACTTCGACGCCGTCCACCAGGATGCGCCCGGCCTGCGGACGCGCCAGACCGGTTACCAATTGCAGCATGGTCGACTTGCCCGAACCGTTGCCGCCGGTGATGAAGGTGATCTCGCCGGCGCGGAAGCGGACATCGAGCGGACCGACGCCGAAACCGGACTCGCCACGCACGCCCCGGTACTGAAAGCAGGCGCCCTCGAGACGCAGTTCCCTCACACTGCGAAAGCTCGCCTCATCCCCCTCCGCGGCCCCGTCGCCGTCGTCCTGGTCCCGCGCACCGTCGGCCTGGCGCGCAGCGGCCGGCTCTCCCGGGCCGGCTTGCGGCTCGAGGCGTCGCGCCGTCAGGCGGTGCTGCACCGAGCGGATCGCCGCCAGCGCGCGCTCCGCGTCATCGACCACCGGCACCGCCGTGGCCACGGTCCCGATGGGGCCGATCAGGAACAGGGCGGCCATCACGCCGGCAAGCGCGACCTCATGAAAATCCTCGGTCAGCAACGGCACCGCGAACACCATCAGCCCGACCAGCAGATAGAACGCCAGCTGGATCAGCGCGAACTCCCGCCCCCAGCGCTTCTTGATGTCGCCCTTGGCCTCGCGTGCCTCGGCACCGATGGCGTGCAGTTCATCGAGCAGCGCATCGGCGCGTGCACGGCGCATGCGCACGCTGGCCATGCCGTGCAGCAGGCCACTCAGGCCGCCGAACAGCCGGCCCTCGTCTTCCACCGCGCGCCCGGTGGCAATCCCCAGCGCCTTCATCCGGTACAGATGCACGCGCACTGCGCCGAGGCTGAACACTGCCGCAAACAGGAAGGCGGTGAGCGACAGCGTCGCCAGATACAGGCAGATGAACACCACCAGCACGAACTGCTGCAGACCGATCACCAGCAGTGGCAGATTGCGCGAAATCGTCTGCGTGTCCTGGGTAATCGCGGTAAACAGCGGCGCTCGACCGATCTCGCGCACGACGTCCGGTTCGGCGACCCGGATCGCGGTGAACAACTCGTTGCGCAGGCGGTGAATCATCGCCTCGACACGTTCGGCAAAGCCGAACATCAAGGTGTTCTGCACCGACGCGTACAAGGCCGTGGCGATGATCACCAGGCCGGCCAGGCGCAGACTCACCTCCCCGCGCGAGGCCAGCTCGGCGCCCGCGCTGACGCTGGCGATCACCGCCACGGTGGCCAGCGCCGATCCGACGGTGAGCACCAGCCACAGGGTCGGGCGTGCGCCCGGTTCGCGGCGCAGCAGGTCGAGTAGCGCGAGTTTCATGGATGGGCCTCGACGTCGAGTTCGTGCATCTTGCCGAACTCGAAATGCAGCCGCCGGTCGGCGACGTCGAAATACTGGTCGTCGTGAGTGACCGCGACGATGGTGATGCCACGCGCCTTGAGTTCGGGCACGATCTCGCGATAGAACTTGCGCCGGAAGTGCGGATCCTGGTCCGCCGCCCACTCGTCCAGCACCAGCAGCGGACGGTGCTCCAGCAAGGCCGCGACCAGCTGGATGCGCTTGCGTTGGCCCGACGAATAATCGGTGCGTGCGAGGCGATCGCCGTCGATCCGCACGATGCGCTCGATCTCCAGCCAGTCGAGCAACTCGGCCAATTCCCTGCGGTCGATGTCAGGCAGGCCGTACAGGCGCGGCAGCAGGCGCTGGTCGGCGAACACCACCGCAAACAGCTCGCGGTAGGCGCGGCGGTTGTCGGCATCCACCGGCCAGCCGTCAACGCGGATGACACCCCGCTCGGGCCGGTACAGGCCGATCAGCATCTTGATGAACGAGGACTTGCCCGAGCCGTTGCCGCCGGTCACGAACACCACCTCACCGCGGCGGATGGTCAGATCGACCGGGCCGACCTCGAACGGTGTCTCCCCGCCCGCGGCCGGATAGGCAAAGCTCGCGCCGCGCACCTCGATGCGCTCGAAACCGCTGGCGAAGGCGTCCACCGCCCCGGTATCGCCGGGTTCGATCATCTCCTTGAGCTCGCGCTCGAGGTCGAGCATGCGCCGCACCGCCGCATCGGCCGAGGCCATCACCGTCACCGCCTGGATCACCCCACCCAGCGGACCGATCATGAACACCACCGCGGCGCTGATCTTGACGATGTCGGCGTTGATGTCAGCGACGTAGGTGGGCACCACGAACACCACCGCGGCGAGCAGGAAGAAGAAGGCGACGTGGCCGAAGATCAGCTTCTGGAACGATCGCCCCTGGACCTCGACACGGATGCCGGTGGACTCGGCCGAAACCCGCTCGAAGTCATGCAGCAGGTCGCGGCTGCGCGCGCTCGACAGGCGCACCTCGCGAAAGCCATCGAGCAGATCGGACACCGCCTGAAACAGACGACCCTCGACGTTCATCATCCGTCCGTAGCGCTCACGCAACTGCTCGCCAAGGCGGTAATACATCATGCCCACGCCGATGGTGCCAGCGAGCACGACCCAGAACGCCACCACCGACAGGGTCAGGATGTAGAGCATGACCATGGCGGTCAGCATCGCCGAACGTACCGAGAGCGCGATGAATTGCGAATTCTGCGACAGCGCGTGCGCGTGCTGGGTGATGTTCTCGTACAAGGGGGTGGCGCCGAAGCGCTCGAGGCGCACGAAATCGGCCTGACGCACGCCTTCGAGCAGGCGGTTGCGCACACGCTCCACGGCGCGCTCCATCGCCGCGCCGACCTGCGCAATCAGGTCGCCTTCCATGACGAAGTAGGTTGCCGCGGCAATCACGAAGGCCCCCGCCAGCAGCCAGTCGATGCCGTCCTCGTGACGGGTGGCGAGTTGCTCCGCAGCGAGGTTGATCAGCAGCAGCAGCGCGACGCTGGAGGCGCTCGCGAGAAACGCGCCGAGCGCCAGCCTGTAGGGGTTGGCACGGCCCTCCTCGACGACGAACTTCAGCAGCAGCATGCACGGACTCCGGGCCGGGGCGGGGGCAGCGCACGCACGGTGTTCGCTCTCACGCGCCGGGGCCCTCGCTGTTGATCAGCAGGACGCGGCTGTTCTCATCCAGTCCGAGCCGGGCACGGGCGGCGGGATCTTCCGCCGCCGAGCACAAGGCCGCGATGCCGGCAATGCCGGTATCGCCGGCCTGCAGCGGCGGGTCGCCATCCACCCCGCGAGCAAGCAGCGCCTGGGCACGCACCGCGCACTCTTCCTCAACCGTCATCGCCGCAAACACCGTCTCCCGCAGGATCTCCCAAGCCGGCGCCGAGGGCCGACCGCAAGCCAGCCCGATCATGCGCGTGTGCAGGTCCCCTTCGATCCGCACCGGCCGCCCCGCCTCGAGACTGGCGAGCATGGACGCCGCGCGCTCGGGCTCCACGGCGACCACCTTCGGCACCGGTTCACCACCATGCTGCAGCCCGGCGACGATCCCGGCCGCCACGCCACCGACACCGCATTGCAGAAAGACGTGGGTCAACCGGGCAACTTCGGTCTGCGCGCAGAGCTCCTGAGCCAGTACGCTGTATCCGGCCATGATGGCGCGCGTCACCGCAATGTCCCCGACATAGTCGGTATCGCTGATCAGCACCGCGCCTGGCGCGGCGGCGGCCGCTTCCGCCGCCGCGACCGCGTCGTCGTAGGTACCGTCGATGACGACGACCTCGGCACCACAGTCGGCGATACGTGACACGCGCGGGCGATCCACCGCCGAACCGACGAAGATGCGCGCCCGGCAGCCCAGTTCGCGTGCCGCCCACGCCAGCGCCAGCCCATGGTTGCCATCGGTGGCGGCGATCGCGGTGACCTCATCCGGCCTCAGGTCGAGGCGTTCGAGTTCGGTCCACAAACCATAGGGCGCGCCCAGCGCCTTCACGCCACCGAGGCCGAAGCGTTGCGATTCGTCCTTGACCTGCACCCCACCCAGCCCCAGCATCCGCGCGAGACCCGGCAACTCCGCAAGCGGTGTGGGCGCATAGTCGGCGCGGCTGCGAATCCGCTCGAAGGCGTTCGCCATGTCTTCCGCACTCAGCACGTGGACTCCGCCCGGCACGGAATGGTCATGCTGTCCGGCAGCGTCGCTCCGGCCGAGGGCGCCGGTTTGGGTTGCGCGGTGACCCGCGCGCAACTCGCGCAGGAACATGGACCGCACGGGGATCGGATCGGAAATCAGCATGAGGGCATCAGTGGCGAAGCGGTCCGTAGTCTCGAAAGTCGGCACGCGGGGTTGAGCTGAGCACCCTGCTGCCCGACAGGGCGAGCTATGTTAGCATGGCGCCGCTACCCCAACTCACGCACCCGCCCTCACTTGTCATCGATTCTCACGACGTTCCGCCGCACCGTGTTCGCTCGAGGACGAGCCGGACTGGCCGTGCTTGCGCTGGGCATGCTCGCGTCCGCCTCCACGCTCGCGGTCGAATTTCGACCAGACGGCATCCCGGCCCAGCAGATCAGCCGCGACCCCGCCGACCCGAACGCCCCCAGCCAGTATTTCATGGGGATTTTCAGTGGCAGCACGCACGGCATCTACTACTACGTCGCCAGTTCGATCTGCGAGGCGATGCGCGCCCGCTACGACGAGCACCGCATTCGCTGCGCGCCTTTTCGCTCGCAGGGCGTATCGAGCAACCGCTCGTTGATGAACCAGGGGCGCGCCCAGTTCGCGATCGTGCAGTCGGACACCAACTACTACGCCGCAACCGGCCAAACGCCGATCCTTGGCGCCCGTTCCGTGCTGTCGCTGCACGACGAAACCGGCGTGCTGGTCTCCGGCCCGACCACGCCCTTTTCCGGACCGGATGACCTCGGGCAGCAGCCCTTGCGCCTCAACCTGGCGCCAGAAGGCAGCGCTGCCAACGCGCTGTGGCTGCAGTATCTCGAATCGCTGGAGGTCACCCCGGTCGCGCTCGGCACCGTTCTTGGCTTCGCGCAGGATCTCAACTACGAGGGCTTGTGCACGAACTTCATCGATGTCTTCGCGCTGTGGAGCGGGCACCCGGTGCCGGCACTCGAACGTGCCGTAGAACGCTGTGGGGCGCAGCTGTTCGGACTCTGGCACCCCCGGCTCGACTCCCTGCTCGCCGACAGGCCCTACTACTATGACAGCGAACTGCCAGCGGGCACCTACCCTGGCCAGACGACACCGCTGCGCTCCTATGGCGTCAAGGCATCGCTGATCGCGCATGAACAGACCGACCCCTACATCGTCTACTGGGTGACGCGGGTGCTGATCGAAAACGTCGACTTCGTGCGCAGCCGCCACCCGTCGCTGATCACGCTGGACCCTCGGCAGATGTTCGAGCGCGGCAATTTTCTGCCGTTTCACGAGGGTGCGCGGTATTTCTGGGATCAACTCGGCTGGGAGCCGCCGGCGCCGCCTCCGGAAGTGCGCGAGGCCATCGAGCGCGAAGCCATTCTTCTGCCACCGCCGTCACGCTGACCGCTGGAGCGGGAAGTGGCCGGCAGCGCGCTCATCGATCGGTGCGAAAAGCACCCGGTCGCCACCGTCGTCCAGCGCCCAGCCACGCCAGCCCTGTTCCAGCAGCTGTTGTTGAAGGGCAAGGTCGGCGATTGCCAGCCACCGCCCACCCATGGCCGGACGCTCGGTGCGACACGCATCCACCGCCAGCAGATAGCGCCAGCCACCAAACTTGACGCGCAGGCCACGAATCTGCAGACCACTCGCGAGCAGGTTGCGCACACTCTGTCGATTGCCCGGCGCGGCGGTCGACATCGCGAGGGTTCGCCCCATGCTCGTGGCCAGTGCGCGTCGCCAACGCGCAAGTACACACTGCAGACCGTTTCCCCGGAACACCGGGGCAACGGCAACGCCATCCAGATGCGCCACGCGCGCCAGATCGTCCGCACCCAGATCGAGGTCCTGGCCAAAGTTGGGATCCCCGTCGCCCGGCAGACCGAGTACCGCGTACGCGATCAGCCGAGTCCCGGCCGTGACCCCGCACAAGCGACCGATGCGTGCCACGTGATCGACGAAAAAAGCCCGCGTTTCCGACGCCACGAGGTCGCTGCCCATGCCACGGATTGCCTCACGGTGCAGCGCATACACCGCGTCGACGTCGGAGGGTTCCAGCAAGCGCGCGGCGCACACCACCTCGCTCCCGTCCCGGGCACGAACCCGGCCGGGAAAGTCATTTGGCAGGCAGGCCGTCACCACCCCGGTCTCGCTCATTCAATCACCTCGGCGTAGCGCAGCAACGGCAAGGGTGGATACAGACCAAGCTGACGCGCGACCTCGAACCGGATCAGGTAGGCGAAGCGCTCCAGCGTCTCCACCGGAATCTCGTCGGGGCGTTTGCCATTCACCACAATGTCACGCACCTTGGCCGCGGTGAACCGCCCCACCGTTTCATAGCGGCTGACGAGACCGAACATGGCCTCACCATCGCGCAGTTCGAGTTCGGTCCCGGTAAACGCCGGCATGCCGTGCGCCATGCCGGCCGCGGTCAGGGTGTCGCGGTAGTTGCCAACAAAGTTGTCGGGACCGATGTACAACACTTGCGCGCCACGCGCCGCCAACCCGGCCACCAGATCGGGAATCGCCATGGGGTCGGGCGCGCCATCGCCCCCCGGCGGCACCGGCGCCTCGAGCACTTCGAACCGCATCCGGCCGCCATGGGCGCGCAGATCCTCGACGTTGCTCACCGAGTTGGCTTCCTGCGGATTGAACACCACGCCGATCCGGTCCACCGGCATGTACGAGCGCATCGCGTTGATCTGCGCCACCAACGGCGCGATGTGCGAAACGCCGGTCACCCAGGGCCGCGGCGGCGCATCGGGGGGCGCCGCAATCCCGGTCTTGAACGGTGCCGCCACCATCGTGAACACCACCGGAATCTCGCCCAGCGGTGCTTGCGCGTCGTCCCAGCGCCCGACCAGACCCAGGGTCACGCCGGTGCCCCAGGTGTACACCACATCGGGCGGGTCGGCGCGCAGCTGCTCGATGATGGCGGGCAGGCGTTGCAGGTCGCGCGCGATATCATGAACCTCGATTCGCGCCTCGATGCCGTAATCGGCCAGGGCGGCACGGAACCCCTGCTCGACCTCGGTCTCCCCACGCCACAACACCATCGCGATACGTGGCGTCACCGCTGGCGACGCGAGTACCGGAGGTGCCGCCAGCGCCAGCCACGTCAACGACAGCATCAACATGCCCAGCAGCATCCGGGCGGCACCCCGGCGACCGCGCACGTTCTCTCGTACCTGTGCCCTGACACCCCTCCAGCCCACCCAACCGTGAAGACTTTGCCGGCTTCCCGCCATCATTTCGCCTCCCCCTGTTCTGGCGCACGCAGACCGAGGCGCATCCACAGAACGGCCGCGCACGCCAGCGCATACACGCCGAGCAGCCCCATCGCGCTCTGCATTCCGACCGCCGCCGTCAGCAACGCCGCGCAGATCGGCCCCAGTGCGCCACCAAGGCGCTCGATCAGCCGCAGCACCGCCATCACCGGCCCCTGGCCGTGATGCGCCACCGCACGTCCGGAAAACGCCAGCGAGGCCGAGAACAGCGCCGGGATCGACATCGCCTGTCCAATTCCGATCGCCAGCACGAAAACCACGATCCACCCCGAAGACGGAAAGAAGGCCAGCGGCACCGCGCCGAGGCCGGTCAGCACGCCGCCAAGGATCAGACCGAGCTGAGGCCGTCCAAAACGATCGATCCAAGGTGCCAGCAGCGGCCCCAGCAGCAGGCCCATCACGCCGTACAGCATCAGCACGCGCCCTACCTCGGCCGCATTCGATCCATACTCCAGCAAGGCCAGCGGAACCATGTACATCAACAGACCACCGAGCACCAGCTTGGCTGGTATCGCGGCGAACAGCAGCACGGCGACGTACTCGCGATTGCGTATCGTCTCGCTGAACGCGCGCAGCGTGATGCGCGGCGGGCGCACATCGCCTCCGCCGGCCGCGCCCCTGCCCATCAGCACCGTCACCGAAACCGCCGCGAACGCCGCGATGCAGCCGCCGATGACGAAGGTCGCGCCGTAGCCGACCCAGGCGGCGATGATGCCACCGACCGCCGGGCCGCAGATGTCGGCCAGCATGATGCCGCCGACCATCATCGCCGTGCCGCTGGCGCGATTGTCCGTCCGCGTGGCCTCGATCACGAAACCCTGACAGGCGACGAAGGTCAGCGCGTAGCCAATACCCGACAGCACCCGGCACACCAGCAGTTGCGCGAAGGAGTCGGCCAGACCGGTACCGATCAGCCCTGCCGAGGCCAACAAGGCGCCGATGACGTACATGCGGCGGCGACCGATGTAGCTGTAGAGCATGCTCCCGAGTGGCATCGACACTGCAATCACCGCCATGTGCAGCGCCATGATCAGACCCGATCCAACGTGCGCGCCGCCCACCGCGTCGGCGGAGACGAACTGCGCGTAAAACATCGGCATGATCGGTCGCGCGAGCTCCTCGGCGAACACGAACAGGAAACCCAGCAGGCGCACCCCGATCAGGCGTGGATCACTCACCGCCTGAGTCTCGGCCCCTGTCGCGGCGGCGCGCCTGCGTACGATCGCATCGATCCTGCGGGCAAACCCGGCCAGCGCGCCACCGACGAAAGCACCGTGCAACAGCACGAAGCGACGCGCTGCAACGTCACGCAGCACGCTCACCGTTGCCCGTAGCGGCTGCGTCAGGTAGATCGTGACCACCAGCAGGACCAGCTCGAACGCGACGAACAGTGAAACGAACAGCACGATCAGCAGATCGGCTGCACTGTCCCGGATCGGACGCAGCAGTGCCGCCTCGCGGTGCCCTACGACCACCGCGCCAAGGCGCTCCCCGTCCGCATGCCACAGCGCCGTTTCACTCGTCAGGTGCGCGGCAACCAGGCGCTGCCCGGTCCCGAGTTCACTAGCCAGTCGGGCATCACCATCACCCGCTTGAAGCACGCCGGCGACCGCACGCGCATCCGCTCCGCTGGCATGCACGATCCGGCCTTCAGCGTCGACCACGGCCAGAAACGCGAGGTCCGCATCGTGGCGCTGCATCGCCGCGTACACCGCGTCGACCCCGACGAGGCCTTCCAGCGGAATCCCGAGATCCAGCGCACGCTGCACGCTACGTGCCCCATGCACACTCTCCGCCCGCCCCTTCTGCGCCAGCTCCGGCAACAAGGTATCGCGCAGCACGCCGGAGGCGAACCACGTTACCGCTGCCAGGGCCAGAATCAGCGTCAGACCGGTCGCCAGCAGCACGCGCAGCACCGGGTTTTCCTTCCAGCGTTGCCATCGGCCGCGCAGCAGCCCGGACCTGATTCCAGTTTCGATGGCCGCCTCGGACGCGTGCTGCGGCCCCGTCACGTCGGTGGCGGCGCCGCGCTCCAGCAACACCGGCCGCGCGGCACGATACGCTTCCAGCAGTTCGGTTTCGCCGCGAATCGGCGCCCCATCGCTGCCCAGGGTGGGACAGGCGGCCTCGGCTCGCCCCTCGTCGACTCGCTCGAGGTCTTCCTCAAGGCGCCGGAAAAGTCGCTCGCGAAGACGGAAATACCAGATCAGCAGCAGCATCGCCGGCAGCGCCGTCAGACTCGCCGCCCAGCCAATCGCGATCAGACGCGACACCACGCGCTCGCCAGCCAGGGTGAATGCCTCGCCATCGTTGAGCAACACCACGCCGCCGGCACATTCACCGAAGCTGTTCTCCAGGCGCAGGCCCAAAGCGATGCGCTCGCGCGAGAAGTAACGCCAGCGCTGGGCCCCGGGCTCGGCATGGTCGCGAACCACCTGCTCGAGTACACCACGCACACCCGCATCGGGCGCAAGACTCAGAATGTTTCCGTCACAGTCATGCACCGCAGCGGCAGCCGCGGTGCCGTTCGGAACCACCGGCATGGCGACGATCTCGTCGAGATTCTCGATCGCGCTCAGGCGCAGACCGAGATCGATGCCAACGAGCAGGTCTCCGGCCAGCTCCTGCGCCTGCACGTCGAGGTGCTGCTCGACGAAATTGCGATGCGTTTCCTGGAACCGCAGCACGTTGAGAAAGGTGGTCAGCGCGATCGCGGCAACCACGACAGCCAGCAGCGCCACCAGCAGGGGCGTCGTCGGCCCGACGCGCGCCGCCGCGCGCACGCCGTTACGGGGCGCGAAATCGATGAATTCAGAAGACATGGAGATTGACGATCCGTGACCTTGTCTGTACTTTCAGCGCTACTCGTGGCGCCATTCGGCGACGCAGGCAGGAAGAGCGGGGAAGCATGTTCATGTTCGTCATCGTACTGTATCTTTTGGGGTGTGTCGTTTGCGGCATCATGGGGCGCAAGACCGCATGGGGCTTTCTCGGACACTTCTTTCTCGCGCTGGTGATCACGCCTTTCGGTGACTTCTTCGTCCAGCTGGCGGGCAGGCCGGCGAGCGAGATCCGCCGCAAGATCGATCGCCTGTCCGATCTCCCCGACGACAAGCGCCGTTGAACCACATGGCCCTCGCCCCGGACACCTCGCCCGACTGCCACACCCATTCTGCGTCCATCGCCTCCCACGGCGGTCACCGCGCCATGACCGAGCCCCGAACCTGATCCGATGCCTTCCGCAGCCAACCCGTCCGCAGCCTCCCAATCCGCCGAGCCCAGCCGCGCACGTCGCCTTCTGCGCGGCCTCTGGGCGACCGTCAAGCGCTTTTCGTTCGCGTTCTACTTTCTCATTCTCGCGATCCTGTTCGCCGCCGCCTTGCTCGCCCCACGCATCTTCATCACGATCCCGGCCGGTCACGTCGGCGTGCTGTGGCTGCACTTCTTCGGCGGCACCGTCACCGACCGCTACTATGGCGAAGGTCTGCACATCATCTTTCCGTGGGACCGGATGTTCGTGTACGACGCGCGCCTGCAGAACGACACCCGCGTCTACGACACGATTTCATCCAATGGCCTGGCGATGCAGGTCGAGATCGCGGTGCGGTATCGCATCGATCGCGATTCCTCCGGTCTGCTGCACCAACTGGTCGGCCCCGCCTATTCCGAGGTGCTGGTCTATCCCGAGGTGGGTTCGCATACCCGCGAGCTGATTTCAGCCTACACCCCGGAACAGCTGTACACCGAAACCCGCGCCTTCATCCAGGCCGAGATTCTCGAGCGCATGGTCACCGAACTCGGCTCCTCGCTGATCGGGCAGACGGTGCGCGGCAAGATGGTGCACATCGAAGACGTCCTGATCCGCAGCGTCCAGCTCCCCGCGCGCGTCGCCGAGGCCATCGAACGCAAGGCCGAACAGCAGCAGATCATGCTCGAGTACGACTTCCGCATCGCACGCGAGGAAAAGGAGCGGCTGCGCAAGCGCATCGAGGCCGAGGGGGTGCGCGACTTCCAGTCCATCGTCGCCCGCACGATCACCGACGAGTACCTGCGCCTGCGTGGCATCGAGGCCACCAAGGCGTTGGCGACCTCGAACAACAGCAAGACCATCATCGTCGGTGGTCGCGATGGCCTGCCGCTGATCCTCAACACCGGCGACCCTCCGCCGGCCGGCGCCCAGACCCTGCCGCCCGAAGAGGTTCCCGGCGAGTTGCCGGACCATGGCGTCAACCTGCCCTCGGGCGGCCTCAACCAACCGCCGTCGTACCAGCAGCCATCAGCCCGCGGCGAAGGGCCCATGACACCCCTGGCCACGCAGCCGCGCGATTTCGACCCCAAGCCACCCGAAGCACGCACCGGCGTCCCCGACACCTACGGCCCGCAAGGTCCCCCGCCGCGTAACTGAATTCGCCGGGGCCGGCCTCGGCTGAACCGGTGGCGCCGTCGGCGCTACGGTCAGTGCCGCCCCCGGCGCTCAGACCGCCCGCGGCGCCAGGCGCAGCCCCCGCCAGTTCACCCGCAGCTCCGGCGCGGGCGCGGCAAGCGCCACCGCGCAGCCGCTCCCGGTTGCCAGATCGCACGTCGTCCACCCCACAACACGCCCAACCTCGCTGTCCGCCGGGGGTTGTAGCAACCACCCGTCGCCGCGCGCGTCCACCGCCACCCGAAAGCCGTCGAGCGGCATCGACAGACCCTGCCCCGCCGCCTTGATCACGGCTTCCTTGCGCACCCACAGGCGCTGGCAGCTCGCCGCCCGCTCGGACTCGAGATGCAGCATGCGCGCCAGCTCCGCGCGCTCGGCCGGATGTACCACGGTCGCCAGATCCTCGAACGTCGGAAACGCCTGCTCGACATCGATGCCGACCGCGGTGCGCGAGCACACCGCCAGCCAGATCTCGGGGCCGGAGTGGGCGACGCTGAAATGAAAACCGTCCAACGGCAAGGGCTTCCCCCACGGGTTCGTCGGCCAGACCTCCGGCAGGCGCCGCACTCCGCCCACCAGCCGCGCCGCCATGCCGCGCAGCAGGGCGCGACCGACGAGATGTCGCACCGCATCGATCGCATGCACGAAGCGCGCCGCGCGCGCGCGCTCATCCGCGGTGAGCAGCGCCATCGCGCCACGCACCGCGTCCGCCTCCGAAGCCAGCAAGGCCGCTCGCAGCCGCGCCCAGTGCCGGTCATCGAAACCGTCCAGCGCGACCCCGAAACAGCTCACCCCATCCCGGTCGGGTTCCTGCGCCAGCAATGCATCCAGCGCCCCGGACAGCGCCAGCGCCACGCCTTCGGGCGCAGGAACCGCCTCAACGCGCCACATGTGCGTCGTGTATCATGCTGCTGGCGCCCCTGCACTCACCGCCCCGCAGCCCGGTTTCAATCCGGCCTCCCATTCATGCACAAGCACCCCCTGTTTCCATTCGGCGTCGCATCCCACGACCCCTTGCTGTTCTGCCTGCCCTATGCCGGAGGCGGCGCTTCGACATTCATGCCCTGGAAACGCCAGCTGTCCGACGTCGGCCTGACCCCGGTACAGTACCCCGGACACGAGACCCGCCTGCACGAACCCTGCGCAGACGATCTCGGCGCGCTGGCCACCGCGCTCGCCGAAGCGATCGCCGCTCAGGTGGGCAACCGCCGCCGTTACGGCCTGCTCGGCTACAGCATGGGCGCGCGCCTCGCCTTTGCCGTCGCGCACCGCCTGGCCGCGCTCGGCGCGCCGCCGCCATCGGCGCTGCACGTGGTCGCGCATCGCGCTCCGGATGCCGGTCCCACGCGTGCCGGCGTCGCCAGGCTGCCCGACGCGGAGTTCATCGCCCATGTCCGCTCCTATGATGGTACCCCGGACGAGGTGTTCGACCATCCCGATCTGGTCGCGATGCTGCTGCCGGTACTGCGCGCCGACTTTGCCCTGGCGGAACAGGCGGTGTTGCTGAAACCGGTCGACTGCCCGATTCTTGCCTACGCCGGCATCGCCGACCGCGCCGCCCGACCCGACGAGATGCGCGCCTGGCGGGGTTTCACCCGGTCGATCTTCATGCTGCGACAGTTCGACGGCGGCCATTTCTTTGCCCGCGGCAACGTCGAGTTTCTGTCGGCGCTGACGGCCGACATCCATGGCTGGATGAACCATGGAGCCGTCACGCCCTGACGCCCCCTCCATCGTCACCTCCGTCACCTCCTCGTCCACGGTATCGACCACTGCCCAGCGCCAGCATCCGGCGTACGGGATGCGCCCAAAGACCAAAACTTTGGAACTTCGCGACGGCAACGGTTACCCACGTCCTGAATGCGCCGATTTGCGGCACCGCTTGCGCTACTACCAGCGCATGATCCGGCGAGAACGCGCGCATTGCGGACTGTACTGCAATCGTTTCGCAATGCTCATTTTGGTAGGCTATACTGATTTTCCGATTTCTCGCGTCTGCCCGGACGCCATCACCGAAACCCGATCCGTGCCATAACGGCCCGATTCCCAAGGAGAAGATTCGCCATGAGCACAGCAGCAGCGATTGACCCCACCGACACCGTGGAAAATGCCGCCGAAGAGGCGATCGAAGCCCTGCCGCCGCTGACCTACGAAGAGCGCCTGGAACGGGCCAGCTCGCTGGTGCGCAAGCATGCGGTGGCCGCCGCCGGTGTCGGCCTGATCCCGATGCCCGCGGTCGACTTTGCGGCCCTGACCGCGCTGCAACTGAACCTGCTGCGCAAGCTGTCCGCCACCTACGATGTGCGCTTCGCCGAGGAAATCGGCAAGAAGGCCGTCGCATCGCTGCTGGCCGGTTACACCCCGGTGGCATTCGCGATGCCCGCCGCGAGCCTGATCAAGAGCATCCCTCTGATCGGGCAGACCACCGGCGTGCTCGCCATGTCGGTGCTGGCCGGGGCCACCACCTACGCGGTCGGCAAGGTGTTCATCCAGCACTTCGAGTCGGGCGGCACCTTCCTCAACTTCGACCCCAGCGCGGTCCGTGAGTACTATCGGGAGCAGTTCAAGGAAGGTCGCGAAATCGTCGCCGACAACAAGAAGTCCGACTGATTTCGCGGCACGTTCCGGGCACGCCTGACGCGTCCGGAACAATCCGCTCCCCGCACCGACACCACACCGTTCCACGGCCTGCTGCCGTGGTCCGTGTGTCGTGTCGGTATTTTTCGCGTGCGTGCCATGGCGCGCCTACGCATCACTCTCAGAATCGCAGGTAGGCATGAAGACGTGTTTCGTCTTCTCGGGAATCGGCACGCAGTGGCGGGGCATGGGCCTCGCCCTGGGTGAAGACGTTCCGGGCTTCGAGAAAACGCTGGCGCGGATCGACGCCTGCTTCGAGCCCTTGGCGGGCTGGTCCGTCCGTGCCTTGCTCAGCGGTTCCGACCCTCGCGATCCGGACCGGCCGGCAACCGCCCACGCGTCGATCTTCGCCATCCAGGCAGGATTGAGCGCCGCGCTGCGAGAAGCCGGCATCCAGCCCGACGTGATCATCGGTCACAGCGGCGGGGAAGTCGCCGCCGCGCTGGCGGCCGGTGTCCTTTCGCTCGAAGACGCCGTGCGTCTGGTGGTGGCGCACGGCGAAGTCATGGACAGCGCCACCCCGGGCGCGATGCTCCATGTCGACGCGCCACGCGGGCGGGTCGAAGCCGTGCTCGGCGCCAGCGGTCTTGGCGGCACGGCCGCCATCGTCGTCGACAATGCACACAACAGCGTGGTCGTCGCCGGCCGTGACGAGGCCATCGAGCGCCTGGCCGCCCATCTCGCGAAACAGGGCATGAACAGCCGCAGGCTGCGCATCCGTCTGCCTTTCCACACGCCTGCGGTCGCCCCGGGCCTGCCCCGCTTCCGCGAACGACTGGCCGGGTTGCAGCCGCGGGCGGCCCACACGCCGATCTATTCCGCCTTGCGGGGCAGCCTCGCCGAGGCCGACGACTTCGATGCCGACTACTGGGTACGCCACATCTCCCGGCCGGTGCGTTTTCATGAAGCGACGCAGGCCTTGCTCGCCAGCGGCGTCACCCATTGCGTCGAGTTGTCGCCCCATCCCGCGTTGTTGCAGCACATGGCGACGATTGCCGGCGGGGCGTCCCTGGTCGGGCTGGCGACCCTGCATCGCGACGAGGGGGCCGCGCCCTTGCGCGACTGCCTCGAGCTGCTCGCGCCACCGCCTGGCCAATCAGACCCCACCAGGGATGGCACAGCCGTGCCGGGCGCCCACCCCGTCGCGACGCCCGAGGCCAGCGTGCATGGCACGACCTCTCCTGCGCCCGCGCCTGCGCATCGCGCCCCACCCGAAGACACGGTCGACGACCGCGCCGGGAAGGAACCGACCGACGATCCACGCACCGACATGGCCTTGTCGGCCACCCATCCGGTCGCGGACCAGACCGCGATCCTGGCGCACGTGCATGACACCCTCGCCGCCGTCGCTGACGGCCAGCTGCCGCCGCGGGATTGGGAGGAAGCCACGTGGAGCGAGCTCGGGCTGAGTTCGGCGCAGCTGGTTGCCTTCGCGCAACGACTCGCCGCGACGCTGGATCGCCCGTTGCCGGCGACGCTGGCCTACCGCTGCCCCACCCCCGCGCTGCTCGCCGCGCACCTCGCGCGCGCAACCTGCGCGCCCGGCGATGAGGCACGCGAGGCACGCGCACCGGCGGAAAGCACCGCCGCTGCCTCGGCCACTGCCGCTCCAGGCCGCCCGGAAGACGCCGCGACGCGCGACGCCGTCGTCGTCACCGGCATGGCCTGCCGCTTCCCCGGCGGCGCCAACACCCCGCAGGCATATTGGGAGCTGCTGGTCTCGGACGTCGATCCGATCTCGGAGATTCCCGTCGAACGCTGGCGCGCGCAGGACTGGTTCGCGCCGGCCCCCGCCCCCCCGGGCAAGACCCACAGCCGCTGGGGTGGTTTCATCCGCGACCACGACCTGACGACGCTGGACGACAAGCTGTTCCGCCTGACGCCGCGCGAAGCGAGCGCGCTCGACCCACAGCAGCGGCTGCTGCTCGAGGTCTGCTGGGAGGCGCTCGAGAACGCCGGCATCGCGCCGCTGTCGCTGAAGGGCCGGCGGGTCGCGGTCTATCTCGGCATGGCCACCGACGACTACAAGAGCGCGACCCTGTATGGCGCCGACCCGGGCGCGATCGACCCCTACAGCGCGGCCGGCGCAATGGCCTCCACCGCCGGCGGGCGGCTGTCGTATTACTTCGGCTGGCGCGGCGCCAACGTCACCATCGACACCGCCTGCTCTTCGTCGCTGGTCGCCCTGCATCTGGCGCGACGCGCGCTCGAAGACGACGAATGCGACCTCGCGCTGGTCGCCGGCGTCAACATCCTGCTCACCCCGCACCTCTATGTGTATTTCAGCCAGGTCGGGGCGCTGTCGCCAACCGGCCGCTGCCACACCTTCGACGCCGCCGCCGACGGCTACGTGCGCGGCGAGGGCTGCGGCGTGCTGGTGCTCGAACGCGAGCGCGACGCGCGCCGGGGGCTGCGTACGCCGCGCGCCCGCATTGCCGGCACCGCAGTCAATCAGGACGGCGCCAGCACCGGCTTCTCGGCGCCCAATGGCGAGGCCCAGAGCGAGGTCATCACCGCTGCCTGGCGCGCGGCCGGGGCGACCGCCGAAGACATCGATTACGTCGAGGCCCACGGCACCGGCACCCCGGTTGGCGACCCGATCGAACTCGAATCGCTGGCCGAGGCGCTCGGCAGCCGCAGCCCGGACGATCCACTGCGGGTCGGTTCGGTCAAGTCGGTCATCGGCCATCTCGAAGCCAGCGCCGGCATCGCCGGGGTGATCAAGCTGGTGCTCGCCCTCGAGCACGGACAGCTCCCCGCCAACCGCCATTTCCAGACACCGAACCCGCGCCTCGACTGGGCACGCCTGCCGCTGGCCATTGTTGACCGCGCCCAACCCTGGCCACAGCGTGGTGTCCGCCGCCTGGCGGGCATCAGCAGCTTCGGCTTCAGCGGCACCAACGCCCACGCCGTCATCGAAGGCATGCCCGCCGAGGATCTCGCGACGGAACACGCCAGCGAGTCCGGGCCGTCCGGTCTGGTGGCGGTGCTGTCCGCCCCCAGTGAAGCAAGCCTGCACGCCCTCGCGGCGCGCACGGCGACCGCCCTGGATGCCCTCGTCCCCACCACCGCCCGCGCCGCGACGCAGCCCGGCACGGAGAGCCCCCCGAACAGGGGTGATGAACGACAAACGCTCGACCCACAGCTTCGCATCCGCCAGCTGCTGTGGAGCAGCAACACCGGCCGGCAGGGATTTTCCCGACGCGTCGCGTTCGCCGCCAGCGACGCGTCGGCGCTCGCGGCGCGAATGCGCGCCTGGGCCAAGGACGCGCCGACCACGATCAACGCGGACGATGCCCGTTCCTCATCCCCGGAACACGCCCCCGGCGCCATCGATCGGACCACCTCCGCCGCCTCTGTCCCCGCAACCGCCTTCGCGCACCTCGCCGAGGGCGAGGGCCGTGCGCGGCGGCTGGTGTTCGCCTTTACCGGCCAGGGCTGCCAGTACCCCGGCATGGCCGCCGGGCTGTATCACGCAGAACCGGTGTTCCGCGCCGTCATCGACACCTGCGACAGCCTGTTCACCACCCTGCGCGGCGTGCCCCTGCGCCCCTATCTGCTCGACCCGACGAGCGACCCAAGACACTACGACGCCATCGAACTGGCCCAGCCGGCGGTGTTCATGGTGCAGTGCGCGCTGACCGCGCTGTGGGCGCACTGGGGCATTCGCCCCGACTGCGTCATTGGCCACAGCGCGGGTGAAGTCGCCGCTGGCGTCGCCGCCGGGGTGCTCACGCTCGAAGAGGGGTTGCGTCTGATCGAGGCCCGCGCGCGCCTGATGGGCGAACACCCACCCGGCGGTCGCATGGTCGCGGTGCCGAGCGATGAGCCTCGTGCCCGCGCCGCCATTGCCGCGAGTGGTTGCGACGACGTCTTTGTCGCCGGCATCAACGGCGCCGACAACCTGGTCCTGTCCGGTGACAGCGCGCAGATCGAGCGCGTGGTCGCGCAGCTCGGCGTTCCGGCGGGGCAGGTACGCGCGCTGCGCATCTCCAACGCGTTTCACACGCCCCGCCTGGCGCCGCTCGCCGAACAGCTGCGCGCGCACCGCGACGCCATCCAGACCGTTGCTTCGGATCACACTGGCACGCCGCGCTGCAGCTGGATCTCGAGCATGGACGGGCGCGACCTCGCCGACGCGACCACGCCCGGCGCCCCTGGTGCCCCTGGTGCTTACTGGGCCGAGCAGCTGATGCAGCCGGTGCGCTTCGACGCCGCACTCACCGTCATCGAGGCCCGTGGCCCGACGACCTTTGTCGAGATCGGGCCGGCCGCCGTGCTCGCCGCCCTCGGCCACGAGCGCTCGGCCACACTGGCCGGCGACGCGCGCTGGATCGCCAGCCAGCAGCGCCAGGTAGACGCCCGCTCGGCCTTGTTCGCCGCGCTTGCCACGCTCGCCGCGGAAGGCCATGCGGTCGACTGGCGGGCCCAGCTCGGGCTGCACGCGCCGCGCCGCGTCGACCTGCCTCCGTACCCCTTCCAGCGCCGTCGCCACTGGCGCATGACCGCCCCGGCACAACCCGGCACCCACCCGACAACGGCGTGTGCGACGCAGCACGCCCCAGGCCGGCACGACCCGCTCCCATCGGGCGCGCCCCGCCCCCACTCCATCGAAGAGACCACCCCCATGCCCGTGTCACCGGACCTGACTCCGGCGCGCGACACCGTACGTGCGCTGATCGCAGAAATCACCGGTTTTGCTCCCGCCGACCTCGTCGACGACGTCGCTCTGCTCGACCTCGGCCTGGACTCCCTGATGCTGATGCAGCTCAAGGGGCACCTGCAGAACCGCCACGGCCTCGCGCTGAAGATCGCCGAGTTCTACGACGGCGTCGAGACCATCGACAAGATTGCCGCCAGAATGCCCGCGATGGCACTTTCCGCCGCGACGCCCGCCCCAACTTCCGGCACGTCGACCACGAATGGCGACGGAACGGCCGCGCCCATCGACGGCACCGCCGCCTCCGCGCCAGCGACGCCAACGGCCACGCCGCTCCAGCCGGCCCCGATGGCGCTGCCGCAATCCGCATTCAGCGCCGCCTCGCCGAGCGCGAGCGGAGCATTGCCGGCCGGCGCCGAAGGCCTGATGGCATTGCAGCTGCAGACCTTGTCACGCCTGATGTCGGAGCAACTCGCCGCGCTCGGCAATCGCACGCCGCAGGCGGCAACAAGCCCTGCGGCAGGCACTCCGGCCACACCCGCCACACCTGCCACGCCCGATGCAGCGGCTTCCACGCCCCCCTCCGCATCGACAGCCCCGGCCGCCGCCGGGGAGGCGAGTCACGCCGCGGCCACGCCCCCCAAGGCCCCCAACTTCCGTTCGCTGACGCTCGAACCGGACCGGCTCGATGCTGACCAGCAAGCCTTCGTCGCCAGTCTTGCACAACGCTACGTCGCCCGCACCCCCGGCTCGCGCGCGCTCGCCGAGCGCTATCGCGGCCCGCTGGCGGACTGGAAGAACACCCTCTCCTACCGCCATTCGCTGAAGGAGCTGACCTACCCGATCGCCGCCGAACGCTCGCACGGGGCGTGGTTCACCGATGTCGATGGCAACGAGTTTCTCGACATCACCATGGGCTGCGGCATCACCCTCCTCGGCCACAACCCCAAGTGCGTCCATGACGCGGTGCGCGACCAGCTCGAACGCCACTACGCCATCGGCCCGCAGACGCCGCTGGCCGGCGAGGTCGCCGAGCTGTTCTGCCGCGTCACCGGCATGGAGCGCGTCACCTTCTGCAATACCGGCGCCGAAGCGGTGATGATGGCGGTGCGCACTGCGCGCGCCGTCACCGGCCGCAAGACCATCGCGATCTTCGCCGGGGCCTATCACGGCACCTGGGATGGCGTGCTCGGTGTCGAACACGAAGGCCAGGTGTGGCCGATCGCCGACGGCATTCCCCAAGGCATGGTCGACGACTTGCTGATCCTCAACTATGGCACCGAAGAGGCCTTGACCACCCTGCGCGAACGCGCGCACGAACTGGCCGCGGTGCTGGTCGAGCCGGTGCAGTCGCGCCGCCCCGGCCTGCAACCGGCCGCGTTCCTGCGTTCCCTGCGCGAGATCACCGCCGCTGCCGACACCGCGCTGATCTTCGACGAGATGATCACCGGCTTCCGCATCGCCCCGGGCGGCGCCCAGGCGCACTTCGGCATCCGTGCCGATCTGGCCACCTACGGCAAGATCGCCGGCGGCGGCCTGCCGCTTTCCGCGGTGGCCGGCTCGGCACGCTTCATGGACCGGGTCGATGGCGGTCCGTGGCGCTATGGCGACGACTCCGCGCCGCGTGGCGACGTGATCTATTTCGGCGGCACCTACGTCAAGCATCCGCTGGCGCTGGCCGCCGCCAAGGCCGCGCTGTCCGAACTCGAGCGCCACGGCCAGGAAGCCTACGACGAGCTCAACCGCCGCACCGCGCGCCTCGCGGGCGAGCTCAACGACTGGTTCGAGGACAACGCCGTGCCGCTGTCGATGTCGCACTTCGGATCACTGTTCCGTATCGACGGCAGTGGCCGCTACAGCGCGATGATGCAGCCGATCGAGCTCGACCTGTTCTTCTTCCTGCTGCTGTTGCGCGGCCTCTACGTGTGGGAACGGCGCGTGCTGTTCCTCTCCTTCGCCCACGACGAAACCGACATCGAGCTCATCGTCGCGGCGGTCAAGGAGGCGGTGGCCGAGTTGCGTGCCGGCGGATTCGAGTTTCGCGCACCGGGAGCCCAGCGCCACCCAAAGCCTGAAAAGGACGGGATCGCCGCGGCCGGCCCCGCTTCCTCGGCACAACGCCGGCTGTTCGCACTCGAACAGCTCGAAGGCCGCAACACTGTGTACAACGTACCGCTGGCGCTCGACCTCCACGGCCCGCTCGACCTTGCTCACCTGCGCGCCTGCTTCGCGCGCCTGCTCCGTCGCCACGAGTCGCTGCGCACACGCTTTCGCCTCGTCGGCGACGAGGTCGAACAGCAGGTGCTTTCCAGCGACGCGATCGTGCTGCCGTTCGAGGTCCGGGAATGCACCGAGGATCTGCTCGCGCCCACCGCCGAGACCTGCATCACACCCTTCGATCCGGGCGAGGCGCCGCTGTTCCGGGTGTGCGTGCTGCGCGCCTCACCGCGTCGCCACGTGGTGCTGATGGACGCGCATCACATCGTCGTCGACGGGCTGTCGCTCAACAACCTCGCCGGCGAACTGATGCGCCTGTACGCCGGCGAAACCCTGCCCGCGCTCCAGGTCCGACCGCTGGACGCGATCGCCGCGCAAACCCGCTATCTGGACAGCGAACAGGCGCGTGACGACGGCGCCTGGTGGCGCGCGCGCTTCGCCACCCTGCCGCCGCCGCTTGCGCTGCCGATCGAATACCCCCGCCCCGAACGCCGCAATCATCGTGGCGACGACGTCTTCGCAACCCTGGATGGCGCGACCACCGGCCGCCTCAAGCAAGCCGCGCGCAGTCGCCGGCTGACCCTGTTCGCGCTCACCCTCGGTGTCTATGGCGGACTGCTGCACCGGCTCACCGGTCAGCACGACCTCGTCGTCGGTGTGCCGGTGAGTGGTCGCGACGACCCGCGCTTCATGCCGGTGGTCGGGATGTTCGCCAACACCCTCGCGCTACGCCTCGCGCCGACGCCCGACCGCCCCCTCGGCGACCACGCCCGCGACTGCCAGCACGCCTTTCTCGAGGCGTTGGAGCACGAAGCCTGGCCGCTCGAGGCCTTGATCGCCGGACTGCGCCTGCCGCGCGATCTGGCGCGCAATCCGCTGTTCGACACAATGTTCATCTACGAGGACGGCAGCGACCGGGTTTATCGCTTCCCCGGCCTCGAGTGCCACCCGCTGCCCGTGTCTCGGCACGCGGCGATGTTCGACCTGGCGATGGAAGTGATCGACACCGGCGACCAGCTCGAGCTGCGCCTCGAGTACGACACGCAGCTGTTCAGCCGGACGGGCGCCGAGCACATCCTGTCCTTTTATCGCCATCTGCTCGAGCACGCCGCCGAACACCTCGACACCCCGCTCGCCGAGCTCGACTGCGTCCCCCGCGCGCAGCACGAACGCCTGCTGGCCTGGGGCGACGGCGGCCCGCTGCCAGAGGCAGCCACCGCCACCACCGTGCCGGCGCTGCTCGCGCGCGCGCACGACGCGCACCCCACCCGCCCGGCGCTGATCGCCGGCCCGGTCCGGCTCGACTACCGCCAGCTGCACGCCGCCGCCGCACGCATGGCCCACCACCTCCAGGCGACGCTGGACGCCATCGCGGGGGCAACCCCGGGCACCATGGCCGGACACACCCCTTGGGACGGGACTGCCCAGCCCCGCTTCACCCAGCCCCGCTTCACCCAGCCCCGCATCGCCCTGGTCTGCGAACGCTCGGCCGCGCTCGTCGTCGGCCTGCTCGCCATCGTCCGCGCCGGCGCCGCCTATGTCCCCGTCGATCCCGATTTCCCGCCCGAGCGCATCGCCCTGATGCTCGAAGACAGCGGCTGCACCGCTGCGCTGATCTCGCCGACGCTGCGCCAGCGCATCGCACTGCCGCCCGGGGTCATCGCCATCGACGCGGTGTTCGATGCCGACAACGCGAGCAGTGCAGCGGCCGGCGTGAGCACTCAGGCCGCCGCCCTACCGCAGCTACGCCCGCCCAGCCCCGACGACCTGGCCTACCTCATCTACACTTCCGGCTCCACCGGCCGGCCCAAGGGCGTGCGCCTGTTCCAGCGCAACGCCGCCGGCTTCTTCGCCACGCTGGCCCCAAGCTTCGGTTTCGCCCCTGGCCAACGGCTGCTCGCCCTGACCACGGTCAGCTTC
>ERZ869909.143-NODE-143-length-106830-cov-9.308001_pt1 | contig 106830 bp, 92 predicted proteins | sample MGYA00520892_ERZ869909 | MGnify/ENA primary metagenome ERZ869909 (study PRJEB32215, sample SAMEA104723947) | bioreactor metagenome | biome: bioreactor; feature: anaerobic bioreactor; material: water | place: China | collected 2015-03-12 ... | reverse complement strand
TGTCTTGTCATGGAACACCTCAGCGATGGTGGTAATTTACCACCCATTTCGGTGTCCGGGATTAGTAGACCACTACAGTAGGAGCGCCTTGCCGGCGCGAAACGGCACCTATTCGCGGCCGCAGGCCGCTCCTACTGGAAGGGCGCGCGGGCTGGTAGGAGCGCCTTGCAGGCGCGAAACGGCACCTATTCGCGGCCGCGGGCCGCTCCTACCAAACCGCATGCTCCGCGAGCGCGAATAACTTTATACAAAAAAAGGGGGCGCCAGGCGCCCCCAAACCCAAACGATCGCAACCGCGATCATCCGCTCCCAGACAATTAGCGCACGCCGGATGCTCTGAGCGCCGCCGGGGTGAACTGGTTATAGGTCGGAACAAAGTCGAACTGCGGTGCAGACACCTCTTCGGTGTACATACCCAGTGCGATGTAACGACCGGCCAACAGGTCATACAGGGTTTCGATGGTGTAACCCGGCAGCTTGACCTTGTAGTTAAAGGCAATGTGCCCCTCACCAACACGCCACAGCGTGCCACGACCGTCGTAGTGGTCGGCCAGGGTGATCATCCAGGAGTCCTCATCCACGAAAAAGTTACGCTGAGCGTAGATGTGGCGCTGGCCCTGTTTGACATTGCCCTGCACTTCCCAGACCCGGTGCAGCTCGAAACGGGTATGTTCCGGATTGATGTGACCCGCCTTGAGCACATCGGCGTACTTCACGTCACGCTGGGCCATCTTGTAGCTGTTGTAGGGGATGTAGACTTCCTTCTTGCCCACCAGCGTCCAGTTGTAGCGATCCGGCGCGCCGTTATACATGGAGAAGTTGTCAGAGGTGCGCATGCCGTCAGAGGCAGTACCCGGGCCATCATAGGCAACCTGCGGGGCGCGGCGTACACGACGCTGGCCAGCGTTGTATACCCAGGCCATGCGCGGCTCTTTCAACTGATCCAGACTGTCGTGCACCAGCAGGACGTTACCGGCCAGACGCGCCGGGGCGTTCACCCGCTGTTTGAAGTAGAGCAAGGTATTGGGCACGCTGGTCTCGTCGACATCCGGCATGTACTGCGGATAGCCAACCTCTTCCTCCATCTTGATCAGGGTGTAGGAGCCGTTGGTCTGCGGCATCGCCTGCATGTACCAACGTTTGACGTTCAGGCGGTAGCGAGTGTTGTGGTTCCAGATTACCTCGGCACCGGATTTAGGGATCGGGAAGGCAAATGAGCCGTGAGTGAAGTTTTCGATCCCGTCACCGTTGTTGACCAGCCGCGCCTGGCCGGCAGTAGCCCTGACCTGATCGTAGACTTCCTGCGGGTAACCCACGCTCCGGTGCGACTGGTAGACCGGCATGCGGAAGGTTTCCGGGTAGCGCTCAAACATGGCGACCTGGCCCGGACTCAGGTTGTCGCGATACTGCTGGTAGTTCTGGGCCGTGATCACGAATTGCGGCTGCTCCCCCGCGAACGGGTTGGTCTGGAAGTTGTCGCCAACGGTCTGACCAGAATCCGGCCCCAAGCCACCTGTCCATTCAGGAATAGTCCCAGCAGCATTACCGGCACGCTCAGCGCCGACAGGTGTCAGGTTACTGCCCAGTTGGGCGATTTCCGCCGGGCTAACGCTTTGCGCCATGACACTGGTAGCCAACAGGCTCAAGACCAGTCCCCCGGCTGCCAGCAGGGTGTGTTGTTTGTGCATCGAATATTCTCCAGTGGCTGCCATCAGAAGCTCATTCCAAAGCTCAGGGCCATGAAGTCACGGTCCTTGAGGGTGTTGTACTTGCCGTCGAAGAATGAGGTGTAGCTGAGGCTGGCGTAATACTTGTTGGCGTAGTCGGCATTCAGGCCAAGGCTGGCCGATTTGGCATCCTCAATGAAGTTGGGACCATAGCCTTTGACATCGTGGGACCAGGCCAGGCTGGGCGACAGGTTGATACCGGCAAACACGTTGCTGTAATCCAGCGCCGCGCGCACTCGGTAACCCCAGGAGCTGCGAGTTACGTAGCCGTCACTTTCGCACCAGCGCTGGGCATTGTCGCCGGTATGCGCCAGACACAAGCCGCCCACCACCGGAGTGATCGGACTTTGCCCGAACAGTGGGTCACGGCCATAACGGGTAGTGCCGTTCTTGCCGCTTTCCAGCGCGCCGATGTAGTTGTAACCGACCTCACCTGCCAGGCTGAGGCGGCTGGCGCCCAAGACCCGGTCGATAAACTGGATCACCGAAACCTGCGCCTGCCAGAGTTCCTTGCGCCGGTAACCGGTAATTTCGTCCTCGGGCTGCAGCCCGACATTCTGGCCGTTATAAACCGGGCTGAACGAGCCATAGTCAAAGCCCCCCAGGAAGGCGCCAGGCAAGGCTGTCAGACTCAGGTCGGAAGTATTGATCTGCAGGTTGTAATTGGGCCGATAGCTCAGTTCACCCGCTACCGTAGCGCCGCCGATGCTGGTCTGGAAGCTGACGCCATACAGACGGATGTCTTCCGGGTACTCAAGGAAGTAACCGCCGGCACCTCGCGCACCATCGATGCCCGGCACACCTGGCAGCAGGGTCGCATAACCCTTGACCGTGGAGAACGCTGGCGCCCGGCTATGGTAGTTCATAGCGTAGAAGCCGAACTCGGTATCGTTCAGTTGCGGCACAAACCAGCGCAGCGCCACCCCGAACTGGCCATCATCACGCGCTTCCCGATCCTTGCGATAGCGCACGTTGTACATGGCCAGCCCGGCCGGCCCGCCATTGACCAGCGCCGGGTCACGGTGCGGCAGGTCCTGGACAACGGTCAAACGGTCATTACAGCCCTTGGCCAGGGTGTCGCTGGCGGAGAAGAAGGTACCACAATTGTCCACCACACTGGGCGCCCACTTGAGCTGGTAGAACAGTTCGGCGGTCAGGTTCTGGGTCAGCCCTTGTGACAGATAGATCATTTCAACCGGGATCAGACCTTCCTTGACCTCTGCGCCTGGCCGACGAAAGGCCGACACGTCGATCGGGTTGATGCTGTTGATCGAGTTGCCGATAAACAGACTCTCGCCCCAACTCACTACCTGACGCCCGAGCCGGATATTGCCCGGGTTATTGCCGATAGAGTAGTTATGGTAGAAGAAAGCGTCCATCAGCTCGATGCCGGAGCCTTTTTGCAGGCGGTCACGACCACGGTCGCTGATATCGTAGAAGCGCTGGCTGCCATCCTTGGTTTCAAAGTCGTACCAGTACTTGCCACGCAGGAATGCCCCAGAATTGGCATAGCGCAGTTCCAGATCATGACTGCCCTTGAAAATCTTTGAAAAGGCATCGCCTTTCTTGAAATTCAGCCGCCCGTCGTCCGTGGTCCGCGCTGATGCCCGGCCGCCGTTGTCGGGGTGAATGAAGTTTTTATCGGGATTCGACATTGCCCAGCTTGCGCCGATGGACAAATCGCTATCGAACTGGCCCTCCACCTCTCCCCAGGTGAAGCTGCCTGCCAATGCTGCTGGAGCAAAGGCCAGGGCGACCGCCAACGGGAGTGCGGCCAGCAACCGCGGATCACGTGTTCTTGTCATTGTTGTTGTCCTTGTGTGTGAAGATCACTGAACCCAGCTTACTGAGTCGGAAAGCAGCCTATCACACAAAGGAATGAACGTTCATTTATTTTTTGATCAAAAAGAAAGGGAGTCATAGACTCCCTTTCTCAAGCTCACCCGAACGGGTGAGCGCTTGCCGATTTAGCGAACACCAGCGGCGCGCAGGGCGGCCGGGGTAAATTCGTTCATCGACGGGCTGGTGCCATACACAGGAGCCGAAGACTCCTCGTTGTACATGCCCAGAGCAATGTAACGGCCTGCCAGCAGGTCGTACAGGGTCTCAGCGGCATAGCCCGGCAGTTGCTCGTTGTAGGCATGGGCAACGTGCCCTTCACCTACACGCCACAGGGTGCCACGACCGTCGTAGTGGTCAGCCAGGGTGATCAGCCAGGAGTCCTCATCTACGAAGAAGTTACGCTGAGCGTAGATGTGGCGCTGACCGTCTTTGACGTTACCCTGCACTTCCCAGACCCGGTGCAATTCGAAGCGGGTATGCTCCGGATTGATGTGACCGGCCTGCAGGATGTCCGAGTACTTCAGGTTCGGATCCAGCAACTGGTAGCTGTTGTAGGGAATGTAGACTTCCTTCTTGCCCACCAGCGTCCAGTTGTAGCGATCCGGCGCACCGTTATACATGGAGAAGTTGTCGGAAGTACGCATGCCGTCCGAAGCGGTACCTGGGCCGTCATAGGCAACCTGCGGGGCGCGGCGTACACGACGCTGACCAGCGTTGTATACCCAGGCCATGCGCGGCTCTTTCAACTGATCCAGAGTGTCGTGTACCAGCAGTACGTTACCGGCCAGACGTGCCGGGGCGTTAACACGCTGCTTGAAGAACAGCAGGGTGTTGGCGGCCTTGTCCAGGTCCACGTCGGGCATGTATTGCGGGTAGGCGGCTTCTTCCTCGAACTTGATCAGGGTGTAGGAGCCATTGACCTGCGGCATCGCCTGAACATAGAAACGCTTGATGTTCTTGCGATAGCGGGTCATGTGGTTCCAGATCACCTCAGCACCGACCTTGGGAATCGGGAAGGCGAAAGTGCCATGGGTGAAGTTCTCGATGCCGTCACCACCGTTGACCAGACGAGCCTGACCAGCGTTGGCCTTGACCTGATCGTAGATCGCCTGCGGGAAGCTGACGCTACGCTGGGTCTGATAGACCGGCATGCGGAAGGTTTCCGGGTAGCGCTCGAACATCGCTACCTGACCAGGGGTCAGGTTATCGCGATACTGCTGGTAGTTCTGGGCAGTGATCACGAATTGCGGCTGCTCACCCTTGTAGGGGTTTTCACGGAAGCCACGCTCCAGTTGAGCACCAGCGTTGACCGGCAGACCGCCAGTCCACTCCGGGATGGTGCCCGCAGCATTACCGGCACGCTCGGCGCCGATCGGGGTCAGAGTGGTACCCAGCGAATCGATTTCAGCCTGAGTGAGGCCTTGGGCCATGACGCTAGAGGCAATCATGCTCAGTGCCAGACCACCGGCACCAATAAGGGCTTTCTTGAGTTTCATTATTCTTGTCTCCAGAGTCCTGATTTAGAAACTTACGCCGAAGCTGATGGCGGCAAAGTCGCGATCAACCAGGGTGTTGTACTTGCCATCAAAGAAGTTGGTGTAGCTGATGCTGGCGTTGTACTTGTTGGCGTAATCGGCGTTCAGACCGATGCTGACCGACTTGGCGTTCTCGTTGAAGTTGGGGCTGTAACCCTCAACGTCATGCGAGAAAGCAACGTTCGGGCTCAGGTTGATACCGGCGAACACGTTGCTGTACTCCAGCGAGGCGCGCATGCGGTAGCCCCAGGAGAAGTCGGTGAAGAAGCCGTTGTTTTCACACCAGCTGGCAGCTTTGGGAGAGCGATCAGCAGCTGCGGTCCCCTGGTTGGAAGAACAGGCTCCATTGGCATCCGGACTCTGACCAAACAGCGAGTCACGGCCAAACTTGGTTTTGCCATTGCCGCTGTTAATGCCGCTGATGTAGTTAGCGCCTACTTCACCAACCAATGACAGACGGCTAGCCCCAAGCACGCGATCGATGAAGTGCACGGCACTTAACGAAGCCTGCCAGAACTCTTTACGCTCGTAACCGCGAATTTCGCCGGTAGCCGGATCCCAAGCGGAATAGTCGCGATGACTGTTGTCATAGCCAAGATTCAACGCTGCCCGGCTCAGGTCACCAGTATTGATCTGGACCGGCATGTTCGGGCGATAGCTCAGCTCACCGGCAACAGACATGCCGGCGATATCAGTGCCGAAGCTGACACCATAAAGGCGGATATCTTCAGGATACTCAAAGAAGTAACCCGCCGCACCCAGACTGCCGTCGTAACCGGGCACGATACCTGCCTGGGCTGCAGCTGCGGCAGCCTGCGCCTGCTGAGACAACTGCTGAGCAAGTGCCAAGTCACCATTGGCTGCGGCAGCCTGAGCTGCTGCAGCCAGGGCTTGAGCTGTCGCACCATTCACAGCGAAGTCACCACGAACGTTCGAGTAGAACGGGTTGCGGCTGTGATAGTTCATGGCAAAGAAGCCAAACTCAGTATTGTTCAACGCTGGAACAAACCAGCGAAGGGCAACACCAAACTGGCCATCATCACGGGCTTTTTGGTCTTTCTTCGCCCGAGAAATAAAGGTCAAATCGGGTTGCTGGCCATGCGGCAAATCCGGTCCATTGAACACAAGGCGATCATTACAGCCTCGGGCGGCAACGTCGGTAGTAGAGAAGAAGGTGCCACAGTTGTCAGCAACGGTTTCATGCCACTTGATCTGGTAGAAGGCCTCCATGCTGAGGTTTTCGGTCAAACCCTGCGACAAGTAGAGCATTTCGACCGGCAGCAGACCTTCCTTGATTTCCGCGCCTGGGCGACGGAAAGCGGATGCATCGATCGGATTGATCGAGTTGATACCGTTCTGGATGAACAGACCTTCACCCCAGCTTACTACCTGACGGCCGATACGGAAGTTACCCGGGTTATCGCCGATGAAGTAGTTATGGTAGAAGAAGGCATCCAGCAGTTGTACGCCTGAACCCTTCTGCAGCGGGTGACGACCGGAATCGCTGATATCGTAGAAACGCTGGCTGCCGTCTTTGGTTTCAAAATCGTACCAGTAGTTGCCACGGAAGAAGGCGCCCGAGTTGCCATAGCGCAGCTCAAGGTCATGGGAGCCTTTGAAAATCTTGGAGAAAACGTCGCCTTTCTTGTAGTTCAGACGACCATCATCGGATGTCCGCGCGGTAGCTTGACCCCGACCAAAATCAGTATTGGCTGGATCACCAAAGTACAGACGGGAATCGCGACCAGCAGTGGACACGCTGGCACCAATCGACAGTTGAGAGTCGAACTGTCCTTCCAGCTCACCGATGGTGAAGTTTGCTGCGTTTGCCGAACCGACAAAGCTGACCAGTCCAATAGCCAGGGGCAAGGCAGCGAGCTGCCAGGCTTGTTTTGTTTTTGTCATTGTGCTGCTCCGTTTGGGTAACTTGAACCTGTTGTATCATCCGATACCTTCAGGACCATGGCAGTCTGTCATGAGCAGCGCAATTCAGACTTGCCCTTGAAGGCCAATTTACTTGACCAAAACGGCCATTCACAAAGTGAATCAAAGACAAAAACGCCTAGTCCACTCATGACCATGGGTTCACTTTGCAACCCTGCGGACAACTCGCTCCATTCTTCCATGAATTAGCCTAACTCGCGTCAAAACGCTATTATTGGCCTGGGTAGCAGCTATGGAAGCAGAGAAAGGCGATCTCTCCCCAGCGCCCATGCGTCCTCGGTCTTGGCGTAAATGCCATGATGCCAGTTACAAGCCCTACGGGGTATTCAGCACCGTGTAACATTTCGCAATGCGGAATCCCATTTCAGGTAATTGACGCCCCCTGGCCGCGTCGATAGTCTGCACAGCGAGACAAAGAGTTGTTTTGTCACTCATAATTACAAGGACCGACACCCGCGATGCTCAATAACCAAAAGGCGTCCAAAACCGCAAGGATTCGTGAACGTGCCTTCTGGCTGCCGGTCATCGAGCAGGCTCTGCACCACTACGAGCGGACCCTCAAACATTCCGGTATCGTCCAGAATCTGTTCAGCGACAGCCAGGAACGCAGCCCCTTCATCGAACAAGCCTCTTGCTCACTGGTCTGGTCCGAAGCTTCAAGACTGGCAGAAGATGACCTGCTCGGGCTGCGCATCAATCGCCTGTTCTGCCCTACCCCGCTTAACGCTCTGGCCCTGACAGCCCAGGCCAGCAGTAATATCGGCGCAGCAATCAACAACCTGACCCGCTTCTTTCCTATTGTCAGTACCCAGGTAAAGCTGGAGATGCGCCTGCTGGACGCTGAAACCGAAATTCGCCTTCAACCACAGGGCGCGCCACATGCCCAGCATATTGAAGCCATTCTCGGCTACCTCGCTCGGCTACTGACCCAACTGGACCTGGATAACCAGGGGCTGGTGACTCGCGTCAATCTGATTCGTCCGGATAGCGAACTGGTTGCCTGTGCCCGCCTGCTGGATGGCCCGGAGGCTGTGAGTGCTGAACATTACAGCCTGATCATCAGCCGCGACCTGCTCGACAAACCGCTGGCCAGTGCCGACCCTTTTTTGTTGCCGCGCCTGACCGAAGCGATGCAGGACCTGCTGGCCAATCTACCCAGCAGCGATCTGGTGGAGCAGGTAAAGCGCCGTATTCAGCTATTACTCGGCTCCGGCGATGTGTCGGCCGAACGGGTAGCCGTACCTATGAACATCAGCCCGCGCCATTTGCGGCGTAAACTGAGTCAGGAAGACACCTCCTACGAACAGTTGGTGGATGAGGTGCGCAAAGAGGCAGCGGTACGAATGATCAGCGAAGGCCAGCTGTCGCTGACCAGCATTGCCTATGAACTGGGCTTTCTCGACCCCAGCAGTTTTACCCGGGCATTTCGGCGCTGGACCGACATGAGCCCCACCGCATTCCGGCGTAAAGTTACGCAAAAGGATTAGCTGGCGGCTGCCTCTATCGCGCAACCCCAACCGGTAGGAGCGCTCTGCGAGCGCGAACGGGCCTTGCAATCACCGACAACCCTTCGCGGCCGCGGGCCGCTCCTACCCCAATATGAGGATCTGGCACGCTGGCATTGAGCACCGGGTTCGAATCTCGCTGATGCCGGTAGGAGCGCTCTGCGAGCGCGAATGGGCCTTGCAATCACCGGCAACCCTTCGCGGCCGCGGGCCGCTCCTACCCAATATGCCGCATGTGGCCTGGGGAGGTTCGCGGGTGGCTATTTGACGAACAACAAGGTCATACGGTCGCTTTCGCCTATGGCCAGGTAATGTGCGCGGTTCTCGTTGCCCAGGCGCAGAGTGGGCGGCAAGGTCCAGACGCCCTCAGGGTGGTCGGTGCTATCCTGCGGGTTCTGATTGACCGGGCTGCGTGATACCAGGGTAAAACCGGCCTCCTCAGCCAGCTCAATCACCAGATCCTCGCTGACGTACCCGCTCTTGATCATGTCTTCAAGGCTGGTGCCGGGGCGTGCCCGGTGTTCGACCACGCCCAGCATGCCACCGGGCTTGAGCGCGGCATGAAACTTGGCGAAGACCGTGCGGGTTTCATCCATGCCGGCCGCCAGCCAGTTGTGCACATTGCGGAAGGTCAGCACCCGGTCGGCGCTTTCCGGCTCGGCAATCGGTCGCTGCGGGTCGTAGTCGAGCACCGTCAGTTCAACCCGATCATACGCGCGCGGGCGTCTGCTTAGTTTGTCTTCGAATTCGCTGCGCGAACGGCGGAAAAACGCCACCTCGCTTTCCGGGTCGAAATGCGCGGCAATCAGCTTGCCATCCTCACGTAAAAGCGGCGCCAGTATCTCGGTGTACCAGCCAGCCCCCGGCCAGATTTCAACCACAGTGTGATCAGGCTGGACGGCGAAGAAATTCAGCGTCTGCTCGGGATTACGGTGAGCATCACGCATGATATTGGTGATTGAGCGGTTGTTGCTGCCAACCGCCTGGCGCAGTGCTTCCTGGTGTTCCAGTGACAATTGAGGTGGCGCAACCGTCTCCTGCGCCGTTACCCATCCGGCCATCGCCAAAACGACGGCACCTGCCAGCATTTTCAGCATGTGCGTTTCCATGTTGATGAATTCCTTAACTACCCTAACAGTTGGATACATTAACGTCATTGAGGATTTTTAGCAGGGTGTAACATCAAGGTTTGCACTGACTCCAAGAAGCCAGCCCAGACTGACAAACATAGGACAAGGCTCGTGCATAACATGCTTGCGTTATTAGACCAACTCAGCTTCCCTGCGATTCGACGCGGGCATCTGGAGATCCTGCAGGTCAATCTGACCTACCGCTGCAACCAGCGTTGCCTGCACTGCCATGTCAATGCCGGCCCTACCCGCACCGAAGCCATGAGTGACGAGCTGGTTGAAGTGTTATACGCCGTGATCGACCGCCATCCGGTAGCCACTCTGGACCTGACAGGCGGCGCCCCGGAAATGCATCCGCGCTTTCGTCAAATTGTCCAGCATGCCCGGGCACAGGGTCTGGAGGTGATCGACCGCTGCAATCTGACCATTCTCAACGAGCCTGGCTATGAGGATTTGTCGGAATTTCTGGCAAGCCAGGCAGTACGCATTTCCGCCTCACTGCCGTGCTATTCCCGCGACAATGTCGACCGCCAGCGCGGCGATGGTGTGTTCGAACGTAGCATCCAGGGCCTGCGCCAACTCAACCGGCTAGGCTATGGCCAGCCCGGTAGCGGGCTGGAACTCAATCTGGTCTATAACCCGCTCGGTCCTTATTTACCCCCGCCACAGGCCGCGCTGGAGGCCGATTACAAACAACATCTGCTGGAAGACTTCGGCATTGTCTTCAACCATCTGCACACCATTACCAACCAGCCAATTGCCCGGTTTGGCAGCACGCTGGTCAGCAAGGGGCAGTTCAACGATTACATGCAACTGCTGCGCGACAACTTCAGCGCCACCAACCTGACCAACCTCATGTGCCGCAACACCGTCAGTGTTGACTGGCAGGGCTATCTCTACGACTGCGATTTCAACCAGATGCTTGATCTGCCCATGCGTCTACTGGCTCGTGATCGCAGCCATCTGCGTGATCTGCTCACCGACACACTGGACAACAATCCGATCGTGACCCGCGACCACTGCTTCGCCTGTACCGCTGGACAGGGTTCCAGTTGCGGCGGTGCTCTGGCATGAAGATCGCGAAACTGCTGCTGGGCCTGTTAGTCATCACCCTGGTCATAGTGTTTTTCGCGTCGGATGCTGCCCAACTGTTAACGCTGGATAACCTCAAAACCTACCAGAGCGCACTCCAGGGCGGCGTCAATGCCCATCCATGGCTGGCTGGTGGCCTGTTCTTCGCAATCTATGTGCTGGTTACCGCTCTATCCTTGCCCGGCGCAGCACTGATGACCCTGATTGCCGGTGCGCTGTTCGGCCTGTGGTGGGGCACCCTGCTGGTGTCCTTTGCCTCGACCCTGGGCGCAACATTGGCCATGCTGATCAGCCGGTTTCTGCTACGCGACTGGGTCAAGGCCAGACTGAATCAGCGCTTGGAAGCCCTGGACCGTGGTATTGCCCAGGAAGGTGCCTTTTATCTGTTTGCCCTGCGCCTGGTACCGGCCTTTCCGTTCTTTCTGATCAATCTGGCGATGGGGCTAACCAAGCTGCCGGTACGGACCTACTGGTGGGTCAGCCAGGTGGGGATGCTGCCCGGAACAGTAGTCTATGTGAATGCTGGTCGAGAGCTGGGCCAGCTTGAGTCTCTGGCTGGCATTCTGTCCCCGGGCCTGATTGGCGCCTTTGTGCTGCTGGGGTTGTTCCCACTGCTGGCACGCCGCTCGCTCGCTCTGCTCAAGGCCCGTCGGGTATACCGTGGCTGGCCAAGACCCAGGCGTTTCGAGCGCAACCTGGTGGTTATCGGTGCCGGTAGCGCAGGACTGGTGAGCGCCTACATCGCCGCTGCGGTCAAGGCTGATGTCAGCCTGATCGAAAAACACGCCATGGGCGGCGACTGCCTGAATACCGGTTGCGTACCATCCAAGGCATTGATTCGTTCGGCCCGGTTGGTCGCCGAGGTCAACAAGGCTCACCAACTCGGTTTCAGCGCGGCGAGTGCCACGGTCGATTTCGCGGCAGTGATGGCGCGTGTGCAGAGGGTCATAGGCCAGATCGAACCTCATGACTCGACTGAGCGTTACACCGGTCTCGGCGTCGAAGTGATCAAAGGTTCAGCCCGTATCAGTTCGCCTTGGACTGTCGAGGTCAACGGTCGCAGTATAAGCACCCGCAACATCATCATCGCCGCTGGGGCCAAGCCTCTGGTGCCCGACCTGCCGGGCCTTGGCGCAATGCCGATGGTTACCTCTGACTCGGTCTGGGAGTTACGCCAGCAGCCCAGGCGCTTACTGGTTTTGGGCGGAGGTCCGATAGGCTGCGAACTGGCTCAGACCTTCCAGCGCCTAGGCAGTCAAGTCACCCTGGTTGGTCGTAACCCACGCCTGCTGCCGCGCGAAGATCCGGATGTCAGCGCGCTGGTAATCAGTAGTCTGCAGCGCGAGGGTGTGACCTTGCATCTGCATTGTCAGGCCGAGCGTTTCGAACACATGAACGGCCAGCCGACCCTATTGGCCCGCTCACTGGATGACGACCAGGCCCTGCCGATTGCTTTTGACTGCGTCCTGGTAGCACTGGGACGCACGGCCAATACCGCAGGCTATGGTGCCGAAACGCTGGAACTGGCTCGTCGCACCGACGGCACTCTGGAAACCAACGAGTATCTGGCCACCCGTTTTCCCAACATCTATGCAGTAGGCGATGTCACCGGCCCCTACCAGTTCACCCACGCTGCGGCACATCAGGCCTGGTATGCCGCAGTAAACGCCCTGTTCGGCAGTTTCAGGCACTTCAGGGTCGATTACCGGGTGCTGCCACACTGCACCTTCACTGATCCGGAAGTGGCACGGGTCGGGCTGTCCGAAACTGAAGCCCAGGCCCAAGGCATTGCCTGTGAAGTTACCCGCTACGGCCTTGATGACCTGGACCGGGCCATTGCCGACGAAGCGGCCGAGGGTTTCGTCAAAGTGCTCACGGCACCAGGCAAGGACCGGATATTGGGGGTTACCATCGTCGGCCAGCATGCTGGCGAGTTGCTCGCTGAGTTCGTGCTGGCGATGAAGCACAACATCGGCCTGAACAAGATTCTCGGTACTGTCCACAGCTACCCGACACTGGCTGAGGCCAACAAATACGCTGCGGGCCAATGGAAGAGAAAACATGCACCACAAAGGCTACTGGCCTGGTTGGCACACTATCACGCCTGGAGGCGTCGGTGAGGCTGTCGGTTATCATGCCCGTGCGCGACGAGGCCGCAGGCATCGTTCAAGCCCTGCTGCCCCTGCAGGAGCTGCGCGGCGAACTGGAAATCATCGTCGTCGATGGCAACAGCAATGATGCCACCCGGGTGCTGGCAGAACCGCTGGCCGATCAGGTTATCGTCACCGAGACGGGACGTGCACGACAGATGAATGCCGGGGCATTGCTGGCCAGAGGCGAGTGGCTGCTGTTTCTGCATGCTGATACCCGATTGCCAGAAGGTTTCATGCAACTGCTGCCATTGGATGCTGAAGGGGTTTGCGGCCCTGATTCGCGCCTGCAAGGCGCTCCTACCAGCAAGGAGCGACCAGCGCATCACTCGTGGGGGCGGTTCGATGTGCGCCTGCAGCCCTCGTCACCGCTACTGCGTCTGGTTGCCTGGCTGATGAACTGGCGCTCACGTCTGACCGGTGTGTGCACCGGGGATCAGGCCATTTTTGTGCGCCGCGCGCTGTTCGAGCAGTTGGGCGGCTATGCCGAAATTCCCTTGATGGAGGATATTGAACTGAGCAAACGTCTGCGCCGCCGCAGCCCGCCCCTGTGTATCAGCACACCACTGACAACATCCAGCCGACGCTGGCAACAGCACGGCACGCTGCCCACCATACTGCTGATGTGGCGGTTGCGGCTGCTGTACTGGCTGGGAGTAGCACCTGAAAGGTTGGCGCAACTGTATCAGCGACCGTCCAGGCACAACGGCCGATAGCTTGCCAGGAACCAGAACCATGCCCCGCCCTTCGGATACACTGCCCCTGCCGCTGCTGATCTTCGCCAAGGCGCCGGTACCGGGTCAGGTCAAGACCCGGCTGATACCCGTGCTCGGAGCCGAGGGCGCTTGCGCGCTGTACCGTCGCCTGCTGGTGCTCACGCTTGAGCAAACCCGCGACTGGCCTGGCCCACGCGTTCTGTATTGCGCGCCAGACACTGATGATCCGCTGTTCGCGGCACTGGCACGTGAGCAGCATCTGCAACTTCGCCCCCAGGCCGCCGGGGATCTGGGCCTGCGCATGGCTCAGGCTTTCAGTGAGCACCCGCGGGGAGCCTTGCTGATCGGCAGCGACTGCCCAGTGCTGAGCAACGCCCATCTATTGGCCGCGGCTGAGGCTCTGCAAACCCATGATTGCGTCATCCTGCCCAGTGACGACGGCGGCTATGTGCTGATCGGCCAGCGTCAACCACACCCAGCGCCCTTTCGAGACATGAGCTGGAGTCACGCCCAGGTTCTGGCTGACACCCGCCAGCGCCTGCAAGAGGCCAACCTGAGCCTGTGGCTCGGGCCTACACTGTGGGATATTGACGACCCCGAGGACCTGGCACGCTGGCATTGAGCACCGGGCTCGAATCTCGCTGACGCCTGTAGGAGCGCTCTGCGAGCGCGAATGGGCCTTGCCATCACCGGCAATCCTTCGCGGCCGCGGGCCGCTCCTACCCCAACTCGCTGACGCCTATAGTAGTACCTCACTACCATTACAGCTGTTTATGAACATGCATTCCACCGCCGGGACTTGGTTCTCCGCTCTGGAGGATGACTGTATGGTCAGCTCATCGGTCAGCCCGGCTGGCCGCCCGGCTCAACCAACTCCAGCAAGGAACCACCATGTTCGAACTCAGCCCCCGCGTGCAGGAACTCAAGGACCAGCTCAACGCCTTTATGGATGAGCACATTTACCCTAACGAAGCCCTGTTCTACGAGCAGGTCAAACTGAACAAGTGGGGCCACCCGCCGATCCTTGAAGAACTGAAAAAGAAAGCCCGCAGCCAGGGCTTGTGGAACCTGTTCCTGCCGCACTCCGAGCGTGGCGCCGGACTGAATAATGAAGAATACGCCCACCTGTGTGAAATCATGGGTCGCGTGTCCTTCGCCGGTGAAGTCTTCAACTGCAGCGCGCCGGACACCGGCAACATGGAAACCATCGAGCGCTACGGTAACGAGGCGCAGAAAGAACAGTGGCTCAAACCTCTGCTGGCTGGTGAAATCCGTTCCTGCTTCTCCATGACCGAACCCGATGTCGCCTCCTCCGACGCCACCAATATCCAGTGCGAAATTCGCCGTGAAGGCGACGAGTACGTGATCAACGGCACCAAGTGGTGGTCCTCCGGTGCTCTCAATGAACACTGCAAGATCGCCATCGTCATGGGCAAGACCGACCCGAACGCGCCCAAGCACCTGCAACAGAGCATGATTCTGGTGCCGCTCGACAGCCCCGGCGTGACCATTGTGCGTGACCTGCATGTATTCGGTTACGACCATGCGCCGCACGGCCATGCCGAAATCATCTATGACAACGTCCGCGTACCGGCTTCCAATATGCTGCTCGGCGAAGGCCGCGGCTTTGAGATTGCCCAGGGTCGTCTCGGGCCAGGCCGTATCCACCACTGCATGCGCAGCATCGGTATTGCCGAGCGCGCACTGGAAGCCATGTGCCGCCGCGCCGCCGAGCGTGTCGCTTTCGGCAAGCCGCTGTACAAGCACGGCAGCACCGCCGAAGCCATCGCCAAATCCCGTTGCGAAATCGACCAGGCGCGCCTGCTGACCCTGCATGCCGCGCGCAGCATGGACCTGTACGGCAACAAGGTCGCCCGCCAGCAGATCGCCATGATCAAGGCCGTCGCGCCGACCATGGCCTGCAACGTGATTGACCGTGCGATTCAGGTACACGGCGCCAAGGGCGTTTGCCAGGACAGCTTCCTCGCCTCCGCCTACGCCAAGGCCCGTACCCTGCGCCTGGCCGACGGCCCGGACGAAGTGCACCTGGGCACCATCGCCAAGCTGGAAATGGGGCAGTATCTGTAAAACAACTGGATCGCCACGGGCCTACGGCCCTCGCGATGACGGTGGTGTAGTAGCGTCGACAAGGCTCGTCCACTCCCTCGTCATTGCGAGTCGCGCAGCGGGAGCAGATGCTCCCGCCTCCCAGGAAGTCTGTGTATGAGATCGAAGTCCGCTCAGATGCTTATTCCAGTCACCATGGGTTTCCCTGGGAACCTTGAGCATCTGCTCAAGGGCGAGGATGCAGCGGGCATGCTCCGGGAGCAGATGCTCCCCGGAAAGCGCCCCCAGCTCAGCCTGCTTAAGACTTGAAGCCAAAAACGAGAACCAGCGTATGAGTAAACTGTTTGACCTGACCGGCAAGGTCGCCATCATCACCGGCTCGACCAAGGGCATTGGCAAGGCGATTGCCGAGGAATATGCCAAGGCCGGCGCCAAAGTAGTCATTTCCAGCCGCAAGGCCGATGCCTGTGAACAGGTCGCCGGCGAGCTTCAGGCCCAAGGCTTCGACGCCCTGCCGGTGGCCTGTCATGTTGGTGACAAGGCGCAGTTGCAGAACCTGGTCGACAAGACCCTGCAAGCCTTCGGCAAAATCGACATCCTGGTCTGCAACGCCGCCACCAACCCGGTCTACGGCCCGACCCACCAAGTCAGCGACGAGGCCTTTGACAAGATCATGGGTACCAACGTCAAGGGTACTTTCTGGCTGTGCAATATGGTCATCCCGCACATGGTCGAACAGGGCGGCGGTTCCATCGTATTGCTGTCAAGCATCGCCGGCCTGCGGGCCAGTGCCAATATCGGTGTGTATGGCATGTCCAAGGCCGCTGAAGCCGGGCTGGCGCGCAACCTGTCGCTGGAATGGGGTCCCAAGGGTATTCGGGTCAACAGCATTGCGCCCGGCCTGATCCGTACCGACTTCGCCCAGGCACTGTTGGAAGATCCCGATCGGCTGCGCAAGGTCGAGGAAAAGCTGCCTCTACGCCGGGTTGGCGAGCCAGTTGATATCGCCGGGGTGGCATTGTTCCTGGCCTCGGCGGCAGGTGCTTACGTCACCGGCCAGACCATTGTCGCCGATGGTGGTGATACCATCGCCTGAGGGACATCTGAAACCCCGTCATTGCGAGAAGCCGGGGGCGGCCATCCGCCGACGTGGCAATCCACAGTCCCACTCATGGATTGCCACGGGCCTGCAGCCCTCGCAATGACACAGAAAGCATACCCAGAGACTCCCTAACAACCTCCAAGAAAATGGGACCATCTACATGAGCGAAGCCACCCTGATCGACGTACTGCCCGCCCATCGCTTCGATGAAGCCAAGCTGGCCGCTTACCTCAAGGGCCGTCTGCCCGACGTGGAAAAAGGCATCGGTATCAAGCAGTTCCAGGGTGGCCAGTCCAACCCGACCTTCCAGTTGCAGATCGGCGAGAAGCGCTACGTGCTGCGCAAGAAGCCCCCTGGCAAGCTGCTGCCATCAGCACACATGGTCGAGCGCGAATATCAGGTGATCAACGCTCTGGGGGAAACCGGCGTTCCGGTACCCAAGGCCCGACTGCTGTGCGAAGACCCCGAGGTGATCGGCACCAATTTCTACATCATGGATCACGTCGAGGGTCGGGTGTATTCGCACCCGTTGCTGGAGAAAGTCGCCATTGAGCAACGGCTGCCGATCCACCGCTCGATGATCGAGACCATGGCCAAGCTGCACAATGTCGACTGGCGCGCGGTGGGCCTTGAAGGCTACGGCAAGCCCGAGGGCTACGTGGCGCGCCAGATCAAACGCTGGGGCGGTCAGTTCGAAGCCAGCCGCACTGGCGACATGCCGTCGATGGATGCGTTGATGGCCTGGCTGCCCGAGCACGCACCCAAGGATGACTTCACCACCATCGCCCATGGCGACTTCCGCATCGGCAATCTGATTCTGCATCCGAGCGAACCGCAGGTGGTGGCGATTCTCGACTGGGAGCTGGCAACCCTCGGGCATCCACTGTCGGATCTGGCCTATTGTTGTCTGCCCTATCACCAGTCGGCGGCGCTGGAGGGCATGCGCGGGCTCAAGGGTCTGGATCTCAAAGCCCACAATGTGCCCGAGGAGCAGCAGGTTCTGGACTGGTACTGCGAGTTCACTGGCCGCAGCAGCGTGCCGGACTGGAACTTCTTTCTGGCCTTCTCGCTGTTTCGTTTGGCGGCTATTGTCCAGGGTGTCTATCACCGCGCCCTGCAAGGCAATGCCAGCAACGCCGATGCACTGGAAGTCGGCAAGCGCGCCAGCCTGCTGGCTGATATCGGCTGGGAAATCGCCCAAAGCCGCTGAAGCAACAAACCTGGTAGGAGCGCTCTGCGAGCGCGAACAGGCCTTGCAGCCACCGCCAGCTCGTTCGCGGCCGCAGGCCGCTCCTACCGAGGGGAATGCAAACCGGGTACACGGGCGTAACCGACAACAATTGAGGGTTGTATGAGTAAACCAATCAAGCGAGTACTGCTGACCAATGACGACGGTTGGCGTGAGCCCGGCCTCAAGGTGCTGGAAGATATCGCCCATGAAATCGCCGAGGAAGTCTGGATCGTTTCACCGGACCTCGACCAGAGTGGTGTCTCCATGTCGATCTCGCTACACCAACCACTGCGCGTGCATCACTTTGGCGAACGGCGCTTCAGTGTCAGCGGCACGCCCAGCGACTGCGTGATGCTCGGGGTCAGCGAGCTGATGCCAGAACCACCGGATCTGGTGTTATCCGGCGTCAACAACGGCGCCAACATCAGTGACTCGGTGGCCTATTCCGGCACGATCGGCGGCGCCCTGACTGCCACCCTGCTGAACATCCCTGCCATTGCCCTGTCGCAGGCCTACCACAAGGGCAGTGACACCCACTGGGAAACCGCCCGTCAGTATGGCCCCGGCGTGGTCAGGCAATTGCTCGAAAGCGGCTGGCCGACCGACTGCGCGATGAACATCAACTTCCCGGCCCGCGCCCCGGCTGAAGTCACCGGGGTAGCTATATGCCGCGCCCGCGCCGGCAGCATTGGCGGCATCAATATCGAAAGCCGCCGCGATACCCGCGATGTGCCCTACTTCTGGCTCGGTTTCCAGCGCCAGACCGAGCGCATCATCGGCCTGGATACCGACGTCGGCGCCTTGCGCGCCGGGCGCATCAGCATTTCGCCGCTGCGTTTTGAGCGCGATATCGCCAGTTGGCAGATCGACAGCGATGCTCTGGCGCGCAGGCTCGGTATTGAGCCGCGTGACGACGATAGCGCTGCCGTCCCCGCCGACGACCCGAGCATTGACCACTGACCCCTTCAAGGAGCGCCCCATGCAACGTTTCGAAAACCAAATTGCCCTGATTACCGGCGCCGGCAGTGGCATTGGCCGCGCCACCGCCAAACGCCTGGCCGCCGAAGGCGCCAGGCTGATGCTGGTGGATCGCAATGAAGAAGGCCTGCAGCAGACTGTCGAGCAATTGCCGGCCGGCACAGAGGTGTTGCAGCGCGCGCTGGACGTGGCCGATGAAGCGGCCGTCGAGCAGTGCGTCGCTGACACCATCGCCCACTTTGGTCGTCTGGATGTACTGTGCAACAACGCCGGCATCGCCGGTGGCGACTACAGCACCGCCCAGGATCAGAGCCTGGAAACCTGGCAAAAGATCATCGGCGTCAACCTCTACGGCGTGATGCTGTTCACCAAGTACGCCTCACGGCAGATGGAAAAGCAGGGCCAGGGCGCCATCGTCAACACCGCCTCAGTGGCTGGGATTCGCTCCGGTGCCGGCGGCAACGCCTACAGCGCCTCCAAGGCCGGGGTAATCAACTTCACCATGACCAGTGCCTGTGATCTGGGTGCACACAATATCCGCGTCAACGCCGTGTGTCCGGGCCTGATCGAAACCGGCATGACTGCCCCGGTGTTCGACTATGCCCGCGCCAACAACAAGGAAGCCAAGCTGGGTGCGCGCTGCGAGCTGCGCCGCTATGGTCGTCCGGAGGAAATCGCCGCGACCATCGCCTTCCTCGCCAGCGACGATGCCAGCTACATCACCGGCCAGGCCCTGGCGGTAGACGGCGGCAACACCGCCTCGCTGAACCTGCCGGGGATGAAGGTCTAACCTTCGCCACCCTCCTGGGAGGCGGGAGCATCGGCTCCCGCTGCAAGCCCGCTGCATCCCCGCCCTGGAGCAGATGCTCCAGGCTCCCAGGAAACCCCCATCCCAAGCTCGCGGCATGCCCCCCCTGGGAGGCGGGAGCATCTCGGGCCGCGTTCGGACTCCCGCTGCAAGCCCGCTGTATCCCCATCCTGGAGCAGATGCTCCAGGCTCCCAGGAAACACTGTCCAGGTCGTTGTCGGAGTCTCAGGGCATGGCCGAGCCATGCCCGTCAGTGCTAGCCTAACCTCTCTGCCCTCGACGTCTGAATACTCATGCAAGGCTCACTGGACTTTCCGCCCAACACCGAAGAGCGCCACTGCCTGGCTGATGGTGCCTGGCTGCTCAAAGGTTTCGCCCTTGTCCAGGCAGAGGATCTGCTTGCAACCATCGCCGAGATCAGCGCGCAAGCGCCCTTCCGTCACCTGCTGACACCCGGCGGGCAACGCATGTCGGCGGCCATGAGCAATTGCGGGAAATATGGCTGGACCAGCGATCGTCTGGGCTATCGCTATAGCGAAACAGACCCACTCAGCGGCGCTCGCTGGCCAGCCATGCCCGAGTCTTTCCGCACGCTGGCAGTCAGCGCCGCCGCGAGCTGTGGCTATCCGGACTTTGAACCCGAGGCCTGCCTGATCAACCGCTATGTCACCGGCGCACGCATGGCGCTGCATCAGGACCGAGATGAGGCGGATTTTTCCGCGCCGATTGTATCGGTGTCGCTTGGCGCGCCTATCCGCTTTTTGTTTGGCGGCCCGCAGCGTGGCGACAAGCCGGCAAGCTGGCTGCTAGAGCATGGTGATGTGGTGGTCTGGGGTGGTCCGAGCCGGCTGTACTTTCACGGCGTTGCGCCGCTGGGCCAACGCGCAGCGCACCGGTTGACCGGGGCACTGCGGTATAACCTGACGTTCAGGAAGGTGGGGTAAAGCGTAGGCGCTGCTGCAAGCCCTTGAGGCTTCCCCCCGGGAGGCGGGAGCATCTGCTCCCGCTGCAAGCCCGCTGCATCCCCATCCTGGAGCAGATGCTCCAGGCTCCCAGGGGAAGCAGCCTAGAAACACTCCACCGGCATATCAAGCGTGGTGCGGTCGGCGTCGCGCAGGACGTTAGCCAGGGCCAGCGGCTTGGGCAACTCGTAGCGCAGGAAGTAGTCGCAGGCGTGCAGTTTGCCCTGGTAGAAGGCCTTGGGCCGCTCACCACCGCTCTGCAACGATGCCAGTGCGGTCTGTGCCTGGCGCAGCCACAACCAGCCGACCACTACATGACCAAAGCACTCCAGGTACAGGTAGGCATTGGCCAGGGCCCGTTCCGGATCGCTCTTGCGCAGGGCTTGCAGGGCGGTGGTGACCTCTTCCAGGGTGGCCAGGGCATTGCCGAGCAACTGGGCGCCGTCCTTGAGCTCTGCCAGCGCCTGACACTCACTCAGGGTGGTACGGATACGGCCCAGCAGCGCCTGGTAGTACTTGCCGTCGGCCATTGCCACCTTGCGCCCAAGCAGATCCTGACCCTGAATGCCGTGAGTACCTTCGTGGATCGGGTTGAGGCGGTTGTCGCGGTAGAACTGTTCGACCGGGTATTCGCGGGTATAACCGTAGCCGCCATGCACCTGGATCGCCAGGCTGTTGGCTTCCAGGCAGAACTGAGAAGGCCAGGACTTGACGATCGGGGTCAGCAGGTCATTCAGGCCAGCCGCCTCTTCACGCGCCAGCGGGTCTTCGGCGTGCTTTTTCTCATCGATCAGGGTTGCAGTGAACAGGCACAGTGCCAGACCACCTTCAACGAAAGCCTTCTGCGCCAGCAGCATACGCCGCACATCGGCATGCTCGATGATCGGGATCATCGGGCTTTGCGGATCACGCTCCTTGAGCGGCCGGCCCTGATTGCGCTCACGGGCGTATTCCAGCGCATGCAGGTAGCCGGTGTAGCCGAGCATTACCGAGCCCAGGCCAACGCCGATGCGCGCCTCGTTCATCATGTGGAACATCTGCGCCAGGCCCTGATGCGGCTCACCAACCAGATAACCAACCGCCCCGCCCTTCTCGCCGAAGTTGAGCATGGTCGAGGTAGTGCCGCGATAACCCATCTTGTGGATCAGGCCGGCCAGCTGTACATCGTTGCGCTCACCCAGCGAGCCGTCTTCATTGACCAGATACTTGGGCACGATAAACAGTGAAATGCCCTTCACCCCGGGCGGCGCGTCGGGCAGCTTGGCCAACACCAGATGCACGATATTTTCGCTCAGTTCGTGGTCACCGGCAGAAATGAAAATCTTGTTGCCGCTGATCCGGTAACTGCCGTCCTCTGCCGGAACCGCACGGCTCTTGATGTCAGCCAGCGAGGAGCCGGCATGCGGTTCGGTCAGGCACATGGTGCCGAAGAAACGCCCGGCCATCATCGGCTCGGCGAAGCGCTTCTTATACTCTTCGCTGCCGTGAGCCATGATCAGGTTGCTGGCGGCGATGGTCAGACCGGCGTAGGCCTGGGTGCTGACGTTGGCGCCCTTGATAATGCCGATGCAGGTCTGGGCGATTACCGATGGCAACTGCATGCCACCACGCTCGTAATCCTGCGAGGCGGCCATCAGGCCGGTGTCACGCAGCACGTCCAGCGCAGCGGACACTTCCGGACGAATTACCACCTTGCCATTTTCGAAGGTTGGTTCGTTGGCATCGCACAGGGCGTTATGCGGGGCGAAGGTTTCCGCACCAACCTTGAGCGCCAGCTCAATAGCGGCATCGAAAGTATCGCGGCTATGGTCGGCATAACGCGGGAATTGGACAAAACGTTCGACATCCAGCAGCTCATAGAGCAGAAACGCCAGATCATCGGTAGATACGATTTTTTGTGACATGACACGGACTCCTGCGGGTAATGCAGGGACCCGCATTGAAACAGGGGTGGATCAAACACCAGCCCCGCAGTTTGCTGCGGGGCTGGGCAGAGAAAACTCGGCGCGGTTGCCACTCACTCGGGCAACCACGCCGCTGCCAGGTCAGACGATCTCGAACAGACCAGCTGCACCCTGGCCGCCGCCGATGCACATGGTCACGACCACGTACTTGACGCCACGACGCTTGCCTTCGATCAGCGCATGGCCGGTCAGGCGCGAGCCGGTTACACCGTAGGGGTGACCAATGGCGATCGAACCACCGTTGACGTTGAGGTTTTCAGCCGGGATACCCAGCTTGTCGCGGCAGTAAACGACCTGAGAGGCGAAGGCTTCGTTCAGTTCCCACAGACCGATATCGTCCATCTTCAGACCGTTGCGCTCGAGCAGACGCGGAATAGCGAAGACCGGGCCGATACCCATCTCGTCGGGCTCGCAACCAGCCACGGCAAAGCCACGGAAGATACCCATGGGTTCGATGTTCAGCTGTTCGGCAACCTTGCTGTTCATCACGGTACAGACGGAGGCACCGTCGGACAGCTGGCTGGCGTTGCCGGCGGTGATGAACTGATCCGGACCACGAACCGGTTGCAGCGAGGCCAGGCCTTCCAGGGTGGTGGACGGACGGTTGCACTCGTCGCGATCCAGTACCACTTCCTTGTCGGAAATCTCGCCGGTTTCCTTGTTCTGAACCTTCATGGTGACCTTGTACGGCACGATCTCATCGGCGAACTTGCCGCTTTCCTGGCCGGCGGCTACGCGCTGCTGGCTGAGCAGCGAGTACTCATCCTGCGATTCACGGCTGACGTTGTAGCGCTTGGCGACGATATCGGCAGTTTCGATCATCGACAGGTACAGCTCAGGCTTGTTCTTCATGATCCACTCATTGGTGCCGTGGAACATGTTGAGCTTGTCGTTCTGACACAGGCTGATCGACTCGACACCACCGGCGACGATGGCCGGGATTTTCTCGCTGACCACGCGCTGGGCGGCGATGGCGATCGACTGCAGACCGGAGCTGCAGAAACGGTTCAGCGACATGCCGGCAGTGGTAACCGGCAGACCGCCACGGATGGCGGCCAGACGCGCCATGTTCTTGCCCTGGGCACCTTCGTGGAAGGTAGCACCCAGAATCACGTCCTCAACCAGGGCCGGATCGATACCGGCACGCTTGACCGCCTCGGCGATGACGAAACCAGCCATGTCGACACTGTGGGTGTTGTTCAGTGCGCCACGGTAGGACTTGCCCAGGCCGGTACGGGCCGTGGATACGATAACTGCATCAGTCATGGTTCTGCTCCTGTTTCCAATAAGCTACGCCTGCAGGCGAAACGGTTTCGGTTAAACGGCTGGGGCCGCCTTTTGTTCTTGTCGGTCTCCCCAGGCTGCCAGGGTTTCACGGGCTTCCAGATACGGCTTGAGCCCTTTCCACAACAACACAATGGAGCCGAGGGTAATGATGCTGGCGACCCAGAAGATCGAGTAACGCACAGCATAGTCATCCTGGAACACGTAATCGGTTACCAGGGCCACAGCAGTCGGCCCGATACCCAGGCCGATCAGCGTGACTACAAACAGATAGATAGCGGAGGCCTGGCCACGCATGGAGTTGGGCATGACTTCCTGGATCGCCGCTGGCGCCACGCCGAAGGGCATGGCCACGGTGAACACGTTGAAGAACATGATCACCCACAGCAGCGTCATGTTGTCGACCAGATACACCACGTTGCATAACAAAGTCAGAATAGCCGCCAGCAGGCCAACCCGCATGTTGGAATCCTTCATACCCTTGCGTGCCAGGGCATCAGCCAGGCGACCACCGAACACGATACCCAGCGAGCCGGCGACCATCACCAGACTGCCGTAATAGATACCCACCTCACCTGGGGTCAGACCGTGATTGCGGATAAAGAAGGTCGGGATCCAGGCCGAGGCGCCATAAGAGGCAAACGACAGGCAGGCAAAACCGAAGTTGTGACAAATAACCGCTTTGCGAATGCTCAACAGATAGGCACCAACATCTTTGAGCGGCACAGCCACGCCAGCGCCCACGCCCTTGCGGGTCGGTTCCTTGATCGCCAACAGCACCAGACAGAACATGATCCCGGCGGCACCCAGCACCAGGAAGATCAATTGCCACGGACGCACCATACCGAGCAGCGGCAGCATCACATCACCACGGGCATTGGCCCAGGTAACCACAATGCCACCGAGCAGGAAGGCCATCCCGGCGCCCAGGTAAATGCCCATGGAATACACGCTGATCGCCGTGGCGCGCTTCTCCGGCGGGAAGCTGTCAGCCATCAGCGAATAGGCTGCTGGCGACAACGCCGCTTCACCAGCACCGACGCCGATACGGAAAATCACGAAATGCCAGTACTGCTTAGCCATACCGCAGGCGGCGGTCATCAGGCTCCAGAAAAACACCCCGCAGGCAATCAGACCGCGACGGCTGCGGCTGTCAGCCACCCGGCCCAGCGGAATCCCGGCAATGGTGTAGAAAATGGCGAAGGACAAGCCCATTAGCAGGCTCATCTGGGTATCGCTGATGCCCAGGTCGGCCCGGATTGGCCCTACCAGCAAGTTGAGAATCTGCCGGTCGATGAACGACAGAACATAGGCCAGCAGCAAAATGGAAACCGTCAACCAGGCGCGCTTGGTCGTGGGATACAGACTGTTGTTGTTGGTCACGGCGTACTCCGTTCAAGCTGGTTGAATACCAGTCGACGGAGAGTATCAGGTTCGCACAGCGAAAGTCGATTCCGAAAAAGCACCATTAATGATCAACATGCGGACCTATCAATCTAAGCAATCGTAACCACCATTGATGCGAAGCAGACCACTCGTCACTTGGCCAATCGACCAGCACCAGCTAGCCTTCAGAAATGACCCAAGCCCCGTTACAGAGCACGCCGCTGGCCCTGATTGGCGCCGGACACACGCACCTGGTCGGCCTGCGCCGCTGGCGTGATCGCGGCTTTCGCCCACCAGCCGGCAGCGTGCTGATCAATCCCGACCCCGAAGCCTGGTATTCGGGCATGATGCCTGGACTACTAGCCGGACGTTACCAGCCTGAAGACTGCGCAATAGCCCTTGAGCCACTGTGCGCAAACCTGGGCATTGAGCTGGTTATCGGCCAGCTCGCCGAACTGAATGCCGATCAGCGTCTGCTGCGGCTCGACGACGGTCGCCAGTATCAGGCCGAACTGCTGTCGCTCAACATCGGATCCAGCCCGGCCTGTCTGCTGCAGGACGGCAGCCTGCCAGTCATCCCGGTCAAGTCCTTCGCTACGCTGTATCGACAGTGGCGCCTGTGGCGCGACGGCCATGCACCCGTCAATCTGGCGTTGGCCGGAGCCGGACCGGCGGCCTTTGAACTGGCCCTGGCATTGCAGGCCAGCTTGCCTAACAGTCGAATCAGCCTGATCGGCAGTACTCCGTTACTGGCTCGGCACCCATCGACTCTGCAACGCCGGGCACTGCGCCTGCTGCATGAGCGCGGTATCGACTATCAGCTCGACCAGCTCACGGGTATTCGCCAGGGTCGCCTGCTGTTGGCGTCGGGCATCGAATTGGAGGGATTCGACGCCTTGGTTCTGGCTACCGGCGCCCAGCCGCATGCCTGCCAACAGACCAGCGGCCTGCGCTGCGACCCTCTGGGTTTCATTGCTGTCGATAGCTGCCTGCGCAGTCTAAGTCATAGCGCCATCCTGGCCAGTGGCGATTGCGCCAAGGTACCGGACAGTCACCACTGCGGCGTGCATGCGGTCCGCCAGGGCCAGACTCTGGCGGACAATCTGCAAGCGCTGCTGTGCCAGCAACCGCTGCAGCGCTACCAACCTCAGTCACGCACTCTGGCATTGCTGGATACCAGTGATGGCAGAGCCCTGCTCAGCTATGGCCAGCTAGCCGCCGCCGGCCGCTGGGCGCGCTGGTGGAAAACCTGGCTGGATACCCGTTTTATCAGCCAGCACCGCATCCAATAACCAATCCCACCCCGACCAAAGACCTATTGTCTCGCCTTGCGACAACTGGCCTACTGCCCGCATGGCCTGAGGGCCCGAAAACAATAACGTCATTCAGGAGAGGCGCCATGAGCCACGGTATCGCCATCCGCTCACTTTGTGCATTGATTCAGCTCGGCGCCGGCCTCTGGCTGCTGCTGCAATACGGCCCCATGACTCTGCCTTTCAGCCTGCTGCTGGCCGCCCTGCCCTGGCTGTTAGCACGCGGCAAAGCTCCCCAGGCCAACGCTCAGGACACTGATCAGGCATTGGAAAGCCTGGCTCGCAATTTGTCGCGCTCGACCAGCCGCAATGCCATGGCCGCAGCAGAGGTGTCGTTCTCGGTTGAACAACTGGCCGCACGCCTGCACTCCCAGCTCAGCGCCATCACCCAGGTGGCTCAGAACGCCGAACATATCGCCCATCAGGTGGAAAACACCTCGCGCTTCGCTGAACTGGCCGACCAGGCCGCCGAGTCCGCTCGCGGTAGTAGCCAATCGGGCAAACAGGCACTGGATCAGGCCGTCGACGTCATGCAAGGGTTGTCACGCCAGGCCGATGCCAGCCTGATGATGCTCAACCAGCTCAATGACAAAGCCAGCAAGATCGTTCAGGTCACCCAGGTCATTGAAACCATCGCCAGCCAGACCAACCTGTTGGCGCTCAATGCCGCCATCGAGGCGGCCAGGGCTGGGGAAATGGGCCGGGGCTTTGCGGTGGTCGCCGACGAGGTGCGTGGTTTGGCCGCCCGTACAGCCACCTCAACCTCTGAGGTCGCCACCATCATCGATGAAATGCACCGGGAAACCCAGCGGGTCACCGAAGGGATTGGCGAACTGGTCAGCCAGGTCCAGACCAGTGTCAGTCTGATCGAACAGGCCAGCAGCCAACTGCTGGATATCAACCGTCATGGCGAGGCGGTGAAACAGGAAACCGCCCAGATTGCCGAGAGCAGCGCCGCCAACCGCGATCAGTTGAGCAGTTTGTCCAGTGCCGTCGAGCAGGTACGCGCCGATCTGGCCGGTAGTGACCAGCAGACCCGTCGGCTGGGCCAGGAGGCGGACAATCTGGTCGAGTTGGCCGAGCAGGTCAGCGAGATGCTCGCCGAAGTAGCTCTGGCGCCCTACCACCAGCGCCTCTTCGACGCGGCCCGGGAAGCTGCCGAGTCGATCAGCCAGCGTTTTGAACAGGATATCGCCAGTGGCCGAATCAGCCTGGAAGATCTGTTCGACCACAACCTGACGCCCATTCCCGGCAGCCGTCCACAGCGCTACAAGAGCCGTTTTGACCAGTACACCGACAGCGTGCTGCCGGCCCTCCAGGAACCACTACTGCAGGCCCACCCGGAACTGGTGTATGCCATCGCCACTACTCCCGAAGGCTACGTGCCGACCCATAATCAGGCCTTCAGCCGCCAGCCGACCGGCGATCTGGAGCACGACACCCGCTACTGCCGCAGCAAACGCCTGTTCAACGACCGCACCGGTGGCCGTTGCGGCAGTCACCAGCAGTCATTGCTATTGCAAACCTATAAACGTGATACCGGCGAGATCATGCATGATCTGTCGGTGCCGCTGTGGATCAAGGGCCGGCACTGGGGCGGGTTGCGCCTGGGTTACAAGCCCGAGCACTAGACCGCGTCAGAGCCCAGGCCACATGCGATATATGTGGGTAGGAGCGGCCCGCGGCCGCGAAGACATGAGCGACGGGGCACGTTGTCATTCGCGCTCGCAGAGCGCTCCTACCGTTTGGGTCTGCGTGATACCGGGCTGTGCGATGTATGTGGGTAGGAGCGGCCCGCAGCCGCGAAGACCTGAGCTGACGGGGCACGCTGTCATTCGCGCTCGCAGAGCGCTCCTACCGTTTGGGACTGCGTGATACCGGGCTAGAGACTGGCCAGATACTCCGCCAAATCCTGCTGCTGCTCTGAGCTCAGGCGCAAGCCCAACTTGGTCCGACGCCAGAGGATATCCTCGACATTGTTCGCCCACTCGTGCTGACGCAGATACTGCACTTCCCGTTCGGTGAGTCCAGCGCCAAAATCCCGCCCCAGATCACGCTGGCTGTCGGCCCCCTCCAGAAACTGCTGACACAAACGCCCGTAGCTGCGTACATAACGCCAGCGCTGACGATCATCGAGCCAGGGATAATCTGCCTGCAGCTCGGCATTAAGCGCAGCCTGGCTGATGAAATCGCCTCCTGGCAGGGCATGCCGACCGGTCCAGGCAGGACCCATGCCGGGCAGCCAGGGCCGCAGCTTTTCCAGCGCCGCCTCGGCCAGGCGGCGATAGGTGGTCAGCTTGCCGCCAAATACATTCAATAGCGGTGCCTGCCCGCGTCCACCCTGCACGGTCAGGGTGTAATCCCGGGTTACTGCTGCAGGGTTGCCATCCTCGTCATCCAGCAACGGCCTGACTCCGGCAAACCGGTGCACAATGGCCTCGGCACTGAGCGGCTGACGAAAATGGGCATTGACCACCGACAGCAGGTAGGCCTCTTCCTCGGCGGTAGGCCTGACCGCTGCCGGGTCTCCCCGATAATCCAGATCAGTGGTACCGATCAAGGAGTAGTCACCCTCATAGGGCAACACGAATACGATCCGCTGATCCTCGTTTTGCAGGATGTAAGCCTGTGAGCCCTGATACAGTCGCGGCACAATGATGTGACTACCCTGAACCAGACGCATCCCATGACTGGGGTGCTCGCCCAGGACCTCCTCCGTGGCACGGGCCGCCCAGGGCCCGGTGGCGTTGACCACCGCCCGCGCGCGAACCTCACAGAGACCTTCGGCCGAAGCAATCTTAACCTGCCAGAAGCCGGCTTCACGGCGAGCCGAGACGCAGCGGCTGTGCAAGCGGATATCGGCCCCCAGTGCGCGCGCCTGCATGGCATTGAGCACCACCAGTCGGGCATCGTCGACCCAGCAGTCGGAGTATTCGAAAGCGTAATGAATATTTGCCTGCAACGGGCTCTGGCCGTTGAGCCGCAGGCTGCGGGTGGCTGGCAAGGTAGTCCGCCGCCCCAGGTGGTCGTACAGAAACAGACCGGCCCGCAGCATCCAGCGTGGGCGCAAATGCGGGCGGTGCGGCAGGATGAAGCGCAACGGCCAGATAATGTGTGGCGCCTTGGCCAGCAATACCTCGCGCTCGCCCAATGCCTCACGCACCAGCCGAAACTCGTAGTATTCGAGATAACGCAGTCCGCCATGGATCAGCTTGCTGCTGGCCGAAGAGGTATGCGCAGCCAGATCATGCTGCTCGCACAGCACGACCTTGAGTCCACGGCCGGCAGCGTCGTTGGCGATCCCTGTGCCATTGATCCCACCGCCAATCACCAGCAGGTCGCACTCGCTCAAGGCCGCCGCCGGGTTGCCTTGAGGCCGTTCATTCGGATGAACTCTGAACAAGCTTGTACCCTCCCTGGGTTTAGGGAACCTCTGAAAACTACCTGCGTTGGCAATACTGCGTTAAAAACAGCCTCCAAATGCTCATTTACACCACGTAAACTGCGCTTTGTCGGCTGTTTTTGCCTTGTCTTGCCTGCCTCGCCTACGTTTTCAGGGGCTCCCTAGAAAACGTGGTATTTCATATGAGCATACACTGTTGCCGTTTTATCGCGCGCCCAGCAGAATCGCATGCAGACAATTACATGGACATGTCAGCATGACCCCCGCCACCAAACAGCTCGACAAAGCTCGCATCAGCTACCAGTTGCATCGTTACGAGCACGACCCCAAGGCGGAATCTTATGGTGGTGAAGCCGCCGACAAGCTGGGGCTCGACCCCGGCCGGGTGTTCAAGACCCTGCTGGCCAGCAGCGAAAAAGGCGAGTTGCTGGTGGCTGTGGTGCCGGTCAATGGCCTGCTCGATCTCAAAGCCCTGGCCCAGGCCGCCGCGGTGAAGAAAACCGACATGGCCGATCCGGCCGCCGCCCAGCGCAGCACCGGCTATCTGGTTGGCGGCATCAGCCCGCTGGCCCAGAAAAAGCGCCTGCGTACATTCATCGACGCCAGCGCTCGCGACTGGCCTAGCATTTTTATCAGCGGCGGGCGCCGGGGGCTGGAAATCGAGCTGGCCGCCGAGGACCTGGCAAGCCAGACTCAAGGTCAGTTCGCCGCCATCGGGCGTGGTGATTGAGTTAGTCTTAATCCATTCAAAAAATGCAGGACAAGCCCCATGCCAGACCATCTACTCGCCATCGACCAGGGCACCACCAGCAGCCGGGCTATTGTGTTTGACCGTGACGCCCAACCACTGGCAACAGCCCAGCAGGAATTCGCCCAGCACTTCCCTGAAGATGGCTGGGTTGAACACGATGGCGAGGAAATCTGGTCCAGCACGCTCGAGGTCTGCCGTCAGGCGTTGGAGAAGGCCGGACTCAAGGCTCAGGACATTGCCGCCATAGGAATCACCAACCAGCGTGAGACCACCCTGCTCTGGGATGCCAACAGCGGTGAGCTGCTGCACCACGCCATCGTCTGGCAGGATCGGCGCACCGCCGACTATTGCGCCCAGCTCAAGGCCGACGGCCATGAAGCCGTGGTCAGCGCCAAAACCGGGCTGCTGATCGACCCCTATTTCTCCGGCACCAAACTGCGCTGGCTGCTGGACAACGTCGCAGGTGCCCGGGAGCGCGCCGAGCGCGGCGAATTGCGCTTCGGCACCATCGACTGTTTCCTGCTCTGGCGCCTGACCGGTGGCCAGGTGCACCGTACCGACGCCACCAACGCCTCACGCACTCTGCTGTTCAACATTCACAGCCAGCAATGGGACGAAGAACTGCTGCGGCTGTTCGAGATTCCCGCCAGCCTGCTGCCCGAGGTGATGGACAGCGCCGCCGAATTCGGCATCAGCTCTCCGGAGTTGCTGGGCGCAGCAGTGCCGATTCGGGCCATCGCCGGTGACCAGCAGGCAGCTCTGATTGGCCAGGCCTGCTTCGAGCCTGGCATGGTCAAGAGCACTTACGGTACGGGCTGTTTCATGGTGATGAATACCGGCAATACCCCGGTCAAGTCACAGAACCGGCTGTTGACTACCGTCGGCTATCGACTCAACGGCGAAGTCAGCTACGCGATAGAAGGCAGCATCTTCGTTGCCGGGGCCGCCATTCAGTGGCTGCGCGACGGTCTGAAGCTGATTCAGAGCGCCGGCGATACCGAAGCCCTGGCCGAGCAGACCGGCGAACAATGTGGCGTTTATCTGGTACCGGCCTTTACCGGCCTTGGCGCACCCTACTGGGATCCGAAAGCCCGCGGCGCCATTTTCGGCCTGACCCGCGATACCGGCATTGGCGAAATCGTTACCGCCGGGTTGCAGTCGGTCGGATTTCAGACCCGTGATCTGCTTGAAGCAATGACCGCCGACGGTGCCACCAGCACCGCGGCCTTGCGGGTTGACGGTGGCATGGTGGTCAACAACTGGGTAGTGCAGGCGCTGGCCAATATTCTCGGCGTCCCGGTCGACCGTCCTCAGGTCACCGAAACCACCGCATTGGGGGTGGCCTACCTGGCCGGCCTGCAAAGCGGCCTGTTCGCCAGCCTGGAGGATATCGCCCGGCACTGGCAGTGCGAGCGTCACTTCACCCCGCAGATGAGCGCCAGCCAGCGCGACAACCTGTATCGCGGCTGGCTGGATGCGGTGGAGCGAGTCAGGCGCCAGGACTGACCCACTGGATTGCCACGGGCCTGCGGCCCTCGCAATGACGAGGAGGGGCTGGATTGCTACGGGGCCAGGGGGCTTGCAATGACGAGAAAAGCAGCGGCCGATACCCTACGTTCTACACCTCGCCTACTCCGTCATTGCGAGGGCCGCAGGCCCGTGGCAATCCATGGGCTCAGCTCAGCCCTCCTCTAAATCCCCAGCAGTTTCTCAGGTTTTTTGAGCGAACACGGCTCCAGACAAATGGCGATGAACTTGGAGGTCGGGGTATAGCTGCCCTCCCCTACGCTCTCCAGCGGCACCAGTGGGTTGATCTCCGGGTAATAAGCGGCGGCCTGCCCTGGCGGGATGTCATAGGCCAGCAGAGTAAAACCTCGCACCCGCCGCTCAATGCCGTCGGCCCAGAGCGAGACAATATCGACCTCTTGCCCGGCCTCCCACCCCAGACGCTGAAGATCCAGCGCATTGACCAGCAACACTTCACGCCGCCCACGCACGCCCCGATAGCGATCATCGAAACCATAAATGGTGGTGTTGTACTGATCATGCGAGCGCAGGCTTTGCAGGATCAGGTCGGGCTGCTGGCCGGTTTGCCGGATGCGCCTGTGCAGCAGGGTCGGCGGTAACGGATGGGCGGCAAATTCGGCCTTGCCCGATGCGGTCTGCCATTGCCGGGTACTGACCGGATGTTCCAGATGGAAACCACCCGGCTGTTCAAGGCGCTGATTGAAATCCCCAAACCCCGGCAGGGTGTCAGCAATCAGTTGCCGGATGGCCCGGTAATCGGCCACCAATGCGCTCCAGTCCACCGGCTGCTTGCCCAGCGTCGCTTCGGCAATCCCGGCAATGATTGCCGGCTCAGAACGCATCTGCGCCGATAATGGTGGCAACTGCCCGTAAGAGGCATGAATCATACTGAACGAGTCTTCGACCGTCACAGCCTGCGGGCCACTGGCCTGGCGATCGATATCGGTACGGCCCAGGCACGGCAGGATCAACGCCTCACGGCCGGGCATCAGGTGGCTGCGATTGAGTTTGGTGCTGATCTGCACGGTCAGTTCGCAGTTCATCAGCGCCTGATGCGTACGCGGGGTATCAGGCGTGGCCTGAGCAAAATTGCCGCCAAGACCAATAAACACCTTGGCCTGCCCAGCCAGCATGGCCCCGATGGCCTCGACGGTATTGTGCCCGTGCTGGCGTGGCACGGAAAACCCGAAACGCTGCTCCAGAGCATCGAGAAACGCCGCCGGGGGGCGCTCGTTGATGCCCATGGTGCGATCACCCTGCACGTTGCTATGCCCGCGCACCGGACAGACGCCGGCACCGGGGCGGCCAAGGTTGCCGCGCAGCAGTTGCAGGTTGACGATTTCACGGATGGTCGCCACCGAGTGATGATGTTGGGTAATGCCCATGGCCCAGCAGACGATCACCCGATCGGCCTTGGCATACAGCTGGGCGGCCTGCTCCAGCTCAGCCTGGGGCAGCCCCGACTGCTCTACCAGCACCGCCCATGGCGTGGCGTCGAGCTGCGCCAGATACGCCTCGACACCCAGGGTCTGACTGGCCAGAAACTCACGATCGAATACCGCCGCAGCGCCACTGGCCCGCGCTTCGCGTTCCCATTGCCACAGATACTTGGCCATGGCGCGCACAACCGCCCAATCACCACCCAACGCCGGGCGAAAATAGGCGGTGTTGAGCGGTTCGGCCCGATTGCCCAGCATCGCCAGCGGTTCCTGCGGCGGCTGAAAACGCTCCAGCCCACGCTCACGCAGCGGGTTGAAGCACACCACCTGAGCGCCACGATGCACAGCCTCGCGCAGAGGTTCGAGCATGCGCGGGTGGTTGGTACCGGGGTTCTGGCCAAACACCAGAATAGCATCAGCCTGGGCAAAATCGGCCAGCGTCACACTGCCCTTGCCAACCCCGATGCTGGCGTTGAGCGCCACGCCGCTGGCTTCGTGACACATGTTTGAGCAGTCGGGAAAGTTGTTAGTGCCATAGGCACGCACAAACAACTGGTAGAGAAACGCCGCCTCGTTGCTGGCCCGCCCCGAGGTGTAGAACTCGGCCTGATCTGGGCTGTCCAGCCTTTGCAGATGCTCTGCAACCAGGGCAAAGGCTTCATCCCAGCTAATCGGCTGGTAATGGTCGCTGGCCCGATCATAGCGCATCGGTTCGGTTAGCCGGCCCTGGTATTCGAGCCAGTAATCGCTCTGCTCGCGCAACTGACTGACGCTGTGACGGGCAAAGAACCGGGCATCCACGGCCCGCCGGGTAGCTTCCCAGTTGACGGCCTTGGCACCGTTTTCACAGAACTTGACCGCGCCGTTGCCCGGCTCATCGCCCCAGGCACAGCCTGGGCAGTCAAAACCGCCATGCTGATTGGTTTTGAGCATGGCCTTGAGATTTTTGATCGGCTGACCACTGTCGAACCAGGCCCGGGCGACACTGCGCAGCGCGCCCCAACCGGCGGCCGGACCTGAATAGGGTTGATAGCGTAGCTTGGTGTTGTCAGACATGACTGTAGACCCGTGGCGCGCTGTGATGCGGCAGGTGAATCAGATTGAGTTGGTGCTGGCGCGCCCAGTCGACGCTCAGGGTAGTAGGTGCCGATAGGCTAACTAACGTACCAATCCGCGCCCGCACCGCCTTGTGGATCAATTCCAGACCACAACGGCTGGTGATCAGGACGCAACCCTGACGCGGATCAAGGCCCTGCCGGTAGAGCGCGCCAATCAGTTTGTCCAGCGCGTTATGGCGCCCGACATCTTCACGGCAGAGCCGGATCTCACCCTGGGAATCAAGATACAGCGCGGCATGCAGGGCACCGCTGTCACGTGCCAACGATTGTGCGGTGCTGATACGCTCGCGCAAACCAGTGAAATGCTCACCCGGCGGTAAAGCCGCTGGCGCCAGCAGCGGCAGACTGGGCAAAGCTTGCTCCAGTGCCTCGACCCCGCACAGGCCACAACCGGAACTGCCGGCCAACTGGCGACGCTGCCGTTTAAGTGCCTGGAACGCCCGACTACTGATGCTCAGATCAACCTGATAGCGCTCGCCGGAGCCGGACACGTCTATACCATAGACATCATCAATCGATGAAATCAGCCCATTGCTCAGACTAAAACCCAGGGCAAAATCTTCCAGGTCGCTCGGCGAGCTCAGCATGACCGCATGATTGAGCCCATTGAAGCTGATGGCCAAAGCGCATTCACTGGCCAGCGCTGCCGGGGTTTGCAGCATCGGCGAGTCGAGCAGGCTATAACTGTGAGCGGGGGTTGCGGCGACAGCCTGCAGGGCGTTGCTTGACATGGGACACCTCCGGTACCAACACCGGCCTGAGTTCGATACCGCTCAGGTTAGGAGGCTTGACTGGTGCAGTCCAATCAGTGGTTTTGATACCATCATCGACAGTATCTATCAATCACTCTCCAGCAACTCCCGGGCGGATTCGAAGCACGCCTTGGCCAGCGCGGATTGCGGCACCTGACGGCGCATTACCAGCCCTGGCCGCGACAGGGTGCCGGCCCCGGTTATCGGCAATAATCGAGCCTCGGTACTGAAGCTTTCCAGGCCGGCATCCAACGGCACCACTGCGCAGCACAGGCCAGCAGCGACCGCCTGCAACAGTGGATGAACCGAATCGACTTCCAGCACTGGCCGCAGCCGTACGCCTCTGCTGCGCAGGTCGTGATCTATCGATTGGCGAAAGTGCATACCGCTGGTCAGTAGTCCAAGCGGCAACGTCTCAAGCTCGGACCAATCCAGTTCGATCTGCTCCAGTCGGAAATGGCGGCGATCATGGAGTAACCCCATGCGGGTTTCCGGCAACGGCAGCCAGTCGAACTGAGCCGGGTCGGGATGCTCCAGATAACACAACCCCAGATCGAGCTGGTTACGCGCCAACTGATCGAAAATCTGCTCACTGCTGAGCGTATGCAGATGAAACTGCAGACCCGGGTGAGCCTGGCGAAAGCGCGCCAGCAGATGCATGGGATCCACCCCGGCCAGCGGCACCAGCCCTAGACGCAAGGTCCCAACCAATTGTCCCTGACAGGCCGCAGCCTCGGCCCGCAAGCCATCATGGGCCGCCAGCAGGCTACGCGCCCAGGCCAGAATCCGCTCCCCTTCCGGGGTAAAACCCTCGAAACGCTGGCCCCGATTGACCAGCGTCAGGCCCAGTTCCTCTTCCAGATTGCGCAAGCGCATCGATAACGTCGGCTGGGTGACATGGCAGCGCACCGCCGCCTGGCCAAAGTGGCGGGTTTCATCCAGCGCGATCAGAAAGCTCAGTTGTTTGATGTCCATGCCGGCACTTTAGCGCGTGAGCTGATGAAACACGACCAGTTCCACTATTCGGAACACGAGACGATAAATTTTAAAACCAAGACAATTGACAATCACTATCATTTACATTTAGTTTTGCCCCGGCTGATCGACCTGCCTTCAAGGGAAAGGCAGATGCAGCCCCGCATCCCGGGGAGCAGTTCGGGTTATGGGGCATGCCACTACCGTACCGCTCCAGGAGCATTCGGCTATTTCAGACCAGCCCGGTACATGCTTGCAGCCTCTTTGCGGGGAGCAGAAGAGGCAACTGAACCCAGGAACAAGAATGAAGCCAACACCAGTATTTACACCGCACCTCCTTGCCATGGCCATCGCTGCCGCCGCTCTGCCCTGCGCCGCCCTGGCTCAATCAGAAAACACCTTGCGCCTGCCGTCGATGGAAGTCGTAGGCTCCCAGCAGGACAGCATTTCGCGCCAGACCGGGGCAGTGGTGATCGTTGATCGCGAGCAGATCGAGCGCATCCAGCCAACCTCTACCGAAGACGTCCTTCGCCGCGTACCTGGCATCAATGCCATCACCGAAGAGGAGACCTCCATCGTCAGCAACATCGGCATCCGCGGGCTGTCCGCCAGCGAATCCAAGTCCTTGATATTGGAAGACGGCGTTCCAGTCGCGCCGGGGCTGTTTATCGGCAACGACCGTTACTTCAACCCGCGCATCCAGCGCATGGAAGGTATCGAGATCCTCAAGGGCTCGTCCTCGTTGCGCTATGGTCCGTCCACCATCGGCGGGGTGATCAACTACAAGACCAAGACGCCAGAAGGCGTATCGGTTTCCGGTAGGGTCGGCTCGTTCAACACTCGTGAAACCGTCCTTGAAGCCGGTGGCCGCAACCCGTCCGGCGACGCCTATGCCGGTATCGTCGCAACCCATGCCCGCAGTGACGGGTTCATGGACAAGGACTACGAGATGACCGACATCATGGTCAAGGCCGGTACCGCACTGGGCGACAACCAGAACGTGTCGGTCAAATACTCCTGGCACGACAACGAAGCCAACATCTCCTATCGCGGCATCTTTTTGCAGGATTACCGGGCCGGCAAGACTTACAACCCGGCTCCGGATGATTACTACCTGACTGATCGCCGGGCCTTCGACATCAACCATGAATGGCACCTGAACGACCGCGCCACCCTGCGCACCCTGGCCTACTGGAGCGAGCTGACCCGCGACTACTGGCGTTACGACGTCGATACTCCGGCCTCCAACGCTGCTGGACGCTGGGTTTATCGCGATACTCTGACTGGCAACAACCGCAGCTTCGAACGTTATGGCCTGGAGTCGCGCCTGAGCCTTGACCACGACCTGTTCGGACTGATCAACGAAGCTGAGTTCGGTCTGCGCTTTATGAAAGAAGAGTCTGACGACAAGCGCATCCGTGCCACCCGCGCCCAGGATCGCACCGGAATCAATGATCGTCATATCAAGGACTCGGCCGAAAGCATCGCCGGCTATGTTCAGAACCGTTTCGTCATCAATGAGCGACTGGCGATCACGCCCGGTCTGCGCTTCGAGTCCTATGAGCAGACCCGCAAGATCCTGACCCAGAACGGCGACTCCGAAGACACCTCGAACATCGAGTGGCTGCCGGGTATCGGCTTTACTTATCAGTTGGTGCCTGCCGCCCAACTGTACGGTGGTGCCTACCGGGCCTTCTCGCCTGCTTCCAACGGCGTTGCCCTGGACGGCCTGGTCGACCAGAAGCTCGATGGTGAGCGTTCGGATAACTACGAACTGGGTCTGCGTGGCGCCAATGGCGCTTTCACCTACGACGTCACTGCGTTCTACATGAACTTCGACAACCAGGTGGTCACCGGCAACAGCGATCCGAACCTGTCGCAGTCCAACGCCGGCAAGACCCTGCACTATGGTCTGGAAGCGGCACTTGGCGTCGAACTCGGCGGTGGTTTCAGCCTGGACACCAACTTTACCTGGGTGCCCGAGTCGGAATTCCGTACCGGCGTGAACAAGGGCAACCGTCTGCCCTATGCACCCAAGTACCTGGCTAACGCGGCGCTGAACTACACCCAGGGCAGGCTGTCCACCGCGCTGAACGTCCATTACCGGGGCGAACAGTTTGGTGATCCGACCAACCGCAAGGATATCCCCAACGATGCTGCCGGCGGTATCTGGGGTGGCCAGATTCGCTCCTACACTGTCTATGACCTGCTGGCCCAGTACCAGCTCAACGACAACCTGCGTCTGCAGGGTGCAGTCAAGAACCTGACCGACAAGCGCTACATCACCGGCTTGCGTCAAGGCATCTACGTAGGGCCGGAGCGCTCCTTCGAAGTGGGCATGAACTACCGGTTCTGAGCCGGTCAGAACTCATCAGGCGGCAGGGAAGCCGCACCTCAAGCACAGCGGCAGAGCACACACTCTGCCGCTGTTTTTTGCGTGATCGACGCGCACAAAAAAACCCTGACTCAATGAGTCAGGGTTTTCGTATTGGTCGGAGCGACTGGAATCGAACCAGCGACCTTCTCGTCCCGAACGAGACGCGCTACCAGGCTGCGCTACGCTCCGTTAGTGAGGCGGCATTTTACCGAAAAGTCGTTTTTGCACAAGGGGCAAATGAAAAATTCTTTGCTGCGGCAGGGAGTTATACCTACTGCCAGTCTTCCAGTCGGTTGGCATTCAGCAATTGCGGATCATCCGCGGCTAATTCGAGCACGCTGGCATTCTCACCCAGCAGCCAGCGCAATGGGCTGCGCTGGCCGGCCTGCCAGGCTTGCTCCAAGGCCGGCAGGCAGGCTTTGGGGATAACCGCCAGCAAAGGCTGCCAGGCCTCTGCAGAACGCGCCAGAACCGGCCGCTCAGGCTGCTCGCGTGCCAATTCACACAACTGCACCAACAGCGCCTGCTCCAGGCGCGGCAAATCACAGGGCACAATCAACAAATGACTGCCACTGCACGCCTTGAGCCCCGCCAGAATACCGGCCAAAGGGCCGGGATAATCCGCTTGCGCATCGCCGACCACAATGTCGGCCCACAACTGATAGCGCTGCTGGTTGCGATTGCAACTGATCAGCACCTCGCCAACCTGGGTACGCAGCAGCTCGACCAGATGCTCGGCAACCGGTCGACCGGCCCAGGGCATCAAACCCTTGTCGCGCCCACCCAGGCGGCTGCCCTGCCCGCCGGCCAGCAACAGGCCGGATAATTGGAATTTTGTGCTCTCGCTCATCAGGTACCTCATAGCAGCCCGGTTACAGGCGGCTCTGTGTTATAACACCCGCATGCATCACCCGCCAAAGGAATCGAGCATGGCTCACGCCCCCCGAGAATTCACCCCACTCAACATTGCCGTTCTGACCGTCAGCGATACCCGCAGCCTGGAAACTGACACCTCGGGCCAATTGCTGGCAGACAGCGCCAGCGAGGCTGGTCACCGGCTGATTGACCGCCAGCTACACCCCGATGACATCTATCGGATTCGCGCCGTGGTCTCGGACTGGATCGCCCGCCCGGAGGTTCAGGTTGTACTGATCACCGGTGGTACCGGCTTTACCGGCCGCGACAGCACCCCAGAAGCCGTAGCGCCGCTGCTGGACAAGCAGGTCGATGGTTTCGGTGAGCTGTTCCGCCAGGTGTCTTTCGAGGAAATCGGCACATCTACCCTGCAGTCCCGTGCCCTGGCCGGTCTGGCCAATCGCACTCTGGTGGTCTGCATGCCGGGCTCAACCAACGCCTGCCGCACCGCCTGGACCCGGATCCTGCGCGAACAACTGGACAGCCGTACCCGGCCCTGCAACTTCGTTCCGCATCTGGAACTGGCCGACGCCTGCGAGAGCCGCGCATGAGCCTGATGCCCGTCGAGCAGGCGCTGCAGTTACTGCTGGAGCACGCCGCCAGTCAGCCCGCGCTCGGCACTGAACAGGTATCCCTGAACGCCGCGCTGGGCCGCATTCTGGCCAAGCCGATTGAGGCAACCCTGGATGTGCCGCCCTGGGACAACAGCGCGATGGACGGTTATGCCCTGCACAGTACCGATATTGCTACAGCACTGGAGCACGGCTTGCCGATCAGCCAGCGGATCACCGCAGGCACGGCGCCGGCACCCCTGCAACCGGGTACCTGCGCACGGATTTTCACCGGTGCGCCACTGCCCGAAGGGGCCGATACGGTGGAGATGCAGGAAAACACCCAGCTCAACAGCAACGCCCTGATGCAACTACTGCAACCGCTGACGCCTGGAGCCAATGTACGCCCACGCGGGCAGGACATTTCTGCTGGTAGCCGGGTGTTGGAAGCCGGCACACGTCTGCGCGCTCAGGATCTTGGGCTGTTGGCCTCAATCGGGATTGCCGAACTCACAGTGGTACGCCCGCTGCGTGTAGCCGTGGCTTCGACTGGTGATGAGCTGCGTGAACCGGGCGAACCACTAGGGCCTGGGCAGATCTACAACAGTAACCGTTACACCCTGATCGGCCTGTTGCAGGCTCTTGGACTGGTCATCATCGACGCCGGCATTCTGCCCGATGACCCCGAGCAGACCCGTGCCCGTTTGCGGGCCCTGGCCGATCAGGCCGACCTGATCATCACCTCCGGCGGCGTCTCGGTTGGGGAAGCGGATTTCCTCGGCCAGGTATTGCGTGAACAGGGTCAGGTCAACCTGTGGAAGCTGGCCATCAAGCCCGGCAAGCCCTTCACGCTGGGCAGTTTCGATAGCACCCCGGTCATTGGCTTGCCTGGCAATCCGGCAGCGGTGCTGGTGACCTTTGTGCTGCTGGTCAAACCCTGGCTGCTGCAACGCCAGGGGGTCACCGACGTAGCCCCGCTGAGCCTGTCACTGCCCGCTGGTTTTGACTGGCCCAGAGCTGGCAAGCGCGATGAATACCTGCGCGCCCGGCTGGAAGCAGGCCAGGTAGTGCCAGCCGGCAACCAAAGCTCCGGTGTGCTGAGCAGCGCCAGTCAGGCCAGCGGCCTGCTGCTGATCCCAGCCAGTCAGGCACCCAGGCGTGGCGAGGCAGTACAGTTTCTGCCGTTTTCCGGGTTGTTGGGCTAGGGTCGGCTTCCGCAAGCCCCGCTGTATCCCCATCCCTGGGAAGCGGGAGCATCTGCTCCCGCTACAAGCCCGCTGCATCCCCATCCTGGAGCAGATGCTCCAGGCTCCCAGGAAACACCCACCCCAAGCTCGCGGCATACCCCCCTGGGAGGCGGGAGCATCCGCTCCCGCAACACCCCCGCTGCATCCGCAACGTCGGCATGCTGCTCGAAACTCCCAGAATCAGGCACAAAAAAGCCCGCGCGGATCAACCCGGCGGGCTTGGTGGAAGCAGCACAGTTACTCGACGTTGGCCGCCTTGACCATGGTCTGCAACTCACCTGACTCGAACAGTTCGAGGATGATGTCACTGCCACCTACCAGTTCACCCTTGACCCACAGCTGCGGGAAGGTCGGCCAGTTGGCGTAGCCCGGCAGGGTCGCGCGGATATCCGGATTCTGCAGGATGTCGACATAGGCGAACTTCTCGCCGCAGGCCATCAACGCCTGCACGGCACGGGCGGAAAAACCACACTGGGGTGCATTCGGCGCACCTTTCATGTAGATCAGCACCGGGTTGTTGGCGATCTGTTCTTTGATGGTATCGATGGTATCCATGATGCTCCTCTTGGCCGGCTGGACAGGCCTTGGGGCATACGCAGTCAGTCAGCGGCCCCTTGGCTCTCAATCCGGCATTCTACCGTAAAACAACCAACCTTTTCACTCGGAGACTCAACCGAGCGCTTCAACTCGGACCGGTACGCCATTGAGCGCAGCATTGCCGGTTACCGGGTCGAAATAACGTTCATCGGTCAGATCATTGGCACTGACCCCGGCATGGGCACGGGCGACATCCATAGCCACCCCTGGGCGATCATGGCCCCAGCCATGGGGCAGGCTGACTACCCCGGGGCTGATCTCGTCACTGGCCTGGACAGTCACTGTCACCGCTCCAACCCGGGATGATAGGCGTACCTGCTGCCCGTCATTCAAGGCGTGCCGAGCCAGGTCATCGGGGTGCATCAACAACTGGTCACGCGGCTTGCCTTTGACCAGCCGCTGGTAGTTGTGCATCCAGGAATTGTTACTGCGTACATGCCGGCGACCGATCAGGCGCAGTTCGCCAGACTGCGCAGCGCTGCCAGTCAACTCGTTAAGCACCCGCTGAAGGTCATCCAGCATCGCTTGCGGAGCAAGCTCAATCCGACCGCTGGCGGTTTGCAGCCGTCTCGCCAGGCTGGGTTGCAGCGGCCCAAGATCAATACCATGCGGATGCTGCTTTAGCACGTCGAGGCTGAGCCGCTCAGCATGAGGCCCGGCGCGCAGGGCCAGATCGACCATCTGATCCGGCGCCAGCACCGGCCGGGGCTCCTGCCCGGTCAGCCGGGAAAAGGCCTGGCCCAGGCCGACGAAAATTTCCCAGTCATGCAGACTGCCTTCCGGTTTGGGCAGTACCGGCTGGTTGTAGCGGGTCACATTGCGCACCGCGAAGTTGTTGAACACGATGTCGTAGTGATCATGCTCAAGACTTGAGGTCGGCGGCAGGATGACATCGGCGTGCCGGGTGGTTTCATTGATATACAAATCGACACTGACCATGAACTCCAGCCCGGCCAGCGCCTCGTCGAGCTGCCGGCCATTGGGGGTGGACAGCACCGGGTTGCCGGCAGAGGTCACCAGCGCCCGGATCTGCCCTTCACCCGGGGTCTGGATTTCTTCAGCCAACACCGCCACCGGCAGCTCGCCATTAAACTCTGGCAAACCTGAAACCCGGCTTTGCCACTCATTGAAATGACCAGGCTTGCCCTTGGTGACCGCAAAGGCCGGCTCGGGGAACAGCGACCCGCCAGGCTGGTCGAGATTACCGGTCACCAGATTGATCAACTGGATCAGCCACTGGCACAGGGTGCCGAAACGCTGCACCGAAACGCCCATACGTCCATAGCACACGGCCCGCTCGGCAGCGGCGAATTCGCGCGCCAGCCGGCGAATTGCGCCTGCCTCGATCCCGCACAAGGGCGCCATGCGTTCGGCGTCGAACCCGGCCAGCGCTTCACGCACCTGGTCGAGCCCCACACACAGATCCAGCACCGGGCTCAGGCGCTCCAGCTTCTCGGCAAACAGGGTATTGAGTATCCCCAGCAATAACGCCACATCCGTACCGGGCTGAATAAACAGATGCTCGCTGGCGACCTCGGCGGTTTCGCTGCGACGCGGATCGATCACCACCAGCTTGCCGCCACGGGCTTTAAGATCCTTGATCCGCCGGCCGACATCCGGCACGGTCATGATGCTGCCGTTAGATGCCAGCGGATTGGCGCCGAGCATCAAAAAATGATCGGTGTGGTCGATATCCGGAATCGGGATCATCGACATGTGGCCATACAGCCACAGCGACACCAGGTGATGCGGCAACTGATCAACCGAGGTGGCAGAGTAACGCTGGCGAGTACGTAACTGCCCGAGAAAGTAATTGCCATGGGTCAGTGAGCCATAGTTGTGGACATTGGGATTGCCCATGTATACCGCCACGGCGTTGCGCCCATGCTCGTGCTGAATCTGGGCTAGCCGCCCGGCTACCAGCTCAAAGGCTTCGTCCCAGCCAATCGGCTGCCACTGATCGCCAATCCGGCGCATTGGCTGACGCAAACGCTGGGGATCGTTCTGGATATCCTGCAAGGCTACAGCCTTGGGACAGATATGGCCGCGGCTGAAAGGGTCGTCAGGGTCGCCCTTGATCGACAGGATCTGCTCGCCCTCGGTAGTGATCGCCAAGCCACAAATGGCTTCGCACAGATGACAGGCACGGAAATGAGTCTCAGGCATGGCGCACCTTTTTATACGCTTGTTTTAATCGTTCCACTCTAGGCCGGTATGCAGTGCAGAACAAGCCGGCCAGCACGGGCTCCAGCCCAGGAATACGCCAGCATTCAGTGACTGAATCGCGACAATCCGTCCCCACGCGGGCTGTGGCTATTTGCCTTGCGACGGATTTTACCTATAAGATCGCGGCTTCTCTTTTTTGACATGGCTTGTACCGGGCCGTCAGGCTCGCGGTATGGCTTACTGTTTCCGCTCGCCCTGCGAGCGAGGTAGCACAGGTAGCACGACATGACTGTACGGCACTTTCTCTCCTTGATGGACTGCACTCCGGCAGAACTGACCAGCCTGCTCAAACGAGGCATTGAGCTGAAGTCTCTGCATCGTCAAGGCGTGATCTACGAGCCGCTGAAAAACCGGGTCCTGGCGATGATCTTCGAGAAAGCCTCGACCCGGACTCGGGTATCCTTTGAGGCTGGCATGATCCAACTGGGTGGCCAGGCCATTTTCCTGTCGCCACGCGATACCCAGCTTGGTCGCGGGGAACCAATCGAGGACAGCGCCCGGGTACTGTCATCCATGTGCGATGCGGTAATGATCCGCACTTTTGCCCACCAGACCCTGGAAACCTTCGCCCAGTATTCTCAAGTCCCGGTGATCAACGGCCTGAGCGACGACCTGCACCCCTGCCAATTGCTGGCGGACATGCAGACCTACCTTGAGCACCGTGGATCGATTCAGGGCAAGACCGTGGCCTGGATCGGTGACGGCAACAACATGTGCAACACCTTCATTCAGGCAGCCATGCAATTCGACTTCCAGCTCAAAGTCGCCTGCCCCGAAGGTTATGAGCCTGACCAGCAGTTTCTCGCTGCCGCAGGCGATCGCGTTACTCTGACCCGCGATCCGCGTGAAGCGGTTGCCGGTGCCCACCTGGTCAATACCGACGTCTGGGCCTCGATGGGACAGGAAGACGAAGCCCAAGCCCGACTCAAGCGCTTTGCCCCCTATCAGGTCACCCCTGAGCTGTTGGACCTGGCCGACGAGTCGGTACTGTTCATGCATTGCCTGCCTGCGCACCGGGGCGAGGAAGTCAGTGCCGAACTGATGGATGACCCGCGCAGCGTGGTGTTTGATCAAGCCGAAAACCGTCTGCACGCGCAAAAGGCGCTGGTGGAATTTTTGCTGGTCGACTAAGCCGGAGCCCACCAATGACCAATTCCCACGGCATTCTTCTGGAACTTAACCAGCTGGCCTGTGGCTATGCCGGTCATACCGTGGTTGCCAATCTGGACATTCATCTGCGGGCCGGCGACATCGGTTGCCTGCTCGGCCCTTCAGGCTGTGGTAAAACTACGACCCTGCGGGCAATCGCCGGCTTCGAACCGATCAGTGCCGGCAACATCCGCCTGGATGGCCGCCAGCTCTCCTCACCAAGCAAGCGCATTCCACCGGAACAGCGCCAGATCGGCATGGTTTTTCAGGACTATGCTCTGTTTCCGCACCTGACGGTCAGCGAGAACATCAGCTTTGGGATTATGCGTCACCCCGAACGCAAACGGATCGTTGATGAACTGCTCGATTTGGTCAAGCTGAACCATCTGGGCAAACGCTACCCCCATGAACTGTCAGGTGGCCAGCAACAGCGGGTTGCGCTGGCCAGGGCTCTGGCACCGGCACCGAAACTGCTGCTGATGGACGAACCCTTCTCCAATCTCGATGGTGAATTACGCCGCCGACTGTCTGCCGAGGTGCGCGAGATTCTCAAGCATCGGGGTATCAGCGCCATGCTGGTGACCCACGATCAGAGTGAAGCCTTCGCGGTGTGCGATCACGTCGGGGTACTCAAGGAAGGTCATCTGCAACAGTGGGATACGCCCTATAACCTGTACCATGAGCCAGCCACGCCCTTTGTTGCCAGCTTCATTGGCCAGGGCTACTTTATCCGAGGCCAGTTGCTCTCACCCGATACGGTACAGACCGAACTGGGGGTAATCCGCGGTAACCGCGCCTATCAATTACCCGAAGGCAGTTCGGTGGATGTGTTGTTGCGCCCGGATGATATCGTCGGCCAGGAAAACAGCAGTTTGCAGGCGCGGATCATTGGCAAGACATTCTTCGGCGCTACCACGCTGTACCGCCTGCAACTGCCGACTGGCAGCATTCTCGAATCAATCTTCCCCAGCCACGATGATCATGCCATGGGCGAGATGGTCGGCATCCGCATCGCCGCCGACCACCTGGTGGTGTTTGCCGCCCAGGGCAGCGTTAATACCCACGCCCAGCTCCCGCTGGAGCAGGTGCTGGATGCCGGGCCCGCCGCCAGCAACTAGGGAACACCTGAAAACTACCTGCGTTGGCAATACTGCGTTAAAAACAGCCTCAAAATGCTCATTTACACCACGTAAACTGCGCTTTTTCGGCTGTTTTTGCCTTGTCTTGCCTGCCTCGCCTACGTTTTCAGAGGCTCCCTAGAGTAGGGTTAGCGCTGGCGATAGAGAATCTGGCTGATGGTGTTATGCACCACCCGTGAGTGACGGTAATCGGTATTCTGCATCATGCCCAGAATAACGGTATCGTTGCTCGGATCGACCCACATCCAGGGCCCCTGAATCCCCCACCACCAGAAAGTACCCACCGGCAGAAAGCCGGCCGGCTCCGGATCGTTGACCACCGCCACATTCAGGCCAAACAGGTTGCCAGGTGCCCAGTTCGGACCAGCCACGCCCTCGGGCAGTTGGTTGCTGGCCATCATCCGCACGCTTTCCGGCTTGAGCAAACGCACGCCATCGAGTTCGCCCTCATTGAGCAGCATGCGGGCAAAGCGCAGATAGTCATCCATGCTGGAAATCAGGCCACTGCCGCCCATGGTCAGTTTGGGTGACAAGAGATAGCCATCGTTGGGCAGTGGCTTGAGCCCCTCACCCGCCACCGGGTGATAGGAGGTGGCCAGCCGCGGGGCCTGCTCCGGCGTAACCTGGTAAGCGGTTTCATACATACCCAGCGGCTGGAAAATACGCTCGGCAAGAAACTCGGCATACGGCTGACCGGTGACTACTTCAACTATGCGCGCCTGGATATCGACCGAGATGCTGTAATGCCAGAGCGTCCCAGGCTGCTGACGCAGTGGCAGGGCGGCCACCTTAGCGACCATCTCTGCCAGAGTCTGGTCGGTGCTGAACAGGTCAGCCTGTTCATACAGCGTATCAACCTGTGACTGACTGAACCGACCATAGCTGAAGCCGCCGGTGTAGTTCATCAACTCCCGCAGCGTGACCGGATGGCTGGCCGGCTCGGTCACCGGGCGACCATCCTCACCGTCGGCTATTGCGACTTGCAAATCCTTGAACTCCGGCAGGTAATGCTCAACCGCCTGATCCAGCGCCAGTTTGCCCTCTTCCACCAGCATCAGTACTGCCACAGCGGTTACCGGCTTGGTCAGGGAGAAAATCTTGTACAGGCTGTCTTCAGCCAGAGGGGTCTGACTGGCCAGGTCCTGATAACCAATCTCACGCCGATAGACCTGCTCGCCGTCACGCTCGATCAACAGGGCTATGCCGGCCAGACGCCCCTGCTCCACTTCGGCCTGCAGCGCCTGGTCCAGCATGGCCAGGCGCTGAGGATCGAACGGAGCCCCAAGCGCTGGCGCGGCCAGTAACAGGGCGACAGCAAGACATAAAAAACCTTTGACTCGCAAAAGATGCATTCTTGTTTCCTCTATCGGGTTTGCACTGATCGCAACATTAGCGCCAAGCATTATCAATTGCCACTGCCGCACCTGCCATACTTATGATCTGGCAACCAAACCAAGGCAGCGCGGTCAAATCAGAACCCTTGCTGCGACAGGAGCAGTCCATGAACCGCAGAACGCTGCTGACAGGTCTGGCCAGTCTGCCGGTATTGCCGCTGTTCAGCGGTTTTACCCTGGCCGCAGACTCGCCCTTGTCCGCCCAATCCCCCACGCGCCTTGCGCATCCACCCGACTATTGGCGCGACAAGGTTTCGGCCGAAGCCTGGAAAGTCTTGTTCGAAGAGGCCACCGAGCGCCCCGGTAGCAGCCCGCTGGATCAGCTCTACGCACCTGGCAGCTACCTATGCGCAGCCTGTTACCTGCCGCTGTTTCGCAGCGAAGACAAGTACGACAGCGGCACCGGCTGGCCCAGCTTCACCCAACCTATTGAGAACGCGCTGGGCACCAAACTCGATTTCAAGCTGCTGTGGCCACGTACTGAGTATCACTGTGCACGCTGTGGCGGCCATCAGGGTCACGTGTTCAACGATGGCCCTGCACCGCTGGGTAAACGCTGGTGCAACAATGGCGTGGCGCTACGTTTCGTGCCTGCTGACCAGCCTCTGCCGCCACTGCGAGGTTAACCCATGCCCTGGCTAATGCTGATCCTGACTCTGCTGTGCATTCCCCCGGCGTACGCCAACCAGGCCCTGACGCAAGGTCCGCCCGGCACCCAAATGGCAGTCTTCGCTGGCGGCTGTTTCTGGTGTACCGAAGCCGATTTCGACAAGCTGCCTGGTGTGGTTGAAACCATCTCCGGCTATATCGGCGGCGACGCTCAAAACGCCAACTATCCGATGGTCTCGGCCGGCCGCACCGAGCATATCGAAGCGGTAGCGGTATTCTACGATCCGCAGCAGACCAGCTTCGCCAGCCTGGTCGAAGCCTACTGGCCGACCATTGACCCGTTGACCGCCAACGCCCAGTTCTGCGACCGTGGCCGGCAATACCGCAGCGCGCTGTTCTATGCCGACGAACACCAGCGTGCGATGCTGGAAGCCTCGCGCCAGGCCTTGGCCGACTCGGGACGCTTTGCTCGCCCCATCGTGACCGAAGTCCTGCCGCAAACGGCCTTCTATCCGGCCGAGGAGTACCACCAGGACTACTATCTGAAGAACCCCCTACGCTACAACTTCTATCGCAGCCGCTGCGGGCGCGACGCCCGCCTCAAAGAGCTCTGGGGCGAACCTGCCAAGCGCTGACTTGGCATTCGCCGGCCGGCACTGGATAATCCGCTCTTTCAACCAGCCAGCGAGCAGGAACGATGCAGATCGCCAACAATACCGTTGTCCAGTTTCACTACACCCTGTCCGATGCCAATGGCGAGATCGAAAGCTCGTACAAGCATGAACCGGTGCTCTACCTGCACGGCCAGGCCGGCCTGATTGATGGTCTGGTCGAAGCCCTAGAAGGTCGCCAGGCCGGCGACAGCTTCAGCGTCACCATTCCCGCCGAGAAGGCCTACGGCCAACCGCGCGAAGATGCGACCCAAAAAGTCCAGATCAAATACCTGCAAGGCGCCAAAAAGTGGAAACCCGGCATGGTCGCCGTTCTGCAAACCGAACGCGGTCCGGTCCAGGTTACTGTAACCAAGGTCGGTCTCAAGCAAGTGGAAGTGGATACCAACCACCCGTTGGCCGGCAAGGAGCTGACCTTCGCCATCGAGATTCTCGATGTCCGCGCCGCCACCGAAGAGGAAATTGCCCACGGGCACGCCCATGGCGTAGGTGGCCACCAGCACTGAAATGGTCTGCCGGACAGCCGCCTGTCCGGCTTTTACCGTGAATCCGGGCTTTATTGCCGCAAAACCTGTATGGTGGTGGGTCTTATTCCAAAACCGGCAGGTTCCCATGTCCGCGAAAACCACTGCAAGCAAACGCAAGAACGACGCCGCCATCGCTACCCATCAGTCGATTCAGGACCAGATCGATGCTTTCCTGAATGCTGGCGGGGAAATCCAGAACATCCCCAACGGGGTCAGCGGCCAAACCTGGGCCAATCCGCACCGGGCCAGCAAGAGCACCCGCTGAACCTGCTCAAAACGGCTGTACGGTGGGACGGATAATGATTTCGTTGATATCCACCGCAGCCGGCTGAGCCAGCGTCCAGGCAATCGTCTGGGCCACCGACTCTGCGGGCAAGGCAATCTGATAGGCCTGTTCCAGCGCCCTGACGGTCCTCTCGTCAGAACTGCCGTAGGGCAGCTCAGTGGCGATGGCACCCGGCGATATCAGACTGCAGCGAATGTTCGGGCACTCCTGACGCAGCCCTTCAGTCAGAGCCCGGACGGCGAACTTGGTGGCGCTGTAAACCGCTCCACCAGGCGCCACCTTGTGCGAAGCCAGTGACCCCAGATTGATCAGATGCCCGGCCTGTTGCTGCTGAAAGATCGGCAATGCCGCCGCCACCCCATGCAACACCCCCTTGAGATTGATATCGACCATTCGCTCCCACTCATCAACCGCCAGTTTGTGGATCGAACCAACCGCCATCAGGCCGGCATTATTGATCAACACATCCAGCCGGCCGTAGCGCTGTACGGCCAGTTCAACCAGAGCGCGAACCTGATCGCGCTTGGTCACATCGGTCTCTTGCCACAATGCTTCACCACCGGCCTGGTGAATATCGGCGGCCAGCGCCTCCAGCCGTGCCGCGCGCCGCGCGCCCAGCACGACCCGGGCCCCGAGGCCGGCCAGGTGAGAGGCTGTTGCTGCGCCTATACCACTGCTGGCGCCGGTGATCACGACGACCTTGCCACTGAGTTCCATGGTTTATCTCCTGTTCAATCAGTAGCCTTACCATAGAACCAAAAACCAATAAACAACAGCAAGATACAAACAAGAATGACCATTCATTCATAATTATGATTAAATCGACAACAGAGACTGCCACGCTCAGCGCTGGTTGCTGCCGATCAACTCCAGTTCGGCATCATAGAGCGCCTGCAGCAACGCCGTTCCGTCAGCACGAACCCGGAAGCCACCCCAGCGAGCCGCTTCATAGCGCTCAGCCGTTCCTTCCTGAAAGAAGAAGGCATTGGGGCCTACGCTATAACCACCATCCTGACGCCGTATGCGCATGGCCAGGAGCGCTTCGGTATCGGGTAATTCATCAGCTACAGCCTGTAACCGCCCACGCTGCTGCTGATCAAGAACAAGCCAAGCGAACCGTGGCGCTACCCCCTCCTCGTCAGGCCAACCATCGGCCTGATGAAGCTGCAGGTCAACTGCGAAGCGCAGCGCCATATAGTCACCCTGCATCAGCGAGCGCGGGTCTACCGGGGCCAGTTCAAGCAAGACCAAATGCCCATCACGCAAGGTGCGCTCATGCCCCCAGACAGCAGCCAGGGCTACCGCAACCACCAGCAGCCAGGCAGCAAACATGCCCAGCCGTTGCCAGCTTCGAGTCATGACAGCCTCCCGATCCAGCGCAACGCCAACCAGCGCAGCACCAGTAACCCCATGCCGCTGAGCACCAGAACCAGCGACTTATCCAGCAAGCTCAGGTGCAGGCTGTAGTACAGCTCCCCCAGATATCCCAGCGCGAACACCGGCGCCACGGCACTCCAGAGCCGGCTTCCCGCCTGCCAGGCGGCCAGACCCAAGGCGGCGCTAACCAGCAGGCCCGGCGCCTGGTTGAGCAACAGACACAGCAGAAACAGTGGGACCAACAAGAGCAGACGCTGACGTCCGCTGTTTCTCAGCAGCCACAGGCCCACCCCGAGCAACAGCAATCCCGCGCCCAGTCGATAGAACAGCGGCAGCCAGTGATGCACCGTACCCGCGCCCAGGCGTTGCCAGAGCATTTCCATGACGCTTTGATGGCCGAACAGCATTAGTGCCAGAGCAACCAGCGTGGCCGCATTGAGCAGAGGCCTGAGCCATTGCGCCAGACCAGCCAACGCCCAATGCGCGCGGGCCAACCAGCCAACCACCGCTGCGCTCGCCAGTAGCAGGCCGTATAGCGCCAGCGCTGGACCGGCGCCAATCAGCACTGCGGTGTTTCCCAATACCAGCAAAGCGCAAAGCATACGGTGCAGCGCTGTTGCAGGCATCCAGAACAGAGCTGCTGCCAACAGCGCGCTGATCAGCGCCGGGTAACTCAACCGGTATGTTGGCAAATCCAGTCCTTGCACCAAGGCAATCACCACAATCAACTGACCGCCAAGAGAAAAGGCCAGGGCCAACTGGGCGGAGAACAAGCCCGACTGACGAAACAGCCAGACACTCGCTCCCAGCATCAATACCCCAACCAGCATCTGCCCCCAGGGGCCATCAGCCAGCAGCATCACCGGCATGAAAAAAGCACCACCGATCATCAGCGCCGACAACCAGGCGGCAGCACCGAGCAACAGCGACAACCACCAGGGCGAGCCCTCCAGCTCCAGCAGCCCCTGGTGTTGGGCAGAATCAATCAGGCGCTCACGCCCCATGGCCTTGAGCAAGTTATCCAGCCAGGCCTGCTTCATCCCCGTCCCTCCCGGTACAAGCGATGTAACCAGATCGAAGCCAGTGCACTGCTGAGCAGCAGATAGCCACCCAGGATATTGAACAGCATGAAGCCATCCAAAGCCTCCAGCCCGCGTGCCAGCCCCGAAGCTCCGACAATGATCAGGCAGAACAGCTGCAAGGCCAGCAATGGCAGATCCCGACGCAGATACAGATAGCCCACTATCCCAACCGCGCACACCACCAGCAAAACCAGCAACACCGCAGCAAACCCACTTTCCCACCAGCCTAGCAAGCCCCCTGGTGTCCAGGCCGCCAGCAACAGCAGGCCTGCCAAGCGCTGAATCAACCGCGCAGGGCGGCAAAGCAGGTACGGTTCAAGCCACTCGAACAGCAGCAGTACCGCGAGATTGAACAACCCCAGCATCAGCAAGCCGTCAGCCTGGCCAAAACCCCAGAACAGTTGAAACATCGGCATGCTGATGAAGAAACGCAGCAACGCCAGATTACAAACCAGCAACCACAGCCCCCAACAGACTGCCGAACGCGACAGCAGCGCCCAGGGCAACATCAACACAGCCCAGGCAGCAAACAATTGCCAGATATCAGCCCCGGTCTGATAGGTCTGCCCGATCAACGCCAGCAAGGCACCGCTGGTCAGGGCGCAGCCCAGCAGCATGGCACGTTGCAACGATGAATAGGGCGCGGCGTAACCAGCTAGTGCAGTGAACGTTGTCAGCGCCCCGACAGCCAGCCCCAGCTTGGCAAACCGGTGCAGGTCATCCCAGTTCCAGGCCAGAAAGAAAATCAGCCCGACAGCCAGCAGCAAAACCCCGGCCAGCGCCAGCAGACGATCAAGCAGGTTGCGCCATTGTCGGGAGTCCGGCTGATGCCAGCCCAGGCGCTCCAACTGTTGCCACTGCTCGGCTCCGAGCCGGCCGCTCTCGACCCAGCGGTGCAACTGATCACGCTCGCGCAACCCCATCATTTAGCGTCCCTCGCCACGCAACTGGCTGACCTGTTGTTGCAAGTCCTGACTGGTGACCTGCTCCGGCGCCAGAGGCACACCCGCCACCAGCCCCACTCGCGACCAGAAGCGGCGAAAAAAGCCTTTGTCCGGGGCGCGGCTGAAGAAACTGCCCCACAGCCCACGCAGAGCCATGGGAATCACCGGCACCGGGTGCTCTTCAATGATGCGCGCGATGCCATTGCGAAACTCATTGATCTCGCCGTTACCGGTCAGCTTGCCCTCCGGGAAGATGCAGACTACTTCCCCTGCTTCCAGATATTCACCAATACGCCGAAAAGCCTCTTCATACACCTGCTCATCCTCATGCCGGGCCGCAATCGGCACAGTGCCGGCGGTGCGGAAAATGAAGTTCAGCACAGGTAAATTGTAGATCTTGTAGTACATCACGAAGCGCACCGGTCGGCGCACTGCGCCGCCGATCAGCAAAGCATCAACGAAAGACACGTGATTGCAGACCAGCACGCAAGCTCCGTCGTCCGGAATCGCCTCCAGATTGTCATGCGAAACCCGGTACATGGAGTGGCTGAGCAGCCATACCAGAAAACGCATGGTGAACTCGGGAACGACCTTGAAGATGTAAACGTTGACCGCCACGTTCATCAATGAAATGACCAGAAACAGCTCAGGAATCGACAAGCCGGCCTGGGTCAACAACGCAATCGCGGTAACCGCCGACAGCACCATGAACAGAGCATTGAGGATATTGTTCGCAGCGATCACCCGGGCCCGTTCTTCATCACGGGTACGGGCCTGGATCAGTGCATACAGTGGAACGATGTAGAAACCACCGAACACTCCCAGGCCGAGAATGCAGCCCATCACCCACCAGGCGGCTGGCTGGCTCATCAGACCCAGCCAGGTGTACTCGACGCTGGCCGCCTCAACGCTCCCGGCGCCCCACCACAGCAGCAGGCCGAACAGGGTCAAGCCCAATGAGCCGAATGGCACCAGACCGATTTCCACCTTGCGTCCGGACAAGCGCTCACACAGCATTGAGCCCAGCGCGATACCCACGGAAAACACCATCAAAATCAGGGTTACCACACTTTCATCGCCGTGCAGATAATCCTTGGCGAACCCGGGAATCTGGGTCAGATAGGTCGCCCCGAGAAACCAGAACCAGGAGTTGCCCAGCAGCGAGCGCGATACCGAAGGCACCTGCTTAACCAACCCCAGATGCATGATGGCCCAGGACTGGCGCAAAATATTCCAGTCCAGCTTCAGCCCCGGTAAGGCTGCCGCAGCCCTGGGAATACCCAGGCTGGTCACAAACCCGAAAAGTGCTACCGCCACTACCGACCCGCCGACCCAGACAGCCCAGCCATCGCCAGCCATGAGGATGCCGGCATACAGGGTGCCGCCCAAAATCGCCAGAAAGGTGCCCATTTCCACCAATGCGTTCCCGCCAACCAGTTCCTCTTCTCGCAGGTGCTGAGGCAGGATCGAATATTTGACCGGGCCGAACAGGGCTGACTGAGTCCCCATGGCGAACAGTACCAGCAGCATCAGTGGCAGGCTGCCAAACAGCACGCTGACAGCCCCCAACAGCATGATCAGGATCTCGCCGCCCTTGATTACCCGGATCAGGGCATCCTTGGCAAACTTCTCGCCGAACTGACCTCCCAGAGCCGAAAACAGGAAGAACGGCAGAATGAATAGCAACGCGCACAGGTTGATCAGTAGATTGCTATCACCCGAAAAACTGAGCTTGTACAGAATCGCCAGGATCAGCGCCTGCTTGAACAAGTTATCGTTGAAAGCCCCAAACAACTGGGTGAGGAAATAAGGCAGAAAACGCCTGCTGGCCAGCAGGGAGAATTGCGAGGGTTGTGCCATGTGCCGGGTGGTCCTTGTTCAGCGAGTCCTTGTCATAGGATGTCAGCATAAACGAATCAGGACACATGCAAGGATACTGAGTTGTCATTCAGCACCTTTTTTAGACTTTTCTCATACCAGCGCCCGCTAACCCCGGGCGCTGGTTAGCCCACCGTCAGTGCGAAGCCAGCCCCAAACGACGGTTACGCCGTACAATCCATTGATGAATCCGCTCCTGACGATCCGAGGTCAACGGATAGCGCCAGGAAATAGCAAAAGCGGTCATATACAGCATGACCGGCCCAAGGATGTACAGCACCCGCAAGGCCATCAGTTGCCCGTCGCTATGCTCTGCAGCCTGGGCATCGAAACCGACCAACGCCAGCAGCCCAAGAGACAACCCCAGACCGATCGCCATCGCCAGTTTATGGGCCATGCCGGACATGGCGAAGAACAGCCCGGTCCGATGCTCCTTGCTGCGAGCAGTATCCAGATCAACGATATCCGCCAGCATCGACAGTGGCAGGAACTGGAAGGCGGCAAAACAGAAGCCCTTGAGCGCGAACATGATGGCGAACGGCAACAACTGGCCGGCCTGCAGGAAGAACATGCCGATGATGCTCAGGCTCGATACCGCTACCGCGACACAGAACGCCCGGTGCTTGCCTATACGCTTACCGGCGATTAGCCAGAACGGAATCCCCAGAATGCCGACCCCGAAATACAGCAGGTACATCATCCCGATATGGGCCTGAATCTGAATAACGTGCTGCATGAAGAACACCGACAGGGCATTGCGAAATGACTCACCGGTTACCACGATCAGCAGAATCAGCATCATGCGCTTGAACGGCCCGTTGTTCTTCAGTACCCGCAACCCCTTGCGCCAGTCGGTGCGCTGTACTGACTTAGGCGGTGCCTCCTTGACCGTAGTGACCACCAGCAGCACGGTCAGCGGCAACAAAATCAACAGCATCCAGGCCATCGCCGCCAGGATCGGACCATAACCGATACTGAGCTGACCATCACTGCCCAGCAGCCAGACCGCAAACTGCATGACAGCCCCGTCAGTCTCGCCAGCCTGAAACTTGGCGCCCAGGCGCTGAACGATGGCCGGAGCCAAGGCGGCAAGAAACAGACCTACCAGCACAAATCCCTCCCGGGCAGCGGTAACCCGACTGCGCTGATGGTATGCGGGCGAAAGCTCAGCGCCCCAGGCACCATAGGGCAAGGTAACCATGGTCCAGCCTAGATACATAATCACGGTCCAGACCAGCAGATGGCCAATCCCAGCCCCCTCGGGTGGCATGAAAATCATCACCGTACCCAGCAGCATCAGCGGCATCCCCATCAGCAGCCAGGGTTTGCGTCGCCCCAGCCGGGTTTGCCAGCGATCACTGAGAGTGCCAATCAACGGATCGGTGATGACATCGGACATGCGAGCGATGACCAGCACCAGCGCCATCAAGGCCATGTTGAGCCCAACTTCCTGGGCATAAAACGGCGGCAGGTAAACCACCAGTGGGTAACCGATCACTGCCAATGGCATGCCCACGGAACCGTGAACCAGGATGGTGGAGCGCTTGAGAACGCCAGACTGACTCATGCTTGTCTCCCGCTGAGATACGTGCAAGCTCCCGCAGGGCTTGCCTTGTTTTCATTGTTCGTCTCGTTGCGGCCGCGCCGGTATCAGGTGCAAGACAATCAAGCCATGCCCCAGCCGGCAACCAGCCGCCGTATAGCCTGACCGATTCTAGGCCCCCATAAGCGCATTACAAGCAGCACTGACTGAACAGTCATTCATTTTTGTAATGGACTGTGTCGCCAAGCTCTTTGCACTACGGTAGAACGCCGGAAAATAAAGGGGCCCAGCCATTATCGATCTACCGCCATGGGCCACATTCAGTTCACTGATGGCGCTGGAGCAAGGCTCAATCGGCAGCATGACGGAACCCAAAGACCACAGTTACACTCAAACGACAAAAGGAGAACAACCCGTATGCCCGTGAACAAACTCATTACCGCGCGCCAATGCACCCTGTTTCTAGCCCTCAGCCTGTGTGCCGGCAGCATATTGGCGCAGCCGCCGCATGCGCGTGGCCAGGCTGGACACCACCAGTATCAAAACACCCATAACCACTCCAGCTCACGGGTGGTTATCGAAGAAGCCGTAATCCGCACTATCCTGCGCGACAATCATATGTATGTTGGCCAGGTCGACAGCCTGCCACCGGGCATTCGCAAGAATCTGGCCCGAGGCAAGCCGCTGCCTCCGGGAATCGCCAGACAACTGGATAGCCGCCTGGTTACCCAGCTCCCCCACTACCCCGGCTACGACTGGCGTCGGGTAGGCCGCGATCTGGTGCTGATAGCAGTCACTACTGCAGTTGTAGAAGCCATTCTGGACAATGTTTTTTGATTGAGCCGTCGTTATGCGGTACGCCCCTAACCGTGCCGCGTAATAATATCTCAAACTCGTTTGACAACCATTCTCATTACCATTAGCATGCCCAACATAACCATTCAGAACTGGGACATGCCATGTACGTCTGTCTGTGCAAAGGGGTTACCGACCGTCAGATTCGCGATGCGATCAACAGCGGCGCATGCAGTATGCGTGATCTGCGCGAGTCTCTGGATGTCGCCAGCCAGTGCGGAAAATGCGGGCGCGATTGCAAATCCCTGCTGAATGAAACATTGCTGGCCGGCCAGGCTGGCGCCATGGCCGGCGACTCCCTCTGGGTCGCCGCCTGACAGGCACTAACACCAACTGATAATCATTACTAATTCCCTTCCAGATCAACCACTTAGATTTGACTTTAGGCAACCGCCAGACCAGACTGATAGCTGAACTGAAGTGAGGACATCAGTCATGAAAGGCGACAAGAAAGTCATCCAGCATCTCAATACCATCCTTGGCAACGAACTGGTTGCTATTAACCAGTATTTCCTCCATGCGCGCATGCTGCAGGATTGGGGGCTGGACAAGCTTGGCGACCACGAGTATCACGAATCCATTGATGAAATGAAGCATGCTGACATGCTGATCAAGCGGATACTGTTTCTCGAAGGCCTACCCAACCTGCAGGATCTGGGCAAGCTGCTGATCGGCGAGAACACTCGGGAAATCCTCGAGTGCGACCTCAAGCTGGAAATGAAAGGCATCCCGGACCTCAAGGCGGCTATCGCCTATTGTGAAAGCGTTGGCGACTACGGCAGCCGCGATCTATGTGAGCAGATCCTGAACTCCGAAGAGGAACATGTCGACTGGCTGGAAACCCAGCTCGGCCTGATCGACGCGGTTGGCTTGGAGAATTACCAGCAGTCGCAAATGAGCTGACCCGCCTACCCGCCACCCGGATCACCGGGTGGCGAAGCTTTGCCCGCCTTGACCCAGATCAACCCCACACACCGCCAGCCGGTCTATTGTTAATGCTCAGTATCCCGCCACCTGCCCCGGAGGTGCACCATGAGCAGCATGAAAGCCGCGGTTTTCGTTGAACCCGGCCGCATCGAGATTCAGCAACGCCCTATCCCCGACATCGGCCCGACCGACGCTCTTCTACGCGTGACCACGACGACTATTTGCGGCACCGATGTACACATTCTCAAAGGCGAGTACCCGGTCAAGCCCGGTTTGATCATTGGCCACGAACCGGTTGGCGTGATCGAAAAGCTTGGCAATGCAGTTAGCGGCTACCACATCGGTCAACGGGTCATTGCCGGGGCCATTACCCCCTGCGGTCAATGCCACCCCTGCCTGGATGGGCACTCAAGTCAGTGCGGCGGGCATGCCATGGGCGGCTGGCAACTGGGTAACAGCATCGACGGCTGCCAGGCCGAGTACGTGCGCATCCCTAACGCCCAGGCTAACCTGACCCCAGTCCCGGACGGCCTGAGCGATGAGCAGGTTCTGATGTGCCCGGACATCATGAGTACCGGTTTTGGCGGCGCAGAAAGCGGTCATATCCGCATTGGTGACACGGTGGCGATCTTTGCCCAGGGTCCGATTGGGTTGTGCGCCACTGCTGGCGCCAAACTGATGGGCGCGACCCGGATCATTGTGGTTGACGGGGTCAATGATCGTCTTGAGGTCGCCAGGCGGCTGGGTGCCGATGTCACGATCAACTACAAGGAGCAGGATCCCTTGACCGTGATTCGGGAACAGACCCAGGGCACTGGAGTGGATGTAGCAATTGAAGCACTCGGCACCCAGCAAACCTTCGAGTCCTGCCTGCGCGCACTGAAGCCCGGCGGCACTCTGTCTAGTCTCGGGGTCTATTCGGGCAAGTTGTCGATGCCACTTGACGCCATCGCTGCAGGCCTGGGTGATCACACTATAGTGACCACGCTATGCCCTGGCGGCAAAGAACGTATGCGGCGTTTGATGGAAGTGGTCGCGTCAGGACGGGTAGATTTGACGGCGATGGTCACCCATCGCTTCAAGCTCGATGACATTGTCGCCGCCTATGAGCTGTTCAGCCATCAGCGCGACGGGGTACTCAAGGTAGCCATCACCCCGTAACGACAACAGCTCCGGCCGCCCGCTGGTGGCCGGAGCTGTTGTGCATTACTCGGCCAGGCTGGCGATAATGGCCTGCAACGCCTGAGCCGGCTGTTCGGCACGGGTAATTGGTCGGCCGATCACCAGATAGCTACTGCCATTGTCCAGGCCCTGGCGCGGCGTCACGATACGCTTCTGATCATCAGCACTGGCTTCAGCCGGACGAATACCCGGCGTGACTAACAGAAAATCATCACCCAAGGCGCTCCGCAATGCCTTGGCCTCACGCGCCGAGCACACTACCCCGTCGAGCCCACAGTCCTGGGTCAGCCGCGCCAGGCGCTGGACCTGAACCATCGGCTCGATATCCATCCCAACTTCCTGCAAATCCTCTTGCTCCATGCTGGTCAGCACGGTGACAGCAGTCAGCAGTGGGCGCGCACCCGATCGCCGATCAAGCACCTCACGACAGGCCTCCATCATCCGCCGCCCGCCTCCGGCATGCACATTGACCATCCAGACGCCCAACTCGGCAGCAGCACGTACAGCGCTGGCCGTGGTGTTGGGGATGTCATGGAACTTGAGATCCAGAAACACTTCAAAGCCCTTTGTCTGAAGCGCATCAACCACCGCCGGGCCACTGCTGGTAAACAGCTCCTTGCCGACTTTAACCCGGCACTGACTGGGGTTTAGCTGGTCAGCGAGGGCCAGAGCATCAGCGGCAGCGGCAAAGTCCAGCGCAACAATGATAGGTGTGTGACAAGGCATGCATCAGTCCTGTGCTAAATACGAAAGGGGATGGCCGCTCAGGCAGCCTCTCGCCCCTTGAGGGGTCTTAGAGTGGACCAGCCGTGGCAGGTGGGACACTGCCAGTGAAGCTGCCGGGCGGAAAAGCCACAGGCCTCACAACGGTACTGGTGTTTGTCGATCAGCAACGCCTCGACAATCCCACGCAAGATCATCAGATTGTCTCGTCCTTTTTGGCCAACCTGATCCTTGTGCAGATCTATCAGATACAACAGCCCCCGCAGCGAGGGTCGTTGCTGAATATGTGCCAGCACAAAATGGCTGGCGGCACTCAACCCCTGCTGCTGATACAGCTCATCGGCTTTGGCCAGCACGGTTGCCATCATCGGCAATCCGTCCGCCGCCAAAACCCGATCCAGGTAGGCCTGCATATCCAGGCCGCCATTATCGGCGCAGCGGCGTACCAGCGGCAAGGCCTGAGGGACAAAATCCGCGTCCTGTTCGGCCAACCGCTGCAGCCATTTGGCCGCCTCACGGTGCTGCCCTTGCGTTTGTTCAAGCTCAGCCAGCATCAACATCGCTCGCACACACCCAGGGTCCACCTCGAGCGCTGCACGCATCAGGCGCCGGACCTGTGGCCACTCGCCCAGGCTTTGAGGCTTTTGCGCCAATTCGCAATGGTAATGCGCGAGCACTACTTTGAAATCCGCGCGCTCACGTACCAGCTTGCGTCCAGCCTCAATCGCGTGTTCCCAGTCGCGCTCTCGCTCATGGACCATTATCAGATCCACCAAAGCCTCGGCCTTGAGCTGGGAGTTGGAGTTGATCAGCTCATCAAGCAACCGCTCGGCGCGATTGAGCATACCAACCGCCAGGTAATCTCTGGCCAGCTCAAGCTGAACCCGATCAGCCTGCTCACGAGTCAAATTAGGCCGTGCCAACAGGTTCTGGTGGACCTTGATCGCCCGCTCAACATCGCCGCGCTGGCAGAATAGCTTGCCAATGGCGATGTGAGTTTCCACAGTCTCTGGATTGACTTCCAGAGCACGAATAAAGGTTTCAATCGCCTCGTCCGGCTGCTCATTAAGCAGATAGTTGAGACCAATGAAGTACTGTTTGTCGATCGCGCTACCGTGCGGCTTGAGCATAAAACCGACCTTGATTGCTTCACGCCGCCCCAGCAACCAACCGATTGCCAGGGCTGCCATGAACAGGCCAAGGAACAGCAGTTCCTGCATGGCAATCAGCCTTTGACGGCCTGGGTCCGCAGCTTGTCAATTTCCTTGCGGTAGCGGTTTAACTCATTGCTTTGCAACATCAGCCGCAAACGCAGGCGCGTGGTGATCAGCCAGCCTATGAACACCCCCAGCAAACTGCCAAGGATGAAGGCGAAGATAATGAACAGGGAAAGCGGAAACGCTGGAGACTGCATCTCCAGAAACTGAAGGGTTACGCTCTGCTGGTTTTCCAGCATGAAATCAAGGGTCGCCAGTGCCACCAGCAAAAGGACAATGATCAGCACTGCGCGCTTGAGCCATAGCATGCCACACACTCCAATCCATTCGTGTAGGCCGGAGTATAGCGCAGGCTAGTTCAGGGGAGATACAGCACCAGCCTTACAGCGACTCATTAACCCGGTCACGCAGCTCCTTGCCCGGCTTGAAGTGCGGCACGAACTTGCCGTCCAGCTCAACCGCATCACCGGTCTTGGGGTTGCGGCCAACCCGCGGTGCCCGATAGTGCAAAGAGAAGCTGCCGAAACCGCGAATCTCGATACGTTCGCCAGTCGCCAAAGCCTGAGACATGTGCTCCAGCATGGTTTTGATGGCCAGTTCCACATCCTTGGCCGATAACTGTCCTTGCTGTTCGACGATACGCTCGATCAACTCCGACTTGGTCATGGTTTTTCCTTTTTTTTCAAGCGGCTAGATCCGTTTTTTATGGTTTTACCATGCTTGACGGCGTTTGAACAGCCTGATAAGGAGCACAAAGCCAGGAATAACCTCAAAGCCACAAAAAAGGGCGACCGAAGTCGCCCTTTTTCAGGAATCACAAGGACTTAGTTGCCCTTGTTCTCCATTTGCTGCTTGATCAGATCACCAATGGTGGTCGGACCAGCAGCAGCCACTTCCTGCTGACGCAGGTCGCGGATCGCTTCCTTCTCGTCATCAACGTCCTTGGACTTGATCGACAGACTGATCACGCGGCTCTTACGGTCGACACCAACGATCTTGGCTTCGACTTCATCGCCAACGTTCAGCGCGTTACGAGCATCTTCGACGCGGTCACGGCTGATTTCGGAGGCTTTCAGAGTGCCTTCGACGTCGTCGGCCAGAGTGATGACTGCACCCTTGGCATCAACTTCCTTGACGGTACCGATAACGATGCTGCCCTTGTCGTTCAGGGAAACGAAGTTCGAGAACGGATCGTCTTCCAACTGCTTGACGCCCAGGGAGATACGCTCACGCTCAGGGTCAACCGACAGGATGACGGTTTCGATCTCGTCGCCCTTCTTGAAGCGACGTACGGCTTCTTCGCCGACTTCGTTCCAGGAGATATCGGACAGGTGAACCAGACCGTCGATGCCGCCGTCCAGACCAATGAAGATACCGAAATCGGTGATCGACTTGATGGAGCCGGAGATCTTGTCGCCCTTGTTGAACTTGCTGGAGAACTCTTCCCACGGGTTCATCTTGCACTGCTTGATGCCCAGGGAGATACGACGACGATCTTCGTCGATATCCAGAACCATCACTTCCACGTCGTCGCCAACATTGACAACCTTGGACGGGTGGATGTTCTTGTTGGTCCAATCCATTTCCGATACGTGTACCAGACCTTCAACACCCTCTTCCAGCTCGGCGAAGCAGCCGTAGTCGGTGAGGTTGGTGACCTTGGCGGTAACACGGGTGCCTTCCGGATAACGACCGGTGATGGCAACCCACGGATCTTCGCCCAACTGCTTCAGACCCAGGGAGACGCGGTTGCGCTCGCGATCGAACTTGAGCACCTTGACGTCGATCTCATCGCCAACATTGACGATCTCGGACGGATGCTTGATACGCTTCCAGGCCATGTCGGTGATGTGCAACAGGCCATCGACGCCGCCCAGATCGACGAACGCGCCGTAGTCGGTGAGGTTCTTGACGATACCCTTGACCACTTGACCTTCCTGCAGGGTTTCCAGCAGGGCTTCGCGCTCGGCACTGTTCTCGGCTTCCAGCACAGCACGGCGGGAAACGACAACGTTGTTGCGCTTCTGGTCGAGCTTGATGACCTTGAATTCCAGTTCCTTGCCTTCCAGGTGGGCAGTGTCGCGCACCGGACGGACATCGACCAGCGAACCCGGCAGGAACGCACGGATGGTATTGACGTCGACGGTAAAGCCACCTTTGACCTTGCCGTTGATGATACCCTTGACGATTTCTTCGGCGGCGAAAGCTGCCTCGAGAACTTTCCAGGATTCGGCGCGCTTGGCCTTCTCACGGGACAGTTTGGTTTCACCGAAGCCGTCTTCTACGGCGTCCAGTGCAACGTGCACCTCATCACCCACAGCGATGGTCAGCTCGCCCTGATCGTTCAGGAACTGATCACGCGGAATGACACCCTCGGACTTCAGACCGGCGTGAACGGTGACCCAGTCGGAGTCGATGTCCACAACGATACCGGTGATGATGGAGCCCGGCTCCATATCGAGAGTTTTCAGGCTTTCTTCAAAAAGTTCGGCAAAGCTTTCGCTCATTTGGATTCCTGTCAATGTAAATAAAGCCCGCAACCGCCTGGCCGCCAACATCGCGCGCCATGCAGCCCCGAGCCCGCCACGCCACCAGCTTGCGTGGGTTGATGATATAAACGCCCGTACCGGTGGTGCTGGTTACCCGGTACGGAACCCTCCTGATCAGCCCAGCAGGCCGCGCTTGTGCGCTTCCATCTGAACTGTTTCAAGTACTTGCTCGATGCTCATGTCGGTGGAGTCAACCATGATCGCATCATCGGCCGGCTTGAGCGGCGCAACGCTACGATTCATGTCGCGCTCATCACGCGCCATAATCTCATCAAGTAGACTCGCCAGATTAGCAGTTTCGCCCTTTTGCAGCAACTGCTTGTACCGCCGTTCGGCGCGTTCCTGCGGGCTGGCGGTCAGAAATATCTTCAATTCTGCGTCACTGAACACCACGGTCCCCATATCCCGACCATCGGCCACCAGCCCTGGCGCTTCGCGAAAGGCCCGCTGACGCTGCAGCAGAGCCTCGCGCAAAGCAGGCAGGGCGGCGACCTGGGAGGCGCCGGCACCGATGGCCTCGGTACGGATAGCACGGGTCACGTCTTCACCCTCCAGGATAATCCGCTGCTCGCCCTGCCCTTCGTCAGCCACGAACTGCACGTCAAGATGGGCAGCCAGCCGCGTAAGCACTTCCTCGTTGGTCAGGTCGACACCATGATTCTGCGCAGCAAAGGCCAGTAACCGGTACAGGGCACCCGAGTCGAGCAGGTTCCAGCCTATGCGTGCGGCCAGCAAGCCGGCGATAGTGCCCTTACCCGAACCGCCGGGGCCGTCGATGGTAATTACCGGGGCGCTTTGCTCGGTCACGCCGATGCCTCCAGGCTAACCTGAATACCCACAGACTGGGCCAGCTCGATGAATCCCGGGAAGGAAGTCGCCACGTTGGCGCAATCACTGATCTGAATGTCGCCGGTAGCACGCAGCGAGGCGACACTGAAAGACATGGCGATACGATGATCACCGTGACTGTCTACCTTGCCACCACCAATCGGGCCGCCATCAATGATTATCCCGTCGGCAGTCGGTTCAGCCCTGACACCCAGCGCTTGCAGACCATCGGCCATAACCTGAATCCGGTCCGACTCCTTGACCCGCAACTCTTCCGCGCCACGCAGCACGGTACGCCCCTGGGCACAGGCTGCGGCCACAAACAGCACCGGAAATTCGTCAATGGCCAGCGGCACCTGATCAATCGGAATATCGATACCCTTGAGCTTGGCGCTGCGAATACGAATATCAGCCACCGGCTCGCCACCCACTTCGCGCTCATTGGACAGCTCGATATTACCCCCCATAGCCTTGAGGATATTGATCACCCCAACCCGGGTCGGGTTGATGCCGACGTGCTCCAGGGTCAGATCCGAGCCTTCGGCGATGCTGGCGGCAACCATAAAGAAGGCCGCCGATGAAATATCCGCCGGCACATCGATCTTGCACGCAGTCAGCTTGTGACCCGCTTCGATAGTGGCCTTGGCACCTTCGACCTTGATCGGATAACCGAAGCCTTTGAGCATGCGCTCGGTATGATCACGGGTTGGCGCCGGCTCAGTCACCGACGTGCTGCCACCGGCATACAGACCCGCCAGCAACAGGCAGGATTTGACCTGAGCGCTGGCTACCGGCATCTGATAGTCCATCCCCATCAATTTGCTGCCACCGGTGATGCGCAGCGGCGGACGACCATCAGCCGCGGTCTCGATCTGCGCACCCATTTCCCGCAATGGCTTGGCCACCCGACCCATCGGACGCTTGGACAGCGACGCATCACCGGTCAGCACGGTGTCAAACTCCTGACCGGCCAGCAAACCGGCCAAAAGACGCATCGAGGTGCCCGAGTTGCCCAGGTACAGAGGACCAGGCGGAGCCTGCAGACCCTGAAGCCCTACTCCATTGATGGTAACGCGACCATGGTGCGGGCCTTCGATCACCACACCCATGTCGCGGAACGCCTGCAGGGTCGCCAGACTGTCCTCCCCCTCCAGAAAGCCCTCCACTTCGGTCACGCCTTCGGCCAACGAGCCAAGCATGATCGAGCGATGGGAAATGGACTTGTCGCCAGGTACCCGGATACTGCCGTTGACACGGCCGCCAGGCTGAGCGATGAAGTTGATGGCTTGAGTCTGCATAGGTTCCATATACGCCCTGCGGGCCAAAATGGTACTGAAATGCTCACGCGCAGCCTTGGCACGGGTAAACACCCCCAACAGGGTGTTGGCGTCCCGCCCCTCGACCGCTTCGCGCAAGCGGCTTAAATCTCGGGTGAAGTCGTCCAGGCTGCGCAATACTGCATCACGGTTGGCCAGGAACACATCACGCCACATCACCGGATCACTGGCAGCAATCCGGGTAAAGTCACGAAAACCTCCCGCCGCATAGCGGAAGATCTCCAGATTCTCGCTGCGCGCCGCCAGGGTATCGACCAGCGAGAAGGCCAGCAAATGCGGCAAATGACTGGTAGCTGCCAGCACCTCGTCATGGTCAGCCAGAGGCATCGCCTCGACATCTGCGCCCAGGCAATGCCATAGCCGGGTGACCAGTTCCAGCGCTTGCTCGCTGGTGTTCTCCAGCGGAGTCAGAATCACCTTGTGCCGCCTGAACAACTCGGCGCGAGCAGCCTCAACCCCGCTTTTCTCGGAGCCGGCAATCGGGTGCCCGGGCACGAATAGCGGCGGGATCTGACCAAAGGCCTGCTCAACCGCCTTGACCACAGCCCCCTTGGTACTGCCAACATCGGTCAGCACCGCTTGTCCCAGAGACAAAGTCGCCAGTTCGGCCAGCACTTTTTCCATCGCCAGCACCGGCACAGCCAGCAGAATCACATCCGCATCACGCACCGCCTCAGCCAGATTGTCGGTCACCCGGTCGACCACCCCCAACGGCAAGGCCAGCCGGCGCGCCATCGGATCGGGATCACAACCGACAACCTCAGCGCACACACCAGCCTGGCGAATGCCCTTGGCAAACGAACCACCGATCAGGCCCAGACCGATTACCGCAAGGCGACCGATTGTCGGTACAGAAGATGACAGGCTGTTGACATCAACCACGGTCGAGCACCTTGGTCAGCGCCTCAAGGAAGCGCTGATTCTCCATCCCCAGACCAACAGTGACCCGAAGATGATTGGGCATGCCGTAGTTGGCCACCGGGCGCACAATCACACCCTCGCGCAACAGCGCCTGGAACACCGGGGCAGCCTCGCAACCCAGGTCGACGGCAACAAAGTTGCCGCGTGAGGGAATCCAGCTCAACCCCAGCTCCCGAAAGCCGTGCTCTAACTGCAACATCCCTTCGCGATTGATCGCCCGACTGGCCTCAAGGTAGGCCTGATCGCCGAGACTGGCTAGCGCAGCGGCCAGCGCCAGACTGTTAACATTGAACGGCTGACGCACCCGATTCAGCGCGTCGGCAACCTGAGGATGACTAGCGGCGTAGCCCACCCGCAGCGCTGCCAGACCGTAGGCCTTGGAGAAGGTCCGCGACACCAGCAGGTTGGGATACTGCGTCAGGTAGTCAAAACCACGCGGAAAATCGGCATCCTCGACGTATTCAGTGTACGCCTCATCGAGCACCACGATGACCCGCTCCGGCACTTTGGCCAGAAAAGCTTCCAGCTCTGGCTTGCCAAGCCAGGTGCCAGTCGGATTGTTCGGGTTGGCGATGAACACCAGCCGGGTCGCTGGAGTAATGGCCGCCGCCATCGCCTCCAGATCATGCCCCCAATCGCGCGCAGGCACCACCACTGCCTTGGCTCCAACCGCCTGAGTCACGATCGGATAGACGGCAAAGGCGTGCTCACTGAACACCACCTCATGCTCGGGCGAAACAAACGCCCGGGTTACCAGCTCAAGAATGTCGTTGGAGCCATTACCCAGGGTCAACTGCTCAGGCTGCAGAGAAAACACGCGCGACAGCGCCTGCTTGAGCGCAAAGCCATTGCCATCCGGGTAGCGGGTCAGCTCCGGCAGACTCGCCTTGATCGCTTCCACCGCCAGCGGACTGGGGCCAAGCGGGTTCTCATTGCTGGCCAGCTTGACGATGTCTTCGGCGCGCAAACCAAATTCGCGCGCCAGCTCTTCCACCGGCTTGCCGGGGACATAGGGAGACAGCTTTTGCACCCCGGGCAGGGCCAGGGCAAGAAAATCACAGCTCATATGCGCTCCGCACAGGCCGAGGGAATCGGCCGTGTTACAACACTGCCTTCGGGTAGGAGCCCAGCACTTTCAGCGCCACCGACTCGTCGTTGATCTTCTCCAGCACATCCTTGATCAGCGGATCATGCTGATGACCGATGAAGTCGATGAAGAATACGTAGGTCCACTTGCCGCTGCGCGAGGGCCGGGTTTCGATCCGGGTCAGGTCGATGCCATTAGTATGGAACGGCTCCAGCAGATGATGCAGCGCGCCCGGCTTATTGCGCATGGAGACGATGACCGAAGTCTTGTCGTCGCCGGTCGGCGGCACCTTCTGGTTGCCAATGATCAGGAACCGTGTGGAGTTGTCCGGACGGTCCTCGATCTTTTCCGCGATCTTGCTCAGGCCATAGAGTTCGCAGGCCATGTCACCGGCAATCGCCGCCGAATTCCACTCACCCTTGACCCGCTTGGCCGCGTCGGCGTTACTGGCCACCGCCACCCGCTCAACATTCGGGTAATGGGCATCCAGCCACTTGCGGCACTGGGCCAGCGACTGGGCATGCGAATAGACCCGGGAAATCTTGTCGGTCTTGGTATTTTCGCCGACCAGCAGGTGATGATGAATGCGCAACTCGACTTCGCCACAGATCACCATGTCGTGCTCGAGGAAGCTGTCCAGCGTGTGGTTGATCGCGCCTTCAGTGGAGTTTTCCACCGGCACTACGCCGAACTGCACTGCACCGGCGGCCACTTCACGGAAGATTTCATCGATCGCCGCCATTGGCACGCTAATCACCGAATGTCCGAAGTGCTTCAGCGCCGCCGCCTGGGTAAAGGTGCCTTCCGGCCCCAGATAGGCAACTTTCAGCGGTTCTTCCAGGGCCAGACAGGCAGACATGATCTCGCGGAACAGGCGTGCCATTTCCTCGTTGTCGAGCGGCCCCTGGTTCAGCTCCATGATGTGTTTGAGTACCCAGGCTTCACGCTCGGGACGGTAAAAAACCGCCTTCTCGCCTTCAGGCAGGGCCTTCTGTTTGACCTGCGCCACGGTTTGGGCACAGAGCGCGCGCTCACTGATCAGCTCGAGAATTTTTTCGTCGATGCTGTCGATGCGATTACGCAGGGCCTTGAGTTGAGCTTCGTCGGACATGGGTTCAACCGTGCTGTTTCTCGAATTCGGCCATGTAGGCCACCAGCGCATCCACTGCCGCTTCCGGCACCGCATTGTAGATTGACGCGCGCATACCACCGACTGAGCGATGGCCTTTCAGATTGAGCAGCCCACGCTCTTCGGCGCCAGCCAGGAACGGTTTGTCCAGGCGGTCATCTGCCAGGCGGAAAGGTACGTTCATCCACGAGCGGTCAGCGACATTGATCGGGTTACTGTACAGCCCGCTGGCGTCGATGGCGGCATACAGCTTGCGCTGCTTGGCATCGTTGACGCGCTTCATCCCTTCCAGCCCGCCCTGCTGCTTGAGCCACTGGAAAATCAGCCCGGACAGATACCAGGCGAAGGTCGGCGGGGTGTTGTACATCGAGCCATTCTTGGCCGCTACGGCATAGTCGAGCATGGTAGGGCAACTGGCCCGCGCGCGACCGAGCAGATCTTCACGCACGATCACTACTACCAGGCCGCTGGGGCCGATATTCTTCTGCGCACCGGCATAAATCAGACCGAACTTCGATACATCGAGCGGACGCGACAGTATGTTAGAGGACATGTCTGCCACCAAGGGGGCAGACACTTCCGGCACCCAGTTGAACTCCAGCCCACCGATGGTCTCGTTCGGGGTGTAGTGTACATAGGCGGCATCGCCGGAGAGCTGCCAGTCGTTCTGCCCGGGAATTGCGAAGTAGTCATGGCCCTTGGCACTGGCGGCAACATGTACATTACCGAAGCGCGAGGCCTCCTCGATGGCCTTGGCCGACCAGATACCGGTGTCGATATAATCGGCCCTGCCACCCTCAGGCAGCAGATTGAGCGGAATCTGGGCGAACTGCTGGCTGGCTCCGCCCTGCAGGAACAGCACCTTATAGTTGTTCGGAATAGCCAGCAGATCACGCAGATCCTGCTCCGCGCGCTCGGCAATGCCGACAAACTCGTCGCTGCGATGGCTCATTTCCATCACAGACAAACCCTTGCCCTGCCAATCCAGCAACTCTTCGCGGGCCTGCTGCAGCACCGCTTCGGGCAGCGCCGCCGGACCGGCGCAGAAATTGAACAAACGCTTGCTCACGATGCCTGTTACTCCTGCTCACTCACTGGCGGTTCACCGCTGTCACCAGACTCTTCAGCCTCGACGTCCACGCCATCAGCCACGGCATCTTCATCGAGCAACTCGTCATTTTCTTCCGGCTCCTGTACGCGCTCCAGACCCACCAGCTTCTCGCCGTTGGCCAGCTTGATCAGGGTCACGCCCTGAGTATTGCGCGACAATTTGGAGACCTCACTGACCCGGGTACGGACCAGTGTGCCCTGATCGGAAATCAGCATGATCTCGTCACCATCAACCACCTGGACCGCCCCGACCAGTGGGCCGTTACGCTCATTGGTCACCATAGCGATCACGCCCTGACCTCCACGCTTGTACTGCGGGAACTCTTCGACCGCGGTGCGCTTGCCGTAACCGCGCTCGGACGCCGTCAGGATCTGGGTATCGGCTTCGGCAATCAGCATCGAAACCAGGCGCTGTCCCTCGGCCAGGCGCATGCCACGCACCCCGCGGGCAGTCCGCCCCATGGCCCGCACATCGGATTCCTGGAAGCGAGTCACCTTGCCGCCATCGGAGAACAGCATGACTTCACGCTGGCCATCGGTCAGCGCGGCAGCAATCAGTCGATCCCCCTCATCCAGATCCAGGGCAATCAGACCAACGCTACGCTGGCGACTGAACTGCTCCAGCGGGGTTTTCTTGACCGTACCATTGGCGGTGGCCATGAAGATGAACCAGCCTTCGGTGTACTCATCAACCGGCAGCATGGTGGTGATCTTCTCACCTTCGTCCAGCGGCAGCAGATTGACCAGCGGCCGGCCTCGAGCGGTGCGCGAGGCCTCGGGAATCTCATAGGTCTTGAGCCAGTAGACCTTACCCTTGCTGGAGAACAGCAGCAGGGTGGTATGACTGTGAGCTACCAGCAGGTGTTCAACGTAGTCCTCGTCCTTGACCCCGGTGGCGGCCTTGCCCCGACCACCACGGCGCTGCGCTTGATAGTCGGCCAGCGGCTGGCTCTTGGCGTAACCGCCATGAGAAATGGTGACTACCCGATCTTCTTCGGTAATCAGATCGGCAATGGTCAGGTCCAGACGCGAAGCAACGATCTCGGTACGGCGCTCATCGCCATAGCTGGTTTTGACCTGCTCCAGCTCTTCGACGATCACTTCCATCAGCCGTTCCTGGCTGTTGAGGATACGCAGCAGCTCGCCAATCTGAACCAGAATTTCCTGGTACTCGCCCAGCAGCTTCTCGTGCTCCAGACCGGTCAGGCGGTGCAAACGCAATTCCAGAATTGCCTGAGCCTGCTCCGGTGACAGGTAGTACTTGCCCTCACGCAGACCGTACTGTTCATCGAGCCCTTCCGGGCGGCAGGACTCGGCGCCGGCGCGCTCGACCATTTCCACCACTGCGCCCGGTTCCCAGGCTGTGGCAATCAGGCGTTCCTTGGCCTCAGCCGGAGTCGGCGATGCCTTGATCAGCTCGATAACCGGGTCGATGTTGGACAGGGCTACCGCCTGACCTTCAAGGATATGGCCGCGCTCACGGGCCTTGCGCAGTTCGTACACGGTGCGCCGGGTCACCACTTCACGACGGTGACGGATAAAGGCTTCGAGCAGTTCCTTGAGATTCAGGATCTTTGGCTGGCCGTCGAGCAGGCCGACAATATTGATGCCGAACACGCTCTGCATCTGGGTCTGGGCGTAGAGGTTGTTGAGCACTACTTCAGGCACTTCGCCACGACGCAGCTCGATCACCACCCGGATACCGTCCTTGTCGGACTCATCACGCAGTTCGGTGATACCTTCGAGCTTTTTCTCCTTGACCAGCTCGGCGATCTTCTCGATCAGCCGCGCCTTGTTCAACTGATAGGGAAGCTCGTTGATGATGATCTGCTGACGCCCACCGACCTTGTCGATATCTTCGATTTCACAGCGTGCCCGCACATAAATGCGCCCGCGACCAGTGCGATAGGCCTCGACGATACCGGCGCGGCCATTGATGATGCCGGCGGTGGGAAAGTCAGGGCCCGGAATGTATTCCATCAGCTCGTCAACGCCCAGATCGGGGTTGGCAATCAGCGCCAGACAACCATTGATCACTTCAGTCAGGTTGTGCGGCGGAATGTTGGTGGCCATGCCCACGGCAATCCCGCTGGAACCGTTGACCAGCAAGTTGGGGACCTTGGTCGGCAAAACCTCGGGGATCTGTTCGGTGCCATCATAGTTGGGCACCCAGTCGACGGTTTCCTTGTCCAGATCGGCCAGCAGCTCATGTGCCAGCTTGGCCATCCGCACTTCGGTATAACGCATGGCGGCGGCATTATCACCGTCGATCGAGCCGAAGTTGCCCTGCCCGTCAACCAGCGGGTAACGCATGGAGAAGTCCTGCGCCATCCGCACGATGGTGTCATAAACGGCCGAGTCGCCGTGCGGGTGGTATTTACCAATCACGTCACCGACCACACGGGCGGACTTCTTATATGCCTTGTTCCAGTCATTGCCCAGTTCACTCATGGCGAACAGCACGCGCCGGTGTACGGGCTTGAGGCCGTCACGCACGTCCGGCAGTGCCCGGCCGACGATAACGCTCATGGCGTAATCGAGGTAGGACTGTTTCAGCTCGTCTTCGATATTGACTGGAAGGATTTCTTTGGCCAGTTCACCCATGAAACGGCATTCCTTTATTAGTCGGCAACCTGCTGATGCCTATAGCTTTGGTTCAGTGCGCGAAGGGGCTCTCGGCGCCCGGCGAAACTCTGTGCCGAGCGATCCGGACCACGCCCGATCAAAGCCCAGCAGCATACCACAGACGAGGTAAGGGAGGGAGCGCGAAAGCGCCCGGCGCCAAGAACCAGTCAGTGCAGGCGTCGGGTACTCATAAGCTCGGCCAGCTTGCGGGCGTCGGGGCGCTCGACAATACCCTTTTCGGTCACAATCACATCAATCAGGTCGGCCGGCGTGACATCGAACACCGGATTGAACACCTCGGCACCGGTTGTCAGATCCTGCCCACCAACCTGCAACAACTCATCACCCGGGCGTTCTTCCAGCGGGATCAGCTCACCCTCTTCCAGACTCATGTCGATGGTCGAAGTTGGCGCCACCACCATGAACCGCACTCCATGATGCATGGCCAGCACCGCCAGCGAATAGGTGCCGATCTTATTGGCCACATCACCATTGGCAGCGATCCGGTCAGCACCCACGATGACCCAGCTGATAGCCTCGGTCTTCATTAGGTGTGCGGCAGTGACATCAGCCAGCAACGTGACCGGCACCCCCTCGCGCACCAGCTCCCAGGCTGTCAGCCTGGAGCCCTGCAACCAAGGCCGGGTTTCATCGGCATAGACCTGCTCAAGCACTCCGGCAGCATGAGCAGCTCGAATCACCCCAAGCGCCGTGCCGTAGCCACCCGTGGCTAGAGCTCCGGCATTACAGTGGGTCAGCACTTTCTGCTTGCCACGCCCATGCCGACGCAGTACCTGCAAGCCCAGACGCGCCATGCTCAGATTAGCCTCTCGATCACCGGCATGGATTTCCTCGGCAGCTTGCAGCAAGCGGGCAGGCACATCGGCATCGACAGGCAGGCGCCGCAACTGCTCTCGCATCATGCGCAGCGCCCAGGCTAGATTCACCGCAGTTGGCCGAGCCACTTCCAGACAGGCGAAATCGTCCGCCAGGGCAGACTCCCAATCGTCAGCCTGAGCAATCCGCCGAGCCGCCAGAGCGATACCATAGGCGGCGGCAACACCAATCGCCGGCGCGCCGCGCACCACCATGTCACGGATTGCTGTCGCCACCTGCGGCGCATCGTCGCAATCAAGATATAACTCCTGCCCTGGCAAATGCCGCTGATCCAGCAAACGCAGGCGGTTCGAACACCACTCAACCGCCTTGAACGTATCGGGCAACAACGTGAAATCCGGTGACATGCACATCTCCAGTCACTGCCGACAGGAGGCCGGCATGATCAAAGTCGCTGATTATACCCTGCATACACACCTTACCGGGCAGCAATAACACCCTATCGGAGGGTATACTGCGCCACACCACAACCCAGGCAGGTATTGCGCCCATGATCCAGATACCCAACGAATTCGACCTGCTGATCAGCGCTCGCTGGATCGCCCCGGTAGTACCTGCCGGCCAACTCCTGACAGATCACGCACTGGCCATTCATCAGGGCAACATTCTCGCCATTGTGCCGCAGAGTGCCTGCAGTGACCTGCGCCCACGCGAGCGGCGCGAACTCGGCGATCATCTGCTAATACCGGGCCTGGTCAATGCCCACGGCCATGCGGCCATGAGCCTGTTGCGCGGCCTGGCCGACGACCTGCCCCTGATGACCTGGCTGCAAGAGCATATCTGGCCAGCTGAAGGCCGCTGGGTCGACGAGCAGTTCGTGCGTACAGGCACCGAACTGGCCGTAGCGGAAATGCTGCTAGGCGGCACTACCTGCTTCGCCGACATGTACTTCTATCCAGCAGTGGCCGCCCAGGTCGCGCTGGAACGTGGAATCCGTGCACAAATTGCCTTTCCAGTTGTCGACAGCCCGATTCCCGGTGCCCGCGACGCCAACGACGCCATCAGTCAGGGTCTGCGCCTGCATGATGAACTGCGCCACAGTGAACTGGTCAGCATTGCCTTCGGCCCACACGCGCCCTATACGGTTGGCGATGACACCCTGACCCGAATTCGCACTCTGGCTGACGAACTGGACCTACCTGTCCACATGCATGTGCACGAAACCGCAGCCGAAGTCGATCAGGCCCTGCAACAGGATGGACGACGTCCGCTTCAGCGCCTGCGTGATCTGGGGCTGCTTAGCCCACGTCTGCAAGCCGTGCACATGACCCAGGTGGACGACAGTGATCTGGAATTGCTGCAGGCCTTCGATGTGCAGGTGATCCACTGTCCGGAATCGAACCTCAAACTGGCCAGCGGCTTCTGTCCGACCCAACGCCTGCTGGAGGCCGGTATCAACGTTGCGCTGGGTACCGATGGCGCGGCCAGCAACAACGATCTGGATATGCTTGGCGAGTTGCGCACAGCCGCGCTGCTGGCCAAGGGCGTGAGCGGCCAGCCTACCGCCCTGGATGCCCACGCCGCCCTGCATATGGCCACCCTGGCTGGCGCCAAGGCCTTGGGTCTGAGCGAGCGCATCGGCTCACTGGAACCCGGCAAGGCCGCCGACCTGATCGCCGTAGAACTGGACGGCCCCGGCCGCCAACCGGTGTATCATGCATTATCGCAACTGCTTTATACCTGCAGCGCCAGCCAGGTAAGCGACGTCTGGGTTGCCGGCCGGGAAAAGGTCCGCGACCGACAACTGATTCGCTTCGAACTGGAGCCACTGCTTGCCCAAACCCAGAACTGGGCTCAACGGATTCAACAAGGGGATACCCAGGATGCTTAATGTCGATCGCGCTGAAATCGCCAAATTCGAGGCGCTGGCCAGCCGCTGGTGGGACCGCAACAGCGAATTCCGCCCACTACATGAAATCAACCCACTGCGGACCAACTGGATCGACCAGCGCGCCAGCCTGGCCGGCAAGACCGTACTTGACGTCGGTTGCGGCGGCGGCATCCTGGCTGAAGCCATGGCCCAGCGTGGCGCCAAAGTTACCGGTATCGATATGGGTGAAGCGCCACTGGGTGTCGCCAGGCTGCACCAGCTCGAATCGGGCGTCGAGGTCGATTACCGCCAGTGCACTGCAGAAGAACTGGCCGAAGAACTGCCCGGCCAGTTCGACGTGGTGACCTGCATGGAAATGCTCGAACATGTACCCGATCCCTCATCGGTGATCCGCGCCTGCGCCACCCTGGTCAAACCCGGCGGCCAGGTGTTCTTCTCGACTATCAATCGCAACCCCAAGTCATTCCTGTTCGCCATCGTCGGAGCCGAATACGTGCTGCGCATGCTGCCGCGCGGTACCCACGAATTCGCCAAGTTCATCCGCCCCGCCGAACTGGGCGCCTGGAGCCGCGAAGCCGGCCTGGACCTACAAGACATCACCGGCCTGACCTACAACCCGCTGACCAAGATCTACCGACTGGAGCCGGATGTCGACGTCAACTACATGATTCACTGCCAACGGAGCCTGTAGTCATGATCACCAGCGTCCTGTTCGATCTTGACGGAACCCTGCTGGATACCGCAGGCGACTTCGTCGACATCATCCAGGTCATGCGCGCCGAACGAGGCCTGCCACCAGCGCCCGAAGATCAGGTGCGCAGCCGGGTATCGGACGGCTCGATCGGCATGCTCTGCGCCGCCTTTGAACTGAGCCCGCAGGCAGCCGGTTTCCAGGAGCTTCGCGAAGATTTTCTGCAACGCTATGACCGTCAGCTGGCAGTACATACCCGCTTCTACCCAGGCATCGAGCCCCTGCTCGACTGGCTCGATAGCGAAGGCCTGCCCTGGGGCGTGGTCACCAACAAGCTAAGTCGCTTCAGCGTACCATTGCTGGACGCCATGGGAATTGGTCAGCGCTGCGCCAGCCTGGTCTGCCCAGACCAGGTCAGCCAGTCCAAACCTCACCCGGAACCCTTGCTCAAAGCCTGTGTCGAGATGAGAGTAGAGCCGCGCCATTCGGTATTCATTGGTGACCACCTGCGCGACATTCAGGCAGGCCGCGCCGCTGGCATGCTGACCGTTGCAGCGCTATACGGCTATCTGCCGCCCGGCGACGACCCCAGCACTTGGCAGGCTGACCACAGTATTCACGAGGCAACGGCATTGCATCCCTGGCTGATGCAGCTACGCCAACAGGAGAAGTAACATGTTCGACTATCATGCCCCGACCGACCTGCTCAAGGATCGGGTCATCCTCATCACCGGCGCCAGCGACGGGATCGGCAAGGCCTGCGCTCTGAGCTGCGCAGCCCACGGCGCCACCGTAGTACTGATCGGCCGTAACCTGAGCAAACTGGAAGCGGTATACGATCAGATCGAGGCTGCGGGCCAGCCGCAACCGGCCATTTGCGTACTCAACCTCGAAACCGCAACCGAAAAGTACTACGAGGACCTGGCCGACCAGCTCTTCGACAGCTTCGGCCGACTAGACGGCCTGGTCCACAACGCCGCACTGCTGGGCGGCCCGCGCACCCCGTTCGAACAGATCAAAACCGAAGACTGGCTGCAGGCTATGCAGGTCAACGTCAACGCCCCATTCCTGCTGACCAAGGCGATGATGCCACTACTACGCGTCGCTGGTGACGCCTCGGTCGTCATGGTGTCATCCAGCGTTGGTCGCACAGGGCGCGCCTACTGGGGCCCCTATGCAGTATCCAAGTTCGCTCTGGAGGGCATGATGCAGGTTTTGGCAGACGAGCAGGATGGCACCAGCAATATCCGGGTCAACAGTGTCAACCCCGGCGCCACCCGCACTGCCATGCGGGCCAAGGCCTACCCGGCCGAAGAGCCGGAGACCAATCCCGAGCCCGCCGCCATCATGCCGGTATTTCTCTACCTGCTGGGTGCCGACAGCCGTGAGATCAACGGCCAGGCGCTGAACGCCCAATAAGACGGTTTTCCGACGCCGCTGTCGCCGTGCAGCGGCGAAAAACTCCAGCAGCGGCAATTTTTTGCCACCCTCACCACAGAAATGCCATCATACAAACCATAAGGTACTGATAAAGAAAGACTTTACAATGATGGCACACAGTTTGCTTTGATCAAGATAATTCCAGCACCCGCCCAGGATTTGTCATGATGTCGACCCAAGGCAATACCATCGATCTCGACAGCGCCCGCAAACTGCTCCAGCCTGCCAGTGGCCAGCAACGCTCGCTCCCCGCGCTGCATCAGCGACTGCTTCAGGTACTGCAAACCTCACTGGAAATCGATCGGGTTCTGGAACTGTTCTTCACCGAACTGCAGAGCCTGATCCCGGTCGACGGGCTGGAATACCAGAACAGCACCCACGACCTACAACTGCAACAAGGCAAGCCCAGCCTGCACCGCTGCAGCTATCGACTTAATCATGGCAACGATTTTCTCGGCGAACTGCAGTTCAGTCGTGCCAAGCGCTTTCGCGAACTGGAACTGAGCAGCCTGGAAACCCTGCTCAGCACCCTGCTGTATCCGCTACGCAACGCCCTGATGTACCACGAGGCAGTGTCGTGCGCCCTGCGCGACAACCTGACCGGAGCCGGCAACCGCTTGGCCATGGACCAGGCCATCAACCGCGAGGTTCAGCTTGCCATCCGCAATCGCACCCCCCTGTCATTACTGGTGCTGGACCTGGACCGCTTCAAGCAGATCAATGATATTTATGGTCATGCCTACGGCGACCAGGCCCTCAAGACCGTGGTCGACTGCACCCGTCAGTGTTTGCGCGCAGTAGATGGACTGTATCGCCTGGGAGGCGAGGAGTTTGTAGTAGTACTGGGCAACACCGATCTGGAGCCAGCCAAGAGCATTGCCGAGCGCATTCGCAGCGCAGTGGAAAACCTGCAATTCAAGATTGATGGCCAGCCACTGCCCATGACCGTAAGCCTGGGGGTTGCCATCCGCCATAACGACGAGACCGGCCGGGAACTGCTTGATCGCTGCGACAAACTTATGTACGCGGCCAAACACCGCGGCCGCAATACCGTGGTCAGCGAATAAGCCAATAAACGAATAGAAGAACAGGCCTAATCAGGCCTGCTCCCTCACCTAGTGGGTAGCTGCCGCTTGCTGGCGAGCAACCAAGTAGCGCTCGAACAACTGATTGGCATTACCCAACGACATCAGATGAGCATAAACCCAGCCCAAATAACCCTTCCGGTTTAGTGTCAGGACCTGATCGTCGTCAAGCTTGAGGAAACGCTCTTCATCAACAGCCATGAAATCACGCAAGACAAAACTCTCGCCACTGGCGTGGGTTAGCTTGAGCGTACGTGCCACCAGCAGATCTAATGCCTTCAAGGCTTCGACAAAATCGCGGGTACGCTGCATTTCCGCAGTAAAACCCTGCATGAACTGAATCATTTCATTCAGATAGTCACTGTTCGAGCCATCGCCCTTGAAAAGCGCTTGCCCGTCAGCTTCGTTCCAGCCCGAGTAGCCGGCATCTATGCAAACGGTGAAACCATCATCCTCACCTTGCGCCAATACAAAAGGGTAACGCCGAATGAAAGCAGGGACATAGGCATTGGCATGCCACCGACCATCGTCCTGAACATAGCTGTTATCGCCCTGCTCCAGCCCCAGCAAGGCGATCGGACTGACACTGTCGCCTTCGCCAACGAATACAATCGGATAACTGCGCGCAGCCTGGAAAAACTCCAGACCTGCCAAGGGGACCAAATGGGTGGCGGCGGCGAAATGACTATCACCGCCGACCTTGAGTTTTAGCAGCTTGTGCTCATCTCGATTGAGCGCCTTGATTTCCTTGTACAACAACAACGTTGGCATCCGTTCATTCTCCATTTTGTAATCAAGATCGCACAAGCAACCCTGTTAGCTCCGCCGTGGCCGCCGGGTGGTGCGCGCCTGATGCATCGACGGTTTACGCTCATGCCGTTTGAGCTTTTCCTTGTCGGCGGTTTTCATCGCCGGCAACGGGATCGGCTTCAGCCCGACCTCTTCACTGAGGGTATCAATCTCGTTCTGCTTCATTTCCCGCCAGCGCCCCATCGGCAGCTCGGCACCGAGAAATACCGGCCCGAAGCGCACCCGCTTGAGACGGCTTACCTTGACGCCCTGAGACTCCCACAGGCGACGTACTTCGCGATTGCGCCCCTCGAGCAGACAGACGTGATACCAGCGATTGATCCCGTCACCACCGGAGGAGACCACGTCGGTAAAGCGTGCCGGGCCATCCTCGAGCATCACCCCGGTTTTCAGTCGCTCGATCATGGCCTCATCGACTTCGCCCATGACCCGCACGGCATACTCACGATCCATCTGGTAGGAGGGATGCATCAGCCGGTTGGCCAGTTCACCGTCGGTAGTAAACAGCAGCAGCCCCGAGGTATTGAGGTCCAGACGCCCAACATTGATCCAGCGCCCCTGCTTCAGACGTGGCAGGCGATCGAATACGGTCGGTCGACCTTCCGGGTCATCGCGGGTACAAACCTCGCCTTCAGGCTTGTTGTAGATCATCACCCGGCGAATCACTTCGGTGTTCAGGTCCCGACGCAGCGGCCGGCCATCAACACTGATCTGATCAAGACTGTCGACCCGGCAACCAAGCTGGGCCACTTCGCCATTAACCTCGACCCGGCCGGCACCAATCCAGGCTTCAATTTCGCGGCGCGAGCCAAGCCCCAGGCGCGCCAGTACCTTTTGCAGCTTTTCGCCGCTGGCGGGGGGAGTAGGAGTTGAATCGTTTTCAATAATATCGGTCATTTAGAGCACCTCCCGGTGTGTGGATAGTCAAGGCGCAGGATATAGCCAGCGCAGCACAAGCGCAATCGCAGTGAAGACCCTAGCTGCCCGCCTGATCCTCATCTGGCTCGTCCGGCAACAGGTCGTCGAAGTCCGTCTTAATATTGGCCTCCATCGCCTTGAGTTCGTCCAGCAGCGCATGAAAGCCGGTTTCTTCGCCCTCCTCGCCGTCCAGCGCTTTGAGCGGCTCGACAGGCATCCAGGGCGCCTGATCGGCAGCAGCATCAGCACCTTCATCCTTGAGCTCCAACTCTGGCTCAAGCTGATCGATATCGCGAATAGTAGCCAACGGCGGCAGCTCGTTGAGGCTGCGCATATTGAAATAGTCGAGAAATTGCCGGGTGGTGGCGAACATCGCCGGGCGGCCCGGTACGTCACGGTGCCCGACCACCCGTACCCACTCGCGCTCAAGCAGAGTCTTGATGATCTGACTGCTGACTGCAACACCACGAATATCTTCAATTTCGCCACGGGTGATCGGCTGGCGATAGGCAATCAATGCCAGGGTTTCAAGCATGGCCCGCGAATAGCGCTGCGGCCGCTCCTCCCACAACCGGCTGACCCAGGGCGTGTAGTCTTCACGTACCTGCAAGCGCCAGCCGCCAGCCACCTCTCGCAGCTCAAAGGCGCGCTCGGTGTAGCTATCCCCAAGCCGAACCAGAGCCTCACGCAGAGCTTCATTGGTCGGCGCGCGGTCTTCGTCGAACAGCTCACGCAGACGCTCAAGACTCAACGGCTTGCCTGCTGCCAGCAGCGCGGCCTCGAGAATCAGTTCAAGTGCTGGTTGACTCATCCTCACCTCTGACCTTGACGTGAATGGGGGCGAACGGCTCATTCTGTACCAGTTCGACCAGTTGCTCCTTGATCAGCTCCAGCACCGCCATAAAGGTAACCACTACCCCTAGCCGCCCTTCACTGGCACTAAACAGACTGACAAAGGGCACGAACTGCCCACCCTTGAGGTGCTCCAGCACTTCGGCCATGCGCTCCCGGGTAGACAAGGCTTCACGGGTAACCTGATGACTTTCGAACATGTCGGCGCGGCGCAGCACTTCGGACAGTGCCAGCAGCAACTCCTGCAGATTAACCTCAGGATGTAGACGCCGGGTTGGCTGCTCGGGCATTTCGGCACTGGCGAGGACGATGTCGCGACCAACCCGCGGCAGCGCATCCAGGTCTTCGGCTGCCTGTTTGAAGCGCTCGTACTCCTGCAGCCGCCGGATCAGCTCGGCCCGCGGATCTTCCTCATCTTCATGACCGTCATCGTGGCGCGGCAGCAGCAGACGTGACTTGATCTCGGCCAGCATAGCCGCCATGACCAGATATTCGGCAGCCAGCTCCAGACGCACCGTCTTCATCAGCTCGACATAACTCATGTACTGGCGAGTGATTTCCGCCACTGGGATGTCGAGAATATCGATGTTCTGGCGCCGAATCAGGTACAGCAGCAAGTCGAGCGGTCCCTCGAAGGCTTCCAGAAAGACTTCGAGGGCTTCGGGGGGGATGTAAAGATCCTGCGGCAGCTCAGTCACCGCCTGACCATAGACCATGGCGAACGGCAATTCATGCTGACGCGGCGTCATGGCAGACGCATCAGCCGCCGTGGCGGCCGGAGTTGGCGAACCCTGTGCCTGCTCCGGTCCGCTCATGGTTATCGACGGTACTCCAGGCCCATGACCTGACGCACTTCGGTCAGGGTATCGCGCGCCGCTTCACGGGCCCGCTCGGTTCCTTCGTTGAGGATTAATCGAACCGCATCAGGGTTGGCCTCATAGTCACGGGCACGCTGCTGCATGGGTGCAAGCTCGGTCGCGATCGCATCGATCACCGGCTTCTTGCAGTCAATACAGCCAATCCCGGCGCTACGACAACCCTGCTGCACCCAGTCATGGGTTGCCTGGTCGGTATACACCTGGTGCAGTTGCCAGACCGGGCACTTATCCGGGTCACCTGGATCGGTACGACGGACCCTGGCCGGATCGGTTGGCATGCGCCGGACTTTCTCGTTGACCTCGTCGCTGGTGTCACGCAGGGTGATGGTGTTGTTGTAGGACTTGGACATTTTCTGCCCGTCCAGCCCCGGCATTTTCGAATCCGGGGTCAGCAGTGCCTGGGGCTCGGGCAGGATCACCTTACCGCCACCCTCTAGGTAGCCGAACAGTCGCTCCTTGTCGCCCAGGGTAATGTTCTGCTGCTCCTTGAGCAGCGCCCGGGCGGTCTCCAGCGCATCGGCATCGCCCTGTTCCTGATAAGCCTTGCGCAAGTTGCTGTACAGCTTGGCGGCCTTCTTGCCCATTTTATGGATCGCGGCCTCGGCCTTGTCTTCAAAGCCCGGCTCCTTGCCATACAAATGGTTGAAGCGCCGCGCCACCTCACGGGTGATCTCAACGTGCGCCACCTGATCGGCCCCGACCGGCACCTGACCGGCCCGATAAATCAGAATATCGGCACTTTGCAGCAGCGGATAGCCAAGGAACCCGTAGGTTGCCAGGTCCAGATCCTTGAGTTTTTCCTGCTGATCCTTGTAGGTCGGTACTCGCTCCAGCCAACTGACTGGCGTGACCATCGACAACAGCAGGTGCAGCTCCGCATGCTCCGGTACCTGAGACTGGATGAACAGAGTCGCCGAGTTACCGCTGACGCCAGCCGCCAGCCAATCAATCAGCATGTCCCAGACATTCTGTTCGATATCCTGCGGGTTTTCGTAATGGGTGGTCAGCGCATGCCAGTCGGCGGCGAAGAAGAAGCACTCGTACTCATGCTGCAGCTTGACCCAGTTCTTCAGCACTCCGTGGTAGTGACCAAGATGCAGGCGCCCGGTCGGACGCATGCCGGACAGGACACGGCGCTGGGAATCAACGGAACTCAAAGGTATCTCCTGAAGGTCTCATCAGTATGTTGTGGCGCGATTATACCCGGATTGGGCCAGACGTCAGCGGCGTCAGGCTCAATCAGTGTTCACGGCTTGCGCCAAACGGCTCGGGGTCACCCAGTCCAAGCCGTTGAACCTCGATCTGACCATCCAGCAGACTGACCACGGTCGTCGGTTCGATATTGCAGGCCCCACCGTCGATGATCAGATCGAGCTGCTTGCCCAGGCGGTCACGAATCATCTGCGGATCGGTCAACGGCAGACTATCGCCCGGCAGCATCAGCGTCACACTCATCAGAGGCTCACCCAAAGCCTCAAGCAGGTCCAGGGTGATCTGGTGGTTGGGAATCCGCAGGCCGATAGTCCGTCGCTTGGGGTGCAACAGCCGACGCGGCACTTCGGTGGTGGCATTGAGAATGAAGGTGTAAGGCCCCGGGGTATTGGCCTTTAGCAGGCGAAAGATGCTGTTATCGACCTTGGCGTAAACGCTCAACTCAGAAAGATCGCGACAGACCAGGGTGAAGTTGTGCTTGTCGTCCAGTTGCCGCAATCGGCGTATGCGCTCCTGCGCGTCCTTATCACCCAGATGACAACCCAGCGCGTAGGCCGAATCAGTAGGATAGGCGATCACCCCACCCTGGCGAATGATTTCAACCGCCTGGCGAATAAGACGTGCCTGCGGGTTTTCGGGGTGTATCTGAAAGTATTGGCTCACATCATCATCCGTTGCATGCATACATCAAGTGTAGTTGAACAACCTGTCGGCCCAGACCGGCTCGCAGTCCGACGGCATGGCGGTCATCACGCCCAATGCCATCCATGGCGAACCGGGATGGTGAAAATCACTGCCACAACTGGCCAGAAACCCGAACTCGTTGCTCAGTTTGCCCAGGTAGGCCACCTGCTCCGGTGGCTGTCGACCATTGACCACTTCAATGCCCCGCCCGCCGGCAGAAGCGAACTCACGCAGCAGACGCCGTAGCTTGCTGCGAGTAAAGCCATACTGCCAGGGGTGCGCCAACACCGCCATGCCGTCGGCGGCACGAATCTGCCCGACCACCTCGCCCAGAGTTGGCCAGTGCTGTTTGATATCACCCAGCTTGCCAGCTCCTAACCACTTACGAAAAGCCTCGGCCCGGTCACTGACATGACCTTCACGCACCAGCCAGTCGGCAAAGTGCGGGCGCGCTGGTGGCGCATCGGCATCCGCACCTATGGCCAACTGAACCTCCTGCGCCCCTTCCAGGGCTCCAGGCATACGCTTGGCCGCCAGCCGCTCGGCAATTTGTTGCGCCCGCTGCCAACGCCCTGCACGCACCCCTTCCAGGGCCTGAAGCAATGCCGACGCAGCCGGATCAAAGCCATAGCCCAAAACATGCAGGGTATGGCCTTGCCACTGCGCCGACAGCTCCACGCCACTGACCCAACGGATGCCGGCGGCCAACGCCGCCGCCCGAGCTTCAGCTAGTCCCTCCAGCGTATCGTGATCAGTCAGAGCGGCCAGCTCGACACCTGCCTCGGCCGCCTGACGCATCAACTCAGCCGGAGCCAAGACGCCATCCGAGGCGGTACTGTGCATGTGCAAATCAGCAATCACGTTTATTCCAGCCCGACAAAATATTTTCACTATTATGCCTGTTGAACGCTGACAAGGCCCAGCTGATGCAATAACTTAGGCTCGCCAACTACTAAACTACTATCAAAACCTCACTATCTATCACAGATAAGGAAGCTTCATGTACTACGCCATCATGGCCAGCGACGCTCCAGGCACACTGGACGCACGCCTGGCGGCGCGTCCCGATCACCTGGCTCGTCTGCAAGCACTGCAAAACACCGGGCGCCTGCTACTGGCCGGTCCGCACCCGGCCATCGACAGCAACGACCCCGGCCCGGCTGGTTTCACCGGCAGCCTGGTGGTCGCCGAATTCGAGTCGCTGGAACAGGCCCGGGCCTGGGCCGATGCCGACCCCTATGTTAGCGCCGGAGTCTATGCCGAAGTACTTATCAAACCCTTTAAACCCGTGCTGCCGGCCTGAGGAGTTCAGCGATGCCCCGATTGATGATTGCGCTGCTGTGCGGCACGGCCCTGCTTTGCACCCAGGCGATAGCCGAAGAGAATGCAGCCCAGCCAGAGTCGCCACCAAGCGCCAATGCACAAGATGTCGGCGTACTACAGGCCGAACTGGCCCGGGTTGAGGCCGAGCGTCAGCAACTGGCAGAACAACTGGCCGGTGGAAACGACTCCAACCTTGAACTACAGCGTTTGCGCGAAGAAAACCAAAACCTGCGTGCTCGGCAACTAGATGCGGAACTTGGCGCCCGCGCCAGGCTCGAAGAGCAACGTCAACAATGGTTCATTATTGGCGGCGCCACCGTGGCCGGTAGTTTACTGCTGGGCTTCCTGCTTGCCAGGATGGGTGGCCGCCGTAAACGTAGCGAATGGCTGAATTGAATTCACACCCGATATTGATGATCGATGACGACCAGGAGCTCTGTGAGCTCTTGGGCGACTGGCTGGCTGTTGAAGGCTTCAGCCTGACCGTGCGCCACGATGGCGAAAGCGGACTTGAGGCACTGCGTGCCGAACCGTTCGAGGCGGTAATCCTCGACGTCATGATGCCCGGCATGAATGGTCTGGATGTTTTGCGCGCGTTGCGCCAGGAATTCCAGACCCCGCTACTTATGCTCAGCGCCCGAGGCGAACCGGTGGATCGGATTCTTGGTCTGGAACTGGGTGCCGATGACTACCTGGCCAAGCCCTGCGACCCCCGTGAGCTGGTCGCCAGGCTACGCGCGCTGCTGCGCCGCAGCCAAAACACCAGCACAGGACACCAACCACTGCAAGCCGGCGATATCCGCCTGGACCCGGACAGCCTGTTGGCCTGGCAGGGCGAACAGCCACTGCCGCTGACCCAGACCGAAGCACTGATCCTGCGCTGCCTGCTGAACAACCACGGCCAACTGGTCGACCGACAGTCACTGTCACGCGAAGCGTTAGGCAAACCCCTTGGCCCCTACGACCGCAGCCTGGACATGCACATGAGCAACCTGCGACGCAAACTGGGCAACCATCCCGACGGCCGTAGCCGTATCCAGTCGATCCGTGGTCGCGGCTATCTATACAGCTAATGACATACTTTGCACAGGCTCTTTAAGCTTTACACTGCCTTTACCAAAGGATGGCCCTGCTTGACATGGCGATCTCTAAACTCTGCAGTCAATGGCCGGACAAGCCGGTCAGCCCTGAACCAGGAGTAGAGATTATGAAAAAAACCCTGATCGCCGGTCTGCTGGCACTGTCCACAGGTATCGCTACCGTCGCTTTCGCTGCATCGGGAGATGCCGAACCCCGCCATGAGCGCCATATGGAACGCATGGCCAAAGCTCTGGAACTAACGGCAGAGCAACAGGAACAACTGCGCGGCATTCATGCCGAGCAACGGGAAAAACACAAGGCCCTGCGCGAAGAAAGCATCAGCCGCGTCGATGCCGTGCTGACCGATGAGCAACGCGCCAAAATGGCCGAACTGCGCGAAAAGCGGCAGGAACGTATGCAGGAGCGCCGCTCCCATCGGGATGGCGATCGCCCGCGCAAACACCAACACAGAAGCTAAGGTAAATGGATATGCGGCTGTTCTGGAAAGTCTTTGCGGTACTCTGGCTGGCAACCCTGCTGGTCGGAGGCTCGGGCTTTCTGGTCAGCCGCACCCTTCAACAGGACTGGCTGCTGCTGCAGTTCCATCCACAACTACGGGACTTCGCTGAAAAACTGGTCGAGCACTACGAACAGCACGGTCCACGCGCCGCCCAGAGCTGGCTGGAACAACAACGCCGGGAATACCGGCTACGGGCCAATCTGTATGACGCCAATGGACAACTGTTGCTGCCTGGCACCTTGCCCACCTCCCCGCGATTTGCCGATCCCCGCGGCGAACCCGGCAGCGAAACCCCTCGTTACGGACGCCTGTTTCAACTGGTCTGGGATTCACCCGACAGCACCTATCAATTGACTCTGCATGTCCCCAGCCCCGAGCTGTTCCGCTGGCAACGCACACCACTGGCGCTAATCGCCAATGTTCTATTGGCCATGACCGTACTGGCGCTGCTGAGCCTACTGCTCAGCCGCTACCTGACCGCACCACTGGCCAAACTCGGCCAGGCTGCCCAAGCCTTGGCCAAGGGTAACTTCGACGCAGCCAAGCTTCAGGATCTGGGCCAACGCCAGGATGAGTTCGGTGAATTGTCCAGACAGTTCGAGAGCATGGGTAACCGGGTACAGAGCCTGCTGGACAGCCAGCGCCAGCTGATGCGCGACATCTCCCACGAACTGCGCTCACCACTGGCCCGCCTGCGGATCGGTCTGGCATTGGGCAGCAAACAGCAATTATCCGAGGACGACCCTCTCTGGGTTCGGCTTGACCGCGAATGCAGTCGGCTGGATGCCCTGATTGACGACATCCTGACCCTGAGCCGGCTGGATACCCAGGATCAGCCACGCCAGCCCTTCGAGCTCGACAGCCTGGTAGCCCGCGTGCTCGATGACGCCCAGTTTGCCGCCGAAGATTGTGAACTGGTGCTTGAGGGCCAGACCCAGGCCACCCTGCAAGGCTGGCCAGAACAACTCTACAGCGCCCTGGACAACCTGCTGCGCAATGCCCAGCGCTTCAGCCCGACTCAAGGATTGATCCGGGTCCGCTTGTCACGTCTGGGCCAGAACTGCCTGATTGAAGTCGACGATCAAGGCCCCGGAGTACCGCAAGACTGGCTAAGCCAGCTTGGCGAGCCCTTTGTCCGGCTACCCGGCCAGGCCACCGACAGCGGCCATGGACTGGGGCTGGCGATTGCCCGTCGGGCGGTGGAGCGCCATCAGGGCCAACTGAGCTTCGCTGCCAGCGATCTTGGCGGCCTGAAGGCGCGCATTACCTTGAAATTGGCAGCCCAGGACTATTACACCTCCTGAGTTCTAGGGAAACACTGATTAATTGCACACAAGCTCAGCAGCCCGGTTGGCGCTGACCTGTGCTGGACCGTTAGATGCCAAGGATGGCATCTAAGAGCGTACAGGGATGTATTTACAGCGTGTCCAGAACAGGTCAGCGACAATTGGGCCAGCACCGAAACTGATTTAATCAGTGTTTCCCCGCCCCCAAGTCTGGAAATAATCCTCGACCGCCAACTCCGGCAGAGCCTTGCGCGCCCCAAGCGGCTGGCCCAGATACAGAAAAGCGATGATCCGTTCGTTGTCGGCCACACCCAGCCCCTCACGCACCACCGAGTGATAGGCAAGCTCGCCGGTGCGCCAGACCGCGCCCAGCCCCAGCGCATGGGCAGCCAGCAGCATATTGCCAACCGCCACGCCACAGGCCAGATCCTGTTCGATTTCAGGAACCTTGGGGTGCGCCTGATGGCAACTGATGGCAATCACCATCATCGGTGCCCGCAGTGGCAAACCCTGATAGCGGGCCAGAGTTTCCGCCGTGATATCGGCGCAGTCACTCAAGGCCGACCGACCGAACAACTCTCCCAGCCGCTCCAGCCCGTCGCCCTCCACTACCAGAAAACGCCAGGGTCGCAGATAGGCATGATCCGGCGCCCGCAAGGCCGCCCGGAATAATGCTTCGCGCTGGACCAGGGTCGGGGCTGGCCCCATCAGGCGGGGAACAGAAACCCGTTCATGCAGCGCTTTGAGCGCATCCATCATCGATCCTCTTCGTTATTCACCATTGGCCGACGAGCCAATTGCTGTTCACGATACTGCCCGGGAGGCATGCCGAACCAGCGCTTGAAGGCCCGAAAAAAATTGCTCGGGTCGGCAAAACCGAGCAAATAGGCGATCTCCAGCAAGGTCAGTTGTCGCTGCCCCAGATACTGCAACGCCAACTCACGCCGGGTTTCATCAAGCAGCGCTTGATAGCTGGTGTTTTCGTCCTGCAGGCGCCGCTGCAAGGTTCTGGTGCTCATGCGCAGCGCACTGGCCACTGCCTCGCGCTTGGGCTCGCCCTGCGGCAACAGACGACACAGTACCTGACGGGCCTGATGAGTCACCCTGTCACGCTCGAACCGCATCAGGTAGTCGGCGGCCAACTGATCGTGTAACTGAGCCAGGGTTTCATTGCCGGTGGCCAACGGCTCCTCCATCATGCTCCGGGAGAAACTCAGGCTGTAGCTCGGCGCATCAAACACCAGTGGGCAACCGAACAAAGCCTGATAGGCGCTCAGCTCGGCCGGCGCCGGATAGGCAAAATGAGCCTCCAGGGGCATCAACACACGGCCGGTCATCCAGCGGCAGAAAGCCAGGGCATAAGCCATAGCCGCATCATGGCTCTGGGCTGGCGCTGGCAAGCGATCACCATGAATCGACATGACCAGCCGATAACAGTCCGGATGTACCTCCAGCGCCAGATCCGCTGCCTCACCAATCAGCCGCTGATAACGCACAATGCGGGCAAAGCCATCCTTTAAGGTACGGCTCGACATCAGGGCAAAGCCCACTACATTGAAATGTGCAGGACGAATCACTTGGGCCATGTTCAAACCAATGGCCGGGTCCCCCGAGCGCTCGACCGCCAATTGCCAGAGCCGGGTCATTTGATCTTGGGCAATGCGGGCATCAGGGTCGTTCAGCAGCCCAGGATCAACGCCCAACTCGACAAACAACGCTCGGCCATCAAGACCACTCAGCTCCAGCGCCTGGACAATCGCCAGCGCCCAACTGGATGAGGTGGTACGTTCAGAATGCGGCATAGCTCTCTCGCAGCCAGGAGTCGTGCCCCTGAAGCCTGTTGTTATAGTCAATATGTAAAAGGCACGATCATAGAACAAACCGGCCAAGGGTAAAAACCGTCTACGCCACAGCTTTGGCCACCCAGGTCATGCCGGGTACTAGGGGAGCTACACTATAGTGACGGGAAAAGCCTGGAGAAACCGCCATGTCAGCACCCACTTCCCAAAACGCCAACGACACCCCGGTATTCAAGTCATTCGCCGAGTTCTACCCTTACTACCTCAGCGAACACAGCAATGACATCTGCCGCCGCCTGCACTATGTCGGCAGTTGCCTGGTGCTGCTAATTCTGGCCTATGCCCTGCTTAGCCAAAACTGGTGGTGGTTGCTAGCCTTGCCGGTAGCCGGCTACGGCTTCGCCTGGGTTGGCCACTTCCTGTTCGAGAAGAATAAACCGGCCACGTTCAAGTACCCACTGTACAGCTTCATTGGCGACTGGGTCATGCTGCGTGATGCCTTTACCGGGCGGATTCGTTTCTAGGGCTCTTTTGCCGACTGTCGGGGACGCGACAGTCCCCACCCAGGCAAGCGATTACCCTGCCTCGACAAACCAAGAACAACAGAGGAGAACCGTGATGGGCGAACAACGCGCCAGCTTCCGTGCCATGCAGGAAGGGACCGCCGAAGACTGGAATATCATTTCCGGCCACTTCCGCCCCTTCGCCAAGGAATTGCCAGAGCGTATTCTGGCCCACCTTAAACTGCTCGACGGTGACTTCGGGGGCTTCCCGATCGATCGCCTGCAGCACTCACTGCAAACGGCCACCCGTGCCCACCGCGACGGTCGTGACGAGGAATACGTGGTCTGCGCCCTGCTTCACGATATTGGCGACACCCTGGGCTCGTATAACCACCCTGACATTGCCGCCGCCATCCTCAAGCCCTTCGTCTCACCGGAAAACCTGTGGATGGTGGAAAAGCACGGTGTTTTTCAGGGTTATTACTTTTTCCATCACCTGGGCATGGATCGCCATCTGCGCGACCAGTTCAAGGATCACCCGCTGTACGCCTACACCGCCGAATTCTGCGCCAAGTACGATGCCCCGGCGTTTGATCCGGACTACCCGAACGAGCCACTGGAGTTTTTCGAACCCATGCTGCGCCGGGTGTTCGCCGCTCCACGCAACTCGATGTACGCCAAAGTTCAGGAAGCCTGAGAAGCTCCGGGCAAGCCCCTGGGGAAACACTGATTAAAACAGTTTCGGTGTTGGCCCAATTGTCGCTGACCTGTTCTGGACACGCCGTGAACCCATCCATGGGGGCTTGACGATGCCCATCCAGGGCATCGACAGTCCAGAACAGGTCAGCGACAACAGGGCTGCTGGGCTTGTGTGCAATTAATCAGTGTTTCCCTGAGCCGTCTTGCATATTATGATCGGCCCGGTCAGTCCGAGCAGCCGGCCCCATGCCGCTGCGGACTCCGGACCTATCTGATCAGGGAACTGCATGAGCATCGAGCCCCGTATGCAACAGGCCAAACCGCCTGTGGAAGGCTACCATTCGCGGATGATCGCTTATCTATGCGTCGCCATCAGTTTCGCGGCCATGGGCTACCAGCAGGGCTACGACCTGGTTTACCTGGGCATCATCGGCTATGCCCTGCTCTACCCACTGCTGATTCGCCTGATCGGCCCGCGCCTGACTCACTCACGACCTAATCAGCGTCTGGGTCTGCTGGCCATCGATGCTCTGCACGTTGGCGTATTCATCACTCTGGCCCAGTTCAATCTGGTGCCCAGCCTGATGTTTCTGCTACTGATCAGCTTTGCCTGCCTGATTAGCGGCGGCCCGTTCTACCTGTTAAGTGCCTGGCTGCTGGTACTGATCGGACTGGTTGCCAGCGCCCTGCTACTGATGCCTGAACCGATGCTGCACAGCAGCCTGCTGGTATCGCTGGCCAGCCTGCTCAGTGGCGGCCTGTTCATCGGTCTGATCGCCACCTTCGTATACCGCCAGAGCAACAGCCTGGAACAGGCTCAACGGGCCATCAGGGTCGAACAGGAAAAGACCGCACGACTGGCCACCAATCTGTCCAAATACCTGTCGCCGCAGGTCTGGGAGTCGATTTTCTCCGGCAAGCGCAGTGTCACCCTAGAGACCCGACGCAAGAAGCTCACGGTATTCTTTTCCGACATTCGCGGTTTTACCGAGCTGGCCGAGGAGATGGAAGCCGAAGCCCTGACCGACCTGCTCAACAACTATCTCAACGAAATGGCGCGCATCGCCCTGCAATATGGCGGGACCATCGACAAGTTCATCGGCGATTGCGTGATGGTGTTCTTTGGCGACCCACTCACCCAGGGAGCCAAACAGGACGCCGAAGCAGCGGTATCCATGGCCATTGCCATGCGCAAACACATGAAGGTACTGCGTCAGCAATGGCGCAGCCAGGGCATCACCCGTCCGCTGGAAATCCGCATGGGCCTGAGCACCGGTTATTGCACGGTCGGCAACTTCGGCGCCCACAGCCGCATGGACTACACCATCATCGGCCGCGAGGTGAATCTGGCCAGTCGCTTGGAAAGCGCCGCCGAGGCCGGTGAAATCCTGATTTCCCACGAGACCTACTCCCTGATCAAGGACACCATCATGTGCCGCGACAAGGGCCAAATCGGGGTCAAGGGCTTTTCCAAGCCAGTGCAGATCTATGAAGTGGTCGGTCTACGGCGTGACCTGGGTGCCGCGCCCAGTTTTGTCGAGCATGAGAAGCCTGGGTTCTCGATGTACCTGGACACCAGCCACATCCGCAATTACGACAAGGACGATATTGTCGAGGCCCTGGAGCAAGCTGCTCGCAAGCTGCGCGACAAGGTAATTATTTAGCGACCGCTTCACCCTCGATCATCTGCGACTCAGGCTGGCTGGCTGTTTCGTGCCACTGGTACAGCTCGATCCGTCCATCCCAGTGCTCGATCAACGCGGTACAGGATTCCACCCAGTCGCCACAGTTGTGATAGTCGATGCCGTTGACCTCACGAATCTCGGCGTGGTGGATATGCCCGCAAACCACCCCCTGGTAGCCACGCTTGACACACTCGTGGGCCAGCGCATCTTCGAAGTCGCTGATAAAGTTGACGGCCTTTTTGACCCGCTGTTTGAGGTAGGCCGATAACGACCAGTAACCGTAACCGAACCGGCTGCGCCAATGGTTGAACCAGCGGTTGAGTACCAGACTGAACTCGTAGGCATGATCGCCCAGAAACGCCAGCCAGCGATGACAGCGGGTGATGACGTCAAACTGATCGCCATGAATGACCAGCAGGCGCCGACCATCGGCTGTAACATGCTCAGCCTCGTCCACCAGCTCGATATTGCCCAGCATGAGCACCGAGTAGCGGCGCAAAAACTCGTCATGGTTGCCGGTGACATAGGTGACCCGCGTTCCCCGCTTGCTCATGGTCAGTACCCGACGCACCACATTGGTGTGGCTCTGCGGCCAGTAGACGCCCTTGCGTAACCGCCAGCCATCAATGATATCGCCGACCAGATAAAGCTGGTCACAATCGTAGCGTTTGAGAAAGGCCGTCAGCTTGTCGGCCTGACAGCCGCGGGTACCCAGATGCAAGTCGGATATCCACAGGGTGCGTACCCGCTGTTTGGCGCCGGGGCGCCGGGTTTCTGCCTGGGTCATGAGGACTCTCCTCTTCAGCCTGAGTCCACGCTAACCCCGCCCAGTGACAGCAACATGGCGAAAACATGACCGCCCAGTGACAAGGATCTGCACATGCCGCGGCTCCCAGCCTCGTATACAATAGCTGGATTTGTCGTCCGCCCATCTCAGGCTTGCATCATGTTCAAACGCCTTGTTTTCGTTCTGCTGGTTGTCCTGACGCCGCTGCTGCAGGCGCAGGCAGATCAATTGCGCACCGGTCTGGTACTGTCGGGCGGTGGCGCCCGCGGCCTGGCCCACATTGGCGTCCTCAAACAGATTGAGGAGCTCAACATTCCCATTCATGCGATCGCCGGCACCAGTATGGGTGCGGTGATTGGCGGTCTGTACGCCGCCGGCTACAGTGCCGATGAGCTGCAGGCCATAGCGCTGGAACTGGACTGGGTGAACACCCTCAGCGACAACCCCATGCGCGAGGACATCCCCTACCGGCGCAAACAGGATGACCGCGATTTCCTGGTCAAGCAGCGCCTGACCTTCGACCGTGGCCGTTTGGGTCTGCCTCTGGGCCTGCTGCAGGGCCAAAACCTGACCCTGGCTCTGGAGACCCTGCTGGTTCACACCAACGATGTCGAAAACTTCGACCGCCTGCCAATTCCGTTCCGGGCAGTAGCTACCGATATCGCCACCGGTGAGGCCGTGGTATTCGACCAGGGCCATCTGCCCCAGGCCATTCGCGCCAGTATCGCCCTGCCCGGCTTTTTCTCGCCGGTCAAGATCGGTGACCGGCTACTGGTCGATGGGGTGCTGAGCAAGAACGTGCCCGTGGATGTTGCCCGTAGCATGGGTGTCGACCGGGTAATCGTGGTCGACATCGGCACCCCGCTCAAATCCGCCAGCGATCTCAACTCGATCCTCGACATCATGGATCAGACCACCACTCTGCTGACCCGGGCCAATACCGAAAAGCAACTGGCGACCCTCGGCCCCAATGATCTGCTGTTGCAGCCAGAACTGGGCGATATGGGCTTTAGCAGCTTCTCCGAAATTGCCGAAGCGATTGCCGCTGGCGAGCAGAGCCTCAGAGACAGCAACGGTCAAACCCTGCTGGCACTGCGCTCACAGGTCGAGCCGGGCGGCAATCTGGCCAGCACTCGCCCGGTCCGCACCCCGGTGATCGATGAAATTCGCGTAATCAACAGCGGCAAGGTGTCCGACCAGGTCGTGCGCAACCTGTTGCGTCAGGAAATTGGTGAGCCGCTCAATATCGAGCGGCTGGAAAAGGACATGGGCACTATCTACGGCACCGACTATTTCAGCCGGGTCAACTATGAGATCGTCAACGAAGATGAGCGCAATGTTCTTTTGGTGCGTACCAGCGGCCGGGAAACCGGGACCGACTATCTGCGCCTGGGACTCAACCTGGTCGATGATTTCCGTGGCGGCAGCTATTTCAATATCGGTGCCAGTTATCGGGTCAACGGCGTCAACCCGCTGGGCGCCGAATGGCTGACCCGCCTGCAAATCGGCCAGCATCAACTGATTTACAGCGAGTTTTATCAGCCCCTGGATTTTGGCTCACGGTATTTCGTTGCGCCCTTTATCGATGTCGAATCGCAGAACGTCGAAGTGATCATCGACAACGATCCGGTCGTCGACTACCGGCAGCTACGCTACGGTGGCGGCTTCAATCTGGGCCGACAGATCGCCAACAACGGCGAGGTGCGTTTCGGCCTGTCCCGCTACTGGGGCGAATCGAAGGTCCGGGTTGGCGACCCCGAGTCCCCGTCCTTCAGTTTCGAGGAGGCGTTTTACACCCTGCAGCTTGAGCGCGACACGCTGGACAACGTCAACTTCCCGCGCGCGGGTGACGAGGGCAAGCTGGTCTGGCGTCTGTCAGAACCGGATATGGGGGCCAACGAACGTTACCGCCAGGCCGAGTTCAAGTACAACCGGGTGTTCAGTCTCGGGGCCAATACCTGGCAACTGGGCGCTTTCCTCGGTCGTACCGACAGCAAGGTCGACGTGGCCCAGAGCAGCTTCCTGCTCGGCGGCATCGGCAGGTTTTCCGGTTTCCGCCAGAATGGTCTGGCCGGCCAGAACTACAACATGGGTCGGGTAATCTACTACCGGCAACTGAATCCGGGCAGTTTCCTGCCGGTCAGCCTGCCGCTCTATCTGGGCGGAAGCTTCGAGTACGGGCGGGTTTACAACAAGGACGACGATGGCTTCGACACCGGTTACATGGGTGCCGGCAGCCTGATGGTGGGCATGGACACTCTGCTCGGCCCGCTGTTCCTTGGTTTTGGCGCCAATCAGGAGGGTGAGCGGGCGCTGTATATGAATCTGGGGCAGACGTTCTGACGATAGTTCTGGCGCCATGGCAAAAGCCTCAGGCGCCAGAAATCTCCAGCTCCAGCGCCGCCCGGATACAGTGCAGAATGCCTTCGTCAACCGGCTCATCCAGTTGCCGGGCCAGGGTCCGCACACCAGGCAGCTCATCGCCGCCGTCATTGAGAAAAGCATCCTGCAAGCGTTCGATCTGCTCGGCCGGCAGATCGAGCACCTGCTCCAACGCCAACTGCCCCAGACTGATCGCCTGCGCCAACTGCATCCAGACCTGCTTGACCGGCTGGCCGAGCTGACGGGCGATCTGCTCCGCCCCCATGCCAGCCAGGGCCAGGGCTACAGCCTCGCGAGCGCTGCCCTGGGCACTTTCAGCCGCAGGATCACGACCTTGCCCTTCAAGCAGCACCTGCAAAAACTCGGCCCCGTAACGCTCCAGCTTATGGGCACCCACCCCGCTGACCAGCGCCATGTCCTGCAGCGTCGCAGGCCGTTGACGCAGCATATCGACCAGGGTTGAGTCAGGGAAAATCACATAAGGCGGCACGCCGTGGGCCTCGGCCAGGCGCTTGCGCAACGCCCGCAGTTGCTCCCACAGCTCCCGGTCGGCGTCGGCGATCACCGGGCGATCACTGCTGCGGCCAGGCAACGGTGCCGAGCGACTGGGGTCGCGGCGCAACGCCAGATCCTGTTCACCGCGCAGTAAAGGACGACAGCTATCGTTCAGGCGCAGCCCGCCATATCCATCCAGATCGATGTCCATCAGGCCGCGGGCGATCAACTGGCGAAAAACCGAGCGCCAGTCTGCCTCGCTAAGTTGCTTGCCGATCCCGTATGTGGACAGGTGCTGATGACCCGCGCTGCGAATCTTGTCGTTGTCGCGTCCCAGCAAAATGTCGATAAGATGCCCAACGCCGTAGCGCTGGCCGCTGCGGTAGGCCGTCGACAGCGCCATGCGCGCCGCCTCGCTGCCATCCCAGGTGCTTACCGGCTCCAGGCAGTTATCACAATGACCGCAAGGCTCGGCCAGCGTTTCGTCGAAATAGCCCAGCAAGGTCTGACGCCGGCAACTGGTCAGCTCGCACAGGGCCAGCATGGCATCCAGCTTGTGCCGTTCAATCCGCTTGTGCCGCTCATCACCTTCGGAGTTGGCCATGATCTGGTTGAGCATCAGAACATCCTGCAAGCCATAGGCCATCCAGGCATCGGCCGGCAAGCCATCCCGGCCCGCCCGGCCGGTTTCCTGGTAATAGGCCTCAACGCTCTTGGGCAGGTCCAGATGGGCGACAAAGCGCACATTGGACTTGTCGATTCCCATACCGAAGGCGATGGTAGCAACCATGATCAGCCCTTCCTCGTTGAGAAAGCGCTTCTGGTGATAGCTGCGCAGCTCTGCCGAGAGCCCGGCGTGATAGGGCAAAGCCGGCCAGCCCTGTTCACTGAGCCACTGCGCGGTGTCTTCGACCTTCTTGCGCGACATGCAGTAAACAATGCCGGCATTACCCCGGTGCTGGGCCAGGAACTGCTGCAACTGCTGGCGTGGCCGATCCTTGGGTACAATCCGGTAGAAGATGTTTGGCCGGTCGAAACCGGATACGAAGCAGCGCGCCTGCTCCAGCTTCAAACGCTGGATCATTTCCTGACGGGTACGCTCATCGGCAGTAGCGGTCAGGGCAATGCGCGGCACCCCGGGGAACTGCTCGGCCAACACCCCGAGTTGCAGGTATTCCGGGCGGAAATCGTGCCCCCATTGGGACACGCAGTGGGCCTCGTCAATCGCAAACAGGGCGATCTCCAGGCTCTGCAGAAAGGCCAGAGTTCGGGGTTTGACCAGACGCTCAGGGGCAAGATAAAGAAATTCCAGCTCGCCGCGGCGCATGCTATCGGCAATTTCACGCTGCGCTTGCTCATCCAGAGTCGAATTCAAGGCAGCCGCTCGCAGGCCCAGCTCATTGAGCGTGGCGACCTGATCGTCCATCAGCGCGATCAACGGCGACACCACGACTGTCAGTCCTGGGCGCAACAGGCCGGGAATCTGGTAGCACAGCGATTTACCGCCACCGGTCGGCATCAACACCAGGGCATCGCCACCTTGGGCTACCTGATCGATAATATCGCTCTGCTGGCCACGGAACTGACTGTAGCCAAACACCTCCCGCAGCCGTTGTAACGCTTGCTCGCGCATGCTTCCCCTTGGTCAATAGCCCACGAACGGGCTCAGCGGTCGAAAACCGGCGATTATACCAGCCTTGCACAGCCATATAGTCAATGCTGACAGGACGCACTCAGTCTTTGGCAATTGCGCTGGCCATGCGTACAATGCCTGAATCATCGACCACGAGGTGTTCCCATGTCCTTTGCCGCCAAACTTGAACGCCTGCAACAGTTTCTCGACGCTGACGACCTGCATGACGAGGCGCTGGACTATCTTGCCGGGCATGGCTACCTGACCGCTTTGTGCATCAGCCCGGTCGAAGTGCCGGAAGACGAATGGGTCGCCGAGCTGTTCGCCGAAGAGCCGAACTATCAGGACGAGCAGGAACAGGCCGACATCGAAGAGACTCTGGTCGAACTCAAGGCCCGCATCGCCCGGGAACTGGCCAGCGACGAGGATATCGAACTGCCCTGTGAACTGAGCCTGGGTGACGAGCCGGATGAGTCCGATTTGCGCAGTTGGTGCATCGGTTTCATGGAAGGCGTCTTCCTGCGCGAAGAAGACTGGTTCGACAATGAAGAAGAAGCGGTCAGCGAACTGCTGTTGCCGGTCATGGTCGGCTCCGGTCTGTTCGAGGATCAGCCCGAGTTCGCCGAGATCGCCCGTGACCAGGAAATGGTCGAGGACATGCTGGCCCATATCCCGGAAGTCCTGACTCAACTGTTCCTGCTGTTCCACGCCCCGGAAGACAAGCCCAAGCCCGCCCTGCTGTCACGTCATTGAACCCCGCCGGCACCGGCCAGACCGGTGCCATCATTATGCAAGGACAGCATCCCTTGCCTACACTGTGGTCATCGGACTCAGGGAACCGCTGAAAACGCGTCATGGATTGCCACGGGCCTACAGCCCTCGCAATGACGAAAGCAACCCTGTTCAGAGTTTGCCTAGCGCTCCCGACCGAGTGAGAGCCCGCCACAGTGAAAGTTCGCCCCAGGTTCTGGCCCATTGTTCTGACCTGCCTGATGCTGGTATCACTGGCTGGCTACGGCTGGGACTTTTCCCGAATCATCGCCCGCGCCGAGCAACGTTATAGTCTGGATATGCAGGCCCGCTGGCGCCTGCAGGAATGGCAGGCGCTGCTTGAGAATCCGGGCAATGGCGATACCCAAAGCCTGCTGAACACCGTCAACCGCTTCTTCAACCAGCGCCTGCGTTTTGCCGACGACATCGACATCTGGGGCGAGATCGATTATTGGGCCACCCCGGTCGAATCGCTGGTCAAAGGCGCCGGTGACTGCGAAGACTACGCCATCGCCAAGTATTTCAGCCTGCGCCGACTGGGCATTCCCAATGATCATCTGCGCTTGACCTACGTCAAGGCCGTTGAGCTGAATCAGGCCCACATGGTCCTGACCTACTACCGGACGCCGGACAGCGAGCCGCTGGTACTGGACAACCTGATTGACGAGATCCGTCCTGCCTCGCAGCGCCCGGACCTGATCCCCGTTTACAGCTTCAACGCCGAAGGGCTCTGGCTTGCCAGCGCCGGCGGCAGTACCCAAACCGGCTCGGCCAAGCAGTTGTCACGCTGGCAGGACCTGTTGCGGAAAATGCGTGACGAAGGTTTCACCGAGTTCACGGCACCATGAGGATGAGGAGTACACCATGTCGTTGGTAAAACAGCTTCTCCTGGCCATCTGCCTGTTCCTGCTGATAGCGTTCAGCGGGAGTTTTCTGGTCAGTGTGGAAAACTCCCGAGATCAGCTCCAGACTCAGCTACGCTCGCACGCCCAGGACGCCGCCACGGCCCTCGGGCTATCGCTGACGCGCCATGTCGAGGATCCGGCCATGATCGAGTTGATGGTCAGCTCGATCTTCGATAGCGGCTATTTTGCCAGCATCCGGGTAGTCGCCATTGCCGACGGCCAGGTGCTGGTCGAGCGCACCCGCAGCCTCGACGAAACCCGCGCGCCTGACTGGTTCGTACGACTGGTCAACCTAGAGGCCCAGGGTGGCGACGCGCTGATCATGCGCGGCTGGCAACAGTTCGCCCGGGTCGAGGTACTGAGCCACCCCCAGTTCGCCCTCAACCGGTTGTGGGACAGTGCCCTGGGCACGCTCGGCTGGCTGCTGCTGTGCGGCGTGATCAGCGCCCTGCTCGGTGCTCTGCTGCTCAAACGCCAACTGCGCCCACTACTGGCCATGGCCGACCAGGCCGAAGCCATTACCCGGCGCGAATACCGCACCCTGCCCCAAGTCCCACGCACACCGGAACTGCGCCATGTGGTCCTGGCCATGAACCAGATGGTTGGCAAGCTCAAGAATCTGTTCGAGCAGGAAGCGGCACAAACCGAGCTTTACCGCCGTCAGGCCTACCATGACAGCTTGACCGACCTGCCCAACCGACTGGCCTTTGAGCACGGCCTGCAGGCCGCGCTGACGCCAGGCGAAACGCCCGATGGCTTTCTTCTGGCGATGCGCCTGGGCAATCTCAACCAGCTCAATCAGACCCTGGGCGCCGCTCGTACCGATGCCATCCTCCAGGCCATGGCCGTCCCATTGCAAGCTATTCAGGCAGCCCATCCGACCTGGCTATGCTGCCGTTCACGCGGGGGAGAGTTTCTGGTGTTAGCACCCGGCAGCCAGCTGGAAGACATTCAGGCGCTGGCCGGTCAACTGGCAACCCAGGCCAGCAGCCTGGAAGACCTGATCAGCCAGGTGGAGCATCAGCCGATAGCCTTGGGAATTGCCGGTTACCGGCCAGGCGATGGTAATGCCCAGGTACTGAGCCGCATGGATCAGGCGCTGGCCGAGTCCAGCACCGAAGGTGAGCGAATCAAGCCGGGCTATCGCCCGGCTGATGCCGGGCAAATAGTCGATACCGCCCATGGCTGGCGTACCCTGCTCAGCGAGGCAATCGAGCAGCGCCGTTTCGTCCTGCATTTCCAACCAGCCATGGGCGGCCAGGACCAGACCCTGGTGCTACATCACAAGCTGCTGGTACGACTCCCCGACACCCAGGGCCAACTGATGAGTGCCGGGCAATTCCTGCCCTGGATCGAGCGCCTGGGGCTGGCAGGAGCCTTTGATCAGTGCATGCTGAGCATGGCTTTGGCGCATCTTGACAAACACCCTGGCGCCCTGGCCCTGAGCATCACCGCCGACACCCTGCATAATCCTGAGCAGCGGCAACGACTGAGCCAGCAACTGGACAAACATAACGGCGCCAATTATCTGACTCTGGAGATCGACGCTCGCTACCTGCAAAACAGCCAGGATGTCGGCCAGTTGGCAGCCGACCTCAAGGCCAGCGGCTGCCAACTGGCCCTGCAGCACTTTGGCCGCCAACTCAGTCTGATTGGTGAACTGGCTTTGATCGGGCTGGCCTATCTCAAGATCGAAAGCAGTTTTATTCGAGACCTGGACCAGACCCCGGAAAAACACCTGTATCTGGAAGCCTTGGTCAAGACCGCTCAACGGATTGATCTGCCACTGATCGCCGAGCAGGTACAAACCAAAGGAGAGATTCAGGCCTTGATCAGCCTGGGAATCGAAGCCATGCAGGGACGGGCCCTGGCAGAACCGGCAAGCTGGCAGGAGCAGGCCGGCTGAGCTGCGATTAGATCAGCGGATCGCCCTCATCCTGGTCAATCAGGTTGGCCAGCTCGCTGAGCCGGGCACGAGCCTGGGAGCGGCGATCCAGCTTGGCCACCGCCGCCTCGGGCAGATCGGTAATCCGGATTACCCCGCGCTGCAACAGCACATCGACCAGATCCTCGATCACCCGGACCAGATCCTGGTCGCTGTCACGCAGCCGTTGCAGACTGGCCAGTGCCGCCTGCTGACGCCCCCAGTCGAGCAATTCCGGATGATCATCGGCCAACTGCTCGTGGTAACCAGCCTGCGCGTCCAGTGACGCATCGATGATCCAGCCCCGCTCATCGCGTTTGACAAACATCCTCGCCCCCGGCTTTTACCGCTGGTAGTGCAGCCACTATAGAACAAGGGCCGGCCCTGGTCACCCAGGCCGGCCCTTGTTCATCTCTTACGGCTCAGACCAGAAGACTCGGGTCCGGATCTGCCAGCATATTGCTGATGTCGGCATTGCTCCAACTGACGCCCTTGAGCAGGATCTGCTGATCCACCGCATCGGCCACATCGCCACTGCTGCTGACCTTCAGCAGGGTGCTGTTCACTCCCTCGAACACCGTCCCCTCCGCTTGCAGGTAACTGAAGATATCGCCGGCGTCGATACCGCCAAGCAACTCACTAAGATCCAGACGGTCACCTTCGGCCAGGCTGAAATCCATGACAATATCCATGGCCGGGTTATCGACGCTACCCTGATCACCGGACTGCCAGACGAAAGTGTCTGCTCCCAGGCCGCCATACATGATGTCGTTGCCCGGGCCGCCAATCAGCACGTCATCACCGGCCCCACCGAACAGCAGGTCGTTGCCGGCACCGCCAATCAACACATCGTCACCACCCAGCGGGTTGTTCGGATCGTAGAACTTCAGCGGATCGCTGCGAATTTCGGCAATCAGCTCTTCAGTGGTGGGAGCCCGGCCAAGCTGATCGGTCAGATAATTGACCAATCCCTGATAGCCCTGCCCGGCGTAGGCCGCGCCCAGTGCATCGGAGCTGATGGTGTCGCCGAACAGGATGTCATCGCCATCACTGCCGATCACTATGTCATCGCCAACAAAGGGTACCAGGTCGACCGCACCGCTCAGAGCCAGTTCCAGATCTTCGGCGGTATTGACGATTTCGACCTGACCGACCGGGCCGGAAATATTGGTACCGCCAATCCGTACCGTGGCATTTCCTGTCACCGCGGTATTGTCGAAGAACCGCAGGTAGTTCTCATTGATATTGGCGCCGATACCAATCGCGCTGACTGCCACATCGTGGCTGCCAACCAGCGACGCCATGGCCGACACCGCATTGGACAGATTGCTGGCACTAGTCGTGTCGCCAGCCCCTCCAGAGACCGGGTTACCACCATTATTCAAATGGTAGGTAGGATTGCCATCCGTCAGGAACAACACCTTGTTGTGGAACCCTGGTGTCACTGGCACTTGCCCATCCAGCCATTGTTCGGTTGCCAGCAAGGCCGCGTGATAGTTGGTGCCACCCAGAGTCGCCTCCATGGCCATGATCGCAGCCAGCAACAGCGCTACTTCAGCTGGATTGCCCAGGTTGAAGGTTTGAGGCGTAGCGATATTGGTGCCAAACGGCACCAGATGAACATTGACCTGGCCGTTGTGCTGGGCCAAATCATTGACCAGCTTGGTCAGGGCCTGCTTCATCAACTCGACCCGGGTCAGACCTGGAGTCCCCGAGTTGAACGCCATACTGCCGGACAGGTCGGCAATCAAAACCATGTTGTAGTTATCAGGATTCTCAACACTCAGAATGCCCTTCACATCACCAATTGCGATGGCATCCCCCGTACCGGTGGGGAGCACATCATCAGCAGAAGTACCGACCAGCAGTTGACTCATCACCGGTGTGGCTATATCGACTGTAAAGTCGAAATCATCTGCGTCAAAGTCGGCGTCAACAATCTCAACATTGAAGTTGAGCTTTTGATCCGCCGGCAGAATTTCCACCTCCGTGCTCAAGGTGCGCAGACGCATCTGGTCACCGGAAACGTGCTGCACGGTCAGCTCGTAGAACCCCTGGATATTCAGGTCCTGGGCATTGACCGCCACCGGAGCGCCATGACTGATATCGACGCCATTGAGGGTCGCTATAGTCGCCCCATTTTCATCCTTGACCAGGATGTTGATCACTGCCGACCCTGAGCCACCAGAGAAGAAGAAGCCCAAGTTGGCAATACTGATTTCCTTTTGCTCCGTCGGGTGCGTGGCGCTATTGCCATCGCCATCGGCCACAAAGAACGCCATGTTCAGTGACTGGCCAGCGCTGATGAAGTTGTTACCAACCCCAATGCCCTGGGTGCTGGAGTTGACCGAAGCCCCACCGCCGCCGGTGAAACGGATATCCGTGGAGGAATTGAAGCTGGCGCCAAAGATCTGCTCGGTCCACAGCTCGTCGAAGTTGCCACCGATGTTCTTGTCGAAGGTATTAGTCTCAGACAGGGTCGGATTGGGCGTGATCAGGTCGAACTCGTAGGTGCCGTCCACCTTCATGAACAGGGTGAAGAAGGTGTAAACATTAGCGCCATCCTGAACCTTGACCGTCAGCTTCTCACCCAGATAGTCACCGTTCTGGTAAACATCCTCGCGCTCACTGATAAAGGTACCGTTCAAGCCAGTACTGTCGAAGCTGAGGTTGATGCCGCTTTCCAGGTCAGCCATCTGCTGACGCAGGCCATCGGCACCGGGGTCGTAGCTCCAGGTTCCGATGGTCACTCCGGCAGCGTTGTCCACCACCAGATTTTCGACCGCCTCAATGACTGGCTCGGTATCGAAGACCTTGATGCTGACCTTGATCGGCTCAGACAGGTTGGTGCCATCGGAGGCCAGGTAGTAGAAGCTATCAAGCAGATAGTCCTGATCCAGCGGATGATTCAGCACCGGCGCCTGATAGACGAACTCGCCATTGGCGTAGATCGTCAACGTCCCTCCCAAGGCAGTCATGAACACCAGGCCGCCAGGGCCTACCGCTTGTGGGTCACTGCCATCGGCATTAAGGGAAACACTGGCAACACTCAAGCCTGGCTGATCATTGAACAGTACACCCTGGATCGCGCCGTCAGCTTCCGAATCCAGCACCTGCCCTTCGATAACCTTGTATTTGTCCGCAGTGCCTTCGGGCAGCAGGTCGTTATCTTCAATCAGCCCCTTGGCCACACTGACACCCAACTGGGCTCCGACCGGATTGCTGAGGGTCAGGAACAGACTCTCAAAGGTACCGGGACCACCTTCGAACAGCAGATCATCGAAGGTGGAGATCACGATATTGCCCGAGGTACTGCCAGCCGGAATGATCAGGGTACCGCTAAGGGTTAGCGGATCGGTCAAATCATCGGGGCTGGCAGTGCCAAAGGTAATGGTCCAGTCCACGCTGGTCTCGAAGGCTGACACACCGCTGAGATTGACCTTGAACACCAGGTCACCTCCCTCCTCAACCACCGCGCCAATCCCCTTGGCATTGACCTTCAAATCCAGGGTAGGCAGTTGCTCGTTGTCTTCGATCTGGCCGCTGACGCTGGAGACCGTGCCGAGCCCGGCACCGGTTACCCCGGTCAGGTTGAAACTCAGATCCTCGAAGGTGCCGGGGCCGCCTTCGAAAATATCGTCATCGAAGGTCGGCACCACCACTTGGGCGCTGGTTTCACCGGCAGGGATGATGACCGAACCGCTGTAGGTTACCGGAACAATCAGGTCGGCCTCTTCAGCCGTGCCATCGAGTACCAGCTCCCAGAACACCTCGACCGGTTCGCTGGACGGGCCGCTGAGGCTGATCTGGAACACCAGATTGCCGCCTTCCACCGTCACCGCCCCAACGCCTTCGGCCACTTCAACGATGTTGACCACCGGCAGTTGTTCGTTGTCTTCAATCTGGCCACTGACGCTGGAGACCGTGCCGAGCCCGGCACCGGTTACCCCGGTCAGGTTAAAGCTCAGGTCCTCGAAGGTGCCAGGGCCGCCCTCGAAAATGTCGTCATCGAAGGTCGGGACAATGACCTGGGCGCT
>ERZ869909.142-NODE-142-length-107146-cov-11.612213_pt1 | contig 107146 bp, 97 predicted proteins | sample MGYA00520892_ERZ869909 | MGnify/ENA primary metagenome ERZ869909 (study PRJEB32215, sample SAMEA104723947) | bioreactor metagenome | biome: bioreactor; feature: anaerobic bioreactor; material: water | place: China | collected 2015-03-12 ... | reverse complement strand
ATGGTTAAGTCTTTCTCGCAAAAAAACTTTCTCATATTTCCGGCCGCGATGCTCACCCTATCTGTGAGAAATGCGGGGTAGTTGGCCGCTTCTTCGTCAACGACCGGCCGGCCGGTCTCCATATCGACGTGGGTGGCCCAATTGACGGTGGCAAACTTCTCGGCGGAGAGCAGTTCGCCGCTTTCGCGGTCGAGCACGTAGAAGAAGCCGTTCTTTGGCGCCTGCATCAGCACCTTGCGCGTGACGCCCTCGATTTCCAGCTCGGTCAGGATCATGTGCTGGGTGGCGGTGAAGTCCCACATGTCGGCGGGAGTGGTCTGGTAATGCCAGACATATTCGCCGGTATCGGGCCGCAGCGCGACGATCGACGACAGGAAGAGGTTGTCGCCCTTGCCCTCCGAACGCGCCTGGTAGTTCCACCACGAACCGTTGCCGGTACCGATGTAGAGCAGATCGAGTTCGGGATCGTAGGCCATCGAGTCCCATACGGTGCCGCCGCCGCCCTGTTTCCAGTACTCGGTGCCATGCCAGGTTTCGCGGGCGATTTCCATCGCCCGGTCCTCGGGTGGCAGCGCCGGGTCCCCCGGCACGGTGTAGAACCGCCATGCCAGCTCGCCGGTGTCGGCGTCATAGGCGGCGACGTAGCCACGCACGCCGAACTCGGCGCCGCCGTTACCGATGATGACCTTGCCCTTGACCACCCGCGGGGCACCCGTGATGGTGTAGCTGCGTCCGTGGTCGATGACGGTGTCGGTTTCCCACACCACGCTGCCGTCGCGGGCGTCGAGCGCGATCAGCCGGCCGTCGAAGGCGCCGACGAATACCTTGCCTTGCCAGACGGCGACACCGCGGTTGACCACATCGCAACAGCCTTGAGACAGGCGCAACCCGGGCACCTCGGGGTCGTAGCGCCACAGCAGCTCGCCGCTGCGCGCGTCGAGCGCATAGACGATGCTCTTTGCGCCGGTGGTGTACATCACCCCGTCCACGACGATGGGGGTGGATTCGACGCCGCGGTCGATATCGAGCTTGTAGCTCCAGGCCAGTCCGAGTTCTCCGACGTTGGCGTCGGAGATGCGTGTCAGTGGCGAGAAGCGCTGTTCGTCGTAGGTGCGGCCGTGGCTCATCCAGTTGCCCGGTTCGTTGTCGGCGGCGACGATGCGAGCGCCGTCGACGGCGGCAGGCGTGGTCGAGGCCCAGGCGCTGATGGCGAAGGAAAGGGGGAGCAGGCAAGCGGCGCCGGCCAGGCCCGCGCGGCGGATCCGGTTCATGGTGTCTCCTGTTGTCGTTATCGGATGTGGAGACGAGTGTGCGCTGTCGTGGTGGGTCGTGCTTGACCTCGGGTGCACCGCGCTTGTACCGGCGTGCAGTGCGGACGTCGGTGAGGGGGACTCAGGCGTGGTGTTCGCGCCACTGCCCGGGGGTGGTGGCGAAGCGCGCCTTGAACAGCCGGCTGAAATGGGCGCTGTCGCAGAATCCGTGGTCGAGCGCGATCTCGGTGATGGTCCGGTGCCGGTTCGCGGGCGAGGCGAGGGCGTCGCGGCAGCGCTCGAGGCGGGTGGAGAGAATGAAACTGGCCGGGGTGGTTCCGGCATCGCTGAACAGCAGATAGAGCGCGCGTCGCGATACGCCCAGCGCCTGGGCCAGGCACTCGGGTGTCAGGCGGGCGTCGCCCAGATGAGCGAGTACGTACTGACGTGCCTCGGCCAGCCGGCGGCTGCTGCGGCTGTCCAGGTTGTCGCTGCGTGCCTGGTTCAGCAGCGAGGCGGCGAGCATGCCGCCGGCCGCCTGGATGACGGGCGGAGCGCCGGTGCGCAGGCCTTCGTCAGCGGTTTCGAACAGCGACATCAACGCGAACAGGGCACCGCGCGCGCAGGTGTCCATGCGCAGCGCTCGCCCGCACAGCTGTTCGGCGATCATTCCCCATTCCAGTCCCCAGGTGTCGCAGGCTGCGTGCGGCAACAGCAGCACCAGAAAGCGGGTGTCGTCCCCCAGCTCCATCGCGTAGGGGCGTGCGGTGTCGTATATCGTCCAGTCACCGGGGCGGAGCAGCGAGCGGTTGTCTCCCTGCTCGACTTCGCAGCCACCGTCGAGCAGCCAGAACATCTTGAAGTGGCCGTGTTCCGAACGCTCCGCCAGCGCGCGGGTACGGCGTACGCTGTGCGCCTGGGTGCCGACCATGGCCAGCTGAGTGTCACCGTGGTCGAGAATGCGGATATGGGCAGCAAAACCCTCGTGCCGGCGCGGTGCCAGCTCGAGTGGCAGAAAGCGCGAGTTGACCGCGTCGGCCCAGGCCCGGTGCGATGTAAACAGTGGCGCGGAGGGGGCGGCGTTCGGGAGCGCGCGCAACGTCATGGGTCTGTCTCCTGTTGGCGGGGTTCGATGTACGACCCGGCTTCGTGTCCTCGCCGCGTCAGGGCGGGAGGTGTTTGCGCACAATGATAGGACGTGTCGGTGGGGTTGCCAAATCCGATCCGGCCGGCAGCGGTTGAAGATCACCGCGAGGGCGGCTATGCAGGCCTTGCATGGGAGATCGTGCGGGGTGGGGCACCGGGTCGAGCGGTGAGTGCGAAGGTGAGCGAGCGATTCAGCGCGAAGCCGGATTTTGGGGGAGACGGTGCAGACCCTAGCGGCGGTCGGTGGCGCAGTCGGCCGCGCGTGCGAGCAGCAGCGCGCGCTCGCGTGCATTGAGCGCCTGGGCCGCCGCACGCTCGAACTCCGCTCGTGCCTCGGCGGGGCGGTCGAGGCGCATCAGCAGGTCGCCCCGTACGCTGGGCAGCAGGTGGTAGTCCGCGAGCAGGGGATCGTTTCGCAAGGCGTCGACGATGTCGAGCGCAGCGTCCGCGCCATAGGTCATCGAAACGGCCACCGCGCGGTTGAGTTGCACGATGGGCGACGGTGCCACCTCGGCGAGTGCGTCGTAGAGCGCGGTGATGTGATGCCAGTCGGTGTCGGCGAAGGTTTGCGCGCGGGCATGACAGGCGGCGATCGCGGCCTGCAGCGCGTAGGAACCCAGTGGCCCGGGAAGGTTGCCGGCGCGCTCCAGCGCCTCCAGGCCGCGACGGATGAGCAGACGGTCCCACAGGCGGCGATCCTGGTCTGGCAGCAGCACGGGATGACCCTCGGGCGACGCCCGCGCGGCCAGTCGCGAGGCCTGGATCTCCATCAACGCCAGCAGACCGAGCACTTCGCCATGGTTGGGCAGCAGCGAGGCAAGCACGCGGCCGAGGCGTACCGCCTCCGCACATAGCGCGGGGCGCATCCAGTCGGGGCCGGTGGTCGCCGCATAGCCTTCGTTGAAGATCAGGTACAGCACTTCGAGCACCTGTGGCAGGCGTTCGACGCGCTCGGCTCCGCGGGGTACCTCGCATGGCACCCTGGCGGCCGCCAGGGTGCGTTTGGCGCGCACGATGCGCTGTGCGATGGTGGGTTCAGGCTTGAGGTAGGCGCGCGCGATTTCGGCCGTGCTCAGTCCTCCCATGACCCGGAGGGTGAGGGTGCAGCGTGCTTCCGGAGAGAGGACGGGGTGGCAGGCGGTAAAGATCAGACGCAGCAGATCGTCACCAATGTCGTCGTCGAGCGCGGCATCGATGCGCTGCTCGTGCTCGACGGTGGCCACTTCGTGCTGGAACGCGATCTCCCTCGCGACGGCGTCGGCCTTGTCCTGTACCGTCGCGCGGTGACGCAGGTGATCAAGAGCGCGACGCTTGGCCGCGGTCATCAGCCAGGCACCGGGGTTGGCGGGTACGCCGTCGTGCGGCCAGTGCTCCAGGGCTGCGACCATGGCATCCTGGGCAAACTCTTCGGCCAGGCCGACGTCGCGCACGATGCGCGCAACCCGACCGATGATGCGCGCCGCTTCGAGGTGCCAGATGGCCTCCAGACGACGCCGCATCCCGTCGTCGGCGACATCGATCGGGCCCGGCCGGGTGGGTGCCTTCATCGTACGCTGACCGTGAGCTGCACGGGCATCAGCGTACGTAGCAGGGCGCGCATGCGCGGACTTCGACCGTGGCCCACGCTGCGGCGGGGCAGCGTGCCGCGATGTCGATGGCTTCGTCGTGGCTCTCGGCCTCGATCAGGAAGAAGCCACCGACCATCTCCCGTGCTTCGGTGAACGGACCGTCAACCAGCCGGCGCTTGCCATTGTCGGTGCGCACGCGCACGCCATGCTCGTCGGGCAGCAGGGATTCACTGGCGATGAACTTGCCCTGTGCCTGCAGCGATTCGCCGAAGGCCTGCATCTGGGCATACAGACGCTTGCCTTCGTCCAGGTCGCGTTCGGCACGTTGCCCGCGTGGTTCGTTGATCAGCAGCAGAAAGCGCATCCTTCGGTCCTCCTCAGTCGGATCTGGCGTGATCGAGAAAACCGGTCGTGACGGCTTCGATTTCCTCGGGTGGGACGTCTCGTACGTGGGTCGCGACCGACCAGTGATGGCCGAACGGGTCTTCGAGGCGGCCATAGCGATCCCCCCAGAACATGTCGTCCGGCGGCATCACGATGCGCGCGCCAGCCGCTTCGGCGCGGGCCATGACGGTGTCCACGTCCTCAACGTACAGATGCACGATGACCGCCGAACCGGTCGGAGTGGTCGGTTCGCAGGTTTCGATCTCCGGAAAACGATCGGCCAGCATCAGCGGCGAATCGCCGATGCGAATCATCGCATGCAGCAGCCGTCCGTCGGATGTCGGCAGGCGCGCCAGCTCGACAGCGCCAAAGGCTTTGACGTAGAAGTCGATCGCGGCCGACGCATCGTCGCAGATCAGGTGGGGGGTGATGGTGTGCATGTCCGGTGGGATCGGAGTGACGGAGCTGGGGGTACTCATTACAGGCTCTCCTTGTTTTGAGGGGGGTGTCTTGCAGTGGGATCGAGGTCAGCGGGTTTGAGGTCTTGAGGTCAAGACGAACGAGCAGGCGCGGATTCGACATGGACGAGACTCAGGATGGTCGTTGGCCTTGCTGCACGGATTCGTGCAGGGCATCGTCGTCTGGTGGCATGCAGTCGACCTGCATCAACGGGCGTACCTCGATTTCCGTCGATCCGTCGGCGCCCGCCGGGTTGGGATAACGCATGCTCCATTCGCGCGCCTCTTCGTCAGATCGCGCCTCGATCAGCGTGTATCCGGCAATCAGTCCGTTTGACGGGGTGAAGGGGCCGACCGCGAGCGTGCGTGCCCCGCCCTGATGGCGTATCCGCCAGCCATGGCGACTGGGGAGCAGGCCCGCGGCGTCGAGCAGCACGCCTTCGCGTGCCAGGGTCTGGTGAAACGCGGTCATTTGCTCGATCAGCGCCGGCGTGGGCGGAACGCCCGCCTCGGAGGCGTCGCTCGCCTTGATGATGATCAGGTAGCGCATGTCATTCTCCACGGTGTAGACGATAGACGACGGGATCGGTCCGCGACAGATGACGTAAACGGATCCGTGTCGTTGCTGTTACGACGCGCGGTGCCCCAGCGGTTCGACATTCTTCGGCGGGCAGGCGTGTGGCCGTTGTGGAGGGTGAGGGCGCGATGGAGCATCCGTGCCGGGGCAGGTCTGCGGGCGCGGTGCAGGCCACCGCGCGGGATCGTCGCCCCGGGGCTACTGTGGGGTGGCTGCCAAGGAGCTGGCTGCCAGCGCGCCGCCGAACGGGGCGGCGAGGAAGGCTGGCAAGGCCTCGGCCTGGGCGGACAGGGCCACCAGCGCAGGATAGCTGCCTGCGGGCACGACGTCGGTCACCATTTGTTGCGTGAAGTACCAGGCGACAGCGGTGGTGATGCTGGCCTGGGTGATGGTTTCGGTCTTGACCGGCAGCGGGCGCGTCTCCAGGGTCTCTTCCAGCCCGTCACAGGCGGCGAGCAACTGCCCGGTGATGCGTTCCAGCCAGGGTGCGTGACGTTTCTCTGCCGGGCGCAGGGTGCGTTCGTAGTAGATCTGGATGCTTTTTTCGCAGACCGCCAGCGCGAGGCCGATGATGCGCAGGTCGTCGCGCAGTGCGTCCAGATCGGTGGGCATCAGGCTGCGAGGATGGGCCAGCGCTTCGACATAGGTGAGGATCAGACCGGAATCCATCAGCACCTGGCCGTCGTCGCACACCAGCGTCGGCGCCTTGACCACGGGGTTGATCGCCTGGAACGCGTCGAAGGTGCGGAACACCGACAGCGGCTGGTGATCGTAGGCCAGACCCAGCCATTGCATGGAGATCGCGACGCGCCGCACGTAAGGGGAATCGAGCAGTCCGATGAGTTGCATGTTGACCTCCTGCGGTGGCGATCGATCGTCGGACCGCGAATGGATTCGCTACGGCAAACGCGTGATGCGCGCTCATGGGGGCACGATGACGAACGTCCTCGGGTTCCGATTCACGCAGTATAGCCGCATGGGTTGGTGCCGACCAACGTCATTGTGGTTGTGCGGCTTCGAGGAGGCCGCGTGTCGATTGCCGTGCAAGAGTCGTCGGGTTTGCCCGGTTTGCCTCCGGTCCTCGGAGGACTCAGCCGATCATGTGCTCGTAGATCAGTCTCAACACGTCGCGCTCGGTGTCGGGAATGCCGCGGATTTCGGTCAGGCCGACGAAGCGGCCGTCCGCCTCGGCGACGGTGTCGAAGGGTGGGTCGATGGCGGTGAGCTCACCCAGCCGTACGGTGACTGTGCCGCCGGGGGTGAGCATGGCGGCCTCGAATTCGGGGTCGAGGCGGATGTCGCCGGCGCTCAGACCGGTACGTGCGACCGCCGCCGGGATCAGCGCCCCGGGGTGGGGGAGCGCATCACCGTCGGCATGAGCGAGTCGCGCGGCGATCACGGTGTCGCCAAAACGGGCGAAGCGCAAACGGGCGCTGGTGGCTTGTTTGTGACACAGAATCAGCGCGAGATCGCTCATCGAAGGGCTCCGTAAAGTCAGGCGGCAACGGCGGCGGGGCCATGGGTGTGACAGTTCTTGGGACACACCCGGGCACAGGCGCCACAGCCGATACAGTCCATCGCGTCGGCCAGCGTCATCACCATCATGTTGTCGTCGTCGAGATCCTCGTCGAGGTCGTCTTCCTCGCGTTCGACCAGGTCGAACACCTTGCGCGGACAGACCTTGTAGCAGCGGCCGCAGCCGATGCACTTCTTTTCGTCGAGTTCGAGGACGAACTGAGGCGTCCAGCTGGCGCCGCCACGGGTTACGCCGGTGATCATGCTCATGATGCTTCCTTTACGGATGGATGGTCGTTTCGGTCCGGGGGCGACCGGCGCCGCTCCGGACCGGGGGGCTGTTCAGGCTTCGCTGCGCGCGCTGGCCGCGGCCAGCCGGGCGCTGGCATCGGCCCAGGCCTTGCAGGCGTCGTAGGTCGATTGCGCAATGCCGGGGATTTCCTCGTAGCCCGCGGGCAGGCGGTCCTCGACGAGGTCGTGCAGTTGCGAAGCCCATTCGCTGGAGATGCGCTTGAGCTTGCGGACTTCCTTGTCGAGCGCCTTGAGTTCGTCTTCGGTCATGGTCATGTTCCTCCGGTCAGGGGCCGCCCGGAGCCTCTGGCAGGCACCGCGGACAGACCATGCCGAACTTCGGTGGCTGGCGGCGGGCCGGGACGGGCTCGGGCTGGACGGTTGGTGGGGGCTTACAGGCCGGCGACTTCCGGGTACTGGCCGATGATCTCGAGCGCGACCGACAGGTGCTTGTCGCAGTCGTCCTTCATCTTCGAGTAGCTGTCGAAGCCGAAGCGGTGCACGTCGCGCAGCGTGCGGTCCATGACGACGAGCTTGCCGACGGTGATCATCGCGCGGCCAAAGCCTTCGTGGGTGATGTTGATCAGCGGTACCGCCATCAGCTTGCATTCCTTCTCGATCAGCGCGGCGATGGCGTTGTGGTAGGCCTTGACGCGGGCCAGCAGCACGTCGTCGGGGTCGCCAATCACCGGAATCTCGCGGCGCTGCTCCTTGGTCACGATGTAGGGGGCGAGCAGGCGGTCGGCGGGCCAGCCGTCATAGGTGCCATAGGTGTCGACGGCACGGGTCTGGCGGACCATCTCCTTGATGAAGTCGGTTTCGGCCAGATCGGCGCTGATTTCGGGTACGACCGAGGCGGTGGTGCTCATGCGTGGTTCTCCTTGGAGGCGGGGTTGCTGTTCGGGTTGTCGCTGCTCGCGTCGAGCAGCACGGGGGCGATACGGTTGAGCGGATGGCGGGCGAGGCGGCGCATGCCGGCCAGGCCGGCGACGAGCCCGGCGAGGCTGGCGAAGACGATGACCGGCTCGCTTTGTCCGGCAAGGCTGGCGATGGCCATGCCGGCGACGAGCCCGATCAGGGGCACGACGTAGGCGATCAGGGTGGCGCGCAACGCGCTGGCTTCGGCGACTCCGACGCGCACCAGGTCGCCGGGAAGAAGGCGGTGTTCGGCCGGCAGCATGACGTCGAGGTCGCGCGTGGGGGTGTTGCCGGCACACACCTTGGCGGCCCGACAGGCGCTGCAGGCGGACTCGCGCTCGAAGCGGACGCGGGCATGGTCGCCTTCGATGGCAACGACGCGGCCGTGGCGCGCGACCATGGCGGTATCGCCGGGGTTGGTGGGGGTGGCGTCTGGGGTGGCACAAGCGCCGGCAGACAGACCGCCGGTGGCGCCCGCCACGACCGTTGTCGGAGCGACCCCGGGACTTGCGTCGCCGGCGGGCGATGGCGGGGCGTCCAAAACCTTCTGGAGGCGCGCAAGATTGGACCTTTCCCACCCCTCGGGAGGAGGAGGCGCGCCAGGAGCGGGTGGGAGATTTCCCAAGAGTCGCTTCATTCGCTCCACCCTTCCTCTTCCATCGCGTCGAAGCGTTTGGTGTCGGTGGGGGCACGTGCCTTCAGCGCCTTGGCCAGCCAGCCGCCAGGGCCGCTGCTCAGTTCGTGCTGGAGGTCGGCGATCAGGTGCTCGATGGGCGAGTCTTCCTCGACGCGCACTGGCTGGATGCCGGCAGCGAGCAGCTGCTTCACCGCTGAGGCGCCGACGGCCAGGCAGTACACCGCGGCGCAGCCCTCCAGCGTGGCGATCTTGGCGGGCAGCTTGTTCTCGTTGCCGTCCTGCGCGGTGTCGATGAACTCGGCCACCTCGATCAGCTGCTGGGCGCTGGCGCTGACTTCGAAGATGGCGAAGGCCTCGGTGGCGCCGAAGTGCTGATCGACCCGTGTCCGGTCGGTGGTGGCGAACGCGATGCGCACGCTGGATTCGGGCGCGCCCATGTCGTCAGTGACCAGTCGCAAATGCCGGCGCCGCTGCGGCGTCGCGGGGGCGGACGGCGAATCTTGAGGGTCTTGGCGTGATGTGTTCATGGTTTTGCAGCACCAGGTTGGCCAGGTCGAACAGGGCTTGCCGGGTTCCCCGGTAGCCCACCCAGGTCTTGCAGTAACCGCCGACGAGGTCGTATTGCGGCATGCCCGCGCGCAGCAGCGGCACACCGAGACGTTCGGCGGTGGCCAGCGCGTGGGAGTTGGAGATGACGAGCTCGGCCCCACCCTCGCGGGCCAGGGCTTCGAAGTCGTCGAGATCACCGACCCGCACCGTGGCGGCCGGTACGTCGGCCAGCAGCGGCGCCTTGACCGGCGTCACCGCGGCCACGACCTCGCTGCCCATGCCGCTGACCAGTGTGGCGATCTGGTGCAGCAGGTCGGGGTCGGCGGCGATGCCGATGCGGCGCAGGCCGGTCATGAAATGGGTGTCGACCATGGTGTCCTGCAACTGGGCGCGCTGGCGCTCGATGCGCTCGGGCACCTTGATGCCAGCCAACTCGGACAGCAGTACGGTGAAGCGGTCGCAGGCGTCCAGCCCCATCAGGCCGTCGAAACGGTAGTCCGGCACGCCGGTGCGTGCCTTGAGCACATCCGCCGCGCCCTTCAACGAGCGGCCGATGACGATGGTGGCGGCGGCTTCGCCCAGCGTCGCCAGTTCGGAAACCGGCGTACCGCCCAGCGTCACCGGGATGAAGTCCTCGGCGATCAGGTGGCCGTCCAGCGAGTCCGCCAGATCGGGCACGGCGACCGGGCGCAGGCCAAAGGCCTCGACCCAGTCCTTGATGGCTTCGACGTCGCCCGGCGTGAGGTGCGCGCCAAGCAGCAGATTGACCTGCTTCTTGCGCTTGCCGACCACGCCGGCCGCGGTGGTGTCGGGGACGGCGGCGTCGAGGATTCCCTTCAGCGCGGCGGCGTAGCCGGTTTCGAGGCAGCCCGAAAAGTCCGGTGTGTTCACCGCCGCCACCGGGATGTGGTCGAACTGCGGATGCTGAGCGCGAAACTCGCGTACCAGCCGGGCGATGTCGGTACCTTGGGTCTCGGCCAGACCGGTGGTGGCCAGACCGACCAGCGCCGGCTTGCTCTTGCCGCACACCGTGGCCAGGGCCTGGATGACGTTGTCGTCGGCGCTCATCACCGTGGCGACCTGATCCATGGCCGTGGTCTGGAGCGGGACGGGCTCGCGAAAGTGGCGCACGAAGAACACCTTGGCAAACGCGGTGCAGCCCTGTGAGCCATGAAAGATCGGCATGCCGCGGTTGATGCCGAGAAAGGCCAGCGCGGCCCCGGCCGGTGCGGACGCTTTCAGCGGGTTGACCGACAAGGCCTTGGGATGACGGATGATTTCAGCCATGGTGTGCTCCCTCAGGCGGCGTGGGCGGGGTCGAAGTCGGCCGAACCGACGGTGGCGGTGCTGCCCTGCCCGGGCTGCTCGTCCTCTGCGTCCTCGGCATCGGGGCTGTCGCCCATTTCCGGGCCGGCCTTGACCATTGCGCGGCTGGCCCACGGCGCGGGCCGGCGCACGGCATCCCATACCGGGCTTTCCAGGGTCAGCGCAAGCTGGCGCACGAGTTCCTTCATGCCGTCGTAGCCGGCGTAGCCGAATTCACGCTCCTGGTTGATGTCGAGAAAGGGCAGGCGCGCCTTGAGCGCGGTATACAGATTGCGACCGCCGGCGATCAGGATGTCGGCCTTCAACTCATACACCGCGTTGAGCAGGTCGCGTGCGCCCTCGCTGTTGAGCATGATGGTGTTGTCGCCCATCAGTTCGAGGATGCGTGCCTTGTCTTCCTCGGTGGATTTCTTGGTGCCGGAGGCGACCACGTTCATGCCCAGGTCCTGTAGCGCGGAGACCACCGACCAGGACTTGACGCCGCCGGTAAACAGCAACACCCGCTTGCCTTCCAGTCGCGGACGCCAGGCCTCCAGCTCGCCGCGCACGCGCGCTTCTTCACGGGCGATCACGGCCTCGGTGCGGGCGCTCAGGTCGGCGTCGCCGATGATGCGCGCGATCTCGCGCAGCGCCTGACTGGTGTCGGTGATGCCGTAGAAGCTGCCCTCGAACCAGGGGATGCCGTAGCGCTCCTCCATCTTGCGCGCGACGTTGATCATCGCCTTGGCGCACACCAGCATGTTCACCTCGGCGCGGTGCATGGTCTGCACCTCGTGAAAGCGCGCATCGCCGGACAGCGTACAGAGGATGCGGATGCCGAGTTCGTCGAACAACGGGGTCAGGTACCACAGCTCGCCCGCGATGTTGTACTCGCCGATGAGGTTGATGTTGTGCACCGTGATGCCGGGCGGCACGACTTCCGGTGGCAGCGGCTCGGGCTCGCGGGTGCCGATCACATGCTTGACCATGGCCTCGCCGGCGATGCGGTTGCCGAGGTTCTTGGTGCCGTAGAAGCCGGCACAGTCGATCGGCACCACCGGCACGCTCCAGCGCTCGGCGGCGGCCTTGCACACCGCGTCGATATCGTCGCCGATCAGCGCCGGCACGCAGGTGTTGTAGACGAACACCGCCGCCGGGGAGTATTGCTCGACGGCCTGCTTGATGCCGTGGAACAGCCGCTTCTCCGCCCGCCCCATGATCACGTCCTGTTCGGACAGGTCGGTGGTCATGCCGATGCGGTAGAGCGTTGGTCCCGAGGAACGTGTGCCGCGGTTGTCCCACGAGTTGCCGGCACAGGCGATGGGGCCGTGCACGATATGGGCGACGTCGGCGATCGGCAGCAAGGCGATCTGCGCGCCATCGAAGGCACACCCACCGGCGGAGGCGCCGGGCTTGGGCCGCGCACAACCGGATTTCTCCTTCTTGTTGTGCGCACAGGCGGGTTCGTCCAGCAGGGCGGCGATGTCGGAGGCTTTCACGGCGGAACTCCCGAATGAATACGTCCATTCCGGTGCAAGCCCTGTGCCATCTTCCAAGTTGCTGAAATTTCGATGGTTTGGAGTGTGGCTCTGTGTCGCGAAGGTGACAATGTCGGGGGTGTGACACGACGCTGTGGAAGGGGTGTTGCGCGGATGCCAACGCATGAAAGGGTGCGCGGTCGTCGCAGTCCGGAAGTGGTGTCGCCGGACGCGGGCGGGCAAAGGTCGTAGAATCGGCCTGAGCCCGCCCGCGTCGTTTCAGGAGCCGCCATGCCCGCCGTTTTGCCTCGCAAGAAGTTGCCGATTGGCATTCAGACCTTTCGCGAGATTCGCGAAGACGATTTCTACTACGTCGATAAAACCCCGCATGCGTTGCGCCTGATCAGTGAGGGCAAGTATTACTTCCTCTCCCGTCCGCGCCGCTTCGGCAAGAGCCTGCTGATCGATACGCTGGCGGAATTGTTCGCGGGCAACGAGGGGCTGTTTCGCGGGCTGTACTGCCACGACCGGTGGGACTGGTCGGTGAAGTATCCGGTGATCCGTATCAGCTTTGCCGAAGGGGTGCTGAAGGATGGCGATGCGCTGGGGCGGCGCATCGAGGACATCCTGCGGATCAACGAGGAGCGGCTGGACGTGCCGGTGCGTGCCGGCCTGGACAGTGCCGGCCGGTTTGGCGAACTGATCCGCCAGGCGGAGCACAAGTTCGGCCAACGGGTGGTGATTCTCGTCGACGAGTACGACAAGCCGATTCTCGACAACCTGACCCGTCCGGAACTGGCCCGGCAGATGCGCGACGGCTTGCGCGATCTGTATTCGGTGATCAAGGGCCAGGACGCGCACATCAAGTTTGCGATGCTGACCGGGGTATCGAAGTTCAGCAAAGTGAGCCTGTTCTCGGGACTGAACAACCTCAACGACATCACGGTGGAGGCGGAATACTCAGCGATCTGCGGCTACACCGATGCGGACGTGGATACCGTGTTCGCCCCGGAACTGCCTGGTCTGGATCGGGAGCTGATCCGCGAGTGGTACAACGGCTACAACTGGACCGGCGAGTCGGTGTACAACCCGTTCGACTTGTTGTTGCTGTTCCAGAAACGGGATTTTCGTCCGTACTGGTTCGAGACCGGCACGCCGACGTTTCTCATCGATCTGCTCACCGAACGCCAGGTATGGCTGCCACGGCTGAACCGGCTGGAAACCGATGCCGCGCTGATGTCGAGCTTCGACGTGGGCCATATCGCGGTCGAAGCGCTGATGTGGCAGGCGGGGTATCTGACCATCGAAAAGGAAGAAAACCTTGCCGGGGAGTGGTTCTACCAGCTGCGTTATCCGAACCGCGAGGTCTACCAAAGCCTGAACCGCAGCGTGTTGCAGGCCTGGGCGCCCGCGAAGGAGGGCGATGCGGTGCAGCGCAAGCAGCTCTACCGGCTGCTGCTGGCCAACGACTTTGCGGGCATGGAGCAGCTGTTTACCAGTTTCTTCGCCAGCATCCCGCACGACTGGTTCCGCAACAACCCGATTGCGCAGTACGAGGGCTATTACGCCAGCGTGTTCTACGCTTACTTTGCCAGCTTGGGCCTGGACATCGTGCCGGAAGAGTCGAGCAACGCGGGCCGGCTGGACATGGCGGTGCGCTTCAACGGGCAGGTGTATCTGTTCGAGTTCAAGGTGGTCGAACTCGAACCGGAAGGCGCGGCGTTGGAACAGATTAAGAGACGTGGCTACGCCGACAAGTACCGCGACCGCGACGAACCGATCCACCTGATCGGGGTGGAGTTCAGCCGCGAGCAGCGGAAAGTGGTGGGATTTGCGGTGGAGCCGGGGTGACCGCCGGGCGCGACCGGGGTCAGCATTCGATCAACGCCTCCCGCAACAACACCGCCGCGTGCACGGCGTTGCGACCACTGCCGTCGCGAATCTGCTGACGACAGGAGAAGCCGTCGGCGACGATGCGGGTGTCGTCGCTGCTTGCGCGTACCGCGGGCAGCAGGTCGGCTTCGGCCATGCGCAGTGAGATGGCGTGGTGTTCGGCCTCGATGCCGAAGCTGCCGGCCATGCCGCAGCAGCCGGCCTCGATGAACTCGACCTCGATGCCCGGGATCAGGGCCAGCGCCTTCTTCATTGGCTTCATGCCGCCGAAGGCTTTCTGGTGGCAGTGTCCGTGCACCAGCACGCGCGCGGGGCCGGGGGGGCGCAAGGCCAGCTTGAGGCGGCCGGCGGCGTGTTCACGGGCGATGAACTCCTCGAAGAGGAAGACCTGACGCGACAGCCCGGCGAGGTCGGTGTCGCCGCCGAGGCCGAGGCTGTGGAATTCATCCTTGAGCATGTACACACACGATGGCTCGAGACCGACGATGGGTGTGCCGGCCTCGATGGCCGGGGTGAGCGCGGCGAGCAGCCGGCGTGCTTCGGCGCGCGCTTCGGCAACGAGGCCGGAAGACAGTTCGGCGCGTCCGCTGCATAACGGGCGTGACGGTGTGGGGTCATCCTCTGCCGGCGTCAGCACATGCGCCCGGTAGCCGCTGGCGCGCAGGACCTCGAGCGCCGCGCGGGCGTTGTCCGGCTCGAAGGTTGCGGTGAAACTGTCGACGAACAGCGCGACCTCGTTTTCGCCCGCATTGGCCGGCGTGCGCTCCGCCTTGGTCGGGTCCGGGGGGGATTCCGATGAGGCGCCTGGCGCCGTGGCCGGGTTTTCGCGCCCGGGTGAAGCGACGCCAGGGTCGGTGCTGCCACCGGCTGAAGTACTTTCCGCCTCGCCTGCTGCGGGTGAGTGATGGGCAGCATGTGCCTGGGGCGGGGGTTGCGGAGGGCGAAGCTCGTCCGCGCGCAGCGGGTGGGCCGAGGGCACGGGAAGCGCGCGTGCGCGGCTGATGCCGAGCCAGCGTTCGCCAAGCGCGGCTAGCGCGGGGACCCGGTTGCGCAGGCCAACCAGCCAGCCGAGCGCCGGCCAGCGTGCGAACCAGTGCGTGGCCTGCGCGAACAGCCGGGCGCGTCGCGGAACGCCGTCGCGGGCGTTGCGTTGCGCCAGCCATTCGGTCCGCAGCAAGGCCATGTCGACGCCGTTGGGGCATTCCTTCTTGCAGCCTTTGCAGCCGATGCACAAGTCCATCGCGGCGGCCAGCGCCGGCGTTGCAAAGTCGATGTCGTCAGGCCCGGTGCCCGCATCTCCGTTGAGTACGGTCTTGAGGGCTTCGACCCGGCCGCGTGTGGAGTGCAGCGGATCATCGGTGATGCGAAAGCTCGGGCACATCACGCCCTTGCGGTCGGTGCGCTGGCACTGGCGGCTGCCGATGCACACCGCCACCGCCTTGGCGTAGGCGCCGCCGCGCGTGGGGATGCCGGCATAGGGGTCGCCGATGCCCTGCATGTCGTAGGCGGACCAGTCGAGGTGCGGCTTCATCGGGACACATCCTCCAGCGCACGGGGGGTGGACGTGGGGGGGGTGTCACGGAGGGGGCGCGCGGCCGCCGCCTCTTCCCGATAGACGCGCATCCATTGCAGGGTTTCGGTACAGAGCTCGTTCGCGGCTCGCCACGACATCTCCGCGTCCTCCGTGCCATTGCGCAAAGCCGCGCCGAGGGTTTGCCATTGCGTCCAGGCGACTTCGGGCATGGCCGCACGCGCGTCTTCGGGCAGGTCCTGGGCAATGTCGGCGATCTGGCGCAGACGCCGGGTCAGGGCTGCGCGGGTGAGGCGACTACGTGCAATGTCGTCGGCGTCGAGTCCCTCGGTCAGCGTCAGTACGTCGGTGGCGAGGTCTTCGATGCGGATGCGCGCAAGCGCGATGGTGTCGAGCTTGATCGTGTTCATGTCGGTTCCGAAATAAACAAACGGGAACAAAGGAGAGGTCATGCGCACTCCGCATGCAAGGATGGCGCCAGCTCAGCGTGGTGGCCCCATGGCGTCACGCTTGCACCGGACGCCGATGGGACGTGAGTGGCGTGAGGGGTGCCGGAGAGCGGATTGCCTGGATCGCGCGTCGCGGCGCAATCCGCCGGGAAGGTCCGGTGTTCGAGCGTGAAACGGCGGGTATGCGGACTTCCGGCTTTGGGGTGATCACGTGTGATCGCGTCGCCGCCTCGGCGTACATGCAGGGAGGCATCGGTTGTCGCAAAGTCGACAGCGGAATGACGCAGCGCATCATTCCGTACATGAAGCGGATCACGATTGCGCGTCCGTTGCCGTGGCGTAGCGCGGCAGCGGGTGTTTTTTCGGGCCGGGCGCCAAGCTGGTATCGGAATTGCAGGAGAGTCGGCATGGAACCGCTGACCACACTGCCTCGAGTTGCTCCCGGATCGGTCGATGCCGCGTCCGCCGCCCGGTCGTCATCGCCGGTGGTTGCGCCGCTGTCGCCGCGCAAGGTGGTGGAGCTGTATCACGCGCGCAGCAAACATCGCTTCGAAGCCTATGCGCCGGGTCCCGGAGTGCTCGACTGGGAGCGCCAGCCGTCGCCGTTTCGGCACTACGAGGGCGCGCCAAGGGTCGCCTTGCCGTTGCTCGGTGCAAGCGGGCCGGGGGCCGTGCTGGGGCGCTTGCGTGCCGGTCAGCGCGGACCCGTACAACCGCCCGGGCGGGCGGCGCTGGCGGCCTTGCTGCAACTCTCGCTCGGGGTCACCGCGTGGAAAACACAAGGGCCGGACCGCTGGGCGGTGCGCGCCAACCCCTCGAGCGGAAACCTGCACCCGGTGGAGGCGTGGGTCATCGTGCGCGGCATCGAAGGGCTTGCCGACGGCGAGGCGCTTGCGGACGGCGTATACCACTACTGCCCGGAGGCCCATGCGCTGGAGCTGCGCGCCGCCGATGTGGCGCCGGATGCGGTGCGGTCCGCGGCAGCTGGCAGCGGGCTTCCGACGCAACCGCCACAACCACCGCAGCTGCTGATCGCGCTCAGCTCGGCAATGTGGCGCGAGGCATGGAAATACGGCGAACGTGGATTCCGCTATTGTCAGCTGGATGTCGGGCACGCCGTGGGCGGGCTGGCGCATGCGGCCGAGCTGTTGGGATGGCGACTGGTCGAACTCGCAGGGGTGGGTCAGGCCACCCTCGCACACGTGCTCGGGCTGGATCGCGATGCCGACTATCCGCGCAGCCGCTTCCCCGAGGTCGAGCGTGAAGAGGCGGAGATCGTGCTGGCGGTGGATTTCGCGATGGATGCCACGGGTGAGGCGACCGCGGGAGCCTCGGCGCCCGAGGTTGTCATGCCCGATGCGGCGACCTTGCACGCCGAGGCGGACGCACGCCAGTGGTTTGGCCGCGCCAGCGCGCTCGACGCGTACCCGATGTATCGCTGGCCGCTGATTGGCGAGGTGGCCGGGGCGACCCGTCGCCCGGACGGTTTTGCACCGATCCAGTCGGGCCGCTTGGCGCCGGCCAGGGCGGCTGGCTTGGCCCCGTCGGCGACCGGGAGCGGTGGGTTCGCCGCCTGTCGCGACGATGCGCCCGCCGCCGTGCCGCTGCTTCTCGGACGGCGGAGCGCCCAGCGCTTCTCGGCCGACTACCTGATGGACTTGCGCGTCTTTACCGGCTTGCTGGCCGTGCTCGATGCACCCGTTCCGGCCGCGCTGGATGTGGCGCGCATGGCGCAGGTCGGACCGCTCGTGCCCGTGCTCTGGGTGCACCGTGTCGAGGGGCTGACCCCCGGGGTGTATGTACTCGCACGCGACGCGGAGTGCCCGCTGTCGAACACCGGGCGGGCGGTGTCCGCGGTTGGCGACCGTTTCGACCTGCGCTTGCGGCAAGCCAGCGAGGCCGGACCCTTGCAGCGGCTTGCGCGCGAGCTGCATTGCCATCAGCAGATCGCCGCCCATGCCTGCGTGACGATCGGTCTGGTTGCCCGCTTCGCGTCGGTGATCCGGCGGGACCTCCCTGCGTATCGCGATCTTTTCCGTGCCGCCGGGCTCACCGGGCAGGCCTTGTATCTGGCGGCCGAGGCGTCCGGTCTGCGCGGCACGGGCGTCGGCTGTTTCTTCGATGATCCGGTGCATGCGCTGCTCGGGCTCGAAGGGGGAGACTACCAGACGCTCTACCACTTTACCGTGGGCATGCCGGTGCCGGACCCTCGCATCGAAACCCTGCCCGCGTATGCCGATCATGCCGACGGCGACGGCGACGGCCTGTCGACCGATCCACGTCCAACCCGGAGGAGGGGCGAAGAATGAAGCCTCATGCAATGACGAACCGATCCGTGCGCATCGCCGCGGGTCCCAAATACCGCGCGCTGGCCGCGCTGATCGAAGCGCTGACGCCGGCCTGCAGTGACGGTGCGCTGGCGCTGGACGCGCGGTGGCGTGACAACGAGGAGGCGCTGGGTCTGTATGCCCCTGAATGTCCCGAACTGACCGCATTCGTATTTACCTATGCGCAACCGCGTGAGTGCTATGCGGTGGAGTTCGATTATCCGGATGCGCTGGCCGCCGCCGCGGCGGGCATGGTGCGTTCGCACGAGGCACTCGAGCTCGATGCCTTGCTGGCGATGCTGGCTACCCACTTCGACCTGCCGGAGCTGGCATGACGCCGGGGCACGTCTTGCGTTTGGCGAGGCCTCCGGAGACGCCCGCACGCGGCTGTAGGGCGCGCGGTGGACCTTCGGCTACCCCGCGCGCCTTCGAATCCTTCATGCAACCGTACTCGATCCAATCCTGAACAGGAGTCCATCATGGCCAACATCGGAATTTTCTTCGGCACCGACACCGGGCGCACCCGCAAGGTCGCGAAAATGATCGCCAAACGTCTGGGCGATCTCGCCGCCGACCCCGTCAACGTCAACAAGACCACGCCGGACGACTTTCTGGCGTTCGACGCGCTCATCATCGGAACGCCGACGCTCGGCGAGGGCGAGCTGCCCGGCCTCGAGTGCGGTGCCCAGAACGAGAGCTGGGCGGAGTTCCTGCCGCAGCTCGATGGGGCCGACATGACGGGCAAGGTCGTCGCCATCTTCGGCCTGGGGGACCAGGACACCTATGGCAACGAGTTCTGCGACGCGATGATCGAGCTCTATGACTGCGTCACCGCGTGCGGCGCCACCGTCGTCGGTGCGTGGCCGACCGATGGCTATACGTTCCAGAGCTCGCAGGCGGTGGTGGATGACCAGTTCGTCGGCCTCACACTCGACCTCGATAACCAGGCGGATCAGACCGATGCGCGCCTTGATGCGTGGCTGCCGCAGGTCCTGCCGGCGCTGCGCGAGGTGTGCGGCGCCTGAGCTCCGACACCCAAACCGACATCAAGGTCCGGCGCGTGGTCGGGCGCGTGGTCAGACGATCTCGCCGGACGGTTTCAATCCCCCCAACGAAGGAGAATCATCATGCCAAGACCGAAAAAACACGTACTCGTCTGCGTTCAGGGCCGTCCGCCGGGCCATCCGCGTGGATCCTGTGCGCAGAAAGGATGTGCCGAGGTGTATCAGGCGTTCATGGAGACGTTCCAGGCGCGCAATCTGTGGAACGACTTTGCGGTGACCAACACCGGTTGCCTCGGCCCCTGCGGCGTTGGCCCCAGCGTGCTGGTCTACCCCGAAGGGGTGATGTATGCGGGTGTGACCGCCGGCGACATTGGCGCGATCATCGATGAACACCTGGTGGGCGGCCAACCCGTCGAGCGGCTGCTGGCGCCGGCCGAGGCATGGTGAGCGCGATGGAAGACTTCACGTATCGACCGGGTGAGGTGGTGTACGCCGCCGAGACCCTGTTCAACGATGGCAGCATTCCCGACCTGGCCGAGGGCGAGCTCGTGGCCGAGGCCGGTGCGCGCGGCGTGGTGGTCAAGAGCGGGCACGTCGAGGCGATGCCGGAGGTGGAGGTGTTTCTGGTCCGTTTCGAAAACGCGGAGCTGGTGCTCGGGCCGCCGGTGGGCTGTCTCGCCGAGGAGTTGACGCAATCGGCGACGCAACCCGCGACACAATCGGCCGAGGCCGGTGGAGTGGTGATCACGCAATGAAGATCGCGGTGGCGACTCGTCGTTTCGAGTGCATCATCGGCCATGCCGGCAAGGCGCGGGATTGGCTGGTGTTCGACTGGGAGTCCGGTCGCGCGCTGGCCGAGCCACGGCGGGTCAGTCTGGAGAAGGCGGACTTGTTCCACCATTTTCAGGATGACCGGCCGCACCCGCTCGACGGCGTCGACCTGATCGTCGCCGGTAGTGCCGGCGACGGCTTCAAGCGCCACATGAACGCGCGCGGCGCGAGCGTGCTGCTGACCGGCGAGGAAGACCCGGTCGCCGCGGTGCGCAAGCTCGTCGCCGGTGAGCCGCTGGCCGACATGCGCTTCGACCCGACGCGCATGTTGTGCGGTGTGCGCGATCTGTTTTCGCGTTACTGAGCGTCGCCAGGAGTCGGCCAATGCCGTTCCCGCCCCTGGGGGGATGAAAACTCGAAACGGCCTGGAGCGTTCTGGAGGATGTGCCCGTCAAACGCTGTACGGTGTTTCGACCCAGCTGGCGACCAGGTGTGCGTCACGCTCGGGCAGATAAGCCATCTCGCCCTGCAGGTCGGCGTGAATGCGCCCGGGCAGCGAGCGTGGCACGCGGCGTCCGCTGACCATCTGGAAATACCAGGCGAAACCGTAACCGGCGCTGCGGTCGTAGTCATGGACCTGATGGGCGAGCTCGGTGCCGCTGGCCTCTTCGCCGTGGGGCCAGCTAAGCGGGTGCGCCGAGACGGGTGAGGCGGCGTGGCGGACCTGGCGGTAGCGGTCGAGGTGTTCGGACAGCGCCAGTACCCAGTGATCGCTGAAATGCCGATGCTGTCCGGCGCTGCTTGCCGCCCACTCGGTGATGAAGCGCAACACCGCAGGCGGCTTGCCGGGCTGGGCGGCGATCGTGCCAATGTGCTCGGCGATGTCGACGACACGGCGGAAGCTGTAGCGCGATGGGCCGGTGGCGACCGCCGGGGGCAGGCCGTCGGGGCGGTCGAGCAGGCTTTCGACCGAATCGTGGCCGTCCTCGCTCGCGCCGAGCGGATGGCTGATCACTTCCTGCAGCTCCTCGATCTCCAGCTGCAGGTATTCGGTCGGCCCCTTGCCGTGAATCGCGACCAGGTAATGACTGATGCCTTGCTCGCGGGTCAGCACGAACGCCTGCTCACGGAGTTGTTCGGCGAGGCGCTCCGCATCCTCGTCTACCGCGTCCCACGCCTCTTCCAGCCAGGCCAGCGCGTCGTCGGCGATGCAGTCTCCATGGCGATCGAGAATGCGCCCCGGACGAAACCAGCCGCCACGCGACACGCGCGGGGCGAACTCGGGGGCGCCCTCGCGTCGCAAGGCGTCGAGCAGCGGCGCGTGACCCGGCACTGGGCGGAGCGACGAACACAGGCGGAGGGCGGTTTCGGGCAGGGCGGCGTGGGCGGGAGCGGTCATGATTCGGATCCGTGGTTGGTTGGCGAAGAGCTGTGGGTGGCGAGGCGCTCGGCCGCGAGCAGGCGCACATCGGGCTCCGGGTCGTGGTCGCGCACGTGCTCGAGCGCCGCTGGCGAGGCCTGGTCGATGGCCGCGGCGCGCACCGTCCACTCCGGGTCTTCGAGCATGCGGTCGGCGTCGCCGGGCAGCATGCGCGAGGCGGCGATGGCGCGGACTTCCGGGTCGGGATCACGGGCCATCCTGCCGAGCGCGAAGGCCGGCAGGCGCCGCGCGACTTCCTTGCGCACCACCGGATCGGGGTCGTCCGCCATGTGCGGCAGGCGGCCATGCGGCAGACGCCGCGCGACCTGCAGGCGCACGGCATAGTCCGGGTCGCGCATCATCTGCACCAGCCCCGGTGGTGGCAAGCGGCTGGCGACGGTGACGCGCACTTCGCGGTCGGGGTCGCGCGCCAGACGCGCCAGCGGCTCGCCGTCGAGGCGGCTGGCCACCGAGCGGCGCACGGTTTCGTCGCGGTCGTCGATCAGCGAGACGATGGCTTCGACCGGCGCCCACTTGGCGGCGATTGCGCGGCGTTCCCAGAACGGGTCGTGCAGGCTGAGTTCGGCCCATTCGCGGTTGCGTGCCAGAAAGCGGTCGATCTGGCGGCCGCTGTCGACGAACAGACAGGCGTCGCCCGGTCCGCATCGGCCTTCGAGCAGCGTCGTCGTGCGCAGCTCGCAGCGCGTACAGGGGTTGGTCGGCGGTCGGTACAGCCCGTCCATCGCCGGGCGTTCGAGTTCGGTGTCGTCCTGGGTCAATGTCGTCCGGGCGGCACGCCCGCGCGCACCGCCTTCCATGCTTGAAGTCTGCGTGCACTCAAGCAAGGGCCGCGCCAGCCCTGGGTCGGGTGTGACATTGGAAATCCACCCGCGCCAACGTATCGGTGCGTGCGGACCCAGCCGAGATTGTCGTAAAACCGACAGACTGCTCGGTCGGAGGTTGGAAACGTGACGGCCCTGGGCCCATTCGCATTCCCTATCCGATCCACCAGCGCGGATGAGGGAGGGTCATGGGGTCGCCCCCAACTGTCGTTTCCGCACGTACGACGCTAACATCTCGATGAGGAGACCGCCGGCAAGAAGCAAGAGCGAGAAAGGAAGGCACGGAATGAAACTCGACCAGACGCAGCGCCACATCCTGGCCTTGCTGCAAAAGGACTCGACGCTGAGCACGCAGCAGATCGCCGAACAGGTGGGCTTGTCGGCGTCGCCCTGCTGGCGGCGGGTGAAGGAACTGGAAGAAGTCGGACTGATACGCGGCTACGTCGCCCTGCTCGACCGGCGCAAGCTGGGGCTGGGCACCTGCGTATGGGTGCGGGTGAAGCTGAAGAAGCACAGCGCCGAGGTGATCGAGCGCTTCGAATCCGTGGTCAAGGCCTGCGAGGAGGTGGTCGAGTGCTATGAACTGCTCGGCGAAACCGATTGCCTGCTCAAGGTCTATCTGCCCAGCCTCGAGGCATTGTCCGCGTTCATGCATAATTTCCTGCTGAAGATCCCCGAAGTCGACGTTACCCACTCGAGCGTTGCGCTGCGCGAGATCAAGAACGAAACAGCCCTGCCGTTGTGATCGGCAGGGCGTCCCGGAAGCAGTCGTTGCCTGATCAGCGGCTGGGACTGCGGGGGCCTTGCGGCGGGTGTGGACGGCATCATCGGACCCCTTGCGCAGGGGCTGCGAAGCGTCCGGGACGGACGGGATCCTCCGGCGAGTGTGTCAGAGGACTCCGGCGAGGAACACCACCAACACGCCGGCCGGGGCGATGTAGCGGGTGACGATTCGCCACACCGAGAAGCCGCTGTCGCCGAGCGCGAGCTCGGTGCGCACGCTGCGCTGATCCAGGCACCAGGCGGTGAACACGATCACGCCCAGGCCGGTGAGTGGCAGCAGGATCTTGCTGGTCAGCTGGTCGAGCAGGTCGAAGGTGTTGAAACCGAACAGCAGCACGTCGCTCCACACGTTGAACGACAGCAGGGCGACGATGCCCAGTCCCCAGGTGGCCAGGCCGGCCAGCAGCGTTGCCGCGACGCGCCCGACCGGGGTGCGCTCCTCGACCAATTCCACCACGGGTTCGAGCAGCGAGATGGCCGAGGTCAGCGCGGCGAAGGTGAGCAGCAGGAAGAACAGCAGGCCGAGCACGGTTCCACCGGAGAGGCTGCCGAAGGCCAGCGGCAGGGTGACGAAGATCAGACCAGGGCCGGCGGCGGGGTCCAAGCCGTTGGCGAACACGATCGGAAAGATCGCGAGGCCGGCGGCGATGGCGATGACCGTGTCCATGATGACCACGGTGCGGGCGGTGCGCAGCAGGTCGACCTGTTCGCCGAGATAGGAACCGTAGGCCATCATGATGCCCATGCCCAGCGACAGGGTGAAGAAGGCGTGGCCCAGCGCGGCGAGCACGACTTCGCCAGTGACCTGGCTCCAGTCCGGGGTGAAGAGGTAGGCCAGCGCGGCGCCGAAGCCACCAGTGGTCATGCTGTAGCCGACGAGGATTGCCAGCAGCACGCCCAGCGCTGGCATCAGCAGGCGCGCGGCGCGTTCCAGACCGCCGATCACGCCCAGCGCGACGACCCCCACGGTGAGCAGCATGAAGGCGGTGTGCCATCTGAGCAGACCGGCCGGGTCGGCCAGCATGTCACCGAACAGGGCGCCGGCGCGGTCCGCGTCGAGACCGGCAAAGCCGCCGCGCGCGGCATCGCCGACGTAGGCCAGCGCCCAGCCTCCGATGACGCTGTAAAACGAAAGAATCAGGAATGCGCCGAGCACGCCGGTGATGCCGATCACCGCCCAGGCCGGCGTTCTGCCGTTGGCGCGGGCGAGGGCGCTCATCGTGTGGATGGGGTTCTTTTGCCCGCGCCGGCCGAGCATCCATTCGGCGACCAGAATCGGAAGCCCGATCGCGGCGATGCACAGCAGGTAGATCAGGACGAATGCCGCGCCGCCGCTTTGCCCGATCATGTAGGGAAACTTCCAGATGTTGCCGAGGCCGACGGCCGAGCCGGTGGCGGCGAGCACGAATCCGAAGCGGGATGTCCATTGCGCATGGGCATGCCGCGACTTGGTGCCACTGCTGAGGGTGGAGCCTTGCGCGATGCTCATTTCAGCGCACCTCCGGCCAGAGATGCGCGGCACGGGGCGGCCGGGTGGATGGTGCGGGTCGGGAACTGCATGGATGTCTCCTCCTGTTCATTGTGCGGGACGCCGCCCGGTGTTTCCGGCGCGTGGGCTCGTGGCCCGGGTCGCATGCCCGGGGGCTTGGGCGACCGGACGTCCTGACCGTCCATCGGGGTGGTGGATGGCTGGCCGTTATGGTGAAGACAGTGCAGAGAAATAATTCTGCGTTATCCATGAATCTGTAGTGTTTATGGGGTGGTTTTTTCCCTCAGGAGGATTGAGCGGGAAAATTCTTTCGATGTGCGATTTTGCGTTGCAGCAATCGGAACTTGCAGCGTGCCAGCCACAAACCGGCTCTGTGGCGCTGATCGGCAGGGTGTGACCTGGCAGGGGTTGGTCGATATTCGACTGGGTTCGAAATACGTTGCCCGTTTCCTTCGAAAAAACGCAAAAAGATTCCAGATTCCGGGTGGAAATGGCGGGATTCGGGAGACTTTTCACCGCGCCGCCGCCCTAGCATATCGTTTGCGTTTCGAACGCGCGCCACCCAATCACACAAGAGGAGACAGGGCGCCGCCCGAGGCTGCCGCGTCAAGAGCGCGGCGGACTGCGGGGTGCCCGGGACATGACCATGTCGAACACCGCTCGCGAAGTCCGTCTGGACGACAAGTACACCCTGACCACCGGACGCGCCTGGATGACCGGCATCCAGGCCCTGGTGCGTCTGCCGATGATGCAGCGCATGCGCGACGAAGCCGCCGGACTGAACACCGCCGGCTTCGTCACCGGGTACCGCGGCTCGCCGCTGGGCAACGTCGACCAGGCCTTCTGGCAGGCGAGCAAGCATCTCGAGCCGCTGAACATCCGCTTCCAGCCCGGGCTCAACGAGGACCTCGCAGCGACCGCGGTGTGGGGCACGCAGCAGGTCAATCTCGACCCCCGGGCACGTCACGACGGCGTGTTCTCGATCTGGTATGGCAAGGGACCCGGGGTGGACCGCACCGGTGACGTGTTCCGCCACGCCAACGCGGCGGGCACGTCCAGGCATGGCGGGGTGCTGGCGATCGCCGGTGACGACCACGCTGCCAAGTCGTCCACGCTGCCGCATCAGACCGAACATGTGTTCAAGGCCTTGATGATGCCGGTGCTGGCGCCGGCCGGCATCCAGGAGTACCTCGAGTACGGTCTGCACGGCTTCGCCCTTTCACGCTACTCGGGGTGCTGGGTGGCGTTCAAGGCCTTGACCGACACCGTCGAGACCTCGGCGTCGGTGGAGGTCGATCCGTTTCGGGTGCAGACGCGGATTCCTTCCGCGGAGGAATTCCCGCTCCCCGCCGACGGACTCAACCTGCGCTGGCCCGACCCGCCGCTGGTGCAGGAAGAACGCCTGCTGCATCACAAGCTCTATGCGGCGCTGGCCTATTGCCGCGCCAACGGCCTGAACCGCACCGTGATCGACAGTCCGCGGGCGCGGCTGGGCATTCTCACCAGTGGCAAGAGCTATCTCGACGTGCGCCAGGCGCTGGAAGACCTCGGCATTGACGAGACCACCGCCGCCGATATCGGTCTGCGGGTGTACAAGGTCGGCATGGTGTGGCCGCTCGAGGCCGAGGGCGTGCGATGCTTCGCCGACGGCCTGGAAGAGATTCTCGTCGTCGAGGAGAAGCGGCAGTTTCTCGAGTACCAGCTCAAGGAAGAGCTGTACAACTGGAAGGACGGGGTGCGTCCGCGCGTCATCGGCAAGTTCGACGAGAAGGGCGAGTGGGCGCTGCCGCACGGTGACTGGCTGCTGCCCGCGGCCGGTGAGTTGACGCCGGCGATGATCGCTCGCGCGATTGCCGCCCGGATCGCGCGCTTTCATACGTCGGACCGGATTCGCGCGCGGCTCGCGTTTCTCGAGGCCAAGGAGGCGGCGCTGGCGCGGCCGCGACCGGTGGTCGAGCGGGTGCCGCACTATTGCTCCGGCTGTCCTCACAACACCTCGACCAAGGTGCCGGCAGGCTCGCGTGCAATCGCCGGCATCGGCTGCCATTACATGGCGACCTGGCTGTCCCCCGACTCCACGCAGACCTTCTGCCAGATGGGAGGGGAGGGCGTGCCATGGGTGGGGCAGGCGCCCTTTACCGATACGCCGCACGTGTTCGCCAACCTGGGCGACGGCACCTACATGCACTCGGGCATTCTCGCGATCCGCGCCGCGGTCGCCGCAGGAGTGAACATCACCTACAAGATCCTGTTCAACGACGCCGTGGCGATGACCGGTGGCCAGCCCCACGACGGCACGTTGAGCGTGCCCATCATCGCGCGCCAGCTGGCGGCCGAAGGGGTGGGCAACCTCGTCGTCGTCAACGACGGCACCGATCGCGCCTATGGCCCGGCGGATCTGCCGCACGGCGTGCCGATCCGGCATCGCGACGAGATGGACGCGATCCAGCGCGAGCTGCGTGCGGTGCCGGGGGTGAGCGCGATCATCTATGACCAGACCTGCGCCGCCGAGAAGCGCCGCCGCCGCAAGCGCGGCGCGTTTCCCGACCCGGCCACGCGGGTGGTCATCAACGATCTCGTCTGCGAGGGCTGCGGCGACTGCAGCGAGCAGTCCAACTGCATGTCGGTGACCAGCGTCGAAACCGAGTTCGGGCGCAAGCGCGCGATCGACCAGTCGGCCTGCAACAAGGACTTCTCCTGCCTCAAGGGTTTCTGCCCGAGTTTCGTCACCGTGGAAGGCGGCCGGCTGCGCAAGGGCACGGCGGTACGCGCAACGACGGAATCCACCCATGCCGACCTGCCCCTGCCGACGTTGCCTGGGACGCACGCGCCGTGGGGCATCCTGATCACCGGCGTGGGTGGCACCGGCGTCGTCACCATCGGCGCCCTGCTCGGCATGGCGGCGCATCTCGAGGGCAAGGGCATCTCGGTGCTCGACATGGCCGGTCTGGCGCAGAAAGGGGGGGCGGTGTGGTCGCACGTGCGCATCGCCGACCGCCCGGAGCAGCTCTACGCGGCACGCATCGCCGCCGGCGAGGCCAACGCGGTGATCGGCTGCGACCTGGTGGTGACCGCCGGTGATGAGTCGCTGGCCAAGATGCGCGCGGGTCACACCCGTGCCGTCGTCAATCGTGACCAGACCATGACCAGCGAGTTCGTGCGCGGGTTTGCCGCCCAGGCGCGCAGCGGCGACCCCGGCCACCACGCCGACCCGCGCTTTCCGGCCGACGCGATGCAGGCGCAGATCGCGGAAGCAACCGGAGCGGATCAGGTCGACTTTCTCGATGCCTCCCGCCTCGCCACCCGGCTGCTTGGCGACGCCATCGCCACCAACCTGTTCATGCTCGGCTATGCGTGGCAGAAGGGGCTGGTGCCGCTGGCCGAGACATCCATTCTGCGTGCGATCGAGATCAATGGCGCGGCGGTGAGCGCCAACAAGGCCGCCTTCGCGTGGGGGCGGCGGGCTGCCGTACACCCGGAGCAGGTCGCCGAGGCGGCGCTTCCGCGCTCCGGCGCGCCCGAACACCACCGCCTGTCGGCCAGCGTCGACGAACTCATCGCGCGTCGCGTGGCGCATCTCACCGCCTATCAGGATGCCGCCTACGCCGACCGCTACGTTGCTCTGATTGACCGAGTGCGCTTGGCCGAGCGTGCCGTCGCGCCGGGCATCACGCTGCTCACCGAGGCGGTCGCGCGGGGGTATCACAAGCTGCTTGCCTACAAGGATGAGTACGAAGTCGCGCGGTTGTACACCGACAGCGATTTCCTCGCCCGGGTGCAGGAACAGTTCGAGGGCGATTACCGCCTGGTCTTTCATCTTGCGCCGCCCGTGCTGGCGGAGAAGGACGCTTCGAGCGGGCAGCTGAAGAAGAAGGCCTACGGCCCGTGGATGCTGCGGGCGATGCGCATGCTGGCGAAGTTCCGGGGGCTGCGTGGCTCGCGCCTGGACCCGTTCGCGCGTACGCATGACCGGCGCCTCGATCGCGCCCTGATCGCCGAGTACGAGACGCTGGTCGAGGAACTCCTCGCCGGCCTGCAGCGGTCAAATCTTGAAACAGCCGTGGAACTGGCCGCGCTGCCGGAGCGCATCCGTGGCTTCGGCCACGTGCGCGAACGTCACGTCGCGACGGCGCGTGCCGAGCGCCAGCGCCTGCTTGCGCGTTTCCGCGATCCGGTTGCCGCTGCCGCGCACGGCGCGGGGCCTGCGGACGACGCTTCGGCGAGCTCAGGTGAGGGGGTGGCCGCGCGCATGCCACGCAAGGTCATTGCCGTGCTGACGGAGTGATCGAGGACATTCGGAACCGGGTCGGCAGGATCCGGAAACACCGTTTCGAATCGCGTGACCTTGCCGCCACCATTGCCACAAGCGTTGGCGGTGTGCGCAAAGGCACGCACCCAGCCGTTTCGCGAGAAACGGTCCCACAAGGAAGGAGACACCACCATGGCCGTATTTTCACTGAGCGACTTTGCCGATCACGAGCAAGTCGTATTCTGCAGCGATGACCGCAGCGGGCTGAAAGCCATCATCGCGATCCACAACTCCAGTCTCGGCCCCGCGCTCGGCGGTTGCCGCATGTGGCCTTATGCCAGCGAGGAGGACGCGGTGCGCGACGTGCTGCGGCTGTCGCGCGGCATGACCTACAAGTCCGCGCTGGCCGGACTCAAGCTCGGTGGCGGCAAGTCGGTGATCATCGGCGACCCCCGCCGCGACAAGACGCCAGCGCTGCTGACCGCCTTCGCGCGTGCGCTGGAGCAGCTCAACGGCCGCTATATCGCCGCCGAGGACTCGGGTACCAGCGTCGAGGATCTGACCTTCATGGCGCGTCACACCCGCCATGTCGCTGGGATTGCCGACAAGCCAACCGATGGCGGCACGCGCAGCGGGGACCCGTCACCGTCGACGGCGAAGGGCGTATTCATCGGCATCGGCGCGGCGGTGCGCGAACGGCTCGGGCGCGAATCGCTCGACGGTCTGCGCGTGGCGGTGCAGGGCGTCGGCCACGTCGGTTTTGATCTCGCGCGCCGCCTGCGTGCCGCCGGGGCGCGACTGTGGGTCACCGACATCGACCGCGATGCCCTGGTGCGCGCGGCACGTGAGCTGGAGGCGACCGTGGTCGCACCGGACGAGATCTTCGGGCTCGACGTCGATGTCTTCGCGCCCTGCGCGATGGGCGCGGTGATCAACGACCAGACCCTGCCCCGGCTCAAGGCGCCGATCGTCGCCGGCGCCGCCAACAACCAGCTCGCCGAGGACCGTCACGGCATCGAGCTGATGCAGCGCGGCATCCTGTACGCGCCCGACTACGTCATCAACGCCGGCGGCATCATCGACGTGTACTACGAGCGCACCGGCTTCGACGCCACCGCACTGGAGCGCCACATCGCCGGCATCGACGGCAGCCTGACGGAGATCTTTGCCCGCGCACGCCGCGAGGAGCGGCCCACCGCGGAGGTGGCGGATGCGATCGCGGAAGAGCGGTTCCGGGGCTGAGAAAGTGGCAGCGGCCACGCGGAACGGCGAACCCTGCGCGGAGAGGCACCGAGGAGGCGTCTCCCCGGGTTGGGGTGGGTGATCACTCTTGTGGAGCGGTGTGAGGTCGCACACGGCGGAGAGGCGGGTGTTACACGCTTCGTCCGGCCGGTCGTTGCCAGGGCACCGGCGGTAACCGGGCGCCCAGCTCGCGTGTAAGTGCTTCCCAGTCCACCGCGTCCAGCGTGTTCTTGACCAGCAGGCCGAGCTCGGTGTCGCCTTCCATCTGCAGGCGACGGCTGAAGAACAAGGTGTCGGCGTCTTCCTCGCGCAGCGCCAGGGCGAGGTAGTCGCGCAGCTTGGCGCTCAGCGTCAGGTCCGCCGTGCCCGTGGCGGCAAGGGGGCGGAAGCCGCTTTCGTTCAGGGTGAAGTCCAGCGTCAGGCCGGCGTCGAGTACGCGCAGGCGCAGGTGTCGTCCGGCAAGCGGTTCGAGATCCTCGACCGGCAGGATGCGGCCTCGGGCGAGGTTGAGTCCGAGCGTGAGCAGCCAGGCTGGGGGGCGCTGCGGCAGCTGCTCGGCCAGACGGGTGAGCGGGGCGGGCAGGGTAAAGGCAGGCAGGGTGATCATGGTCGAGGGCTCCGCGGGTGGAGGCGTTCAGGTTGAAGTGAATCCGGTATCGCTGATTCCACGCTGGCCAAGGCGTCGCGCATCGTCACCGCGCCGAAGAAGGCGGGCGCTGACCCAGGCTCACGCCGCATGCAGTTCCAGCCCGGCGCGGCCATGCCAGAAACCGTTGCAGGGCGACTGACCGGAAAGCAGAGGGTGGCTGGCCGCGAACGCATCGGCAGCGCTCAGGCGCCCCCGGCGAACGTCGTCGAACAGCGCGATGACCTCGGGGGTGTGCGAACCCTGCGGCTGGATGCGCAGGACGTCCGCACGGCGTGTGACCGCGTCGAGATCGCCAAGCAGATTGTGGATGCGGGCGGACTGGGTCTGCACGCCGTTGAGGGTCAGAAACGGCTCGCCTTCGCGGGTCGCGAGCGGCAGGCCGTCGGCCAGACCGAGGCAGCGGAACTCGCAGGTATCCTTTTGCAGGTTGAAGTGGCGTGCGGTGAAACAGCGCGCCGAATGGGCCAGCGGCAAGCGGCCCCAGGCCAGTACTTCGGTGGTGAAGGGCGGCCGGTGGTCGGTCGTCGCCTCGTCCGGCGTTGCCGTCCGCGTGGTGGGCAGCTGGTCGAGCAGCGCACTCAGTGCGGCGCCTGACAGCTCGGGCGGCACGACCCAGCCGCAGGCCCCCCAGTCGCGTAACAGCGCCAGGGTGTGCGGGTTGAACACGTTGAGGCTGGGGCCGGCGATCCAGTCGCGGCGTCCGGCCTCGGCAAGCAGCCGCACCGCCGCCATGTCGTTGGCCTCGATCGCGAACTCGCCGCGGGCGACCAGCTTGCGCAGCAGTTTCAGGTCGGATTCGGATTCGATCAACGCAAGCGTCGACAGCACTGGTGTCTTCCCGGCTGTGGCGAGCATTTGCGCGACGTCGAGCCAGTCTTCGAAGCGCAGCTCGTGGCGGCGGGCGCAGACGGTTTCGCCGAGATAGACGAGATCGACCGGACCATCGGCGATGCCGGCGTAGAAGGCCAGCGTGGTCTGGCGTGGCCAGTAGTACGGTAGCGGGCCGAGGGCGAGGCGCGGCGATGGGGGGGCGGACATCATTTCCATGGGCGATAGTAGGCGCCGAGCGTGTGGCTGCGGCCTTCGGAGTTCTTGTCGAGGGTATTCATCCAGTCCGCTTGAACGCGGAAGGGTTCGCGATCACCGCCGAGGCGGTCCAGCGCCGAGCGCCATACCCGGGTGACCTGCGCGACATAGGCCGGGCTGCGCTGGCGGCCCTCGATCTTGATCGCACGCACCCCGGCGGCGGCGATCTCGGGGAGCAGTTCGAGCGTGTTGAGGCTGGTCGGCTCCTCGATCGCGTAATAGGTTTCGTCGTTGACCTCGAAACGCCCCTTGCACAGGGTTGGGTAGCCGGTGCGTTCGCTGTCGCCGAAGCGGTCGATGAGGATGCCGTTGAGGCGGGTCTCCATGCCGCGCGGCGTCTGTTCCCAGCGCACGTGTCGGGCCGGGGAGCAGGCGCCGTTGCAGTTGGGTGATTCGCCGGTGGCGTAGGCCGACAGCGCGCAACGCCCTTCCACCATCACACACAGGCCACCGAAGCCGAACACCTCGATGTCGACGTCGGTGTTGGCGACCACGTGCGCGACCTGCGGCAGCGACAGCACGCGCGGCAGCACCGCGCGCCGGATGCCGAAGCGATCTCGATACAGGTTGATGGCTTCGTAGCTGGTGGCCGAGCCCTGTACCGACAGGTGGAGTCGCAGCTCGGGATGGGTGCGGGCAGCGTAGTCCATCAGCCCGGGGTCGGCGAGGATCACCGCGTCGATGCCGGATTCCACAGCGCGGTCGATGGCGGCGGTCCAGTCTTGCCAGTTGTGGGCCTGGGGATAGGTGTTGAGTGCGAGCAGCACCTGGCGTTTGCGCGCGTGAGCGTAGTCGATGCCAGTGCGCAAGGCCTTGGCGTCGAAGTTCAGGCCGGTGAAGTTGCGCGCGTTGGTCGCGTCCTTGAAGCCGACGTAGACGCAGTCGGCGCCGTTGTCGATCGCGCTCTTGAGCGCGGGCAGGCTGCCTGCCGGGCAGACGAGGTCGATTCTGGAGTCGGGCATGTCGCGGGGCCGTTTGGAAAGCCCCGCAAGTCTAGTGCGGCGCCTGGCGCGCCGCGTTGACCGGGGTCAAACGGTGGCGGTCGTCGCGCGCACGGCGGGTGGACGGCGGCGCAGCATCACCGCGCCGAGCAGGCCGATGCCGAGCAGTGCGAGGATGCCGGGTTCGGGAACCTGGTTGGTGGGGTTGTCGTTGCCCGCGGGAGGCTGGTCATTGACGGGTTCGGTGCCACCGCCCGTGCCGGGGTCGCCGCCGTTGTCGTTGCCCGGGTTGGTGCTCGTCGGGGTGAAGTTGCCGGCCAGGGATGCGCCGGTGAACGTAAAGTTGCTGCCACCTGTTCCTGTTTTGAAAAGCGTGAAAGTCAGGATGTCATTAACGATCCAGTCCGTCTGAATGGCAATGGCGGGAAGTTGGTCCAGTCTGCCGTGATAGAGCCCGGAGACGGCGGTATTGCGCCCAGTATCGCCGAGATTGATGCGTAGATCATGGCCATTGTTCCCACTAACGGCGAACGTCAGCGACAAGTCGGAAAAGCTGCCCTCAGCGTAATCGCTCAGGTCCCACGACATCGTGTACCAAGAGCTGGCATTGTTGGCGAGAGAGACTGCAGTAGCCGGCGTGTAATTGAGCGAGATCGGTCCTGCTGCGGCAGACGAGGCGGCGAGCAGCGCGGCGACGGTGAGCGAAAGGCGCAGTTTGTTCATTTTTGTTCTTCCCTGAGCGATAAGGCGGAAGTAAGTTGATTTTGTAACTAACGGCTTACACAGCAGAATTTGTGCCGATTTATCTATGTTTCTGATAAGAAATAAGTTTGATGGTTGCGGCTGGGGTTGGTTACATAATTTAACAGCGAGTGTAAAAAAAACCGACACTCGTGCTTCGCGGCGGAGTTTTACGACTTCTTGCTTATCCTGGACGGAGAAGTTCCGCAAGAGCGTGCAGCGCATTTCGCAGCATTTTGAGGCGATGAGTTCGGGGGTGTGGAGGTGAGCGGGTGAGACTGGCGAAGGAGGTGCGCGGCGAGTGTGAAATTTGTCACGAATGCCGCGTCGCAAGGTGGTGGATTGAGTGTAAAAAAATCCGACACTTTTTCGACGCGAGGTGTCTGCGAACGTGCAAGAGCGAAGGTTTGCCGGGGCTGGCGGCAAGGGGTGACGGCACTGGTTTGATGCAGCGCAGCGTCGAAGTGGGGGCGCTGGCCGCCCGCTGGAGCCGAACATATTGACCAAGCGCAAATTTTTCGCACATTCGGGTGCAACAAACCTTGAACCGGACCCCCGTCTGTGCGACATTTCGCCCCTGCAAAAAATGGTGCGCGCGAAGGGGTGCCCACGGGATGCCAAGGCGGCAAACCGGGGAAACCTGGCAACCTGTAGTCTTGTCCGATGAACGGTCGGCAAAGTGCTCGAAACGCCATGACGGTTGTCGTCTGGGTATTCTTCGCACGGCTGGCCGAACGTCCCTCTTGAACCCGATTGGAGCAGCCTCTCATGAGCCGACTCGACACGTTCTTCCGTCTGAGCCTTTTCACCGCCGCGGTGGGCGTCGCCAGTGGGGCGGTCGCGCAGGAGCCGCCGCGTGTGCACTTCTACAACTGGAGTGACTACATCGCCGACGACACCTTGCCGAACTTCACGGCCGAGACCGGGATTTCGGTAACCTACGACGTCTACGACAGCAACGAGGTGCTCGAGGCGCGTCTTTTCGCCGGCAACAGCGGCTTCGACGTGGTCGTGCCGACCAGCACGCACATTGCCCGCCACGTCAATGCCGGCATTTATCTCGAGATCGACCGCAGCAAGATTCCCAACTACGACACACTCGACCCGACCATCATGCGTCTGATCGAATCGGTCGATCCGGGCAACAAGTACGGTGTGCCCTACATGTGGGGCACGACCGGCATTGGCTACAACGTCGACAAGGTGCGCGAAGCCTTTGGCGACGACGCACCGACCGACTCCTGGGATCTCGTGCTCAAGCCTGAGAACCTCGCCAAGCTGGCCAGCTGCGGTGTCGCGTTCCTGGATGCGCCGACCGAGATCTTCCCGACCGTGCTCAACTATCTGGGCATGGATCCGGCCAGCACCAATCCCAACGATTACTCGGGTCCGGCAACCGAACACCTGATGAAGCTGCGTCCGCACATCACGTACTTCCACTCGTCGCGCTTCATCACCGAGCTGGCCAATGGCGACATCTGCGCGGTGGTGGGCTGGTCGGGCGACATCCTGCAGGCGCGTGACCGCGCCGAGGAAGCCGGCAACAACGTCGATATCGCGTACTACATTCCCAAGGAAGGCGCGCACCTGTGGGTGGACATCATGGCGATCCCCAGGGACGCCCGCCATCCGGACAACGCTCACAAGCTGATCAGCTATCTGCTGCAACCGCAGGCCATGGCGGGCATCACCAACTACGTCGCCTACGCCAATCCGGTGCCGGCGTCCAAGGAGTTCGTGGATGAGGCGATCCTGAGCGATGTCGGCATCTACCCGTCCGACGAGGTCATGGAGAAGCTGTTTACCATCGGCGACCTGCCGCAGAACGTGCACCGTGCGATGACCCGCGCCTGGACGCGGGTGCGCACCGGTCGCTGAGCGCGGCCGGCGTCGTTCGCACAAGGCATCGACGATGCTCGTCATCCGCTCGCAAAGCCCCGCCCCGAAAGTGGCGGGGCTTTTTTCCTCGACCGGGGCATCCGCCATCGCCGCTGCGGCGGTTGCGCTCGCCGTGCATGGCGCGCTGACCGGTGCCATGTTCTGCTGTTCGGCCGACCCGGTCCCCTGAACCGTTCAACTACCGTAACCTGAGACTCGACACGCATGGATTCCGTCAAGGCGATGCCCCAACCGGCAGTGGAGTCGCCCGCCAAGGGCGAGGCCTTTCTCGAGATTCGCAACATCACCAAGATGTTCGACGCGTACACCGCCGTCGATGACATCAGCCTGACCATACAGCGCGGCGAAATCTTCGCGCTGCTCGGCGCCTCCGGCTGCGGCAAGTCCACCCTGCTGCGCATGCTTGCCGGCTTCGAGCGCCCGACCCGGGGGCGCATCCTGCTCGATGGCACGGACATCGTCGATGTGCCGCCTTTCGAGCGGCCGATCAACATGATGTTCCAGTCGTACGCGCTGTTTCCGCACATGACGGTGTATGACAATGTCGCCTTCGGACTGAAGCAGGACAAGCTCCCGAAGGCGGAGATCGCCGAGCGGGTGGAGCGCATGCTGTCTCTGGTGCATATGAGTGATTTCGCGCGGCGCAAGCCGCATCAGCTCTCCGGCGGCCAGCGCCAGCGCGTCGCGCTGGCGCGCAGCCTGGCCAAGCGCCCCAAGCTGCTGCTGCTCGACGAGCCGATGGGCGCGCTGGACAAGAAGTTGCGTGAGGAGATGCAGCTCGAACTGGTCAATATCATCGAGCAGGTCGGCGTGACCTGCGTGATGGTTACCCACGACCAGGAAGAGGCGATGACCATGGCCGGGCGTATTGCCATCATGAACAAGGGGCAGTTGGTGCAGGTCGGCGAGCCGCTGGAGGTGTACGAGTACCCCAACTGCCGCTACAGCGCCGAGTTCATCGGTTCGGTAAATCTCTTCCAGGGCGTGGTCACCGAGATGGCGACCGACCATACCTACATCGACTGCCCCGAGCTGGCGCGTCCGATCGAGGTCGATCACGCGATCTCCAGCGCGGTGGGCATGGAGGTCACCATCGCGGTGCGCCCGGAGAAGGTGCATCTGCTTACCGAGGCGCCGGCCGACCGCTTCAACGTGGTGTCGGGCACGGTGGATGAGATCGCCTATCTGGGCGATGTGTCGATCTACCACGTCGGCCTGGCGTCGAGCAAGAAGCTGCTGGCGACGCTGCCCAACATCCATCGCTCGCGGCGTGGCGGTCCGACCTGGGGAGATACCGTGTATCTGACCTGGGACGCGGACAGCTGCGTCGTGCTGCTCAACTGACGAGGACGGCGTCGATGAGACTTCCCCGCCTTCTTGCCCGGCTGCTGTCCGGAGTGCGCGGCCGACACCTGGTCATCGCCATGCCGTACGCGTGGCTGACGCTGTTCTTCCTCGTGCCGTTCGTCATCGTCTTCAAGATCAGCTTTTCCGAAGCGATGGTGGCGTTGCCGCCCTATGCCGAGGTGTTTCGCTGGGCCGACCAGCAGCTCGAAGTCGTGCTCAACTTCGGCAACTACGTGATGCTGTTTACCGACAGCATGTACCTCCAGTCGTATCTGACCTCGCTGCGGGTGGCGACGATCTCGACCCTGATCTGCCTGCTGATCGGTTATCCGCTGGCCTGGGCAATCGTCCATTCGCCGCCGTCGACCCGCATCGTGCTGTTGATGCTGATCATCCTGCCGTCCTGGACCTCGTTCCTGATCCGCGTCTATGCGTGGATGGGCATTCTCAGCAACACCGGGCTGCTCAACAACGCCTTGCTCAAGATCGGCCTGATCGACGCGCCGCTGCAGATCCTCAATACCGACTATGCGGTGTATATCGGCATCGTCTATGCGTACCTGCCGTTCATGGTGCTGCCGCTGTACACCGCGCTGATGCGCCTTGATCATTCACTGGTCGAGGCGGCCTCGGATCTCGGCTCGCCGCCGTGGAAGACGCTGTTCACGATCACCATCCCGCTGACCAAGAGCGGCATCATTGCCGGCTCGATGCTGGTGTTCATCCCGGCGGTGGGCGAATTCGTGATCCCCGAGCTGCTCGGAGGTCCCGACACGCTGCTGATCGGGCGTGTGCTATGGCAGGAGTTCTTCAACAACCGTGACTGGCCGGTCGCCGCCGCGCTGGCGTCGACGATGCTGTTGCTGCTGATGGTGCCGATCATGTGGTTCCACAGCTATCAGCGCCGCGAGATGGAGGGCAAGTGATGCAGGACATTCCGGCAAGCAAGTCGTGGGTCCGGCGCCTGATCCTGATCCTGGGGTTCAGCTTCCTGTACATCCCGATGCTGATCCTGATCATCTACTCGTTCAACAGCTCGCGGCTGGTCACGGTCTGGGCGGGCTGGTCCACGCACTGGTATGGCGAGCTGTTTCGTGATCAGGCCATCATCTCGGCGGTCCTGCTAAGCCTGACGATCGCATTCATGGCGGCGACGATGGCGGTCATCCTCGGCACGATCGCCGCCTTCGTGTTGACGCGCATCGGCCGCTTCCGTGGCGAAAACGGCTTTGCCTTCATGATCACCGCGCCGCTGGTCATGCCCGAGGTGATCACCGGCCTGTCGCTGCTGCTGCTGTTCGTCGCACTGGCGCAGATGATCGGCTGGCCGGCCAATCGGGGCATGAGCACGATCTGGATTGCCCACGTCACGTTCTGCACCGCCTACGTCGCGGTGGTGGTCAGCTCCCGCCTGCGTGAACTCGAAAAGTCGCTCGAGGAGGCGGCGATGGATCTCGGTGCGCGCCCGCTCAAGGTGTTCTTCGTGATCACCCTGCCGCTGATCGCGCCCGCCATCGTCGCCGGCTGGTTGCTGGCGTTCACGCTGTCGCTCGATGACCTGGTGATCGCCAGCTTCGTCTCCGGGCCGAGTGCGACGACGCTGCCGATGGTAGTGTTCTCCAGCGTACGCCTCGGGGTCAGCCCCAAGATCAACGCCCTGGCGACGATCATCATTGTCGTGGTCTCCATCATCACCTTCATCGGCTGGTGGTTCATGGCCCGCGCCGAGCGTCGGCGGGCGCAGGAGCGCCGGCTGATGAACAAGCCCTGAGGAGACGTCCCGGAACGGAGCCTCCCGGTGGATGCTTCGTTCGCGGTCGGAATAGTGGCGGGTTGTCGCGCGACCGGCGAGTGCGGGCCGCGGCAGCCCTCTACGTTGCGGTAGGCCCTTGAGCGTTGTCAGGGCCGCTGCACGGGCTCACGTCATGGGATGGGGTGGAGAGCGCAGCGCAGCGACTCACCCGAGGATGCGGTACGCCTCGAGCAGTACCAGCGCGGCGAGCAGGGTGCCGACGATGGTCAGCAGCCGGTTGTGGCGCCGTTGGTTGGCGAGGATGCGTTCCATTTCTTCGCGCTGGATGCGGCGGTGGCGGTCCGGCTCGCTCAGTGCGCGATGGACCAGGCGAGGGAGCTGGGGCAGGGTGCCGGCCCAGTTGGGTGCCTCGTCGCGCATCCCCTGCACGAAGGCGCGCACGCCGACCTGCTCGTGCATCCAGCGCTCGAGAAACGGTTTGGCGGTCTTCCACAGGTCGAGCTCGGGGTCGAGCTGACGCCCCAGGCCCTCGATGTTGAGCAGGGTCTTTTGCAGCAGTACGAGCTGCGGCTGAACCTCCATCTCGAAGCGGCGTGCGGTCTGGAACAGGCGCAGCAAGGTCTTGCCGAAGGAGATGTCCTTTAGCGGCTTGTCGAAGATGGGTTCGCAGACGGTGCGGATCGCCGCCTCGAATTCGTCGACGCGGGTCTTCGCAGGCACCCAGCCGGCCTCGATGTGGGCGAGCGCCACGCGCCGGTAGTCGCGCTTGAAGAAGGCGAGGAAGTTCTGCGCGAGGTAGTTCTTGTCTTCCTCGTTGAGCGTGCCCATGATGCCGAAGTCGAGCGCAATGTAGCGGCCGTCGCGGTGCACGAAGATGTTGCCCGGGTGCATGTCGGCGTGGAAGAAGCCGTCGCGGAATACCTGGGTGAAGAAGATCTCGACGCCGGCGCGTGACAGTGCCGACAGGTCCGTGCCCTGCGCCTTGAGCGCTTCGATCTGAGAAATCGGCACGCCATGCATGCGCTCCATCACCATCACCGACTTGCCGCACCAGTCCCAATACACTTCGGGAACGACCAGCAGCTCGGAATCCTTGAAGTTGCGCCGCAGCTGCGAGCAGTTGGACGCCTCGCGCATCAGGTCGAGTTCGTCGTTGAGGTATTTGGTGAACTCGGCGACGACCTCGCGCGGCTTGAGTCGACGACCTTCCGGCCACAGCTTTTCGAGCACAATCGCGGCGGTCTCCATCAGCGCGAGGTCGTGCGCGATGATGCGCTCGATGCCCGGGCGCAGGACCTTGACCGCGACCTCGGTGCCGTCCGGCAGTTCGGCGAAATGCACTTGCGCGATGGAGGCGGAGGCGATCGGTGTGCGGTCGAAATTGAGAAAGACCGCGTCGATCGGCTTCTGGTAATACGCTTCGAGTACGCCGAGCGCCTGTTCGATGGGAAACGGGGGAACACGATCCTGCAGCAGCGCGAGTTCGTTGGCGATGTCCGGTGGCAGCAGGTCGCGACGAGTGGACAGCATCTGCCCGAACTTGACGAAGATCGGGCCCAGCGACTCCAGCGCGCGGCGCAGTCGCACAGCGCGGCTCTCCCTGAACCGGCGCCAGAAGAAAACGATCTGCCAGAGCTTGAGCAGGCGGCCGCTGGTGTCGGCATCGAGCACGATCTGGTCGAGTCCGAAGCGCAGACCGACGGTAACGATTTTGGCGAGGCGAAACAGGCGCACGGCGGCAGGCAGGTTGGGCAAAGGTGCGACTTTAGCCCGAAAGCGGGGACGGTGAAAGCGCGACGGCGGGCGGCGGTGCTGCTCGAACCCGGGAGGGGATTGTGATTTTCCGTCCAGTGACGATTGCTTACCCGGAGAAAACGCGCAAATCCGCTATAATTCAGCCCTTTTCGACCGTCCGAGTGCCATGAGCGCCGATCCCAAAGCACATCTTGCCGAACTGTTGCGCGCCGCGCTGAAGAGCGTCGCGCCCGAGCAATCCGAACTCGACATCCACCTGGAGCGCCCCAAGCAGGCGAGCCATGGCGATTTTGCCACCAATCTGGCGTTGCAGCTGGCCAAGCCGCTGCGGCGCAATCCGCGCGAGCTGGCCAATCTGCTGGTAGCCGAGCTGCCGCGCTCGGAGCAGGTGGTCGCCGCCGAGGTGGCCGGGGCGGGGTTCATCAACTTCCGTCTCGCGGCGGGCGCCAAGACCTCGGTGATCGGCGCAGTGCTGCGCGAGGGAGAGTGCTTCGGTCGTGGTTTGTCCAAGGGGGTGCGGGTGCAGATCGAGTTCGTTTCCGCGAATCCGACCGGGCCCTTGCACGTCGGCCATGGCCGGGGGGCCGCCTACGGCGCCTCGCTCGCCTCCCTGCTCGACTTTGCCGGTTACGACGTTTCGCGCGAGTACTACATCAACGACGCTGGTCGCCAGATGGACATCCTCGCCCTGTCAACCTGGTTGCGTTACCTCGCGTTCTTCGGAGTGGAGATTCCATTTCCGTCCAACGCCTACCAGGGGGATTACGTGATCGACATGGCGCGCGAGATGCGCGATGCGCACCAGGACCGCTTCGCCCGAGTATCGCGCGAGCAGGTGCTGGAGGGCGTGGGGGTTTTGCCGCCGGCCGACCGCAAGGATGACGACGCCAAGAATCAGCGCGAACTGCATCTCGATGGTCTGATCGCCAACGCCAAGCGTCTGCTGGGAGAGGATTACCCCTGGGTGCACGGCTTCGCGCTGAACGAACAGCTGGGCGACTGCCGCGAGGATCTCGAAGAGTTCGGGGTCCGCTTCGACAAGTGGTTCTCGGAGAAGAGCCTGTTCGACACCGGTCTGGTCGAGCGTGCGGTCAGTGAACTCGAGAAGCACGGTCACATCTACGTGCAGGATGGCGCCAAGTGGTTCCGCTCGACCGGCTTCGGCGACGAGAAGGACCGCGTCGTCCAGCGTGAGAACGGTCTGTACACCTATTTTGCGTCCGACATCGCCTATCACCTGAACAAGTACGAGCGTGGTTTTGACCGCATCATCGATGTCTGGGGCGCGGATCACCACGGCTACATCCCGCGGGTGCGCGGCGCGGTGCAGGCGCTGGGTCTGCCGCCGGAGAAGCTCGAGGTGGCGCTGGTGCAGTTCGCGGTGCTGTACCGGAACGGTCAGAAGGCGTCGATGTCCACCCGGGCGGGAGACTTCGTCACGCTGCGCGATCTGCGCAAGGAAGTGGGCAACGACGCCTGCCGGTTCTTCTATGTGCTGCGCAAGAGTGACCAGCATCTCGATTTCGACCTGGATCTGGCCAAGAGCCGCAGCAACGAGAATCCGGTGTTCTACGTCCAGTATGCGCACGCGCGGGTGTGTTCGGTGCTGCAGCAGTGGGGCGGAGAGGTTGCCGATCTGCTCGAGGTCGAGACGTCGGTGCTGGCGAGTGAGCGGGAGCTGGCCTTGTGCGCCTTGCTCGGTGCCTATCCCGAGCTGGTGCAGAATGCGGCGGCGGACTACGCTCCCCATCAGGTTGCGTTCTATCTGCGCGATCTGGCAGCGGAGTTCCACGCCTGGTACAACGCCGAGCGCATGCTGGTGGACGACGAAGGGGTACGCAATGCGCGCCTCGCGCTCGCCTGCGCGGTGCGCCATGTGCTGGCCGGTGGTCTCGCCATGCTGGGTGTTTCCGCGCCCGAATCGATGTAACCGCTTGTTGAAGCAAACTGGAGTGAGTCGTGAGTCGTGACCAAAAGCCCCGCCGCAAACCCGCGCCCCGCAAGCCGGCACGCAGCGGTGGTGGTGTGATCGTCGGGATCTTCATCGGGCTGGTGCTGGGAGCCTTGCTGGCTGCCGGCACGGCGTGGTACCTGACGCAATCGACGCCGTTCCTGCAACCGCCCAGTTCGCCGTCGATTACCTCGGGCGAGCAGGGACCGGTGGCGCTGCCGGGCAAGCCCGGTGATCGCCCGGTGGTGCGTCAGGATTTTGAGTTTTACCGCATTCTGCCGCAAGGCAGTGGTGCGCCGGCCGGGTCCGGTGCCGAGACTGCGGCGGTCGCCCCAGCCCCGGTGGAACCTGCACCGCCTCCGGCACGGCCCGAGCGGCTGTACCTGCAGGTTGGCGCCTTCGAGGATCCCGGCGAGGCCGACAACATGAAGGCCCTGCTTGCACTCAATGGCATTCAGGCCAATGCGCAGCGCGCCCAGCTTGCCGACGGACGCATCGTCCATCGCGTGCGCATCGGCCCGTTCGATAACCCGGAGGCGATGAATCCGGTGCGCTCGAGGCTGGCTTCGGCCGGCATGACCGCCTCGGTGGTGCGAGTCAATCCGTAAGCATCGTGGCATGCCCGGAACTCTCGTCGCGCGCGAGCGTCCGACGGCGACCCTTTCAAGAATCTGGAGAGACCTACATGGATCGACGTACCCTGATCAAACAGTTCGGCGCCCTCGCCGTCGTTGGTGCCCTGCCGGGGACGGTTCTGGCGCAACGTGAAGACCAGTACCAGACGCTGCCGAACCCGATTCCGCCCGAAAACGAGGGGCGGATCGAGGTCGTTGAGTTCTTTCACTACGGATGTCCGCACTGCCGTAACTTCCACCCCCTGATCAAGCACTGGCGCCAGAGCGTGCCCGAGGACGTCGATTTTCGCGCTGTGCCGGCGATCTGGGGTAACGAGCAGTTGCGCGGGCTGGCGCGCCTGTACTATACGGCGCTGCGCACCGAAACCCTTGAGTTGATCGAGGAGAGCATCTTCGCGGCGGTTCAGGACGAGCGGCGGCCGATCTTCAACGAAGCCGGACTGCGCGACTGGATCAAGCGTTTCGACATCGACGAGACGGCGTTCTTCGAAACCTACAATTCCTTTGCGATGCAGACCCTGGTTCAGCGTGCCGATCAGGTGGCGCGTGCCTACCGGATCCAGGGCGTGCCGACGATGGCGGTGGGAGGGCGCTACATTACTTCCGCGTCGATCACGGGCAGCCATGAACGGACGCTGCAGGTGGTCGATCAGCTCATCGAGCGTGTGCGCGAGGCCGCTTGAGCTAGATCTGCTGACCTGGTCCGCTGCTTGTAATCACCCCCCGATGCATGGCGCGTTTGCGCTTGCGAAGCAGGGTGAGCCGCGCTACGGGGCGCGCCTTTTTTGACGCGGTTGTTTGACCACGCGAAGATTGGCGCGCCCCGTGCGCGTTGATGACGTGGCTGGTCCAGATTGGCAATGGTGCGCCGCGACTTGAGTTTTCATTGGCAAACGCATACCGTTGTGCCCGAATGGTTTCGAACTTGGGGATGGCTCCCAGGGGAGATCTGCGCACCGGAGCGTTGGAGGGAGGAATGACCGAAGTCGAATCGATGGCTGCCGCCGAAGAGCGTCGCAAGCGGCAGCGTTTTGTTGCCAAGTGGCGTGGCGAATATTGTTTCTGGGTCGTGGTCAATGGCGACCGCAAGCCGTTGGTCGATCTGTCGCTGGAAGGCTTTGCAATGCCGGCCACTTCGCCGCCTTCGTCGAGTTCCGACTTCGAGTTCGTGCTTCAGCGCATCAATGTTCCGGACGAGATTCGTGGCCGGGCTCGCGTGGTCAACTATCTGAGCGCTCCCGAGGGAGGGCAGGCCGGTTGCCGCTTCGAGTCTTTCGATGGTGACGGCCAGGCCCGACTTCGGGACTGGCTGACCACGCATGTGATCATGAATGCAACCGTGCGCATCAGCGAAAAGGATGCGCTGAAGATCGTTGAAGGACGCTCGCTGGTCTGAGTCACCGCCGGTTTGAGTTTCCTTTGCCCCTGGTGAGGACGCGGCTGGCACCGCCGTCTTCGCCCGCCAGGCTCCGTTCGACCATTCCGTGACCGGGTGCCCGCCAGCGCCCGCCGTTACGTCGAACATGGCCAATCACGACGGGAGAGGGCACGATGGAGCGAGACGTAGTCGAAGTATCCGGGGGGCCGGTGGATGCGGTCATCGAGCTGATTCGCGCGCGTCTGTCCGACGAGCGAACGGAACTGATCGAACGCTTTGCGCGTGCGTTCTTCGAACGGGTCGATCCCGATGACCTCGCCGGCTATCCCGTGGCCGATCTGTACGGTGCCGTGCTCAGCCAGTGGCATTTTGCGCGCAAGCATCCCGGCGGGTCGCGGGTCCGGGTGTTCAACCCGAGGCTCGACGAGCACGGCTGGGAGTCCACCCACACCATCATCGAGATCGTCGGCGAGGACATGCCTTTTCTGGTCGATTCGATCACGATGGAGGTCAACCGCCTCGGCCTTACGCTGCATCTGATCATTCATCCGGTGCTGTGCATCGTGCGTGATGGCAAGGGGGTGATTTCCGGACTGGCCGAGCACGCGGATGAGTCCGGCGCCCACCTTGAATCAGTGATGCATCTGGAGGTCGACCGGCGTACCGAGGTCGAGGACCTCGAGCTTCTGCGCGGCGGTATCGAGCGGGTACTCGACGACGTGCGCATCGCGGTGACCGACTGGCAAGCCATGCAGGCGAGGGTGCGCGAGATCGCGGCGCAACTGCAACTGCCCGAAACCGCGCAAGTGGCGGCAACGGCTCCCGAAAGCGTGGATGAAACCCGCGCCTTCCTGGACTGGCTGCTCAATGACAATTTCGTGCTGCTCGGATGTCGTGATTATGATCTGGTGTCCGTAGATGGGGACAACGAGCTGCGCATCCGGCCTGGTTCCGGCCTCGGCCTGCTGCGTGATAGCGGAGATGACGAAACCTCACGCTCGTTCGCGGCGCTGCCGCCTCAGTTGAAGGCGCAGGCGCATCTGCCTACCCTGCTGACGCTGACCAAGACCAACAGCCGGTCTACGGTCCACCGTCCCGGATATCTCGATTATCTTGGCGTGAAAGTGTTCGACGATGCGGGTCAGGTCGTCGGTGAACGTCGGGTCATTGGTCTGCTCGCTTCGTCCGCCTATGGCACCTCGCCACTGCAGATTCCACTGCTGCGCAGAAAGGTCGCCGCAGTGATCGAACGTGCCGGCCTGCTGCCGAACGGTCACGCGGGCAAGGCCTTGCTGACCATTCTCGAGCGCTACCCACGCGATGAGCTGTTCCAGATCAACGCGGACGAGCTCTATCATAATGCCATGGGGATTCTTCGGCTGGGCGAACGGCAGCGAACCCGGCTGTTCGTGCGCTGTGACCCGTTCGCGCGATTCGTGTCCTGCCTGATCTACGCTCCCCGGGAAAACTACAATACCGAACAGCGTCAGCGAATGCAGGCAGTGCTGATGGATGCGTTCAACGGCGTGTCCTCGGAATTTGACGTGCATTTTTCGGAGTCCGCGCTAGCGCGTATTCTGATCATCGTACGTACCCGGGAAGGGGGGATCCCGCCTTTTGATGCCAAGGTGCTGGAACAGCGGCTGGTGCGCGCGTCGCGCCGCTGGGAAGACGACTTGAAGAAGGCCTTGCTCGAGCATTGCGGCGAGGAGCAGGGCATGCGTTACCTGCGCCGCTTCGGGCAGGGCTTTCCCGCCGGGTACCGAGAAGAGTACCCGGCCCGGGTTGCGGTTTTCGACATCGAGCAGATGAACGGGCTCGATGACGGCAGCAGGCTGGGCATGTGTCTGTATGTGCCGCTGGAGGCGCCTCCCGGACGCCTCAACTTCAAGTTGTATCGCGCTGGAGCACCGGTGCCGCTGTCGTCGTCGTTGCCCATGCTCGAGCACATGGGGGTGAGCGTGATCGACGAGCGTCCGTTCGAGATCGAACGTCAGGATGCCCCGCCGGTCTGGATTCATGACTTTGGCCTCAGTCACGCTGGCAGCGAAGAGGTGCAGATCGACAGCCTGCGCCCGTTGTTCCAGGAGGCCTTCGAGCAGGTCTGGAGCGGTCGGATCGAAAACGACGATTTCAATCGTCTGACCCTGCTGGCCGGTCTGGCGTGGCGCGACGTGAGCGTGCTCCGCGCCTACGCCAAGTACATGAAGCAGGCGGCGTTCACATTCAGCCAGACCTACATGGAGCAGACGCTCGCGGCGCATCCGGATCTGGCTCGGCAACTCGCCAACCTGTTCGCGCATCGCTTCGACCCGGCGTTGTCACGGCAGCGCGAGAAGCAGTGCGAAAAGATCGTCAGCGGTATTGAACAGGGTTTGAACAATGTCGCCAATCTCGATGAGGACCGTATCATCCGGCAGTTTCTCGCGCTGATCCAGGCCACGCTGCGCACCAACTTCTATCAACGGGACGAAGGCGGCGCGTTCAAGCCCTATATCTCGTTCAAGCTCGATCCGTCGCGCATTCCGGCGTTACCCCATCCGCTGCCGATGTTCGAGATCTTCGTCTATTCACCGCGCTTCGAAGGGGTGCACTTGCGAGGCGGCAAGGTTGCGCGGGGGGGCTTGCGCTGGTCGGACCGCATGGAGGATTTCAGAACCGAAATTCTCGGGCTGGTGAAGGCGCAGATCGTCAAGAACGCGGTCATCGTGCCGGTTGGCTCCAAGGGCGGATTCGTGGTCAAGAATCCACCCGTCGAAGGCGGACGCGAAGCCGTGCAGGCCGAAGGCGTGGCGTGCTATCGCATGTTTCTGAGCGGACTGCTCGATGTCACCGACAATCTGGTCAAGGGCAAGGTCGTGCCGCCGCGCGACGTCGTGCGCCATGACGACGATGACCCTTATCTGGTGGTGGCCGCCGACAAGGGTACGGCCACCTTTTCCGATATCGCCAACGAAGTCGCCGCACAGTACCGTTTCTGGCTTGGGGACGCTTTCGCCTCGGGCGGCTCGGTTGGCTACGATCACAAGAAGATGGGCATCACCGCACGCGGCGCCTGGGAGTCGGTCAAGCGTCACTTCCGCGAACTCGGCGTCGATACCCAGGCGGAACCCTTCACCGTGGTTGGCGTCGGCGACATGTCAGGCGACGTCTTCGGCAACGGCATGCTGCTTTCGAAGCAGATCCGGTTGGTCGCCGCGTTTGATCATCGACATATCTTCATCGACCCCGATCCGGACCCGGAAAGCAGCTGGAACGAGCGCGCGCGCCTGTTCGCCTTGCCCCGCTCGTCGTGGGATGACTACGACAAATCGCTGATTTCCGAAGGAGGCGGCGTCTATCCACGCTCGGCGAAGTCGGTGCGACTGTCGGCGGCGGCGCGCGCCGCGCTCGGCATCGACGCCGAGAATCTGACCCCTGCCGAGCTGATCCGCGGCATCCTCAAGGCGCCGGTGGATCTGCTGTACAACGGCGGCATCGGCACCTACGTCAAGGCGAGTGCCGAGAGCGACGTGTCGGTCGGCGACCGGGCCAATGACGCGGTGCGTGTCAATGGCGCCGAACTGCGTTGCAAGGTGGTCGGAGAGGGAGGCAACCTCGGCATCACCCAGCTCGGCCGGATCGAGTTCGCGCTGCACGGCGGACGGATCAATACCGACGCCATCGACAACTCGGGCGGGGTCGATTGCTCGGACCACGAAGTCAACATCAAGATCCTGCTCAACGAGGTGGTAGCCGAAGGCGAACTCACCGAGAAGCAACGTAACCGCCTGCTGGCCGAGATGACCGACGAGGTGGCCGCACTGGTGCTGCGCGACAACTATGCACAAACCCAGGTGTTGTCGGTCACCCGTGCGCGTGGCGCGGCGTTGATCGACGAACAGGCGGACTACCTTCGTCGGCTCGCCCATTCCGGGAGGCTCAACCGCAAGATCGAATTTTTGCCGATGGACGAGGAGATCGCGGAGCGCAAGACCTCCGGGGTCGGATTGCTGACGCCGGAGCTCGCGGTGCTGCTCGCCTACAGCAAGATCGAACTGTACGACGAGGTGCTTGCCTCGGATGTGCCCGAGGATCCGTACATCTCGACCGCCTTGTACCGCTACTTTCCCGAGCCGCTGCGCGAGCGCTTCGCCGCGTGGATCGCACGGCATCCGTTGCGCCGCGAAATCATCTCCACGCACGTGGTCAACAGCATGGTGAACCGCGTCGGCGCGACCTTCGTCAGCCGCATGCAGGCCGAGCTCGGTGCACCGGCAACGGATATCGTGCGCGCCTACATGGCCACCCGAGAGGTTTTCGGTCTGGTGTCGATCTGGCGCGAGATCGAAGCGCTGGACAACCGTGTTCCCGATGCCGTGCAGACCGAAATGCTCATGGAGTGTGGCAGGCTTGCCCATCGCGGAACGATGTGGTTCCTGCGCCATCGCAACTGGTTGGTTGATCTTCAGGAGACGTTGGCGCATTTCTCGTCCGGGGTCGGCGCACTGGCCGATTCGCTGTACGAGGTCGTCACCGACGCCTATCGCGAAGTGCTCGACACGGCGACTGGAGCGTTGGTGGCGAAAGGCGTGCCGCAAGATCTGGCTGGCCGCATAGCGTCGCTGGACGAGCTGTTTTCAGCGCTGGATCTGGTCGAGGTTGCCTCTGAGACCGGGCGCAGCGAGTCGCTTGTCGCGGAGGTCTACTTTACCTTGGGCGGGCGGCTGGACCTGCATTGGCTTGGAAGCCGGATCAGTGCCCTGCCGGCGCAGACGCGCTGGCAGGCGCTGGCGCGCAGCGCGCTGCGTGTCGACTTGTCGAGCCAGGCTCGGCAACTGGCCGCGAATGCGCTGCGCCTGTCGCCATCGCTCGATACGCCGGAGGAGATTGTTCAGGAGTGGGAGCAGGCTCACGCGGCTGGCAGCGAACGTTATCAGCACCTGCTCAACGACGTGAAGGCGGCGAAGAGTATCGAGATGGCGATGCCAGCGGTGTTGTTGCGCGAACTGCGCGCGATGGGCTGAGCGCGTTGAGCGGGGGGCCGGGTCAGCCTTGCTGCGGCCCGGGCACTTCGGCCAGGCGGCGGTTCAGCTGAGGCAGTCGTGCGAGTACCGCCACCACGACCAGCGCGAACCCTAGTCGTGCCCACAGAATGCCGGACAGGTCGGCACCGAGCAACAGGATGAGCAGGGTGTCTTCGATGACGCTGTGACACAGGCCGAGAAAGCCCATTGTCAGAAACACGTCACGGCGCGATAACGCGCCTGAGCGGACCTCCCGGATCAGCAGCCCGGCACCGAAGCTGAGCCCCAGTGTGGTGCCGATGATCGTGATGTTCGCGGCCTCGCGGCGAATACCGATCAGCTTGAGCAGCGGAGCGAGTAGCGCATGCATCACACGCTCGATGCCGAGGACGCGCAGCAGCTTCAGACCCGCCATCAGGATCGCGATCACGACCAGCACCAGGGCCAGCATGGCGAACTGGTCGAGTATCCAGGTGAGCGGTCCGGAATCGGACGGTGGCGGCTGCCAGAGCATGCGGCTCTCGTGCTGCAGTGTGCCGCTGAACGCATACGCCAGGTTGAGCAGCGCGCCCAGCGCGAGCGCGCCACCGATGCGGATGGCCAGCGTCGCCCGCCAGCTCACGCCGGTAGCTTTCGCAACCGCCCCCTCGAGCGGCAGCGAGTGTGCCACCAGAATCATGCTGCCGAGCACGGTGACCTGTGCCACGCTCAGCGGCTGCTGCGTACCGTACTCGACGAAGACCACCAGCGCCGTGTAGATGTTGGTCAGCATCGCGGCCGCCCAGACGATGCCCAGCGTATCGGGCAGGCCGACCAGGGCCATCAACGGCGCGAGGACGTACGCCAGCGCCGCGGTTGCGCCGGCCAGATCGAGCAGCTTGACGACAATGAGCGCCGGCACCATTACCTTGAGCAAGGTCCAGTACACCGCCAGTACCTCGCGCGTGAATGCGGAGAGGAGCCGGAGCAGGTTTATGCCCATGTCTCTACGGAAAAGTCGGTTCATGTCGAAGGTGACGGCGGGTGGGCCGCTGGATGTGTTGATCGAATGGATCGATTCTACGGTGTCGATGAGTAAATATTTCTTCTTGTTTGTCCGATGAATTTCATAAAATTCGTTTTTGTTTTTCTTTGAGAAATAAAATTTCATGGAATTGGACCGAACCGATCGACGCATCCTCAGGTTGCTTCAGCAGGACAGCGCACGGACCAATCTTGCGCTGGCTGAATCGGTGGGGCTTTCTCCGCCTGCGTGTCTGAAGCGGGTCAAGCGTCTGATCGAACACGGAGTGATCGAGCGTGAAGTTGCACTGCTCAAGCCGGAGCGAACCGGTCAGTGGTTGCATGTCGTCGTGGAGGTGCAGATGGAACGTGATCGCAAGGATCTGTACGAACGCTTTCTGACGAGAGTGCACGCGACGCCAGCAGTGAAGCAGTGCTATCAGGTCACTGGCGAGAGCGATTTCGTGCTGATCGTGGTCGTCCCGGACATGGATGCATACGACCGGTTCTGTGATGACGTGCTCTATGCCGACGACAACATGCGCAAGTTCCGGTCGATGGTGTCCCGGTTTCGAAACAAGTTCGATACCAGTCTGGACCTGTAGCAATGAGAATCCGTCTGAATCAAGCCGAACGCTGGCATGTGTTTACGCATCTGGCGGCAATGGAACGCGCTGGTTTGCCGGTCGAACGCTGCTATGCGTCCATGCCGTTGCCGCGACGGGCCGAGAAGGGACGTGCCGCGCTGTTGAGAGGCCTGCGCAATGGACGCGACCTGGTGAGTGCGGCGCGGGCAAGCGGTCTGTTCCGCGTCGAGGAGCTACGCCTGTTGCGGGCGGGTGTCGAAACCGGCGACCTTTCGTCGATCTATCGGCGCCTGTCCGAGCGCCTTGGCGCGCGTGTCGCGATGGCGCGCGCGATTCGGGCGAGGTTGATGCTGCCAGGGCTGGTGTTTTTGCTGGCGATGCTGATCCAGCCCTTGCCCGCGCTGGTGCGTGGCGACGTCACCCCATTCGACGTCATTGTCGTCGTGCTGCGCAACCTGCTGCTGGTCGCGGTGGCCTGGGGGGGCGTCAGGGCCTTGATCTCCGGTGTGCTCAGGCCTGTGGAGGGTGGGCGCAGCAGGGTGCTGGACCATCTGCTGCTGCGCGTACCGCTGTTTGGCCCACTTCACGCCAAGTGTAATGCGCGAGACTTTTCCGAGAGCCTGGGCGACCTGCTGATGGCCGGGGTTCCGATGTTCGAGGCCTTGCCGATTGCACGGGCGACGCTGTCGAATGCGGTGGTCCATGCGCGGGCGGTGACGCTGGAGCACGCGGTTCGTCAGGGCGAGCCATTTGCTTCTGCATGTCGGGGTCTGTCCCTTCCGGCGTTCGGGCCGATGTGTGAGCTCGCGCATGCCGGCGAGCACGCTGGCAGGCTGGCGGAGAGTCTGCTCGATCACGCACGGCTGGCCCAGACCGGGATTGCGCACACCACCGGGGAGCTTGCGGTCTGGTTCCCGCGTCTGATCTATGCCGCGCTGGTGGTGTGGCTGGCTTCTGGCCTGCTCGGTGGCGTCGGCATGCCGCCGCCACCGCATTGATTCGATGACGGCGGAAGCCGCTACTTCCGCCCGGCGGCGGCTTTGGGTCCGAGCCGCTTCACCCGACTACGCTGCATCCACCAGACCAGCGCCAGCAGCGCCAACGCCGGGATGAACATCCATTCCTTGGCGGGTCGATCTTCCGAGGGGAGTTCGATCAGCGTAATCGAAAAGCCTTGTTCGATGCCGAGGCGGTCGGCGCGGCTGCCGAAGCGCACTGCCATTACCTGAACATCGTCGCCCAGCGTCATCAGCGTCAACCCGATTGCGGCCAGGCGTTCGCGGGCGGTGTCGGCCGGCTGGCCGAGCGGGAGCAGTACGCCCTTCGAAATATCCCGCCCTTCCATCGTCATGCCTTCGATCCAGACGCGCAGGTTGGCGTTCGGCGGCGCCTCTTCGACCAGACGGGTGAGCTGGGTCACCGGCACTTCGTCATAGGGCGGGTACAGCATGTCCATCCAGAAGCCGGGGCGGAAGAGGCTGAAGGTGATCAGCAGCAGCAAGGCCACCTCCCACGTCTTGTTGCGGGTGACGAACCATCCTTGTGTCGCTGCGGCAAAGGCCATCGCGGCGATCGTTGCGGTAGTGATGGTCAGTATCAGTTGGAAGGTGTTGTCAATGCCGATCAACAGCAGCTGGGTGTTGAAGATGAACATGAACGGCAGGATGGCGGTACGCGCACTGTAGCCGAAGGCCGTGAAGCCGGTGCGAATCGGATCACTGCGTGCGATGCCTGCGGCAGCATACGAGGCAAGCCCCACCGGAGGCGTGACGTCGGCCATCAGGCCGAAATAGAACACGAACAGATGTACCGCGATCAGCGGCACGAGCAGACCGCTCTGCGCACCGAGTTCGACGATGACCGGCGCCATCAGCGACGACACCACAATGTAGTTGGCGGTGGTCGGCAGCCCCATGCCCAGCACCAGGGAGATCATCGCCACCAGCACGAGCATGATCATCAGGTTGCCGCCGGAGATGATTTCCACCAGTTCTGTCATGACCAGGCCGATCCCGGTCAGCGTCACCGTGCCGACGATGATGCCCGCGGTGGCGGTAGCAATGCCGATTGCGATCATGTTGCGCGCGCCGGTCACCAGACCGTTGAGCAGGTCGCCGAGTCCCTGCTTGACTGCGTCCTTGTATTGGCCCGATTTGCGAAAGAAGGCGAACATCGGGCGCTGGGTGACGATGATGAAGATCAGGAACATCGTCGCCCAGAAGGCCGACAGGCCCGGCGACAGGCGCTCGACCATCAGATTCCAGATCAGTACCGCCACCGGCAGCAGGAAGTGCAGGCCGGACTTTAAGGTGGGGCCGATCTCCGGCAGGTACTCCATCGGCTCCTTCGGGTCGTCCATGTGCAGTTCGGGGTAGCGTGCGCCATAGGCGATGATGCCGATGTAGGCGGCGAACATCAGCGCGGTGACGATCAGGAACGAGGCATCTCCGGCGACCGTCTTGATCCAGCCGAATCCCCAATAGACGATGCCGGCGAGAATGACGACGCCGGAGAAGGTCATGATGGTGTTGACCACGACGCTGCGCAGGATCAGCGGTTCGCGTCGGGGCAATCCCTGCAGGTCGGCCTTCATCGCCTCCAGATGCACGATGTAGAACAGCGCGATATAGGAGATCAACGCCGGCACGATGGCGTGCTTCAGCACTTCGATGTATGGAATGCCGACATATTCGACCATGAGGAAGGCCGCCGCGCCCATCACCGGCGGCATCAGCTGCCCGTTGACCGAAGATGCAACCTCGACTGCCGCCGCCTTGTCGGGACGATAGCCGACCTTCTTGATCAGCGGAATGGTGAAGGTGCCGGTGGTGACGACGTTGGCGATGGACGAACCCGATATCAGCCCGGTCGAGGCGGAGGCGACCACGGCGGCCTTGGCGGGACCGCCGCGCAGGTGACCGAGCAGGGCGATGGCCGACTTGATGAAGTAGTTGCCCGCGCCGGCGCTCTCGAGCAAGGCGCCGAACAGTACGAAAAGAAAGATGAAGCCCGCCGAAACGCCGACGGCGACGCCGAACACACCTTCGGACGTGAGCCACAGGTGGCTCATGCCGCGTGACAGCGATGCGCCGCGGTGGGCGATCATGTCCGGCATGTAGGGGCCGAAGAAGATATAGACCAGGAACAGGATCGCCAGGATCACGATCGGTAGACCCAGCGAGCGCCGCGCGGCCTCGAGCAACAGGGTCAGGCCGATGACGGCGACGGTGAGGTCGATCTGTGTCGGCAGGCCGGGGCGGGTCGACAATTCCTGGTAGAAAATGAACAGATAGGCCGCGCAGAATGCCCCGGCAAGCGCCAGTATCCAGTCGAACAGCGGCACGTACTCACGCGGAGAGTGCTTGAAGGCGGGGTAGGCGGAAAATGCCAGAAAGACCGCGAACGCGAGATGGATGGCGCGGATCTCGGTGGCGTTGAAGATCAGGAAACCGAGCTTGAACGGCAGCGGCGAGGCTACCCAGAGCTGGAACAGCGACCAGGCCAGCGCCACACACAACAGCAGGCCGGCGGTAAGTCCTGTCGGCTTGCGTCCGCCGGTATCGGCCTCCGCGACGATTCTTCGTAGTTCTTCTTCCGAAAGCTCGTGGTGCTCGGCGGCGGTGTTTTGGTTTGGGTTCGACATGATCGAAGCTTCCTCCTGAGGCAGGCGAGGCGCCTGGGCGGTAAAGTTCGAACTGCACGGATGCAGCTTACCGCATCGCGCGGCGATGAACACGCGCGGATCGTATTGATTGCGTGATTCGGAAGGGCGGACATGAAATGCGGCGATCGGGTTCGCACCCGTCGCCGCATCGGTTCGGGGCCGTCACGTAACAGCATTCCGCGACGGCCCCGAGGTGCCGGTATTCAGTGCGTGCGCCCGGTGGCCGGAGCGGTTGGGTGCACGTCATGGAAGTGCCCGGAACCTTACATCCAGCCCCGCTCCTTGTAGTAACGAACGGCACCGTCATGCAGCGGAGCGGACAGACCGTTCTTGATCATGTCTTCTTCGTTCAGGTTGGCAAATGCCGGGTGCAGGCGCTTGAAGTCCTCGAAGTTGTCGAACACCGCCTTGACCATGGTGTACACCACGTCGTCGGAGGTGTTGGTCGAGGTCACGAAGGTTGCGAGCACGCCGTAGGTCGGGGTGGGGTCAGGGTTGTTGGCATACAGCCCGCCGGGGATCTCGACCTGGGCGTAGTACGGGCGTTCCGCGACGAGTTTTTCGACCGCTTCGCCGGTGATCGGTACCAGTTTGGCGCCGCAGGTGGTGGTCGGGTCCTGGATGTTCGCGGAAGGGTGGCCTACGGTGTAGAAGAAGCCGTCGATCTGGTTGTCGCACAGCGCCGCGCCGTGTTCGTCTGCGCGCAACTCGGAGGCCAGTGAGAAGTCGGAAAGGCTCATGCCCATCGCACCGATCAGTGTTTCGAGCGTGGCGCGCGTACCGGAGCCGGGGTTGCCGACGTTGAAGCGCTTGCCCTTGAGGTCTTCGAAGCTGCTGACGTTGGCCTCCTTGCGCGCGAGCACCGTGGCCGGTTCCGGATGCAGCGAGAACACCGCGCGCAGTTCGCTGTTGGCGCCGGCGTCAGAGAAGGTGCTCGAACCGTTGAGGGCGTGGTACTGCCAGTCGGACTGGGCGACCCCGAAGTCGAGTTCGCCAGCGCGGATGGTGTTGAGGTTGAAGACCGAGCCGCCGGTGCTTTCGACCGAGCAGCGGATGCCGTGCTGGGCACGGTTCATGTTGATCAGGCGGCAGATGGCGCCGCCCGCCGCGTAATATACACCGGTGACACCACCGGTGCCGATCGTGACGAATTGCTGCTGCGCGTGGACCGGTGCGGTGCCCATCATGCCAACGGTGGCAAAGACCGCTGCAATGGCAGTGAGTTTCTTCATGTTGCGTCCTCCAATCGGGTTGTGTCGAAAGGGTCGGGGGGTGAATGCAGTGCATCGGGAAGGCAATGCAGGCGCCCGCCGATCCGGGAGAAAACGTCCGGCCAGAAATCCTTGACGCGGGAGTCAGCGCTAACACTAACGCGGATCGAGTTCGTTTTCCAGCTAGGGATAGCGTTATAAGGGTAAACGCTTATTTTTGGCAGAGCTGCGGCAGAAGCGCGTTTCCGCGTTTCCTTGATGCCATCGAGATCAGTTCGGGAGCATGTCGAAGACTGGTTTGCACCGCGTGCGAAGTGCATTTACGATAATCCGCGTGACAGCCCGTGAACGGTCCGGAAGAATACCGTGCAAGGTTCTCAAGTGAGCAGCAGCGAATGAAACCAGATCAAGCAGAGGTGGCAGCGTCATGGCGCGATGCGCTCGGGCAGAGCCATGGCCGGGCCGGCGATGGATCACGCATCGTTTCGCTGGTGCCGTCGATTACCGAGCTGGTGTGCGACCTCGGACTCGCCCCGTCACTGGTCGGGCGCACCGGATTCTGCATTCATCCGCGCGAAGTGCTGAAACCGGTTGCAAAAGTCGGTGGCACCAAGGACGTGCGCATCGAGCGCGTGCGTGCGCTTGAACCGACGCACTTGATCGTCAATGTGGATGAGAACACGCGTGAAACGGTGGATGCGTTGTCCCGTTTCGTACCCAACGTGATCGTTACGCACCCGTGCACGCCCGAAGACAATGTCGACCTCTATCGCCTGTTGGGGGGAGTGTTCGATCGCCAGCACGAGGCGGCGGTTCTTGAGCACGAGCTGCTCGAGGCACTCGGGCAGGCGCGGACAGTGGCGGAATCGCTGCCCCCTGAACCGGTTCTGTACCTGATCTGGCGCGATCCATGGATGACCGTGAGTCGAGAAACCTATATCTCGGCGATGTTGGCGTGCGTGGGGTGGTCGACCGTTCCCGCCGAGGCAGCCATGCGCTATCCCCTGGTCGATCTGACAGGACCGTTTTCCCCTGCGCCGGAGCGGGTGCTGCTTTCGTCCGAACCGTATCGCTTTCGCGCGAATCATGTGGCCGAGGTGGCGGCCATGGTCGATGCTGAAGTCAGCCTGATCGACGGCGAGCAGGTGTCGTGGTATGGAAGCCGCGCGATCGGGGGGCTACGCTACCTGTCGGAGTTGCGTGCGAGGCTGGCGAGGGCGGCCTCCAGTGCCTCCGGCGTTTGAATGCTGAAGCGCTCGCGTACCAGACGGTGGCGTGCGAGGCGGAGCAAGGCCTTGTCACGGCTGACCAGGTGGCTTGCGCCACTGTCCCGGGCGATCTCGAGGAATTTCTGATCGTCCGCATCCCGGCATCGGGGCAAGGGCGCCGTCGCCGGTTCAGTGGTCGGGTCGGACATGATGATTCGGGCGCGCCGAGCATAGGCGGCGAGCAGCTCATGCTGCTGCGCCGTTGACAGCGCAAACTGCCGGTAGGCGAGAACGTGGCGCAGCTCTTCGAGTGCGTCGGGGCGCGTGGCGACCGTTGTGTTGCCGGGATCAGCGTCCAGCCATTGGCGCAGGTGTTCCAGCCCGGGATCCTGAAAGACCCACAACGCCATGATGGTATTGGTGTCGAGCACGATCGTCGGGAGCGCCATCGAATGCCCGGCTTTTGGGGGCGCGGGGAAAAAGGGCGCCGCGATCGCGACGCGGTCTTCGCGTGCGCGGTCGCTGGCGTCCTCGTCCACAGCTGGGGTCAAGCGGCTTTCTGCTGGTCCAGGCGCATCTTGACGAACGAGCCCGGTGCGTCCTCCAGGGCCTTCAGCTTGCCCTTGGTGGGGTCACGCGGATCGGTCTGTTCGGAATCGTGCGTGCTCACCCAGGCCTGCCAGTCGGTCCACCACGAGCCGGGCTGCTGCTCCGCGCCCGCAAACCACTGGTCGGCGGTTTCGGCAAGCTTGGCGGCCGGATTCACCCAGTAGCCATACTTGTTGGCGACCGGCGGGTTGACGATGCCTGCGATGTGGCCCGAACCTCCGAGCACGAAGCGCACCGGCCCGCCAAAGTGGCGCGCCCCCATGTAGGTGCTCTTCCACGGAGCGATATGGTCTTCGATCGCGGAGATGAAATAGCACGGCACCTTGATCTTGGACAGGTCGATGGGTGTACCGTCGATTTCGATGCCACCGGGCTCGACCAGCTTGTTCTGCATGTACATGTTGCGCAGATAGAAGCTGTGCATCTTCGCCGGCATGCGCGTCGAGTCGGAGTTCCAGTACAGCAGGTCGAACGGAAACGGATCCTTGCCCATCAGGTAGTTATTGACCACGAAGGACCAGATCAGGTCGTTGGCGCGCATCATGTTGAAGGTGCCGGCCATCTCCGCGCCCTCGAGGTAGCCACGCTCGAACATCTTCTTCTCGAGGCTGGAGACCTGCTGCTCGTCGATGAACACGCCGAGTTCGCCCGGTTCGGAGAAGTCGGTCATGGTGGTGAAGAAGGTGGCGGCGGCGATGCGCTTCTGGCGCTTGGCGGCGAGGTAGGCCAGCGTGGTGGCGAGCAGGGTGCCGCCCAGGCAGTAGCCGACGGCGTTGACTTCCTTCTCGCCGGTCTGCTTCTCGATGGCGTCCAGCGCGGCGAGCACGCCCTCCTGTACATACGCGTCGAAGCTCTTCTCGGCGAGCTTCTCGTCGGGGTTGACCCACGAGATGACGAATACGGTGTGACCCTGGTCCACACACCACTTGATGTAGGAGTTCTTCTCGCGCAGGTCGAGAATGTAGAACTTGTTGATCCACGGCGGCACGATCAGCAGCGGCCGCTTGAGCACCTTGTCGGTGGTCGGCGTGTACTGGATCAGCTGCATCATGTCGGTCTGATGCACGACCTTGCCCGGTGTGGTGGCAACGTTCTTGCCCAGTTCGAAGGCGCTGGTGTCGGTCATCTTGACGCGCAACTGCCCTTCACCGTCCTCGATGTCGCGCAGCAGGTTGTTCAGTCCCTTGACTAGGTTCTGGCCGTGGCTCTTGACGGTTTCGCGGAAGACCTCCGGGTTGGTCACGGCGAAGTTCGATGGCGACAGCGCGTCGATGTATTGCCGGGTGTAGAAATTGACCTTGTTCTGGGTCTGATCGTCCAGCCCTTCCACGCAGCACACGGTGTCATGCACATGGCGCGCGGTGATCAGGTAGGACTGCTTGATGAAGTCGAACAGGAAGTGCTCTTCCCATTGCTCGTCCTTGAAACGCTTGTCGCCCTTTTCAGGGCTCACCACCGGTTCGGGCTGCATGCCCATCACGCGCAGCATCGAGTGCTGCCAGAGCGAGAAGTAATCCCAGACCAGATTCATCTGCGCCTGCGCGAGCTTGTAGGGGTTGGACAGCAGCTTGGCCATCATGTCCATGAACGCCTGGGCAATACCCAGCTCATCGCTCGGTGTTGATACGCCCTTCTGCAACTGGCGCTGAACGTGTTCGCCGATCAGGGTCGACGCGCGCTGGGCAACCTCGGCGTAGGTCTTGGCGATTTCCTTCGGGTCCGGCAACTCGACGTGCGGTTTCTCGGGGGTGGGTGCGGCCATTTGTCGATTACTCCTTGTTATTTCAGCTACATCGTTCGAACCGGATCACGCCGTCACGACCTTCGAGCCGGCGCACCTTTCTGCGCTTGGCCAGATAATTGAGGTGGGCGATCGCCTCTCCCATGGCGAACATCACCTGATGCGTGTCGAGCTCGCGCGGAAACAGCGTGGACAGCAGTTCGCCCGCGCTGGTCGCTCCGTTCATCGCCGCGAGCAGTGCATCGCAGCGTTCGGCGTGATGTGCCTCGAGTTGCTCGATGCGTGCCCGTAATCCGCGGAAAGGGCGACCATGAGATGGTAGCACGAGCGTGTTGTCGGGCAAGTCCTTGATGCGGTGCAGCGATTCCAGAAACCAGCCCAGCGGGTCGTCCTGCGGCGTCGCTGGATAGACGCTGATGTTGGTCGAGATGCGCGGCAGCAGCATGTCGCCGGAGATCAGCACACCAAGATGCTCGCAGTACAGGCTTGCATGTTCCGGCGAATGTCCGTAGCCGACGATGACGCGCCACTCGTTGCCCTCGATATGCAGTACGTCACCGTCGAACATGCGCTGATAGGCGCCGGGCAGAGATGGGACTCCACGCCGGTATGCGTTGCCGCGCTGCTCGAGGGCCTGCAGGCGCGGGGTGTCGAGCCCGTGGGCGCGGAACAGGGCGAGCATGTCGGGGATCGCGTAGCCCGGGACCTGGTTCCACAGCGCCTGGGCACCGAAGAACTCGCCCTGCGTCATGTACACGGGCGCGTCACCGCGTCGTGCGAGCCAGTCGGCCAGTCCGACGTGATCCGGGTGGCAATGGGTGACGACCACGCCCGAGATCTCGCGGTCGAGGGAGGAGAGTACTGACTCCCAGTGGGCGCGCGCTTCGTCCAGGCCAAAGCCGGTGTCGACGACGACGACATCCTCGTCGTCATCGAGCAGCCACAGGTTGATGTGGTCCAGTGCGTAGGGCAGCGGCAGGCGCATCCAGCGGATGCCCGGCAGCACGGTCCAGGTTTCGCCGCCGGGCGGGGTTTCGATGAAGGGGTAGTCCAGTTCGGCGGATGGCGTCACGGGTGAGGTCTCCTCGAGGTCCTGCGGTATGGATTGATCGGTGCGCGCAAATCTGATTAACTGCTCCGGCGCGCGATGGACGGAGTGAAGCGATCGCGCATTCCATGAGCCGGACGCGCGACAGTCGCAATTGATGGCATATAAATGACGAAAGATCAAACCTACACGATTACCGAACTCGCGCGTGAGTTCGACATCACCCCGCGCGCGATCCGCTTCTACGAAGACCAGGGGCTGCTCAAACCGGCGCGCAGCGGGCGTACCCGCGTCTACAGCAAGGCCGACCGCACGCGTCTGCGCCTGACCCTGCGAGGCAAACGCCTTGGACTGTCGCTTGCCGAGATCAAGGAGCTTATCGACATGTATCGGGGTGTGCGCAATCACGCGCCCCAACTTGAGCAGTTTCTGAAGGTGCTGGCAGTGCGTCGTGCCGCGCTGGAACGCCAGCGCGAGGACATCGAGGCGGTGCTCGGCGAGATATCGATGCTCGAGAAGCAATGTCACGACCTGCTTGGCGACGACGCGGCGGGGGCGGCCGAGGCGCGTGCCGAGCTGGCCAAGAGAATTCGTGACGTGGCTTGATTTTTTTGGCGAATGGTTTACGTTAACGTCAACGTAAAATAACAGAGCTCGACCCGAGGAGACGACCCGATGACCGCATCCGCTGCCGTGCCGCTGTTCGAGCCGCGCGATCCGAACTTTGAGCGCCGGGTGCGCGACAGCTTTGCACGACAACGAATCATGTCGCTGATCGGCGCAGAGATGCTCGCGGTGCGCCCTGGCCAGGTCGAGATTGCGCTGGCTTATCGCCCCGACCTGACCCAGCAGCACGGCTATCTGCACGGTGGCCTGGTCGGCATGATTGCCGATTCCGCGGCCGGCTACGCCGCCAATACGCTGACCGCCGCCGACATCGGTGTACTCACCGTCGAGTACAAGATCAATCTGGTCGCACCCGCTTCGGGCGAGCGGCTGATCTCGCGTGGCGAGGTCGTTCGCCCCGGGCGCACTCTGCTGATCACGCGCGCCGACGTGTTTTCGGTGCGTGATGGTGAGGAGACACTGTGCGCGGTCATGCAGCAAACGATCATGGCCGTCCCCGGCCTGACCGAAACCGGTTGAGCCTCCCTGGTCGGCTCCACGCCGTCGCAGGAGAACATCGATCTCACAAGTCGTGCTCCAGACTGAAACACACCCTGACTTCCGCGCTGGCGTGGTCCAGACTTCAGACCAGCCGGCATGCAACGCATCAACCCATCGCTATCTGACGCAACCCAGCAACGACGTGGAGGAGACACCCACATGAACGTACCCTGCCTCAATCTCAATCTCGGTGAAGACATCGACGCCCTGCGTGACGCCGTACGCGATTTCGCGCAGAACGAGATCGCGCCGCGCGCCGAAGCCATCGACCGCGACAACCTGTTTCCGGCGGACCTGTGGAAGAAGTTCGGCGACATGGGCTTGCTCGGCATGACCGCAGAGGAAGAGTACGGTGGCACGGGCATGGGCTACCTCGCGCACATCGTGGCGATGGAGGAAATCTCGCGTGCTTCGGCTTCGGTGGGGCTGTCCTACGGCGCCCACTCCAACCTCTGCGTGAACCAGATCCGGCGTAACGGCACGGCCGCGCAAAAGCAGAAATACCTGCCCAAGCTGATCTCGGGCGAGCACGTCGGCGCACTGGCGATGTCCGAACCCAATGCCGGTTCCGACGTCGTGTCGATGAAACTGCGTGCCGACAAGAAGGGTGACCGCTACGTGCTCAATGGCGCGAAGATGTGGATCACCAATGGCGGCGATGCCGACACCCTGGTGGTGTACGCCAAGACCGACGTCGATGCCGGTCCGCGCGGCGTCACCGCCTTTCTCATCGAGAAGGGCATGAAGGGCTTTTCCTGCGGCAGCCATCTCGACAAGCTCGGCATGCGTGGTTCGAACACCTATCCGCTGTTCTTCGACGACTGCGAGGTGCCCGAGGAGAACGTGCTCGGCGAGGTCGGTGGTGGCGTCAAGGTGTTGATGAGCGGGCTCGACTACGAGCGCGCGGTGCTGTGCGGCGGACCGCTTGGCATCATGGCGGCCTGCATGGACGTGGTCGTGCCCTATCTGCACGATCGCAAGCAGTTCGGCCAGAGCATCGGCGAGTTCCAGCTGATGCAGGGCAAGGTCGCCGACATGTACACCATCTGGAGCGCGAGCCGCGCCTATGTGTATGCGGTGGGGCAGGCCTGCGACCGCATGGACCACAGCCGCACGCTGCGCAAGGACGCAGCCGCCGCGATCCTGTATTCGGCCGAGAAGGCCACCTGGATGGCCGGCGAGGCGATCCAGACGCTGGGCGGGAACGGCTACATCAACGAGTATCCCACCGGCCGCCTGTGGCGTGACGCCAAGCTGTACGAGATCGGTGCCGGCACCAGCGAGATCCGCCGCATGCTGATCGGCCGTGAGCTGTTCGCCGAGACGGCCTGAACCGTCCGGCACGTTTCTGAACAGGTTTCGCCCCTTGAACCGGGGAGGTCGCGGAGATCGGTTCCGGCCTGCAGGAGCAGGCCTTGTCTCCGGCCTTCTCCCCGACCGCCTTCCCGGACTTCTCCGCGAGCGCTCGGGGGCGCAACCACCCCGTCCGAATCCCAGTCAGGAGTTTCCATATGTCTGATCCCATCGTCATCGTTTCCGCCGCTCGCACCCCGATGGGCGGTTTTCAGGGCGACCTCGCGTCGATGACCAGCCCCGAACTCGGCGCTGTCGCCATCCGCGCCGCCATCGAGCGTGCCGGCCTCGGCCCCGACAAGGTGCAGGAGGTCATCATGGGTTGCGTGCTGCCGGCCGGTGTCGGCCAGGCGCCTGCCCGGCAGGCCGCGCTCGGCGCCGGATTGCCGCTGTCGGCCGGCTGCACCACCGTGAACAAGGTCTGCGGCTCCGGCATGAAAGCGACCATGCTCGCGCACGACCTGCTGGTCGCCGGGACCAACGACGTCATGGTCGCCGGTGGCATGGAGTCGATGTCGAACGCGCCCTACATGCTGCCCAAGGCCCGTGGCGGCTATCGCCTTGGCCACGGTCAGGTGCTCGACCACATGTTCTTCGACGGGCTCGAGGATCGCTACTCGGCCGAAACCCGGGGGCGCCTGATGGGCACCTTCGCCGAAGAGTGCGCCGATCACTTCAGCTTCACCCGCGAGGCGCAGGACGAATTTGCCATCGCCTCGACCGAGCGCGCGCAAAAGGCCATCACCGAGGGTCGCTTCGCCTGGGAGGTCGCCCCGGTGACGGTCGCCGGGCGCAAGGGCGATACCGTCATCGAGCAGGACGAACAGCCGCTCAAGGCCAAACTCGACAAGATCGGCAGCCTCAAGCCTGCCTTCCGCAAGGACGGTACCGTGACGCCGGCCAACTCCAGCTCGATTTCCGACGGTGCCGCCGCGCTGGTGCTGATGCGCCGCTCCACAGCCGATTCGCTCGGCCTCGCGCCGCTTGCCACCATCGTCGGTCACGCCACCCACGCCCGTGAGCCGCGTTGGTTCACCACCGCCCCGGTCGGCGCGATGGAGGCGCTGCTGGCCAAAACCGGATGGAGTACCGGCGACGTCGATCTGTGGGAAATCAACGAAGCCTTTGCGGTCGTCACCATGGCCGCGATGCACGAGATGAAGCTGCCGCACGACAAGGTCAATGTCCACGGCGGCGCCTGCGCGCTCGGTCATCCGATCGGCGCTTCCGGTGCCCGCATCCTGGTGACGCTGCTTGGCGCGCTCAAGCAGTACGGAGGCAAGCGTGGCGTGGCCAGCCTGTGCATCGGCGGCGGTGAGGCCACCGCGATCGCGGTGGAAATGGCCTGATGATCGAGTGCCCGCCATCGAGGCCGGCCCGGCGGGGACAGGTGCTGCGGGCGGCTTCAACCGAGGCCCGCAGCCGGGCGCCCGGCTGCGGAAAGGGGCCAGACTCCCGGCTTGACCGGTGTTTGCTGCAGATGGCGACGGCAACAGAATACGGAGACACGAAATGATTCTCACCGAAGAACAGGAGATGATCCGCGACACCATGCGCACCTTCGCGCAGGAGCGGCTCGCCCCCTTCGCCGCCGACTGGGATCGCGACCATACCTTTCCGCGCGAGGCGCTGAACGAACTGGCCGAACTCGGCGCGATGGGCATGACCGTGCCGGAGGCGTGGGGCGGCGCCGGCATGGACTACATGAGCCTGGTCCTGGCGCTGGAAGAGATTGCCGCCGGTGATGGCGCCACCTCGACCATCGTCAGTGTGCAGAACTCGCTGCCCTGCGGCATTCTCAACCGCTACGGCAGCGACGCGCAAAAGGACGCCTGGCTGCGGCCGCTGGCGCGTGGCGAAAAGCTCGGCTGCTTCTGCCTCACCGAACCGCATACCGGTTCCGACGCCTCGGCGCTGCGCACCACGGCAACGCGCGTGCGCGACGACGCGGGCGAGCACTGGGTGCTCAACGGCGTCAAGCAGTTCATCACCAGTGGCAAGCACGCCGACGTCGCGATCGTGTTCGCGGTCACCGACAAGGCAGCCGGCAAGAAGGGCATCAGCTGCTTTCTGGTCCCGGCCGATGCCCCCGGCTACGAGGTGGGGCGCGTCGAAGAGAAAATGGGGCAGAAGGCCTCCGACACCACCCAGATCCTGTTCGAGGACTGCCGTATCCCCGTCGATTCGTTGATCGGCGAGCTGGGGCAGGGCTACAGGATCGCGCTGTCCAATCTAGAAGCGGGGCGTATCGGCATCGCTGCGCAGTGTCTGGGCATGGCGCGCGCGGCGCTGGACGCGGCGGTCCGCTACGCCCAGGAGCGCGAGGCCTTCGGCAAGCCGATCTTCGAGCATCAGGCGGTCAACTTTCGCCTCGCCGACATGGCGACCCAGCTCGAGGCCGCGCGGCAGCTGGTGTGGCACGCCGCCAGTCTCAAGGACGCCGGCCGGCCGTGCCTCAAGGAAGCGTCGATGGCCAAGCTGTTCGCCTCCGAGATGGCCGAGCGGGTGTGCTCGGACGCCATCCAGGTGCATGGCGGTTACGGCTACGTCAGCGACTTTCCGGTCGAGCGCATCTATCGCGACGTGCGCGTATGCCAGATCTACGAGGGCGCGAGCGACATCCAGAAGATGGTCATCGGCCGCGCGCTGGCAGACTGACGGACCGGCCGCGCACCGCAGCTTCACGACCCTCGCGGACAACCCGAACGGCGGGGCCTCCCATGCCTCCCTCTCCATCCCGTCGTTTGCCGCGGGGTCTCTTTATACTCGCGGGAAATGCCCTCTCGCCCGGCGGTCCGGTCGGTGCAAGGGGGCGTTCGCCCCTCTCGCCTCTTTTGCGCAGTGCCTTCGTCCGCCTTTGAGGTACTGTGTCGCCTGGATCAACCTTCCGTCACAGGAGCGCCGCACCATGACCGCGACCGACCCGACGCAGCTTTCCCCAACCGCGCTTTCGCCAATCGACTTTTACTTCGATTTCTCGTCACCGTATGGCTTCTTCATGGCTGAGCTGATCGACGACGTGGCGGCACGGTACGGGCGTAGCGTGCGCTGGCGACCCTACCTGCTCGGTGCAGTGTACAAGCTGCTCGACGAGAAGCCGCTGCCGTCCAAGCCGATGAAGGGCCCGTATTCGGTGCATGATTTCGAGCGCTCGGCTCGTTACCACGGGTTGCAGTGCCGCATCCCGGAAGCCTTTCCGGTATCGACCCAGCACGCCGCGCGCGCCTTCTACTGGCTCGACGGACAGGATGCGGATCGGGCGCGATCCTTCGCGCTGGCGGTGTTCCGTGCGTACTTCGTCGACGGGCGGGACGTATCACAGCTCGACACCGTACTCGACCTCGCCGCAGAGTCGGGCGCGGACCGGGACACATTGCGGGTGGCGTTGGGTGAGGAGGCGGTCAAGAACCGGCTGCGTGCCGAATGTGACGCCGCCATCGCCCGGGGCGTGTTCGGCTCGCCATTCGTGTTCGTCGATGATGAACCCTTCTGGGGCGTTGACCGTCTGCCGCAGATCGAACGCTGGCTCGAGACGGGCGGGTTCTGATTACGTTTCCTTGCGCGCCTGCTTGATCGCGTACATGCGCTGATCAGCCACTTCCAGCACCCGCTCCGGCTCGCAGCCGTCCAGGGGAATCCAGGCGGAGCCGATGCTGGCCCTGAGCGGATACGCCCGGCTTTCAAAGGCAAACGGCCGCTGCATTGCCGTATCGATGCGCTGTATGGCCCGCTCGAGACCGACCGGATCATCCAGTGGGCTCAGAATCATGCCAAACTCGTCGCCACCCAGGCGTGCTGCGGTGTCCGTTTCCCGCGTCACCTCTTTCAACCGCTTCGCAAACTCGATGAGGACTGCGTCGCCGGTGCGGTGTCCATGGGTGTCGTTGATCTGCTTCAACCCGTCCATGTCGATCATCAGCACGCCGGACGCATGCGGCCCCCGGTCGGCGCGGGCGATGGCCCCCTTCAGACGGTCCATGAACAGGGCGCGATTGGCCAGTCCCGTCATGTCGTCGTGGGTGGCCTTGATGAAGAGGCTGTCGCTGTCGTACTTGACCGAGAAGTACATCGAGGCGCCCACCACCTCGGACAGCAGCTCGAGGAGCCTGACGTCGTGCGGCTGGAATTTTCCGGGCTGCGCGGACATCGCCTTGAGCGCGCCGATCGTGGTCCCTCGATGCTTGAGGGGCAGGACGATCATCGAGCGCAGACCCACTTTGCGGCAGGCGTGCCGATCGGCCCGTGGGTCGGTTTCCGAATCATCGCAGGAGAGTATCTCCCCGTTCTTCACGCACAGCCCCGACAGACTCTTGTCGATGCTCAACCGCAGTCCGAGCTGGTTTCTCGCGATGCCCGAAGCCGCCCGGTAGACCATCTCGCCGTCCTCGGCGAGCTCGATGGCCGCGCCGTCCGCGTGGATCAGTGGCAAGGTCTGTTCGACGACATACTGCATCACGTTGCCCAAGCCCAGTCCAAGCTTGGCGATCTCGGTCTGAACCCTGATGACCTGCAGGAGTTGTTCGCGTGTAGGCATGGCCCGTTCCAGTGAGGAGACTGCTCCCGTGGGAAATGGTCGAGCAGACGGCGCCGGTCGGTTCATACTGTCGTCGATGTTTGCCGGCCTTCGTGTGGGTGTAATGGTATCCGTTTTACTTTCGATATAGATGCCGGATTCGGCGGAAACGTTGAAAGCAACGCATCTTGTGTCGTCACTGGCTGCCCCGTGCTGTTCCGTCCTTCGGCGAATCCACTCACCCGCCACCTCCGTCCCTGAACCTTCCCGGCGCCACCCCCAGCCACCCGCGAAACGCCCGTGAAAAGCTCTTCTCGCTGTCGAAGCCCACTGCGAGCGCGATCTGCTTGACGGGTTTTCGTGTTTGCAGCAGCAGGCGGATGGCCTGCTCGCGGCGGACGTCGTTCTTCAGCTTTTGCAGGGACACCCCTTCTTCCTTCAATTGCCGGTGCAGGGTGCGGACCGACAGGTTGAGCTGGGCGGCGACGTGCTCGGCGGTGTGGGCGATGGCCGGGGCGGCGGCGAGCAGCTGGCGGACGCTGTGTACCAGCAGACGGTCGCGGCGGTACTGGCGCACGGTGAGCGGCAGCGCACGCTGCAACATCGCACGCAGTGCGGCTTCGTCGCGACGCGGTGGCAGGCCGAGGTAGCGGTTGTCGAAGCGGATGCTCGCGACCTCGGCGTCGAAGCGCAACGGACCGGGGAAGAGGTAGGGGTAGGCGTCGACGTGGACCGGGGCGGGAAAAGGCAGGGTGGTTTCGGTCAGCGCGATGCGCGAGTCGAGCAGCCAGCAGGCGTAGCCGAGCAGGTTGCGTAGCATCGAGACGAGGCAGAATTCGCGCATCTCGCCGAAGTCGCGCGCTTCTTCAATGTGGAGGGTGGCGCTGTCGCGGCCTTGTTCGAAGTGCAGCGCGAGATCGTCGGTGAGCAGGTGATGATGGCGGCACCAGCGCTTGAGCGCGATCTCCAGCGTCGGCGAGGTCAGCGAGGCGCGCGCGAGCATGCCGTAGCTGCCCCAGGGCAGTCGGCGCGAGAACCAGCCCAGCGCCTCGTCGTCGAGCTCCTGCATGGCTAGCGCCGAGACGGTTTCCATCTGGCCGGCGGTGACGCGCGCGCCGGGGTCGCGCAGCCAGGCTTGCGGAATCCGCGCCTGGCGTAGAACATTGGCCGGATCCATGCCACGCGCGCGGTACCCGAGGACGATCGCGCGGATGAAGGCGATCGGTGTGGCCGCATGGCCACGGGTGATTTCGGCGGGGGCGGGGAGAAGCGTCTTCATGGGGGTCTTCATGGTCATCCATCCTGATTCTTCGTGGCACGAATTGCAACCTTGTTGGCAGGCGCGTCACGATGATCGGGGCTAGTCTTGTGCAGTGGTCCCAACGACAACCGGGCGAGGAGACATGAGTACGATCAAGAGCAACATCAATACGCGCAGCGCCGAGTTCCAGGCCAACGCCAGCGCGATGCGGGGACTGGTCGAGGACTTGCGCGCGCAGGCGGCACGCGTTGCGCTGGGTGGGGGCGAGGCGGCACGGGCGAAACACGTGGCGCGCGGCAAGCTGCTGCCCCGCGACCGGGTCAATCATCTGCTGGACCCGGGGACGCCGTTTCTCGAGGTGGGCCAGCTGGCCGCGCTCGGCATGTATGACGACGAAGCGCCTTCGGCCGGGGTGATCACCGGTGTCGGGCGGGTCAATGGCGTCGAGTGCATGATCGTCGCCAACGACGCCACCGTGAAGGGCGGCACGTACTACCCGCTGACGGTCAAGAAGCATTTGCGCGCGCAGGAGATCGCCGAGCAGAACAACCTGCCGTGCGTGTATCTGGTCGATTCGGGCGGGGCCTTTCTGCCGCGCCAGGACGAGGTCTTCCCTGACCGCGACCATTTCGGCCGCATCTTCTACAACCAGGCCAACATGTCGGCCAAGGGCATTCCGCAGATCGCGGTGGTGATGGGGTCGTGCACCGCGGGCGGCGCCTACGTGCCGGCGATGTCGGACGAAACCATCATCGTCAAGAACCAGGGCACGATCTTTCTCGGTGGTCCGCCGCTGGTCAAGGCGGCGACCGGCGAGGTGGTCAGCGCCGAGGATCTGGGCGGGGGCGACGTGCATACCCGTTTGTCGGGGGTGGCCGACCATCTCGCCGAGAGCGACACCCATGCGCTATATCTGGCGCGACGGGTGGTCTCCAACCTCAACCGCGTCAAGCCCATGGGCATGGCGCTGGGCGGTGGCGAGGATCCGCTGTTCGATCCCGAGGAGATCTACGGCATCCTGCCGACCGACACGCGCAAGCCCTACGACGTACGCGAGATCATCGCCCGCGTGGTCGATGGCTCGCGTTTCGACGAGTTCAAGGCGCGCTATGGCACCACCCTGGTTACCGGCTTCGCCCAGCTCTACGGCTATCCGGTGGGCATCGTCGCCAACAACGGCATCCTGTTCGGAGAGTCGGCGCAAAAGGGCGCGCACTTCATCGAATTGTGCGCGCAGCGCGGCATTCCGCTGCTGTTCCTGCAGAACATCACCGGCTTCATGGTCGGGCGCAAGTACGAGAATGGCGGCATCGCCAAGGACGGCGCCAAGATGGTCACCGCGGTGGCGACCGCGCAGGTACCCAAGATCACGGTGCTCATCGGCGGCTCGTTCGGTGCCGGCAACTATGGCATGTGCGGCCGCGCCTACAGCCCGCGTTTTCTGTGGATGTGGCCGAACGCGCGCATCTCGGTGATGGGGGGCGAACAGGCGGCGAGCGTGCTCGCCACGGTGCGGCGCGACGGTATCGAGGCCAAGGGTGGCGCCTGGAGCGCCGAAGACGAAGAGGCCTTCAAGTCGCCGATCCGCGAGCAGTACGAGGTGCAGGGCCATCCCTATTACGCCACCGCGCGAATGTGGGACGACGGTGTCGTCGATCCGGCACAGACCCGGCGCACGCTGGGCCTGTCGCTGTCCGCCGCGCTGAATGCGCCGATTCAGCCGACGAAGTTCGGTGTATTCCGGATGTGATCGGCACCGCCCGCGGGGGATGGCTTTCCCGGCTCGCGCTGGCGAGGCTGGGGGGCCGCCGACAAGACTGAACGCCTTGCAAGAGGTGAGGAGACAGAATCCTATGTACGAAACCCTGGAAATCGATTTGCAGGATGGCGTTGCCACGGTCTGGATGAACCGGCCGGAGGTGCACAACGCCTTCAACGCGCGGGTGATCGCGGACCTGACCGAAGCCTGCCGCCGGCTTGATGACGACGACACGGTGCGGGTGGTGGTGCTCGCCGGACGGGGCAAGAGCTTCTCCGCGGGTGCCGACCTGAACTGGATGAAGGCCGCTGGCGAGGCCAGCGAGGCCGAGAATTTCGACGATGCGATGCGCCTGGCCGGCATGCTGCGCACGCTGGCACGGATGAACAAACCGACGATTGCCCGGGTGCAGGGGGCGGCGCTGGGCGGCGGCATGGGGCTGGCCTCGGCCTGCGACATCTGCATCGCCGCCGACCGAGCGGTGTTCGCGACCTCGGAGGTCAGGTTCGGCATCATCCCGTCGGCGATCAGCCCATACGTGATTCGCGCCATCGGCGAACGCCAGTGCACGCGCTACTTCCAGACTGCCGAGCGGATCACCGCGATGCGCGGCTTCGAGCTCGGGCTGGTGCACGAGGTGGTCTCGGCCGAGCAACTCGACGCGAAGGTGGCCGAGGTGGTAGCCGCCCTGCTCGACGGCGGTCCGAAGGCGCAGGCGGCGGCCAAGGACCTGATCCGGGCCGTGGCCAACCGTCCGGTCGATGATGCCGTGGTCGAGGACACCGCGCGTCGCATCTCGCAGTTGCGTGCAACCCCGGAGGCGAAGGAGGGCCTGGATGCATTCCTGTCCAAACGCCCCGCCAACTGGACTCCAGAAAAGAAAGAGGGTGACCATGTTTGAGAAAATCCTGATCGCAAACCGCGGTGACCAGCCGCGTAGCGGCGCAGCGACGCAGTCACATCGTCTTGCAGGCGAAGCATGTTCAGGCGATTTCACTGCGGGAGGCACGCATGTTTGAGAAAATCCTGATCGCAAACCGCGGTGACCAGCCGCGTAGCGGCGCAGCGACGCAGTCACATCGTCTTGCAGGCGAAGCATGCTCAGGCGATTTCACTGCGGGAGGCACGCATGTTTGAGAAAATCCTGATCGCAAACCGCGGTGAAATCGCCTGCCGGGTGATCAAGACCGCACGGCGCATGGGGATCCGCACGGTGGCGGTCTATTCCGAGGCCGACGCCGATGCCCGCCACGTGCGCATGGCCGACGAGGCGGTGCTGATCGGCCCGCCGGCGGCGCGCGAGAGTTATCTGGTCGTCGACAAGATCATCGCCGCGGCGAAGCAGACCGGCGCCCAGGCGATTCACCCCGGGTATGGTTTTCTGTCGGAAAACGAGGCCTTCTGCGAGGCCTGCGAACGCGAAGGCATCGTCTTCATCGGGCCGCCGGTATCGGCGATTCGGGCGATGGGCTCCAAGTCCGAGGCCAAGAAGCTCATGGAGGCGGCCGGTGTGCCGCTGACCCCGGGCTACCACGGCGACGACCAGACGCCGGAGCTGCTTCAGCGCGAGGCGGACGCCATCGGCTATCCGGTACTGATCAAGGCCGCGGCGGGTGGCGGCGGCAAGGGCATGCGCCTGGTCGAGCACGCCGAGGCGTTTGCCGAGGCGCTGGCCTCGTGCAAGCGTGAGGCGGCATCGAGCTTCGGTGATGATCACGTCCTGGTCGAGAAATATCTGGTGCGTCCGCGCCATATCGAGATTCAGGTGTTCGGCGATGGCCACGGCAACGTGGTGTACCTGTTCGAGCGCGATTGCTCGGTGCAGCGCCGTCACCAGAAGGTGCTGGAGGAGGCGCCCGCTCCGGGGATGACGCCCGAGCGGCGCGCGGCGATGGGCAAGGCCGCGGTGGATGCGGCAAAGGCGGTGGGCTACGTCGGCGCCGGCACGGTGGAGTTCATCGCGAACCAGGACGGCAGCTTCTACTTCATGGAGATGAACACCCGCTTGCAGGTCGAGCATCCGGTGACGGAGATGATCACCGGGCTGGATCTGGTCGAGTGGCAGCTGCGGGTGGCGGCCGGCGAGCGTCTGCCGCTGGCGCAGGAGCAGCTGCAGTTGCGCGGCCATGCGCTGGAGGCGCGGATCTACGCGGAGGATCCGGACAAGGGCTTCCTGCCCTCGACCGGGCGACTGCTGCATCTGGCCCCCCCGGCCGAGAGCCTGCATGTGCGGGTCGATACCGGGGTGGAGGAAGGCGACGAGATCAGCCCCCACTACGATCCGATGATCGCCAAGCTGATCGTCTGGGACGTCAATCGCGACCGCGCGCTGGCACGCATGCTGCAAGCGCTGGCGGAGTACCGTGTGGTCGGGGTAGCGAACAACATCGCCTTCTTGTCGCGGCTGGTGGCCTGCCCGGCGTTTGCCAACGCGGATCTGGATACCGGGTTGATCGAGCGCGAGAAGTCGTATCTGTTTCCGGAGGGGGATTCGATTCCGCGCGAGGCCTGGCTGGTTGCGGCGCTGGCGGAGTTGCTGCGCGAGCGTGCGCGGGGCGAGGCCGGTGCGCGCCGCGATGCCGATCCGCTGTCGCCGTGGCACGCGCGGGATGGCTGGCGGCTCAATGCGACGGCGCATCGCGAGTTACGCTATCGGGTGGGCGAGACCCAGGTTGTGATCGAGGTGGCGTATCGTCGCGATGGTTATGGCCTGACGCTGGATGGGCGCACGGTGCTGGCGCGTGGCGAGTTGAATCCGCGGGGACTGTTGCGCGTGGAGCTCGATGGTAACCGCATGGATGCGACGGTGGTCGCGGCGGGCGAGAAGCGCCATGTGTTTCTGCATGGCCGGACGTGGCAGCTGGCGAACGTGGATCCCTTGCATCATTCAGGTGAGGGCGGTGGTGCCGAGGGCGGCTTGCTGGCACCGATGCCGGGCAAGGTGATTGCGCTGGTGGCCGCGGAGGGGGCGCGGGTGGCCAAGGGGGCGCCGTTGCTGATTCTGGAGGCGATGAAGATGGAGCATACGATTACGGCGCCAGCGGCGGGGACCGTGCGGGCGTTTCGTTTCGCGGTGGGGGATCAGGTGGGAGACGGCGCGGAGCTGGTGGAGTTCGAGCCTGAGGTTGCTTGAATCCGTTGTGGGTGCGGTGAGGTGCCGTTCAGGGGGGGTGACGGCAACTGCCCGTTCGGCTCCGATGCCGCTCGCGCTGCCGCTGTAAGGCGCGCTTCGCTGCGGTCCTCGAACTCGCCCTGCGGGCTCAGACAGCGAGGACCGCGGCCGCTACACGCGCCAACAGCGGCATGCGCTCGGGCAAAGTCGCCGAACGGGCAGTTGCCGTCACCCCGGAGCCGCCGTGCTGGTGATGGGGCTGCTGTTGTCGAGCTGCTGTTGTGGGCCTTGCCGGCGCTTTCGTTGGGTGGCTTGCTTAACCCTTGTGGATGAGGTGTGGGGATGGAGCTACCCGTTCGGCTCCGATGCCGCTCGCGCTGCCGCTGTAAGGCGCGCTTCGCTGCGGTCCTCGAACTCGCCCTGCGGGCTCAGACAGCGAGGACCGCGGTCGCTACGCGCGCCAACAGCGGCATGCGCTCGGGCAAAGTCGCCGAACGGGTAGTTGCCGTCACCCCGGAGCCGCCGTGCTGGTGATGGGGCTGCTGTTGTCGAGCTGCTATTGTGGGTCTTGCCCGCTTTCGTTGGTTGGCTTGCTTAACCCTTGTGGATGAGGTGTGGAGATGGAACTGCCGCGTACGGTGAGGATCGTTGAAGTTGGGCCGCGTGACGGGCTGCAGAACGAGAAGCAGGTGGTGGCGACGGACACCAAGGTGGCGTTGATCGCGCGATTGCGCGCGGCCGGACTGCGGGCGATCGAGGCGACTTCGTTCGTGTCGCCGAAGTGGGTGCCGCAGATGGGGGACAACGCCGAGGTGCTGACGCGGGTGCTGGCGGCCGAGGCTGAGCGGGGCGAGGCGGTCGCGCGGGACGGGGCGGCGGTGTGGTATCCGGTGCTGACGCCCAACCTCAAGGGCTTTGAGGCGGCGCTGGCGGCAGGGGCGACGGAGGTGGCGGTGTTCGGGGCCGCGAGCGAGTCGTTCAGCCGCAAGAACATCAATTGTTCGATCGCGGAGTCGCTGGAGCGGTTTCGCCCGGTAACCGAGGCGGCGCAGGCAGCAGGTGTGCGGGTGCGCGGTTATGTGTCGTGCGTGGTCGGGTGTCCTTACGAGGGCGCGGTCGCGCCGGCGGCGGTGGCCGAGGTGGCGCAGACCCTGTTCGAGATGGGCTGCTATGAGGTGTCGTTGGGGGATACGATCGGCAGCGGTAATCCCGACAGTATCCGTCGCATGCTGGAGGCGGTGCTGACACGGATTCCGGCGGACAGGCTGGCGGGGCATTATCACGATACCTATGGCATGGCCGTGGCGAATGTGTTCGCGTCCTTGCAGATGGGGGTGGCGGTGTTCGATGCGTCGGTCGGCGGTTTGGGGGGATGTCCCTACGCGGCGGGTGCATCGGGAAATGTCGCGACCGAGGACGTGGTGTGGCTGCTGCACGGGCTGGGGATCGAAACCGGGGTCGATCTGGATGCGCTGGTCGATACGGCGGCGTGGATCAGCGCGGCGCTCGGGCGAGAGCCGGCCTCGCGCGTGGCGCGCGCGGTGCTGGCAAAGCGGCGGGCGGCTTAGTGGCGGGCAGTTTGGCGACCGCGGAGAGGTCATCGCGCGCGTGCCTGCTCCGGGAGGCGTGGCATGAACTTTTCGTGGGATGGGCGTTCTGGAGCGAGGCTTCGATAAAGGTTCGCAAGTTTTTTTACCCCGAGGTGAGAAACCTGCGGTGGCTGAGGGAAACCTGCGGTGGCCCGTGGTTTTTCGATGGGTGGCTTGATCGCGACTTGCGGCGGTGTTAAAACGATTCGAACGCCCAGCGTCGTTTTCTGGAAGCGTAATAGAAAAAAAGGATATTCGACACGCCGGCCCGCATCGGCGTGATTGCCCCCAAAACCGATTGGACGAGGACTGATGAGCGTCGCATCCCCTTGCAGTAACGTGTGCCGGATGAATCCGGCTTCGGGCTTTTGTGAAGGCTGTTTTCGTACCATTGACGAGATCGCGCAATGGAGCCGGCAGGATGACGCCGCCCGTCTGCGCATCCTCGATGCGGTCGCCCGGCGCCGACAGGAAGCCGGGGTGCCGACACAGCGCACGGCGATGGCGGAGGTGCGCGGATGAGTGATGCACTGTGTGTCGGGGTGTGCATGATCGACTGGGATTCCGGTGTCTGCCTGGGCTGCGGGCGTACACCGGAGGAGATCGAAGGCGTTCCGGTGGCCCCGCCGGCAGCGTCGCACCCCGAACCGGAACGCCCGCCCCTGCCGCAGAATGTCGCGGAGCGGGTTGGAGAAGGCAGCGACTGATGTCGGCCTTGCTCCCCGACTCGATCCGCGTGATTGAGCGTGGCTGGCTGTCGTCGAACAACATCGTGCTGTTCGACGGTGACGAGGCGGCGCTGATCGACAGCGGCTATTGTTCGAAGGCGGCGCAGACGGTGGCGCTCGTGCGCGAAACGCTGGCCGGGCGCAGGCTGTCGCGTCTGCTCAACACCCATTCACATTCGGACCACATTGGAGGCAACGCGGCGGTGCGTCGCGCCTTTGGCTGCGACATCCTGATTCCCGAGGGCATGGTTGCGGCGGTGTCCGCGTGGGACGAAGCGGCCTTGTTGTTGACCGTGGCCGAGCAGCAGGCCGAGCGTTTCGAGTTTGCCGGCCAGTTCGCGGCGGGGGAGAGCGTGATCATGGGCGAGGGGGCGTGGCGGGTCGTCGCCGCGCCCGGGCATGACATGGATGCGGTGATGTTCCACGACGCTGATCGCCGCATTCTGGTTTCCGGTGATGCGCTGTGGCGGGACGGTTTCGGCATTCTGTTCGCCGACGTGCTGGGGCTGGGCGATGGCCTGGGGCAGGCACGCGAAACGCTGGAACACATCGGACGTCTGTCCGTGGATGTGGTGATCCCCGGTCATGGGGAGCCTTTCGCCGATGTCGAGGAAGCGCTGGGGCGGGCGTTCGGCCGGCTGGCGGCGTTCGAGGCCGACGGCGGCCGGATTGCACGCAACGCGATCCGGGCGTGTTTCACCTTCTCGCTGCTCGATGCTCGCACGGTCGCACTCGACGATCTGGCGGAACATCTGGATCGCGTGCCGCTCTACCATCAGGCAAACCGGCGTTTTCTGGGGCTGTCGCCGGACGCGCTGGCGCAGTGGCTGGTCGCCGACCTGGTGCGCGCCGGGGTGGCGCAACGAGACGGCCGGAACCTGATCGCCGTTTGACGGTAACATTGGGACTTGATGATTCAAGTCCCGGTGTCGTTTCGGAGTCTCCCACATGCAAATCGTCCTGATCAGCGGCTTGTCCGGTTCGGGCAAGAGTATCGCGGTCAATGTGCTCGAAGACGCGGGGTATTACGTCGTCGACAACCTGCCGGCGGCGATGCTGCCGGAGCTGGTGACGTATCTGCGCGGGAGCGGCTATGCCCGCGTGGCGGTGGCGGTGGATGTGCGTTCGGGGGCGAGCATTGCGGCCCTGCCGGAACAGCTCAAGCAGCTTCAGCAGATCGCCGAAGACGTGCGCATGATCTTTCTGAACGCGCGGGACGACACCTTGATCGCGCGATTTTCCGAGACGCGTCGGCGGCATCCGCTGGCGTCCGACGAGGTGTCGCTGGCCGAGGCGATCCAGAGCGAACGCGAGGCCCTGGCCGAAGTCGCCGAGCTGGGCCACAACATCGATACCAGTGATCTTCACCCGAACACCTTGCGTGGCTGGGTCAAGGATTTTCTGGGGATCGACGCGGGGGTGGGGCTGACGCTGATGTTTCAGTCGTTCGGCTTCAAGTACGGCATTCCGCTCGACGCCGATCTGGTGTTCGACGTGCGCTGTCTGCCCAATCCGCACTACGATTCCAGGCTGCGACCGTTGACCGGGCGTGATCAGCCGGTGATCGATTTTCTTGCCAAGGCACCCGAGGTGGGACGCATGGCCGAGGACATCCGGGCCTTCGTCGGCAACTGGCTGCCGAGCTACATGCGCGACAACCGCAGTTACCTTACGGTGGCGGTCGGCTGTACCGGCGGGCAGCACCGCTCGGTGTACATCGCCGAGTGGCTGGGGCAGCGCTTTCGGAACAATGCCCGGGTGCTGGTTCGACATCGTTCGGCGGCGCGGCGACGTTCGGATGGCAACCCTGAAAGCAGGCAATGACGAGCTTGCAGCGTCTGGCGCGGTGGTGGCCGCTGATTCGTCCGGGGGATGTGCTGACGCTGATCCTCGCGCTGTCGTTTTGCGGTGCCTCGGCGGCGGCGCTGTGGCGCGGCGGGGCGCCGGACAAGGTCGTCGTGCGCGCCGGCGGCGAGCTGTTCGCCGAGGTGCCGTTGTCGCGCGCGCAGTCGATCGAAGTGCCCGGTCCGCTTGGCGTGACGGTGATCGAGATCGAGCCCGGGCGTGCCAGGGTGGCCGAAGACCCCGGCCCGCGGCAGTACTGCGTGCGCCAGGGGTGGCTGACGCGTTCTGGCGCCGCCGCGATCTGCGCGCCCAACCAGGTTTCGTTGATGCTCTCGGGGGGGCGCAATCAGTATGACTCCCTCAACTATTGAGATCCGGCCGACGGCCGACGACGCGCGCATCGCACGCCTGGCAGCGGCGGCGATCGTGCTCGCCGTGGCCGAGGCGGCGATTCCGCTGCCGCTGCCAGGGGTCAAGCCCGGGCTGGCCAACATCGTCATCCTCATCGTACTGTTGCGCTGGGGCTGGCAGGATGCAGTGTGGGTGGCCTTGCTGCGGGTGTTCGCCGGCAGCCTGCTACTCGGCCAGTTCTTCGCGCCGGGTTTCTTTCTGGCGCTGGCCGGTTCGCTGACCAGCCTGATTGCACTGGGCGCGGCGGTACATCTGCCGCGTCACTGGTTCGGCCCGGTCAGCCTCAGCATCATCGCGGCCTTCGCCCACATCGGTGGGCAACTGGTGCTGGCACGGGTGTGGCTTGTGCCGCACGATGGCGTGTTCTACCTGGTGCCGGTGTTTGCGCTGGCGGCGACGGTGTTCGGTCTGGTCAATGGGCTGATCGCGGCGCATCTGCTGCGCGAGATGACGCCGCCGTCGTCCGGATAGGGCCGCGCCAGAATGGTGGCGTCGGCTCGCCCGCCGGGCGGGCCGGACTCGAGAAGAGGATGCCGATACCGCCTCGCCGGGTCACACGGGGGGTAAGGGACCACCCCATTGCCGACAGCGCTGGTGAGCGAGGCGGCAGGCGAGGCGGCAGGCAGGCGAGGCGGCAGACAGGTGAAGCGGCAGACAGGTGAAGCGGCAGACACCGGATCAGACGTGACGGGCGAACCAGTCGAGCAGGCGCTCCCAGCCGTCGGCGGCTTCGGTGGCGCGATAGCTGGGGCGGTAGTCGGCGTGGAAGGCGTGCGGGGCGTCCGGGTAGAGCACGATTTCGCTGGGCTGACTGGCGCGCTCGAGCTCTTCGCGCATCAGCTCGACGTCCTCGACCGGGATGCCCTGGTCCTGCCCGCCGTACAGTCCGAGCACCGGGGCGTGGAGTTCGCCGGCCACGTCGATCGGGTGTCTGGGCGTGTTGTCCGCCGGCGCGCCATCAAGCCGTCCGTACCAGGCGACGCCGGCCTTGACCGACGGGTTGTGGGCGGCATACAGCCAGGTGATGCGCCCGCCCCAGCAAAAGCCGGTGATCGCGAGGCGCTCGGGGGCACCGTTTTGCTCCGCGGCCCAGGCCACGCAGGCGTCGAGGTCGCGCATCACCTGTGCATCAGGCACCTGGGACACGATGCCGGACAGGATGTCGGCGACGTTCTCGATCTGTGACGGATCACCCTGACGGAAGAAGAGTTCGGGGGCGATGGCGAGGTAGCCCTCGCGCGCAAGGCGGCGACACACGTCCTGGATGTACTCGTGCACGCCGAAGATCTCCTGTACCACCAGTACTACAGGCAGGTCGCGGTCACCTGCCGGACGCGCGAAATAAGCGGGAAGAACATCGTCACCCGACGGGATGCCGATCATGCCGTGATCCAGCCCTTCGTCCGTGGTGGTGATCACTGTCGATGCCATGACCGGCTGGGTGGCCAGGGCGAAACCGGTCGCCGCCAGGGTTGCGACGAAGCCGCGTCTGCCCATCCGCGCGGCGGGAAGAAGGCTGTCGAACTCGGCTTGTTCGGTGGTGTTCATTGTTGTTGTCTCCTTGGTTGGACCGGCGTGGAGCCTCTTCCGGCGTATCCCGGGGGCGTACTCATGACAACGGCTGCAGCCGGCTTGTTCCCGGGTACGGCGGTTGGCGAAGATTTCGCTTTCTGTACGGAGCGCGGAGCGGGAATCCGTTCCGCGCGGGGGGGGCTTCTCAGCGCGGGATGGGCTGCCCGTAGCCAGGGAATCGACGCACGCTTTCGGCTGCCGTGCCGGTCGTGGGGAAAGTGCGTGGGCTGGGTGCAGGCGAGCGCGCTCAGTGCTTGCCGTTGAGTTCGCGGCGCAGCCGCAGCCCCTTCTTGCGCTGTTCGATGAGAATCTGCAGCTTCATCTCGATGCCGGCGCGCGTTTCGCTGTCCTGCTCGGCGGCCAGCTCGCTCTCGAGCTCCTTCTGCTGTTTCTTCATCTTGCGCAGCAGCTCCTTGAGCTTGTCCTTCTTCTCCTTCTGGTGCCGACGGTCGGCGGAGAGCAGGTCGCCGAGTTTTTCGGTGAGCTTGCTGAATTTCATGACTTGCCAGTCTCCGATGAGTCCGGGTTATGGGTGGTCGATGCGATGACGGCTTCGAGTTCGTGCTTGTCGAGATGGAGTTCGCGAGTGATCTCGTGCGTCGTCGCTTCGAACGGCGAGAAGGTCGTGCGCGCCATCGCCAGCAGGTTGCGTGCAATGTCGTGGGCGTAGCCGTTGTCGTTCATCAGCGAGGTTGCGGCTTCAGGGCCAATGCGCTTGGCCCGGATCAATTGGTCGAGCGTGCCGTTGAGCACGATATCATGCTCTTCGCCGCGGGCGCGCAGGACGTCGAGCGTCAGAGTCGGGTTCGCGTCGGCTTCGTCGCTCGACATCACGTGCAGTTCATGCAGCAGCAACGCCAGATCGCGCCGAATGGCGACGTACTGACCGCGCAGTGCGGCGTTGGGCGATGCGAGATAGCGCACCAGGTTCTTTTGCAGGTGCTTGCAATCCTTGAGCGCCTCGACGAGCTGATGACAGGCCGCACGCAGTGCGAACGCCTGGCGGGACTGATCGTCATTGGTCGGCAGACGGGTGATGAAGTCCAGAATGGCTCCGTACAGGGGTTTGATACGACGTTGATAATAGTCGTCGACGTCGATTGCGCGCGTGCGTTCGGGCGGGTTGGCAAGCAGCTCCAGTGATTCGCCGCGGCGCAGGCGGATCGGGTCGGCGTGCAGGACCAGCGCCATCACGTCGAACACGTTGCCGTAGAGGTGCCGGATTTCCTTGCGCACGGCCTCGAGCGCGGCTTCCGGCATCGTGATCATGTTGTCGTTGATGAACTTGGGCATGCTTACGATAGCCGGTTTTGGTTTCAACCATGTTTCAAGCGCGACCACCAACCGGCCGGTGAAGGGCAGCATCAGCAGGATGCCGACGAGGTTGAACATCGAGTGGAACAGCGCGAGCTTGAGCGTGTGATTGTCGGCGCGGATACCCAGCCATTCGGCGCCGACCTCGACCGCGGCGACGAACTGGCCAATGAAGATCAATGCCACCAACCCGGTGGTGAGGTTGAAGATCAGGTGTGCCGCCGCCAGCCGGCGACCGGCGATGTTGGCGGTAATGGCGCCGATGAGGGCGGTGATGGTGGTGCCGACGTTGGCCCCGATCGAAAGGGCCAGCGCGTTCTCGTAAGTGATCTGTCCGGCGGCCAGCGCGGTGATGATCAGCACCAGCGTGGCATGACTGGACTGCATCACCACCGTGGCGAAGATGCCGATCAGGGTGAAAAGCAACAACCCCGCCAACCCGGGTACGGCGTACTCGGACAGGTCGATGGTCTGGCCAAAAGACTCGAAACCCTCCTTCATGTAGTGGATGCCGAGAAACAGGAAGCCGAGGCCAGCGAGCACGTAGCCCAGGCCCTTCAGGGTCTTGGATTTGTTGAACGCAAGCACCACGCCGAACACCAGCATCGGCATCGCGTATGCGGCGATATTGACCTTGAGGCCGAAGCCGGCGACCAGCCACGCCCCGGTGGTCGAGCCGAGGTTGGCGCCGAAAATGATGCCGATGCCCTGGGCCAGGCCGAGCAGCCCGGCGCTGAGAAAGGAGATCGTGATCACGGAAACCAGCGAACTTGACTGAGTGATCGTGGTGGCCACCAGCCCGAAGCCAAGACTCTTCCACAGGCGGTCGGTGCTCTTTTGCAGCAATCGCTCGAGGGTGCCCCCGGTAAACGCCTTGAAGCCTTCCTCGAGCGACATCATGCCGAACAGGAAGATCGCCACGCCGGCGGCGATCTCGGTGAAGTCGGAACTTGCGGCAAAGCCGTAACCCAGAATCAGAAAGACCAGTGCAAGGGGCAGGTGGCGGGTCATGTTCGTTGAACGTCTTGTTGTAATGTCGGTTCGAGCGTGCCGTGGCAGGTGCGCAATCGTTACCGCACCACCGCACCGCCGATGCGTGGTTTCACCGCGCAGCGTGGGCGGCGGCATCGAGGTGGTGCTGTTATAGTGCCATATGTCAGCCGCACGATGCGCGGGTGCATCGGCCGTGGTGCCTCCGCGACACCGAACAAGAACAACGATATCCGGAGACCTGTCTTGAAGAAATTCGTCCTTCCTGCCGTGCTCGTGATACTCGCCTGGGGGCTCTGGGTCAGCGCCGACTTCAAGGAGATCGCCGCTGGCGTCGCATTGTTCATGTTCGGCATGGTGTGCCTGGAAGAGGGCTTCAAGGCCTTTACCGGCGGTACCCTCGAGAAGGTGTTGCGTGCCTCCACCGACCGGCTCTGGAAGAGCATCGGGTTCGGTATCGCCAGCACCACGATGATGCAGTCGAGCACGCTGGTGTCACTGATCACGATTTCCTTCGTCAGTGCCGAGATGATCACGCTGGCCGCCGGGATCGGCGTCATCATGGGCGCCAACATCGGCACCACCACCGGTGCCTGGCTGATCGCGGGGCTGGGCCTGCGGGTCGACATCGCGGCCTACGCGATGCCGATGCTGGTGTTCGGCGTGGTGCTGGTGCTGCAGCGGAACAAGTCGCTCAAGGGCGGCGGCTACCTGCTGATGGGGGCGGGTTTCCTGTTTCTCGGCATCCACTACATGAAGGAGGGGTTCGAGGCTTTCCAGGGCAGCTTCGATCTGTCCGCGCATGCGGTGGCGGGCTTTGCCGGGGTGCTGCTGTTTACGCTGATCGGCATGACGATGACCGTGATCATGCAGTCCAGCCATGCCACGCTGCTGATCATCATCACCGCGCTGGCGGCCGGCCAGGTCAACTACGAGAACGCGCTGGCGCTGGCGATCGGCGCCAATCTGGGCAGCGCCATCACCACCGCCTTCGGTGGTCTGGCGGCCAACCTCGGCGGCAAGCGCCTGGCCGCGGCGCACGTGGTCTTCAACATCGTCACCGCCGTGGTGGCCATTGTCTTCATTACACAGCTGGCGTGGCTGGTGGACTGGCTCGCCGATCTCGTCGGAATTGCACCGCAGGACTACCTGCTCAAGCTGGCGTTGTTCCACACCGTGTTCAACCTGCTCGGGGTATTGCTGCTGACGCCATTCGTCAGGCAGCTCGAAGGGGTGCTGGTTCGCCGCATCCAACCTCGCCGGCAGTCGGCGGAGGAACCCCTGTACCTGTTTCGCGACGCGCTCGAAACGCCCGCCACCGCAGTGGATGCCGCGCGCAAGGAGACCGTGCACCTGCTGGACAACGCGTACGGGATCTTTGCGCATGGGCTCAGCCTGCGCCGCGACGTACTGGCTTCGCGGGAGTCGCTGACGGATGTGATCAAATACACCCGCAAGGTGTTTCCGATCGATATCGAAGCCGCTTACGAGGAGAAGATCAAGGGGCTGTACAGCCACATCGTGGAGTTCATCGCCAAGGCGCAGACGCTGGACGCCAGTGATGCCAACCGCGAGCAGTTGTATGCGCTGCGCCAGGCCGGGCAGAAGCTGGTCGAGGCGGTCAAGGGCATGAAGCACCTGCACAACAACCTGTCGCGTCATGCACTGTCATCGAACCCGGCGGTGCGTGAGCGCTACGACGCCATCCGCCTGCAACTGGCAACCTTGCTGCGCGAACTGCACCACCTGAGCCTGCTCGAGGATCAGGCGGACAGATCGCTGTCGCTCGAAGCGCTGCGATTGGGCGTGGAGAAGAACAGCCGCCGGATTCTGGATGATCTGGACGAGATGATCCGCCATCGCCGCATCGCGCCGCTGGTGGCGACATCGATCATGAATGACGAATCCTATGCGCACGACATCTGCGAGAACATGATCGCGGTCGCGCGCGTGCTCGGGGCCGACGACGCGGGTCTGGCTGATGAACTGTCACTCGACGACGACGACGTGCAGCGGCTGGCAAATGAAACAACCGGGGAGGTGCGCTGACGAGGGTCGCCGCATGCGATGACCCGCGGCATCGTGGTTTCTGCGACGAGGTGCCGCCCCTGGGGGCGCTGCCGCAGCCGGTTTTCCAGTCGCCGGTCGCGGCGTCACTCGCTGCATGAAGCGCCCGCCGGTGCGGCGCGTCGTGATCGTACGAATCCGGGGCTTCAGCGCGCGAGAATGCGTCCGCCGCGGCGGCGTGCACCCAGTCCGCCCAGACTGCCTTCACCACCGTTTGCGTGACAGATCGCGCAGGCCAGCGCGTCGGCCGCGTCTGGACCCGGGGTGGCTGGCAGCGCGAGCAGGCGTTGTACCATGTGCTGGACCTGGGTCTTGTCGGCCTTGCCGTAGCCGACCACCGCCTGCTTGACCTGTAGCGCGGTGTACTCGAAAACCGGCAGGTCGTGTGATACCGCACCGCAGATCACCGCGCCCCGCGCCTGGCCGAGCAGCAGCGTCGATTGCGGATTGACGTTCACGAATACCTTCTCGACCGCCACCTGATCGGGGCGGTGGGTCTCGATGATTTCGCGCACGCCGTCGAGCAGAGTCTTCAGGCGCTCGGGCAGGCTGCCGTCGCCGGTGCGGATGCAACCGCTGGCCACGTAGCGGGTCTTGCCGCCGAGGCGGTCGATGACGCCGAAACCGGTGATCCGTAAACCGGGGTCCAGTCCGAGGACACGAGTGACCACGGAGCGGCTGGCGCTGCTCATGCGCGCTTGCGTGCCAGCCAGACACCGAGCACGGCAATGGCCATGCCGATCAAGGCGAACCCGGTCAGGGTTTCATCGAACAGCAGCCAAGCCAGCAGCGCGGTGGTGGGCGGCGTCAGATAGAACAGACTGGCGACATTGACCGCGCTGCCAGAACGAATCAGCAGGTTGAGCAGGCTGATCGCGCCCAGCGACAGCACCAGGACCAACCAGCCCAGAGCGAAGACGAACTCGCCGGTCCAGTCTACCTGCATGGTTTCAGTGCGCCAGGCGAGGAAAGCGGTCAGAATCAGCGAGGGCACGAACTGGATCACCGAGCCGGTGCGCAGATCGAAACCCGGGCAGAAGCGCTTCTGGTACAGCGTGCCGAGCGTGATTGCGATCAGGGCAACGATGACCGGGATGACCATCACGCCGATCTCGTCCCACTGGAGGCCATCCTGCAGGCTCTTGCTGCCCACGACCAGCGCCACGCCGATGAAGCCCAGCGCCAGCCCGCTCCATTGCCGGGCGCTGACCTTCTCGCGCAACAGCCATCCGGCGCCGAGCGCCGTCAGCAAGGGCTGCAGACCGACCACCAGCGCGGCCACGCCGGCGGCCAGGCCAAGATGGATGGCGGTAAAGACCCCCCCAAGGTACACGGCCTGAACCAGCACACCGGTGACGCCGATGTGAAAAACCTGAACCCGGTCGCGTGGCCAGGGTGCGCGCATTGCCAGCGCGACGGCGAGCATCAGCGCGATCACCAGCACATAGCGCAGCGACAGAAAGGTCAGGGGTTCGGCGTAGGGCAGGCCGAACTTGGCGCCAAGAAAGCCGGTGCTCCACAACAGCACGAAGAGCAGGGGCATGGCGCTTTGCAGCAGGGTCGGGGGCATGGGGTGTCCGGTTTATGGCTTTGGTGCGTACTCGAACGCGCGTGTCGGTGCCGGCTGCCGTCACGGGCGCGATGTGTCCGATGTGCCCGCACCGCGCCTGCGGAGCGGGCACGGGACGCTCAGTCGTCGAACACTGCCGACGTATAGACCTGTTGTACATCGTCGAGGTTGTCGAGCGCATCGAGCAGTTTCTGCATCTTCACCGCGTCATCGCCCGACAGCTCGGTTTCATTTTGTGGCTTCATCGTCACTTCGCCGAACTCGGCCTTGTAGCCCGCGCCTTCGAGTGCATCCTTGACCGTGGAGTAGTCGTTGGGGGTGGTGATGACTTCGATCGAACCGTCGTCGTTGGTGATGACGTCTTCGGCGCCGGCCTCGAGCGCGGCCTCCATCAGCGCGTCCTCATCGACGCCTGGAGCGAACATCAACTGCCCGCAGTGCGTAAATTGGAACGCGACGCAGCCATCCGTACCCATGTTGCCGCCGTGTTTGGAAAACGCGTGGCGCACGTCGGCCACGGTGCGGGTCTTGTTGTCGGTGAGACAATCGACCATCACCGCCGCGCCACCGATGCCGTAGCCCTCGTAGCGCGCTTCCTCGTAGCTGACGCCGTCGAGTTCGCCGGTGCCGCGCTTGATCGCGCGTTCGATGTTCTCACCCGGCATGTTCTCGCCCTTGGCGTTGTCGATTGCCAGACGCAGACGCGGGTTGAAGTTCGGGTCACCGCCGCCCATCCGCGCGGCTACCGTGATCTCCTTGATCAGCTTGGTGAAAACCTTTCCCCGCTTGGCATCCTGACGCCCCTTGCGGTGCTGGATGTTGGCCCATTTGGAATGCCCCGCCATATGTCGAATCCTCGGTGCTGACTTGAATGAATAACTGCGCATTATATCGCGCCCCCTGGAATGGATGCGAGGGGCGTTGAAGCGCTGTCGTCGACGAGGTTCTGGGGGCGCGTCCGCCGACGACCGATGGCGTCGTCGCGGTGGTCGTTCTCAGGAAGCCGGGCCGGCGGAGTCCTCGAGATTCTTCAGCGCCGCTGCCGCGGCACGCTGGGTCAGCGGCAGCGGGTTCATGATCCGCAGGCGCTGTTCGTCATGCAGGTCGGCAAGCGCGCGCATGGTCGCGATCAGTCGCTGCTTGCCGTCGGGGTCGGCTATGAGCAGTGACTTGCGCGCGGGGCCGATCCAGGCGATGCAGCCGTGGAAGTTCCGCGTGCCCTTGAGATCGAGTTCGAGCCAGCTGCCCAGTTCGAGCGCGCCCAAGGTTTCGGGCAGTGGCGGCAGCGTCCGTTGAAAGCCTTTGTGGTGGAGCATGCGCAGATGGGGAAACTGACTGGCGCCGGACAAGGCCAGCCCAGTGGCAGGACGTTTCTGACTGGCTTGAGGGGTAGCGACCCGAGGGAGCGGCTGGCCCGCGAGCAGTGCGTCGTACACCTCGCGGCAAGGCGCCAGCGCCTGTTGTCTTGCCGTTGCGTCAAGACCGATTCCCGCCAGACCGCTCTCGATCCGGATCAACAGTGCGGGCAGGTCGTCGGCGACTCCGGCCGCTAGCTGGCTCCCTACGGTGGGGTGACCGCTCAGCACGAGCTGGTTGGCCGCGTCGAGCTGATCGCGCCAGTCCGGGTGCTTTTCGCCACGCTTGTACAGGGTTCGCGTCAGCACCTGAATCCAGTGGGTGGTGAGAAAGTGCTCGATCGTCTCGGGTGTTCGCGGATCGAGCAGAATGCCCATCGCACGTGATGCAAACAGGCGCGCATTCTCGCGGTGTTCGGCACGCAGTGCGAGGTCGATCACGGCCTCGTCGTTGTCGCGTACCGCACGCATGCGTCGATCCGCGCTCCAGGCCTCGAGCCGGGTCGCGTGGCGTTCGAGTGCGTCGAAGGCAATATCTCCGCCATCTCCTTCGAGCATCTCGGAAACCAGCGCGTCGATGCGCGCAAATCCCGGATGCTCGGGTCGCTCGAACGGCAACGTGTTGGCGGCGACGGCGATTGCGTCGATCAATCTTCGCCCCGGATGCCTGGCGTCGGTGAAGGGTTGTCCGTCGCCGAGCGCGTGCTTGATCAGTGGAATGCGCAAGCGGGCGAGTGTGGTACGGATGGGCGGGTGGAGGTCGTCGTCGCGGGCGACGAAGTCGAGCAAGGCCTCCAGCGCCTCCACGGCAAGCGCGTTTTCCGGTGGCAAGAGATGCGCGACCTGGCTCGACGAGAGCGGTGAACTGCCGTTTGGGTTGGCGCGGTACTGGTCGCTCAGCCAGTTTCGAACCTGCTCCACGATGGACGCAGCAAGCTCGGGCGGCAGGGGTGCGGATTGGGACGTGGCCTGGTTCTGGCGGCGTCCGATGGTTTGCTGCAGGCGTTCGAACGCATCCACTTGTGGGGCGGTCGCGGACGCAGCCTCGGCAACCACGCTTTCGGTCGTTTCGTCCAGCGTCGAATGATAGGGGCGTTGCTGGGTGGATGAGGCCAAGGCGCGCGGCTTGACGCCGAGACGTTCGAGACGTTTGTCCAGGGACTTGTAGAATCGGTCCAGTTCTCCAGCGAGTTCGTTTTCGGCCCTGTCGATCAGCAGCTTGAGTTCGGGCGCGTCCATCGCCGCTGCGTCGGCAAGGGCCTGGAGCCCGCGACAAACCGTTTCGGGTCCGAGTGGCGTCTTCTCGCTGGAGCCGGACGGGCGGTCGAGCAAACGCATGTAGCGCATGTGCAGGCGCGGCAGGACCGCGTCGCTGCGTTCGCGAAAGGTACGCTCAAGGTTGGTCAGCTGAAGTGCGAGATCGAGGGTCTCGTCGTCGATCAGCGTGATGCGGGAAGCGGTCAGCCCCTTGGCCATCTCGAAGCCCTGCTTGCCCAGCAGGCCAGCCAGCTCGTCGTGGTGGCGCGAGACAGCCTCGCGCATCGCGTCGATGACGTGTTGTTCCGAATGCCCCAGCCCCTGGGCGAAGCTCTCGAGTACCCGCAGCAGGCCGTTGCGTCCTGCGGAGATGAGGTCCCGGGTGCCGGGCTGCTCAGCAGGTGTGCTCATTGACCGCGATCCCCTGATTGATCACAACAGTTCGCATTATGCAGGTAGTTTCGTAACATTGTCGCGTAACTTCTAACACAGGAAGGAAATCGGGTGTCGAGTGGTCATGGTCTGGGTGTGTTGTTCGCGGTGGTTGGCGCGCTGGGTTTTTCCTTCAAGGCGATTCTGGTCAAGCTCGCCTATCGCTACGGTGTCGATGCCGAGACCTTGCTGGCGCTACGCATGGTGTTCTCGCTGCCGTTCTTCATCGTGCTCGGTCTGCTGGCCGACCGGCGTGCCGCGGAGCCGATGAGCCGCACCGACTGGCTGTGGATGTTCGGGCTGGGTTTTCTTGGTTACTACCTCGCCAGCTATCTCGATTTCCTGGGGCTGCAGTACATCACCGCCGGTCTCGAGCGCCTGATCCTGTTCCTGTATCCGACCGTCGTCATCGTGCTCTCGGCGGTGTTCCTGCGCAAGCCGGTAACCTCGCGGATGCTGCTCGCATTGCTCGTGTGCTATGCCGGCATTGCCCTGGCGGTGGGCCATGATCTGCAGGTGGTTGGCGATTCGCGTGAGGTGCTGATCGGCAGTGCCCTGGTGTTCGCCAGCGCGGTGTCGTATGCCCTGTATCTGATGGGCAACGGCGTGGTGGTCGGGCGGATTGGTGCGATGCGCCTCACCGCGTTTGCCACCTCGGTGGCCTGCGTGCTGTGCATCGTGCAGTTTCTGTTGCTGCGCCCGGTCGAGACCCTGGTGCAGCCGTGGCAGGTGTATGCGCTGTCGCTGGTGATGGCCGTGTTCTCGACCGTGGCGCCGGTATGGCTGGTGTCCGAAGCGATCCGCCGGCTCGGCGCGGGGCCCGTATCCCTGACCGGTACGCTGGGGCCGGTGATCACCATCTTTCTGGGATGGCTGATCCTGGGCGAGGCACTCGGAGGCTGGCAGCTTGCCGGCGCTGCGCTGGTGATCCTCGGCGTGACGATCATGGCCCGCAAACCGGCCGGATGAGGCATCGGCCGGTTTGCGGGCGCGTGTATCGTCAGCGGCCGCCGATGCCGAGCCGGCGGCAGATCTCCAGCGTCGGCGCGGCCTGGTTCATGCTGTAGAAGTGGATTCCCGGCACGCCGGCGGCGATCAGCTTTTCGCACAGGGCGGTGACCACGTCGAGGCCGAAGGCCTTCACCGAATCGCTGTCGTCACCGAAGCTCTCGAACTTCTTGCGCATCCAGCGCGGAATCTCGGCACCGCAGGCGTCGGAAAAGCGTGCCAGCTTGCTGAAGCTCGAGATGGGCATGATGCCTGGCACGATGGGAATGTCGACCCCCAGCGCCCGTGCCTCGTCCACGAAGTGCAGGTAGGCGTCGAGGTTGTAGAAGTACTGGGTGATCGCCGAGTTGGCTCCGGCGTCGACCTTGCGCTTGAAAGCCAGCAGGTCGTCGCGCGGGCTCTTTGCCTGCGGGTGCCATTCCGGATAGGCAGCGACTTCGATGCTGAAGCGATCGCCGGTTTCGGCGCGGATGAACTCGACCAGCTCGTTGGCGTAACGAAACTCGCCGCTGGCGCCGGTACCGGAAGGCAGGTCGCCGCGCAGGGCGACGATGCGGCGAATGCCGGCTGCCGCGTATTCGTCGAGGATCTCGCGGATGCCTTCCCGGCTCGAACCGATGCACGACAGGTGCGGCGCAGCTTCGCTGCCGGCGGCGGCGATCTCGCGCACGGTGGCGAAGGTGCGCTCTCGGGTCGAGCCGCCGGCACCGTAGGTCACCGAGAAGAAGGTGGGAGCCAGCGCCGCCAGCCGTTCGCGCGTGGCGCGCAGCTTGTCGGCGCCCTCGGGGGTTTGCGGGGGAAAGAATTCGATGGAAAGTTCGATGGGTTTCATTCGGGTTTCTGCATCCAGATCAGGAATTCGCGGTTGCCGTCGATGTTGCCGACGCCTCCGCCGATGAGGGGCGAGTCGAACCAGCCGCGCACGTCGAGGCCGGCCATCGCGGCCGCTTCGCGCATACGCTGCTCGACTTGCCGGTAAAGCGTGGGATCGCGCACCACACCGCCCTTGCCCAGGTTCTCGGGGCCGACTTCGAACTGGGGTTTGACCAGCGCGAGAATGTGGCCGCCGGGGGCGAGCAGGGCGGGCCATTGCGGCAGCAACAGGGTGAGTGAAATGAAGCTCGCATCACACACGACGAGATCGAAGCCGTGCGCGGGAAAGTGCGTGCCAAGCACGTCGGCGGTCAGCGCGCGCGCGTTGATGCCTTCGAGCGTGACGCAGCGCGGGTCGTCGCGCAAGCGGGGGTGAAGCTGGTCATGCCCGACCTCGACACCGACCACGCTTGCCGCCCCGGCACGCAACAGGCAGTCGCTGAAGCCACCAGTGCTCTGTCCGATATCCAGGCAATGCTGGCCGCGCACGTCCAGCCCGCTGTGACGCAGCGCCGCCGCCAGCTTCAGCGCGCCGCGCGACACGTAATCGCCTTGCGCGTCGTCGCGAACCTCGAGGCGGCTCGATTCGGCCAGCAGCTGTGAAGGCTTCTGCACGGCGTGGCCGTCGGCCGTGACGCAGCCGGCCTCGATCAGCTGCCGGGCGCGGGTGCGCGATGGCGCAGCGCCCTGCGCGACGAGCAACGCGTCGGCCCGCAGCACACCCTCGCCATGCGGTTTCGGGGCGGGCGGGGGCGAGCCTTCCTTGTCGCGCGGATGTGAGCCGGCACGTGGCCCGGCGCGGCGGTCGCGGGCATGAAACGAGTTCATCGACACGTGATGGCATCCCGTTTCAGTGCGTGCGGTCGCGCGTTCGACGAAACTGGCGTGGGCGCCGCGCTTCCCCGGACGTGCCTGTGGAGGCTCCCGTTCGCAATCCGGGGCAGGCGATCGCGGGCAACGCCTCGCAAGCGGACCGACCCGCCAGCGACGGTGGCGGGTGAGCCGAATTCAGCGAATGGAGACAACTTCGACCTCGTTGTCGTAGACGTCGTGACGCTTGTCGTAGAGCGGGATGGTCGTGCCATTGACGCGGTTCTGCGTCAGGTTGTCGATGTTGACGTCGGCGATGACGATTTGCTCGACGTTGGGCGTACCTTCGGCGGCAATGCCGTCGCGCGAGAACGGAAAGTCGGACGGCGTGATGATGCTCGCCTGGCCATAGTGCACACCCAGCCCTTCGACGGGCAGGTTGCCGACGGTGCTGGTCATCGCGACATACACCTGGTTTTCGATCGCGCGTGCGTGGCAGCAGTAGCGCACCCGCAGAAAACCCTGGCGGTCGTCGGTGCACGAGGGCACGAACAGGATGTCGGCACCGGCTTCGGATACCATGCGCGACAGCTCTGGAAACTCGATGTCATAGCAGATCAGGATGGCGATCTTGCCGTAGGGGGTCTCGAACAGGTGAAGCTGGTCGCCCGCGGCAGTGTCCCACATTTCGCGCTCCCAGCGCGTGCGGTGGATCTTGTCCTGCTCGTACATCTCGCCTTCGGGCGTGAACAGGTAGGCGGTGTTGTAGAGCTGGCCGTCGCGCAGCGTCGGGTGGCTGCCCCCGATCAGGAACACGCGCCAGTGCTGCGCCAACTCGCGCATCAGGTCGGTATAGCGCGCGGTGTAGTCGTGCATGTTGCGCACCGCCGCAGGCAGTTCGCGGGTGTCCATGAACGACAGCAGCTGGGTCGTGAAGATTTCGGGCAGCATGACGAAGTGCGGGCGGTAGTCGCCCGCGGCCTGCATCACGAAGCGGACCTGGTTCTCGAAGCCGGACCAGTCGTGGATCTGGCGCAGCAGGTATTGAACGGCGGCGATTCGGACGATCATAAGATGTTCTCCTCGGGAATGCGGGTGGGCTTGGTCGGATCGTAAGACGGATTCGACCATACGATCAGCGACGCATTGCCGCCCGACTCGTGGTCCTCGGGCAGGTAGTCCTCGATCACGCCGCAGTAGTGAAAGCCTTCGTGCATCTGAAAACCCAGCACCGGGTCGCGGATGTCGCCCCAGACGACGCGTTTGGCGTAATCCTCTGCGCTCATCTCGGCGGCGTACTTGTGATAGCCGGGCAGGCGGCCGCAGGCGATGATGCGCTTGAGGTTCATTGCCCGGCACAACTTGCGCCGCCCCATGTACAGCGCATGGCCGAGCCCGGCCCCCCGTACCTCGGGATCGACGAACACCTCCGCCCCGTAAAGCGTCTTGCCTTCGGGTGTGTGGTTCTGAAACGTGCCGGCGGCGGTGATCTCCTTCCAGGTGTGGGAGTCGCACCAGTCGTCCCACAGCACCACCAGCGAACTCGCGCAGCCGACCAGCCGGCCATCGAGCTCGGCGACGATCTGGCCCTGCGGGAAGATCTCGAGCTGATGCTCGAACTTGATCCGCGACCAAGGGGGCATTTCGGGTGGGTAGGATTTCTTTTGCAGCGCGATCAGTTGCGCGATATCACGTTCTTCGGTGTGTCGGATCTGGACCTTCGACATGCTGGCGCTCTCCTTGTTATGTTTGTGCTGTGGCATGCCGGGCTGGCCGCCCGCCACCGAAAGGCGGCAGGGCGGGGCGCCGGTCAGCGTTCGGGGCCACGTCGTTCAAACCGTCCCTTTGCCCCGCAAGAGCGCCCCGTGTCCGGGTTTCGCTCGTTTGCGGGAAAAAGCCGACACAAACCGCTGGCGGGGCGGTCAGTACCGGTAGTGGTCCGGCTTGTACGGGCCTTGCTTGGGTACGCCGATATACGCTGCCTGCGCATCGGAGAGCTCGGTCAACTCGACGTTGAGCTTTCTCAACTGCAGCCGGGCGACCTTCTCGTCCAGATGCTTGGGCAGCGTATACACGCCTACAGGATAGTCCGCCGTGCGCTGGAAGAGTTCGATTTGCGCGATGGTCTGGTTGGCGAAGGACGAGCTCATGACGTAGCTCGGGTGGCCCGTGGCGCAGCCGAGATTCACCAGCCGGCCCTTGGCGAGCAGGATGATGCGCTTCGACGGCTTGCCATCGATTGGCGGGAAGATCACGTGATCCACCTGCGGCTTGATCTCTTCCCACTCGTAGCCTTCGATGCTGGCGACGTCGATTTCGTTGTCGAAGTGGCCGATGTTGCAGACGATGGCCTGGTCCTTCATCTTCACCATGTGGTCGTGGGTGATCACGTGGTAATTGCCGGTGGCGGTGACGAAGATGTCGGCCTTGTCGGCGGCGTAGTCCATCGTCACCACGCGGTAGCCTTCCATCGCGGCCTGCAGGGCGCAGATCGGGTCGATCTCGGTGACCCACACCTGGGCCGACAGCGCGCGCAGCGCCTGCGCCGAACCCTTGCCCACGTCACCGTAACCGCAGACCACGGCGATCTTGCCGGCCACCATCACGTCGGTGGCGCGCTTGATGCCGTCCACCAGCGATTCACGGCAGCCATAGAGGTTGTCGAACTTGCTCTTGGTGACCGAATCATTGACGTTGATCGCCGGGAACCTGAGTTCGCCGCGTGCGTGCATCTGATACAGGCGATGCACGCCGGTGGTGGTTTCCTCGGTGACACCCTTGATCTGCGCCAGACGGGTCGAGTACCACGTCGGATCGGTCGCCAGCTTGGCCTTGATGGCGGCGAACAGCACGGTCTCTTCTTCGGAGCCGGGCTTGTCCAGCACGGAAAGGTCGCTTTCCGCACGGGCGCCCAGATGCAGCAGCAACGTTGCGTCGCCGCCGTCGTCGAGGATCATGTTGGAGTACCCTCCGTCCGACCACTCGAAGATGCGGTGGGTGTAGTCCCAGTAGTCTTCCAGCGACTCGCCCTTGACGGCGAAGACGGGAATGCCGTCGGCGGCGATCGCGGCGGCGGCGTGGTCCTGCGTGGAGAAGATGTTGCACGAGGCCCAGCGCACCTCGGCACCGAGCGCGGTCAGCGTCTCGATCAGCACCGCGGTCTGGATGGTCATGTGCAACGAGCCGGTGATGCGCGCGCCTTTGAGCGGCTGGCTGCCGGCGAACTCCTCGCGGATCGCCATCAGGCCGGGCATTTCGGTTTCGGCGATGCGGATTTCCTTGCGGCCCCAGTCGGCCAGCGCCAGATCGGCGACGACGAAATCCTTGAAATCAGCCACAGCGTTCATAGAACACTCCTTGCTATGGCCGGGGGGGAAGGGCGCCTGTGTCAGCGAGGCTCACCCGGAATCCCGAACCCGGCAGGGTTGGACAGGGTGAGCGCCGTTACAGATTCTGCGGGAGTGGGTGGTGCGACGTCCTGCGGTGTCCGAGCCTGGGGCGGGATGAAGAATCCCGGTGCCTCGCAGCGCTCCTCGGAAAGCCCGTGCATTGTAGCGTAGTCCGGTACGGAGTGTGATGCCTGGTTTGCGAGGTCTGTCATTGGACCGTGGGCGACACTTCTTGCGCAATGCCTCTCAGTGCATGCTGAACACGTCGTCCAGCGTGGTGGCGTCCAGAACGTTGTCGGCCCAATGCTCCAGTTCCGAGCTTGATGCCTGCTCCAGACGCTGCACCGTTTGGCCGTCCAGAGGACCGAAGCGGCGGGTCAGCATGCGTTTGAGCATGTCTCGCTCACCCTCCGTGCGGCCTGCGAGTAGCCCCTGTTGCCTGCCTTCCGTCAACAAGCGTTCGGTCAATCCTGCCATGGTCTCGTTCTCCTGCGGGTAGCGTGTTGCGTAAAGCTGCTTTTCATTATCGTCGAGGGCGCTGTAGATGTCGATGAAGTCTATGTATTTGATGCGTTTTTCGATGTCTTGCTCGAGACTGAGCAGTCCGCGGATGGCCTGAGCATAGATCTCGACCCTGCGTTCGACGGACCAGTTCATATTGGGGAGGTTGAGCCTGGCGACCAGGTTGTTGCTGGTCAGGTGCCTGTCCGCCGGGATGTCGGCGAGTACACAGGCGAGGTAGTCGAAGCGTAGATATACGTGGCGTTCGCTACCCAGTTCGAGGTGACGGGGGAGTCCTGCCTTGCTGCGCAGAAAGATCACGACCGGCACTACGCGGGATGTCGAAAACAGCTCCGCCAGGGTGACGCAATATGAGACCAGCCGGTGAATCGAAAAGCGTGTGGGGTCGCTTTCTTCTTCAAGCACGAACAACAGGGCTTCACGCCGTCCATCTGGCCACTCGACCAGTAGCGGTACGTCCAGTTCGTGAAAGCGGTCGCCGAGGCGCCGCTTGAGCAGTTCCTGTCGCACCGGGGTGATGCGTGCTGACTCGTTGATTTCGCTTGCTTCTTCAGGAGCGAAGAATGCGAGCGCCTGCCGGGGGTAATCAAGAATCAGGTTCTTGAAATTCTGGTCGTGGCTGGTGGGTGGCATGCTGTCAACGATTCATTGCTGAATCTGAAAGCATATCAACGGTCTAGCTGTTTGTCATTGTTGTGATGGGGTGCAAGGTCATTGGAGCGGCGGCGCCAGTCATGGACCGGTACCACCATTGCGGTGATTGTGCCGCATCACGCTGACGATGATGGTGATCACGGTGATCGGCATCACGTAGCCGAGCATGATGTTCGAGAAGGAGGGCAGGGCGCTGTGCGCCTGTGCGGAGAGCACCAGCCAGGCGGTGTAGGCGGCGTAGTAGCCGAGGAAGATCGCGCCCTCCCAGCGGGCGATTTCACGCCCGGTGAGCATGATCGGCAGGCAGGCAAAGGCGACGGCGAGCATGACCCACAGGTCGAAGTTGCGCGCGACCTCGGAGACCGGGATGCCGCCACTCGATACCATGCCGGTCACGCCCAGCACGGCGAAGATGTTGAAGACGTTGCTACCGATGACGTTGCCGACGGCGATGTCCCGCTCGCCGCGCAGGGCGGCGACGACCGAGGTGGCGACCTCGGGCATGGACGTGCCGACCGCGACGACGGTGAGGCCGATCACCAGGTCGCTGACGCCGAAAGCCTGGGCGAACGCCACTGCGGCGCCGACCAGCCAGTGCGAACCCAGCACCAGTCCGGCGAGCCCGATCACGATCAGCAGTACCTGAACGCTCCAGTGTCGGTCCCAGCGGCTGTCGGCCGGCATCTCGGCGGCGAATTCGGCCTGGGTTTCGGCCGAGGCGCGTCGCGATTGCGTGATCAGAAATACCGTGTAGGCCACCACCAGGGCGAACAGCGCCGCCGCCTCGAACCGGGTGATCACGCCGTCGAGCGCCATCACCACCATCAGCACCGAGGCGCCGAGCATGATTGGAATTTCCTGGCGAATGATCTGCTCATGCACCAGCAGCGACGCGATCACCGCCGAGATGCCCAGGATCAGCAAGATGTTGGCGATGTTGCTGCCGATGACGTTGCCAATGGCCAGATCCGGATTGCCGTTGAGGGTGGCGCCCACCGACACCCCCAGCTCCGGCGCGCTGGTGCCGAAGGCCACCACGGTGAGGCCGACCACGAGCGGACTCACTCCCATCGACAACGCAAGCTTTGATGCGCCGCGCACGAGCGATTCGGCGCCGGCGACAAGCAGGGTCAGTCCGATCAGAAAGAATATCGTGTGGGTCAGCATCGTGTGTTCCGGGCAAAGGCGCGAAGTTTAATCGGCTCAGGGTGAGCGGAGCGTGAAGAAGTCCGTCTGTCCAGTGTGTCGCGGTGCCCGCATGCCGCGCCCCGGTTCGGGGCGCGGCGGCGTCGGTACCTATTACAGCCCGGCTTCTACAGCCCGGCTTCGGCGCGCAACGTGGCGGCCTTGTCGGTGTTTTCCCAGGTAAACTCCGGTTCGTCGCGGCCGAAGTGACCGTAGGCGGCGGTCTTGGAATAGATCGGCCGCAGCAGGTCCAGTGTCTGGATGATCGCCTTGGGGCGCAGGTCGAAATGGGCACGGATGAGCTCGACGATGCGCTCGTCGGGCACGCGGCCGGTGCCGAAGGTCTCGACCATCAGGCTCACCGGGTTGGCGACGCCGATTGCGTAGGCGACCTGGACCTCGCAACGGTCGGCCAGCCCTGCCGCGACCACGTTCTTGGCGACGTAGCGTCCCGCGTAGGCCGCCGAGCGGTCCACCTTGGACGGGTCCTTGCCGGAGAATGCGCCGCCGCCGTGGTGGGCCGCGCCGCCGTAGGTGTCGACGATGATCTTGCGCCCGGTCAGGCCGCAGTCACCGTGCGGACCGCCGACGACGAAGCGGCCGGTGGGGTTGATCAGGTAGCGGACCGGGCCCTGCATCAGCTCCTTGGGCAGCACCGGCTTGATGATCTCTTCGATGACGGCCTCGGAGATCTGTGCGTGGGAGACTTCCGGGCTGTGCTGCGTGGACACCACCACGGTGTCGATCGCCAGTGGCTTGCCGTCCACGTATCTCACCGTGATCTGGCTCTTGGCATCCGGGCGCAGCCACGGCAGACGGCCGTCCTTGCGCAGTTCCGACTGACGCTGCATCACGCGGTGGGCGTAGTAGATCGGCAGCGGCATCAGGGCCGGGGTTTCGTTGCAGGCATAGCCGAACATCAGCCCCTGGTCACCCGCTCCCTGGTCGAGATCGAGTCCTTCACCCTCGTTCACGCCCTGGGCGATGTCCGGCGACTGGCGGTTGATGGCAGTGAGGATGGCGCACGACTTGTAATCGAAACCTGAAGCGGAGTCGTCGTAGCCGATGCGGCGGATGACGTCCTGCGCGATCTCCTTGTAATTGGGGTGCGCGGTGGTGGTGATTTCGCCGGAGATGACCACCAGCCCGGTGGAGACCATGGTTTCGCAGGCCACGCGCGCGTGCGGATCATCGGCCAGAATCGCGTCGAGGATGCCGTCGGAGACCTGGTCGGCGACCTTGTCCGGATGACCTTCCGAGACCGACTCGGACGTGAAGAGGTATTCCTTGCTCATCGATGTGCTCCAGAAACGAAAAATCCCCGCAAATTCCGGCGTGGCCGGCTCCGGGGATTTCGTCGAGCAGGCGACGCTTTAGCAGTATTTTGGGTGGTCAAGGCCACGAACCGCCCTGCAAGTTGTCGTATTAACTCGGCGGCTAGTGGATAATTATAGCGTTTTCAATTCATTGGGGAAAGGTTGCGCCATCGTGACCCGGTTCTTGTCTGGTCCGCGGCGCACCACTTCCCCCCGATCCGTGTCGATTCCATTTCTCTTTCGTTTTCTTTCCCGTTTCCCGCTGCGCTGGCTGCATCGCCTCGGTACGATCGCCGGATGGGGCGTGTGGCTGGGGTCTCCGTCCTACCGGCGCGTGGTGCGCGCCAACCTGGAGCAGGCCTTCGGTCAGGTCGATCGGCGCCTGTTGCGCGCAGTGATTGCCGAAACCGGTCGCCAGATCGCCGAATTGCCGTTTGTCTGGGGGCGACCGCAGGACGAGGTGCTGGCGCGCATCGTGCGGGTCGAAGGGGCAGAGTTGATCGAGCGTGCGCAGGCGGAAGGGGCCAGCGTGCTGTTGCTGACGCCTCATCTCGGCTGCTTCGAGATGTGCGCGCAATACTGCTCGACCCATGGCCCGATTACGGTGCTGTTCCGTCCACCGCGCAAACCCGCGCTGCAACCGTTGATGGAGTCGGGCCGCGCGCGCGGCAACATCCGTGTTGCCCCGGCCGACGTTTCCGGCGTGCGCCGTCTGGTCAAGGCCTTGCGCGGCGGTGAGATGGTGGGAATGCTGCCGGACCAGGCGCCCAAGCGTGGCGAAGGCGTGTGGACGCCGTACTTCGGCCGGATGGCATGGACAATGACGCTCGCGGCGAGGCTGTCGGAGGTCAAGGGCGTGCGCGTGATCATGATCTGGACCGAGCGCCTGCCCGACGGCGGCGGCTACGTGGTCCACCTCTCGGAACCCGTGGAGGCGATCGAAGGCGATCTGGTGCAGCGGTGCGCGGCCATCAACCGCGAGGTCGAGCATCTGGTGCGTGCCTGCCCGTCCCAGTACCTTTGGGGCTACAAGCGCTACAAGCGGCCGTCCGGCGTCGAGCCACCCCCAGGCGATGCTCAATTGCCGAACGCGCCGCCGGAGAGCAAGGATGGGGGGCGCTCCGGGCCGGATGGGCGGTCCGACGGTGGTGCGGCCCCAACTGTGCGTGTCGCGGAGGAGGGACGATGAGTCGCCGCAATCGGAGCAAGGCGAGTGCATTCTGGCAATCCGTGCTGGCGCGGCTCGGCATTGGTGTCCTGTGGGCGCTGCACTGGTTACCGAACAGGGTGCTGGCGCGGGTGGGTGCGGGGCTTGGGGCGCTGCTCCACCTGACCGCGCGTTCCCGGCGCCATATCGTCAATGTGAACCTGCGCCTGTGTTTTCCGGACCGCAGCGAGCACGAGCGGCGCGAACTGGCGAAGGCGCATTTTCGCGCGCTCGGCCGCAGTCTGGTCGATCGGGCGCTGCTGTGGTGGGCGCCCACTGATCGGGTACGCCAGCTGGTGCGAGTGCAGGGTGAGGAGAAGCTGCGCGCGCTGGTCGATGCCGGAAAGCCGGTGATCCTGCTGGCACCGCACTTCGTCGGGCTCGATGCCGGTGGCGCGGGGGTGGCGATGCGCTTCGATTCGCTCAGCGTCTATGCGCGGCAGAAGAACCCGGTCATCGACCGCTGGGTCTATCATGGTCGCAAGCGTTTTGGCGACCAGATGCTGTTGTCGCGCGACGATGGCGTGCGCTCGACGGTGAAGGCGATGAAGAGTGGACGGCCGTTCTATTACCTGCCCGACATGGATTTTCGCGCACGCGACTCGATCTTCGTGCCGTTCTTCGGTAATCCGGCGGCGACCATCACCGGCTTGTCGCGACTTTCGCGGCTGGCCGGCGCGGCGGTGGTTTCCTGCGCCACGCGCATGCTGCCCGACGGCGAGGGCTATGTGGTCGAGATCGGCGATCCCTGGCCGGATTTCCCGACCGCGGATGTCGAGGGCGATACGCGGCGCATGAACGAATGGATCGAGTCGCTGGTGCTGACCATGCCCGAGCAATACTATTGGGTACATCGACGCTTCAAGACTCGACCGCCAGGAGAACGCAAACCCTATTGAGCGCCCCCCGAGGGGGCAAGAAAACTTGAGGCGGCTCGGCGTCTTCTTGAGAGCCCACCCTGAAAAGCCGGCTCCGCTTGCGTCTCCCCTTCGTGTTTCTCGAGCGTGTATCCTTGGCGTCTGGCCGGAGGAATTTTCTGGCAGACCGGGACTGATGGGGCGTATCACGGTTGTGCATCGCGGCCGGCAATCAGGCAGCCCGAGCAACAAGCAGCAAGAGATACAAGGACGTTTCATGAAATTCACCAAGATGCACGGACTGGGCAACGACTTCGTCGTCATCGACGCCGTGCGCCAGCGCGTGGACCTGTCGCCGGAGCGGGTGCGGGCGATGGCCGATCGTCATTTCGGAGTGGGTTGCGATCAGGTGCTGGTGGTCGAACCGGCGTCGCGTCCCGGTGTCGATTTCCGCTATCGCATCTTCAATGCGGATGGCGGCGAGGTCGAGCAGTGTGGCAACGGCGCCCGCTGCTTCGTGCGCTTCGTGCATGAGCAAGGCCTCACCGACAAGACCGAAATCCGGGTCGAGACTGCGTCCGGGATCATCTCGCCACGCCTCGAGGCGGACGGCCAGGTCACCGTCGACATGGGCGTTCCCGTGCTCGATCCGGCACGGGTTCCGTTCGTCAGCGACTCCGGCGACGTGGTGCAGGCGCTGGATCTGGACAATGGTGACCGCATCGCCATCACCGCGGTGTCGATGGGCAACCCACACGCCGTGCAGGTCGTGGCCAGCGTGGACACCGCGCCGGTGGCGGAGACCGGGCCGTTGATCGAGCACCATCCGCGTTTTCCCGCGCGGGTCAATGCGGGCTTCATGGAGGTCGTCGATACCGGCCGGATCCGGTTGCGTGTGTTCGAGCGAGGTGCGGGCGAGACGCTTGCCTGCGGAACCGGCGCGTGTGCAGCCGTGGTTGCGGGGGTTCTGCGCGGCCTGCTCACGGCGCCGGTCTGTGTCGAAACCCGTGGCGGGGAGTTGCGTATCGACTGGCGTGGGCCGGGGACCCCGGTGAAAATGACCGGCCCCGCGGTCACCGTATTCGAGGGAGCGCTGTGAAGCGAGGGATGCCGCGTGTACCCCGACGAATCGTCATCCGAGATCTTCAACCAGCCCCTTATCGCCGTAACCAAGTCAAACGGAGCCTATCCACCCGATGAATGCAGACGACGTCGCGCGCTACCTGCGCGAGCACCCCGATTTCATGTCCGAGCATGGCGAGATCTTTGCCGAGATCACCGTCCCGCATCCGCATGGTGGTCAGGCCATCACGCTTGCTGAGCGTCAGCTGCATGCGCTGCGGGACAAGATCCGCCAGCTCGAGGTCAAGCTCGCCGAACTGATCCGGTTTGGCGAAGAAAACGACGAAATCGGCGAGAAGATGCATCGCCTCGGGCTCGCCCTGCTCGAGGCCGATGGCTATGAGCTCGTCCGGCATGCGCTGCTGCGCGGCCTGCAGGACGATTTCGCGGTCCCGCATGTTGCGTTGCGCCTGTGGAACAGCGTGCTCAGCCGCGACGGCGAGGATTTTTCCGAGGTCGGCGAAGGCGTGCGTTTTTTCTTCGGTGACTTGACGGGGCCCTACTGCGGTGCCCCGACGAACCTCGAGATTCTGCAGTGGCTGGGCGAGGCAGGACCGCACATACGCTCGGTGGCCCTGATTCCGCTGCGGCGCGACGAGCGCGTATGGGGGGCATTGGTGCTCGGCAGCGAAGAGGTGGAGCGTTTCTACCCCGGCATGGGCACCTTGTTTCTGAGCCGACTCGGCGAACTCGTCTCTGCGGTGCTGCGCCGCGAGTTGGGGTGACGGGGTGACGGGGTGACGCCCGGCAACAATGGCGGTTGCCGCCCGGACTCCGCCGTCGCGGCCGGTGCAGACTCCGGTCGTGAGGGCGTCGCGGGGGATTCGCGCGAGCCCGAAACGGTTTTGCCGGCCGATCACGCCGCCTATCTGCGACATCTTGCCTCGCAGCGCCGCGTCGCAGCGCTGACCTTGCGGGGTTATCGGTCCGATCTCGCGGTGTTGGCAGGGCTGTGCAAGGAGCGCTCTCCCGATCAGCTCGGGCGGCAGGACATCCGCCGCTTCGTTGCCGTACTGCATGCACGGGGGCTGGGGGGGCGTTCGATCGCGCGCGCGCTTTCGGCCTGGCGGGGCTTTTTCCGCTGGCTGCTGCGCCATGGCCGGATTTCCAGCAACCCGGCCGAGGGCGTTCGTGCGCCGCGTGTCCGGCAGGCTTTGCCGAAGGCGCTGTCGCCGGACCAGGCGCAGGCTCTGCTCGACGCCGAGGTGGAAGGCCGCCTCGAACTGCGCGACCGGGCGATGTTCGAGCTGCTGTATTCCTGCGGCCTGCGGGTGGCCGAGCTCGCGGATCTGGATCTGGCGCATGCGGCGGAAATGAGCGAAGGCATGATCACCGTAACCGGCAAGCGTGGCAAGGTGCGACCGGTTCCGGTGGGGCGTCCGGCCCGTGAGGCCGTGCGGGAGTGGCTGGCCCAACGGGGTGTCGTGACCGCGGCCGACGAAGTGGCGCTGTTCGTCACCCGCCAGGGCGCGCGCATGAGCACCAGCGCGATACGAGCCCGTCTCGCGCACTGGGCCCGTGCCCGTGGCCTCGGGGTGCATGTCCATCCACACATGCTGCGGCACAGCTTCGCCAGCCACGTGCTGCAATCGAGCGGGGATCTGCGCGGGGTTCAGGAACTCCTGGGGCATTCGAGCATTCGTAGTACCCAGATCTACACGCATCTGGACTATCAGCGCCTTGCGCAGGTATACGACGCCAGCCATCCTCGAGCCTTGAAAAAATGATCATGTACGGACTGGCTTCCTTGACTTGCTGCAAAATCTTCGACTCTAGTGGGCGAAGCTGACTGCCGACAGGCGTAAATCCCCATTGTGGGTACTGCCGAAGATTACCGTTTCAGTAGCTTCAGTTATTCTGTAGGCTACAAAACCAAGGACACCGTCGCGTCGTTCCAGGGAGTGGGCAAGACGGGCGGTGCGATCATGTACAAGAATCATAAACCCCAGCAAGCGCGCGGTTTCGCGCCGCAGGATGCGCACGTTGCCTCGGCCGGGAGGGCCGAAACCCAGGCGATGCTGCGTGCCGTGGCGATCATCCTCGCGCGACATGAAATGCGCAGTCTCAAGCGCCTCTACACCGACTTCGATCGCGACATTCTGTTGCCATTGCTGCTCGGCGAGATCGCGTTGCACAACATCGGCGTGCTCGAAAACGGCGAGGACGTGCCGAGCGCGGATGAAGAGATTGTCGGCTTCAACTGCAAGCTGCGTCCCTGTAACGCCTATTCGATCGCGGCGGCAACCGGTCTGCCGCGCGAGACCGTGCGTCGCAAGATCGGTCGTCTGGTTGAACTGGGCTGGGTCAGCAAGCGCCACAACGGGCACCTGTACGTGACTTCCCATGCGCTCGAGCATTTCGGCACGCTGCTGCGCTCGCGTGAGCTGCCCGAGCTGCTCGAAACCGGGGATCGCGTGCGCAAGCTGATGAACGAACCGGAAGACTGAATCCTCGTTCGGCGCGCTCGCGCGGAGTAGAATGCCGGTCCCTGTACTCAACGCGCAATCGCCGACCACATGGCCCGACTCGTTCTCAAACCCGGCAAGGAGCGTTCGCTGCTGCGACGCCATCCGTGGATCTTCGCGGGATCCGTCGCTTCGCTCGAAGGCCGTGCCCGACCGGGGGATACCGTCGAGGTTTGCGCCGACAGCGGCAAGCTGCTCGCGCGTGCTGCCTGGTCACCGGAGTCCAAGATCCGCGCGCGGGTGTGGAGCTTTGCTGCTGATGAGAGCGTCGATCACGTCTTCTTCAAGCGCCGGGTCGCGCAGTCGGTGGCGCGGCGGGCGGCGCATCCGCAGCTGGCGGAGCAGGATGGCGTACGCCTGATTCACGGTGAATCGGATGGCTTGCCGGGCGTGATCGCCGACCGCTTCGGCCCGGTGGTCGTCGTGCAGTTGACCAGTGCGGGGGCGGACAAATGGCGCGACGCCATCGTTTCTGCACTGGTGCAGGCAACCGGCTGTGTCGCCGTGTATGAACGCTCGGATTCCGAAGTCCGCGGGCTGGAAGGGCTGGCCCCGGTCACCGGCTGTGCTTACGGGCAGCTGCCGGACGAGGCGCTCGACATCGTCGAAAATGGAATACGCCTGGGGGTGGATGTCATCGGCGGGCACAAGACCGGATTCTATCTCGATCAGCGCGACAACCGCGCCCTGACCGGGCAGCTCGCTGCGGGGCGCGACGTCCTGAACTGCTTTTGCTACACCGGGGGGTTCTCGTTGCAGGCGCTGGCCGGCGGAGCCCGCTCGGTGCTGTCCATCGACTCGTCGGCACCCGCGCTCGAAGGCGCGCGTCGCAATCTTGGCTTGAATCCCGCGCTCGACGCTTCGCGCGCGGAGTGGTTGCAGGCAGATGTCTTCGAGGCCCTGCGCGAACTGCGCGCGCAGCAGCGGCGTTTCGACCTCATCGTCCTCGATCCGCCAAAGTTCGCGCCCTCCGCTGCGCACGCCGAACGTGCCGCGCGCGCCTACAAGGACATCAATCTGCTCGGTTTCCGCCTGCTCTCGCCGGGCGGCATCCTGATGACCTATTCCTGCTCGGGTGGTGTAGGGCTGGAGCTGTTTCAGAAGATCGTCGCCGGCGCGGCCAGCGACGCAGGCGTGGACGCTCGCATCCTGCATCGCCTGTCGGCCGCTGCCGACCACCCCATCGGGCTCGCGGTGCCCGAGGGCGAGTATCTCAAGGGTTTGGCGGTACAGGTGGATTGAGTCGCCTCGTCGCCTGAACCTTCGTCGCTCCGGTCACTGGCTTCAGCATGCACTTGGTGGTGGCGTCGTGCGGGCTTCCGGGTTGGGGCCGTACTCACCGAGCCCGGCCGCGGTTGCCAGCAAACCGAGCACGATCAGGGTCGCAACGAAAAACCCCCACTGCCAGCGACGGCTGGCCGCCCGTCCGTCGGCGCGGCTGGCCTGGCGGGCCGCGGTGACACCCAGCCCGGCCGTAATGAGCAGGGCGAGCCCGAGCAATTGCGAAGCGAGGCCATCTAGGCGAATCGCGCACGACGGATTGCGGCGGTCCGGCCACCAGAACTCCGGGCCCTGGATCAGATAAAGGCCCGCGACGACGCAGAGCAGGATGACAAAGGCCAGAAACGTGCGCATGTGCGGGGCGGGGTCGGGACGCGTGCGGGGCGGAAACGGCGCCAGCCGCTTCCTGGGCCACTCAGTTGCTGCCGAAGAGGTCGCCGCTGATGGCGGGAGGAACGCCGCCGGGGCGCGACAGGCCGAAGTGCTGCCAGATCGCGTCGGTGGCGATGCGTCCGCGCGGTGTTCGTTGCAGATAGCCCTGCTGGATCAGGTAAGGCTCGAGCACGTCCTCGATGGTATCGCTGGATTCGCCGATTGCCGCGGCGAGGTTGTCCAGCCCGACCGGTCCGCCGCCGAACTTCTCGAGCACCGCGCCGAGCAGCTTGCGATCCATCACGTCCAGCCCGAGCGGATCGACGTCGAGCATGACCAGCGCTGCGTCGGCGATGCCGGCGGTGATCCGGCCATCGCCCTTGACCTCGGCGTAGTCGCGCACCCGGCGCAGCAGGCGATTGGCGATGCGCGGGGTGCCGCGTGCGCGCCGCGCGATCTCCAGCGCGCCAGCGTCGTCGATCGCCACGTCGAGCAGCCCGGCCGAGCGGCTGACGATGAAGGCCAACTCCTCGGCGGAGTAGAACTCCAGACGGGAGACGATGCCGAAGCGGTCGCGCAGCGGGTTGGTGAGCATGCCCGCGCGGGTGGTCGCGCCGACCAGCGTGAATGGCGGCAGGTCGAGCTTGACCGAGCGCGCGGCCGGCCCCTCACCGATCATGATGTCGATCTGGAAATCCTCCAGCGCGGGGTAGAGAATCTCCTCGACGACCGGGCTGAGGCGGTGAATCTCGTCGATGAAGAGCACGTCGTGTGGGTCGAGATTGGTCAGCAACGCCGCCAGGTCGCCGGCGCGCTCGAGCACCGGGCCAGAGGTCTGGCGCATGTTCACCCCCATCTCGGCGGAGATGATGTGGGCCAGCGTGGTCTTGCCCAGCCCCGGCGGACCGAACAGCAGCACGTGATCGAGCGCCTCGCCGCGCCCGCGCGCGGCGGCGATGAAGATCTCGAGTTGTTCGCGTGCCTTCGCCTGGCCAACGTAATCGGCCAGTCGCTTGGGGCGCAGTGCCCGCTCGATCGCGTCTTCCTGGCGGTCGGCGGGCTGCGCGGAGATCAGGCGGGTCGCCTGCAGATTGTCGGTTTCAATGGCCATGGTCAGGCGGCGCCGGTTTGCCGGAGTGCGATGCGGTATAAGCTGCCGAGTATACCGTCAGCGCGCGGGCCGTGCCTCTTCAGTCGGCGCTCCGGCAGGGCAATCGCATTTGCCCTCGCGGTATCCGTCCGGGCAGCGGCGCGCGGTAGTCGGATCGAGGTGCCCGAGTGCACGCCTGCTCGCGGAATGCTTAGAGCCTCCTTGCAGGGAGCAACCCTGCCGCGTCGTCGCGCCTTGCCAGACGCACACTCGAACACATCCAGCTGCGGTTTCCAGGATAATGGCAGCATGAAGCGCAAGAAGTTACCCATCGGCATCCAGACCTTCGCCAAGATCCGCGAGGCCGACTACTACTACGTCGACAAGACAGGCTTTGCGCTGCGTCTCATCGA